>VFSW01006779.1_pt1 | contig 16770 bp, 13 predicted proteins | sample 5358111 | NCBI WGS metagenome assembly VFSW01 (sample SAMN11554181, study PRJNA540505) | mine drainage metagenome | isolation source: sediment from site ElyBrook_90M | place: USA: Ely Copper Mine, Vershire, VT | collected 2017
AAGCGGCTATTCGCGTAATATAATAGTTAATAAAATGAAAATGTAACCGCTAATGGCCGTTTCTCCCTTTGCTGACCCCATAACTTGCTGTCATCCTGAGCGAAGCGAAGGATCCCAAACTCCCGTCACAGCAACCGGTCAGAATTTAACAGTGATTTTTGCAGCATCTTATCATTATTGAACGTCATTACTCAAAAAAGATAATGTTTTCCTGGTTAGAGATTCCCGGCCGGAGCTGACAAATCATATTCTAAAACATATGTAATAATCATGAATGCATCAATTTTCAAAACCTCGGTAAGAAATATAGGAAGGAACAAATTATTGTCATTTCTTAATATTGCAGGCTTAACAGCAGGGCTTGCAGTGGCTATCCTGATATTCAACTATTCATATCAGGAATTCCGGGCAGATAATAAGCAGAACAAAGAGGGAAATGTCTATGTCGTTCTTAACAATAAATCTGCGCATGTTCACTATGAAATGGCTTCCCTGCTAAGGGATCAGGTGGCAGGTATCAGATATGTTACCATGGTTGAGTCACATGCCAGGAATGAATTCATTCTGAAGTACGGGAATAACCAGTCCGTGAGAAGCGATATAATTTTCGCAGACAGCAATTTCACCAGAATTTTCACCTTCAGACCGGTATCAGGAAATATTGAAGAGGCCCTTGCTGCACCCCGGTCGATTATTCTTACTGAAAGCGAATCGAAGAGATTATTTAATAATGAAGATCCTATTGGAAAAATCCTTTCGCTCAGGGGAACCTATGAATTTTTTGGCAAAAGCGATGTGGAGGTGAAAGCCGTTATAAAAGACCTTCCTGAAAACTCAAATCTTCAGTTTAAGGCAGTAGTATCACATCTGACTGCTTCTGCTATGATGCCATGGATCAAAGAATGCGTCTGGTCCTGTTCAAATGTTCAAAATTATGTTCTCCTGCAAAAAGGTGTGGATCCGGGAAATCTTGCATCAGAAATGGACAGGGAACTCAGGCCGCTGATTCCTCAGGAAATTAATTGTGATTTTTCTCTTCTTCCTTATAAAGAGGTTTATTTCTCCTCTATCAGGGATGATTTTAAGCACGGGAACATAAAACTTATTTATACGCTTGGCGCAATAGCATTTCTGATTGTGCTGATAGCAGTTATAAACTACATTAATCTGTCAGTAGCCGGGTCGGCAAAACGTCATATAGAAGTAGGTGTACGAAAGATAGTCGGAGTCAGACCCATTATGCTTGTCGCACAATTTCTGGGAGAATCTGTTCTAATAAGCTTTATTGCGATGGTCCTCGGGGTATTTGCAGCATACCTCCTGACACCATCAATAAATAATCTCTCCGCAATTCATTTGCCCGAAATTCCCCTCGGCTCCTCAGGTTTCTGGCTCATACTGACAGGAATTTCCATCTGTATCGGAATATTTGCAGGGCTTCTGCCGGCAATCAGCTTTAACAGATTCAGACCAATATCACTGATAACAGGAAGATCAAACAGCAATAGTGCCGGTATAAATCTTAAGAGAGGTCTGATCGTCTTCCAGTTCATTATCTCCATAATACTAATTATTTGTACGATAACTGTTAAAAGACAGCTTTCTTACCTGAGAAATACCAGCATGGGTTTCAACTCCGAAAACGTTGTAAACATTAAATTATCTCCTGAAGTTAAAACTGAGGTTTTTAAGGACAAATTACAGCATATTCCGGGTGTTGCATCCATATCTTTTTCGAGATGGTTCCCGGGTAATATCCAGGAAAACTGGAGTATGGACCTGATTTCAAACGGAGTTGAAAAGGTGGTGGAATTTGCTGCAGAAAATGCAGATGCCTTTTATATTGATATGATGGGGCTGCAGCTGGTTCACGGCAGAAACTTTTCAGACAGTCTGAAAAGTGATGCCGGTTCTGCTATTTTGAACGAAGCGGCAGTAAAAGCATTCGGACTTGAAAATCCTCTTGAGGCAGTCTTTCAGGATCATGGAAAAATAAATAAAATAGTCGGTGTTGTGAAGGACTTTAATTTCGAATCATTGCATCACGCGATCAGGCCACTTGTAATTTTTTGCGCAGATAAAGACTTTTTCAGTGCTAATGTCAAACTGGCTGCCGGGAACTTTAGCCAGGTTTCCGGAATATTAACCAATATCGGAGAATCCTGGAATGAGGTCTCTCCGAACTATCCATTTGAATTTAAGTTCGTCGATCAGACAGTGGAAAACCTTTACAGAGCTGAGGTCATATTTGAAAAGATCTTCAGGGCCGGATCCTTTTTTGCAATTTTTATCTCCTGTCTTGGTTTATTCGGGCTGGTACTCAGTTCAACCGAACAACGCAGAAAAGAGATCGGGATCAGGAAAGTCTATGGTGCCAGGATCAATGAAGTACTCCTGATGCTGAACAGAGACTTTATAAAATGGATATTTATTGCCTTTCTGATTGCAAGTCCTGTTGCCTGGTACTTAATGAATCAATGGCTGAAGAATTTTGCGTATAAAAGTGCTTTAAGCTGGTGGATCTTTGCTCTGGCCGGACTGATGGCTTTGTCAATAGGTTTACTGACTGTCAGCTGGCAAAGCTGGAAAGTGGCCAGGCGTAACCCGGTCAGAGCGCTCAGGCACGAGTGAAAAAGATCCTGATAATGAAATCGACTTATAAAGATAACAGTTATAATTGCACTAATGAAACCGGGAAACCATGATACAATTAACCAATATCGATAAATATTATGATTCAAGGTTCCAGCGGACCTATGTATTGAAATCAGTCGACCTGGAAATAGAGGAGGGCGGGTTTTACAGCATTATGGGCCCAAGCGGTTCAGGAAAATCGACTTTACTGAATATTATAGGCCTGCTGGATAAACCCTCGGCAGGAGCGTATTCGCTTTACGGTAAATCAGTTCTGGAACTGAAGGAATCAGCACTGGTCGACTACCACCGCAATTTCATGAGCTTTATTTTTCAGGCCTACCACCTGATCGAAGAGATGACAATTTATGAGAACGTTGAAACTCCGCTGGTATACAAGGGTGTTAAAAAAAGTGACCGTCAGTCCATCGTGGCTGAACTGCTCGACAGATTTAATATTGTAGCTAAAAAGGATCTGTTCCCGCAACAGTTATCAGGCGGGCAGCAGCAGCTGGTGGGCATTGCACGCGCTATTGCAGGGAAACCGAAACTTCTGCTTGCCGATGAACCAACGGGGAACCTCCACAAAAGTCAGGGTGAAATGATAATGGGTGTACTCAGGGAACTGAACAATGAGGGTATGACGATCATCCAGGTGACCCATAACGAAAAATTTGCCCGTTACGGAAAACGGATCATCAGGCTTGAAGACGGAATGATCAGGGTCTGAATTGAATATTCCTTGCAAACGAATTTATCCTGATATCAGCATCACCGATACTTTTAAGGACTTTATCGCCAACCCTGCAATTCTCGAATTCAATATCCTCTGCAAGGTTATCAGGCGAATAGCCTCTGATAATAAAAGGTTTGGTTTTATTTTCCCATTGCACGTTCTTCATGAATACCCCTTTTATATGACCCGGAGGATCTGTACCGTACATTGAGCCATCTGTAACTATGAGCTCCAGGTTCTTAAACTCAACCTGATTCTCCACCCTGATATCCTCAAAGTGTATATTACGAACCATGGCAGGCCCGTCGCAGACAATACTGAAGGCCGAGTGTCCCTGGGTGCGACCGTCACCCCGTGCATAAAGAATATCGCAGTTTTTTACAAAAATATTTTCCACGGGGCCTCCGTTAAGCTCATATCCGATTGTTACACCATCGCTGCAGGCCCAGCCGACCATAACACAATTGGAAACGAAAATGGAATCTACCCTCAGTTTGTTGTTCCCCGATTTTATAGCGACACAATCATCACGGCACCGCATAAAGCAGTCATCAATTGTAAAGTTGGTGCATGAAACAGGATTTATACCGTCAACGGAGTATATTGCCTCGTAACTGAATACTTTAACGTTCCGGTAACTGCTGTTGTGACAGTCTGTTAATGTATTGGTCCATCCCTTCGTATTACGGATAAAGATGCCGCTGACATTAAAACCGGAGGAGCCGGATACCTCAATCTTTCCCTGTATAATCCCGCGTCCGGTAATAGTAACATTCTTAAGATCCTTTCCATAAATATCACTATTAACGACAGCCCCGCCGGCAATATACATTGTCATATTACTGACGAGATAGATTTTCCCGGGATTATGAACCCCCGGGCCGTAATATATAACTCCGGGATCACCTTTTTTCGGAGGATTTATTTCAGGAGGATTGGCAAAGATTGCCAGATGCGGGAGATTGTTTATCTCAATGTATAGCTTCTGGGGACCATTTATTGTGAAGGATATTTCAGACCCGTTGACAGTCGCTCTGATATTGCGGCTTTTCGGCCGGATTACAAATGAATCAATATTCACATTTGCTTTAATTACTATTTTTACCTCCCCTGAACAGGAAAAATTTGCCACGTTCAGGTCTTCCATCTCCCTGCTGCCGTAAAGCGTGTAATCAAAGCTTTTCAGTTTGCTTCCGATCCTTTCAACCCATACCTCGCTGTCATCAGCAATGAGGGTAAAATCAGGACTTGTAATTAGTCCGGGCGGAGCCGGATATGTGACGATTTCCGCTGAGGCATAACGAATATTTATAAATGGCATAATCAGAAGATATACCATTGAAACAGCATACCGGGTTCTATTTTTCATATTTTATCCTCCCTGGTTCTTAAAAATTCTTTTCTCAACGGGAAGAAGCTGTCAACCAGTCGCACATGATCACTCATAATCTGAATGCAATGAGGGATCCCTGAAGGGACGGTTATCAGATCTCCTTTAATAAGATGATATTCATCTTTACCCTTAATAAACAACAGCTCTCCCTCGGCTACAAATGTGATCTGTTCATGATCATGTGAGTGGGGAATTTCCGGATGTTCCATCGGACCGGCTGTAAAATCATAAACGGCCACCATCAGGTTTTCAAGGTGAGCCACCGTTCTCTCACGACCGGGAGATAACTTCTCGTGAATAATATTATTTTCTTTTTTTTGTGCCATATTCTGAAGAAATTACTGATTTGCAGAAATATTTATCTGGCTGAGTGACTGAATGTGAGTGTATGCCCGCCACTGAGACCGGGATTGATAAACTCAAGTCTGACACGGGTTACGCCCTGAGGCCAGTAGCTTTTTAAAACCCTGTCAGTAATATCTATATACTCAATCTGCGGTTTCACGGTTTTCGGATTATAACTCATATCAAGAGAGAAACCCTCCCCGGCAAAATTCAAAAGTCCCGGCTTCACCTCCGTTACCTTACAGTATGTAATTAAGTTAGAACTCGTGACGGACTTCTTAATTCCGCCCAATACGTATTTATCACTTATTATAAAGTTCCTGCCCCGGTTCAGTGTGTAGCTCCGTATCCAGCTTTTTACAAGCGCTTCCCCCGGGTATGCTCCTGCTATATCAGTGGAAAACCTGGCAGTTTTAGAGTTTGCAGTGAATGAAGTATTTTTTGCCTTGTAGTCTGCTCCGTCTTTCTGCTCCGTACCATTGATTACGGGAAGGTTATGAAATGCTGACTGCATGGTCCATATTTCGTAACGCGCGGGACTGAAAGTCTTTGCTGTATATTCTTCCCGGCCAAGATCTATAATACATGGTTTCCCGTCGTAATACATCACACAGGAGCCGACATCATTGTGGTTATGGCTCTCATCATTAAAGCCTCCTTTTGCACCAAAAAAGAATCCCGTGTAACTTCCTTCCCTGTCACGTGCACCTGCCACCTCTGTCTCCGGTAGCCAGAAATCAGCCACGAGCGCTTCTTTTGGAACTGCGCTACCGACCTCTTTCAATAACCCGAGATTTCTGATCTGATCGCAAATCTTACCTTCAAAACTGTGGTCACCGAATTTATTAAGCCTGGCAAGATAAGCGCCAAATTGCTGCATCGTCTGATCATTAATTGCTTTGCCATATCTGTAAACAGTGGAGGCTTCGCCTGTTGTCGTTGCATCTGCATCCGCGAAATTTATAAAATAAGGTGCATGAATATTGACTTTATAGAAGTAGGCGCCGATGTTCTTTATCAGTGAGTTGTCAAACACATCAAACTTCCCGCCGGTTGCATCTTTAAGCATTTCCAGGCTTTCGTACAGAAGTGCACCAGCCGCTCCCCAGTAGGAAGGACCCTCATCGCAGCCGCCGTCGTCCGAATACCCGTTCAGGAATTTATCGAGTGAATTTATTATTTTTTCTACCGCTGCCACCTTTTTTGCAGGATCGTTTTCAACAAGAAGAAAGCTGTTCAGCATATTATAATTGATCCACGGATTCCAGTTATTCGGCCGACCTCCTTTAAACCCCATGTACCAGAAATCATCGCGGGTAAAATAGGGGGTGAGCGCCTTATTCATAATTTCCTGCTTCAATCTTGCAGCAATCAGGGGATGGATTTTATCAAACTCATCCTTGAAAAGATATAAGGTCCATGAGAGATCACATGCTATCTCTCCGACTCCCAGGTCGACGAACGGATCGTTTATATCAGGCAGGCCAGCGCCAGCTTTCTGGGAGCCAAGATGGGCTGACCATCCCCACCAGGTCTGTTCGCTAAAGTACCAGACGGCATTAACTATCTGATCGATAAACCTGCCTTTCCCCTCGACAAGTTCCCCCATGACCAGGGCATTAAGTGCATCGCTGCAGGCGGCATAAGCCTCCTGGCGCCGGTCACCGGAACGGATAAATTCAAGGTAATCAGTGGCCTTTACTACCGGCCAGTTATAGTTAAGATAACGTTCTGCCTTGTTAATATATTCCTGCCGGATACCGGAGGGCAGCTTTTGCCAGAACTCTCTATCCTTATATCCGGGGAGGTTGATCCAGGAGTTGTCAGTGACAAGTACCTTTGCCAGATCAATTGCTTTTGCCTCGCCTGCCAGGATATTCCTTTCCTTTGGATTCAATACTGCTGATACTGAATTGGATGAAAAAATGAAAAGCAGGGCAAGACAGGCTGTAAGTATGGGTTTCATCCCCGGGATAAATCTGTTCATAACGCTGGGAATTATATAATTGAAAAAACATCAGAAATCCGATGCGTAAATATATTGATTTTCTTCGTTCGCTGTCGAAAAAGTCTATTGAGTGCCTTGCGGAGGCCCTGGCGTCCTTCGTGTTTAATTTTAAATCAGTTAAACACGAGGGGTTCTGTCTTCTGCCTTCCGGCTTCCGGCCTCCGGCTTCTGTCTTCCGGCTTTAAAAAATCAATCTTTTCTCATATATTTGATTTCGTGAAGCAAACTGGAGTATTGATTCCCGGATTACTCATCGCGGCCGGTGCATTCTCCCGGTAATGAAAGATCTGCATCGCCGGTGGTCATATATCAGATTGAAGTATATAATTAAATTTAAAAGCGGAGTATGAAACTTAAGATTCTCTTACAGACAACACTGTTTTTCATTATGATTCAGGCTGTTGAAGCGGAACCGCTTCATCAGTGGGAGGTGTTCACTGTCTCATTTACATCAGGGAAGATTTATTCCAATCCCTACAACGATATCCCTGTCACGGGTGGGGATGATCTTCTGAAGGTGACTTTCCTGGGGACGGGAGGTGAGGCAATGAATAAGAAAATCACAGTTGTCGGATTCTGGGATGGCGGTTCTGTATGGCGGGTCAATTTTACAGCTCCCTTCACCGGTAGCTGGAAATACAGCAGTCAGTCGGCCGACAGGAAGATGAACGGCAAAAAGGGAAGCTTTGATGTAGTGGCATGGACTGAAGAAGAGAAGAATGCCGTTCCTGTAAGGCACGGTTTTATAACTGTGAAAAATGATGGCAAACAGAGCGGCCATTATTTTGAATATACCGACGGGTGCCCTTTTCTCTGGATAGGTGACACCTGGTGGAACTGGACTGACAGCAGGATCCATTTTGATTCTTTCAAAAAGCTTGTTGATAACAGGGCGGAGAAGGGTTTTAACATCGGGCAGCTCTTTGTCCCGGGAAACGGCTGGGGCATGGAGAGCTCAATGCTGGATAAGACTTACAATATTCTGGATACCGAACATGTGAAGAGGGTGGAGGAGATGATCAGGTACGCAAATTCAAAAGGCATTACAGTATGGATACACGGATGGTGGAGCAGGCCTGATCTGAAGAGCAGCGTAGGGGCGGAAAAGATCGAACGCTGGTGGCGCTACCTGATACATCGTTTCGGGGCATACAATGTGATATGGGTTCTTGCCGGTGAATATAATATGAATAATTATGGTGGCTTCAGTCTTGACTTCTGGAAGGAGCTGGGGAGCATGATAAAGAAAGAGGATCCTTATAACAGGATTGTGGGTGTCCACAGTACGCCTCCTTTCTGGGAAGGTGGTGCAGAAGCGCCTCAGTGGGCAACAGGGAGTGTTTTGAATCAGGAGTTATGGCTGGATTATAACCAGAGCCAGGTTGGTCACGGCAGGTATGCGAATGAGATGATCCCGCTGGTTGTGTCGGAAGAGTACAGTCTCAGGCCTGCCAAACCGATTGTTGTGACTGAACCATGGTACGAATTTATAGAGGGTAATCCGACCGGAAAAGATATCAGGTTTGGGGCATGGTCGGCAATTCTCTCAGGTGCAGCAGGGCACTCTTACGGGGGAGGGCATGTCTGGCTGGCAAGCGTTCCGGAGGCTCCTGCGGGTGAAGGTGACTGGCCTCTGGAGAAGGGTTTTGAGCGGACCACGTATGATTATGAAGGAGCGGTATCGATGAAGAACCTGGCAGGGTTCTTCAGGGATGTGAAGTGGTGGAACATGGCGCCGCATCCGGAGCTGGTAAAGGAATATCCGCAGCCTTTCTGCCTTGCGGATCCCGGTAAGGAATATGTTTTATATCTGAGGTATGCAGGGATGGTGAAGCTTATAATGGATCAGTCAGCCACTTCGGGTAAATATCTCTTCAGATGGTTTGATCCGGCTTCGGGTAAATTCTCCGAAGAGAAGAGCATTCAGGGATCGGATATGCTGGAATTTCATTGTCCTGAATCATTCCCGGCTATCCCCGGCTATAAAGATTGGGTTCTTTATATCAGAAGGCTTTAAGGCATGTAAGACCGAAGACGGAAGACCGAAGATGGAAGACCGAAGACGGAAGACCGAAGATGATAACCACGGAGTTCACAGAGTTGCACAGAGGGATCACTGAGTACCAGTTTAGCAGTGTACCTCCGTGAAAACGCAGTGTCACACCGTGGTTAAATACAAATAAGATTTTAAAAAAAATCTTCATAGCCGGTTTTGCCAACTGCCTTTTGCCAAAAGTCAATGCCTAAATAACGTTGACCTTTTTATTACTAACTAATAAACAGAGAACTATGATTTCAAGAATTTGGCACGGTTACACAACCAGGGACAATGCGCAAACCTATGAAAATCTTCTTAAAAATGAAATTTTCGAAGGGATTAAAAACAGAAATATCCAGGGATACAGGGGAATACAATTACTCCGGCAGGAACTTCAACACGAAACCGAGTTTATTACAATCATGTGGTTTGATTCAATCGATGCAGTTATAAAATTTGCCGGTGAGGAATATGAGAAAGCAGTGGTTCCTGAAAAAGCTCAAAAAGTTCTTTCACGTTTTGATAAGACATCGCAACATTACACAGTAATCGTCGACAATTATAAATGACATTGATTCAAGCAATAATTTTAAATCACTTTTAAAAAACAGGCCATTTATGAAAACAGTTAAATTACTCGCAATAATTTTATTCTCTGCAGAAATGGCTTACTCGCAAAACACAGATGATGTGGTCATTGCAAAAAGAATCAGGATAACTTCGGCCATACTGAGTGAGGAACGGACAATTTCTGTTTCTACACCAACCGGCTATAATGAGTCGAAAGATTATTATCCGGTGCTGTATGTCCTGGATGGGGAGACTGCGGTTATAGGACTCTTAAATTATTTATCTGACTATGGTGTGTGTCCGGCCCTGATAATTGTTACTGTTGAAGAAGTCAACCCTTCAAGGGATATGTTTCCATCTAAGCCCAAATATAGCAGAGGCACGCAACCGGCAAAACCCTGGTATAACAAAGAAGAGGACAATAATTTAAGAGTGGCCCGACCCGGTGAAAAATTGGGAGAAGCAGATAATTACCTTTCATTTATTGAGACAGAGCTTTTTCCTTTTATCGAAAAAAACTACCGTACGGTACCTTACAGAATTTGTTGTGGTCATTCAAAGGGTGGTCTCTGCGTGACCCATGCTTTCCTTTCCCACACCAATATGTTTAATGCCTTTATCGCTCTTAATCCTTCTCTTTACTGGGACGACGGTTTAGTTCTGAAAACTGCGGAACAAAAACTCACAAACCTGAACCTTAAACACAAGCTGTTTTATTTCGATATTGGAGGGAATGAAGTTCCTTCTACTATTGGAGATGCATTTGCTTTTGCCCGGATAATAAGAGAAAATGCATCTGCAGACCTGAGATGGAAACTCGACTATCTGGAGAATGAAAGCCATAGCAGCGGGACGGCTGCCGGAATTATAAATGCATTGAAATTTATTTATGATGGCTGGGATTTTGATATGAACAAAATAAAGAGGGAAGGGGTAGCAGCTATTGATAGTTTTTATAAGAATCTTTCAGAAAGGTATGGATACAAAATTTCATATGATGCAGCTCTGTTGAATAATTATGGGTGGGGTTATTTACGTGATGGCAGGTATGAAGAGGCCTTAAAAATATTCCGGGAAAATGTCAGCAGATTCCCTGATTCACCTGATGCGTACAACTACCTTGGGGAAGGATACCTGGCAGCCAATAGTATTGAAATGGCAATTAAGAGTTATGAAAAAGCAATAGAACTGGCAGCAGCCGCAGAGGAAGATCAAAAAGTGGCGTTTTTTAAGAGCCGGATTGAAAGTATCAAAGCGGGTAGAAAGTAACAGGGAGTCGATGCTTTTTACCTGCCTGGCCATCATGTGACAACTATTCTGTAACTTTATGATTTTAATAAAGATAAATGAAGCGTGTTTGTATCATGAAAAGCTGTGCTTACAGACCTGAGGCAAATGCCGGGAAAAGACAAAAATAAATTTATTAACAGGATACAATTATGAGGAATACGCATAAAACCAAAAATGAGCTATTAAAAGAGGTGAGGGAATTACAACAGGAGAATGATTCATTAAAAGCATTAAATACTGATGTTCCCAGATTTAATAAAGCGAAGTCGGATTTGTTTGTTTCCGAAATGCGCTACCGGAGGCTTTTTGAATCAGCAAAAGATGGCATTCTCATTTTGGAGGCAGAAACGGGTAAAATTGTTGACGTGAATCCATTTTTAATTGATTTATTAGGTTTCTCATATGAAGAATTTATTGAAAAAGCAATTTGGGAAATAGGTGTTTTTAAAGATATATTTTCCAATTATGATAAATTTTTAGAATTGCAGAAAAAGAAATATGTCCGTTATCATAATTTACCACTTATAACCAAAACCGGACGTAAAATTCATGTGGAGTTCGTCAGTAATGTGTATCTGTCTGATAATAAAAATGTTATTCAATGTAATATTCGCGATATTTCCCAACGGATTGCAATTGAAACAGAGTTAATAGCTGCGAAAGAAAAGGCTGAAGAAAGTGACCGGCTTAAAACCGCTTTTCTTACCAATATGAGTCACGAGATCCGCACTCCCATGAACGGTATCCTTGGATTTACTGAACTCTTAAGAGAACCAGGCTTGACCAGTGATGACCAACGGGATTATATTCAAATCATCCAGATCAGCGGAACACGCATGCTCAATACCATCAATAATATTGTTGATGTTTCGAAGATTGAATCGGGACTCATTAAAGTCGATATTTCCGAGACTAATATTAATGAGAAAATGAAATTCATTTATAAGTTCTTTAAACCGGAAGTTGAGTTTAAAGGTCTGCAGTTCTCAGTTAAAAACAGTCTGACAACAAATGAATCCTTTATTAAAACAGACAATGAAAAAGTCTATGGGATACTGACTAACCTTGTTAAAAATGCCATAAAGTTTACTTATGATGGCTCTATTGAATTCGGCTATGTGAAAAAAGGCGGTTATCTTGAATTCTTTGTTAAAGATACGGGTGTTGGCATTCCGGAGAATCAGAAGGAACTGATTTTTGAGAGATTCAGACAGGGTAGTGAAAATCATAACCGTGGTTACGAAGGCAGCGGCCTGGGTTTATCCATAGCGAAATCTTATGTAGAGATGCTTGGTGGAGAAATATGGTTGGAAAGCGAAGAAGCCAAAGGCTCAACATTTTATTTTACTATTCCTTACATTGATGCAACGAATGAAAAAACAGAAATAGTAAATACTGATACTGCAGAGTATAAAGGAGTTGAGTTAAAAAAACTGAAAATTTTAATTGTCGAGGATGATGAAATATCTTATTCGCTTCTCTTCAGAATGCTTCAAAAAATAAGTAAAGAAGTTTTACATGCAATGACAGGGGTTGAAGCCATAGAAGTTTGCCGGGACAACCCTGACCTCGATCTGGTTTTAATGGATATCAGAATGCCTGTTATGGATGGAAATGAAGCAACCCGAAAAATCCGGGAGTTTAACAAAAATGTAATCATCATAGCTCAAACTGCGTATGCATTTCCGGGTGACAAAGAAAATGCTGTTGAAGCCGGAAGCAATGATTATATTTCAAAACCAATTAATATGAGCCTGCTTTACGAGTTAATCAAAAAACACTGTAAAAAAATCAGTAATGAATAGGAACAGACCCGAGACAAGGATAAAAAAACTGGAACCCGAACAGAGTAATCTGAAATCGGGTACTAAAGCAACCAGGGGAGCAGTCGATCAAAACCTGCAGGAGGAATCATTACAGGCAAACGAAGATAAATTCCGGATAATAACGGAAAATTCTGCAGATGCCATCTTTATAACTGATCAACAGGGAAAGTATACATATATCAATAAGGCAGCGACGGTAATGCTTGGTTATTCATCAGAAGAGATAAAAAGCAAGACAATCGCAGACCTGGCACCACCAGACAAAACAGAGGAATATTTTGAGTTTTTTAAGCAGACTTTAAGTATCGGTAAGGGTTTTACTGAAATTGAACTTTTGAAAAAAGACGGCAATTACATGTCTGTCGACTTAAACATTGTTTTATTACCGGATGGTTTTGTATATGGAAGTTGCAGAGACATTTCCAAACGAAAGAAAGCATTGACGGATTTAGCGGAATCATTTCAGTTCAATTCACAAATCATTAATAGTATAGATCAGGGTGTTGTTGTTTATGACAGTAATCTGCGTTATTCCCTGTGGAATGCATTTATGGAAAAATTAACCGGAATTCCCGCTTTGCAGGTTTTAGGTAAAAATGCAATTGAAATATTCCCTTTCCTGGAAGAGGCTGGCGTAATTAAAGTCATTCAAAGGACATTAAATGGCGAGATCATCGATGCCATTGATTTTTCCTTCAATTTGCCCGATTCTAAAAAATCAGGGTGGGCATCACATAAAAATGTGCCTTTACGAAATGTAAATGGAGAAATTACCGGGGTTATTGGAACCGTTTATGATATTACCGAACGCAAACGAGCAGAACAAATAGTTAAAGAAAGTGAAATAAAATTGCTTCAACTTAATGCCGATAAAGATCGTTTTATATCAATACTTTCACACGATTTAAGAAGTCCCTTTAATAATCTGCTTGGTCTGTCCGATGTTTTGACGGAAGACATTCACAAACTCAATATTGACGAAATTGAAAAACTCGCAAACCAAATTAAAAAAACGACGCGAAGCGCTTTTAATTTACTTGAAGACTTATTGATGTGGGCAAAAAACCAGCAGGGCAGGATCCCTTTCAATCCGCAATTAATAAGTTTCAGGGATGTTTGTATCAATGTTCTTGAACCACTTAATCCACTTGCTGATGCAAAGGTCCTCACAATTAGTTTTTCAGCGCCGGAGGAAACAAATATATTTGCGGATATTGATATGATAAAAACGGTACTGAGAAATCTTGTGTCAAATGCAATAAAATTTACCAAAACTGGTGGTGCCATAAATATTATTGCTGAGGAAAATTCTGAAAATATTACAATAACAGTCTCGGATAATGGCATTGGAATAACTCCTGGCGATTTGACGAAACTTTTCAATATATCTGAAGTTCTTTCAACAAAAGGGACAGCAAATGAGAAAGGAACAGGTTTAGGATTACTGCTTTGTAAAGAATTCATAGAGAAACACAAAGGTAAAATATGGGTTAAAAGTGAAGTTGGAAAAGGCAGCGATTTTATATTTACTTTGCCAACAAAAAATAAAGAGTATGAAAACAAATCTTGATCAGGCTATTCTTGATTCAATGAGTAAAAACCCCGCCAATTGGAAAGGAATCTTCTATTTCAATCGCAATGACCCACGGTTAATAGTTCCTAAATTAAATCCGTCACTCGGCTGGACTTTCAATTTTGCCAGTCCATATCCTTATATAACAATCGTTTGTGTTATCCTGATTATAATTGCAGCCAATTACTTTTTATAATCAGTTTTATAGTTTGCACAGATGCCAACATGGCTGGTGTTTATCGGGATTCACAGAGAGTCCGGGAGACCACAAGCGGATTCGGGATAATAAACGACGATGATTCAGTGCTCTGAATGTGTGCCTCAAAAAAAATTACTACCTTGACTGAGCAATAGTAAGCTATCCGGGAAAATGAAACCTGAAAGAAAAATAATCCTCTATATAGCATCAAGTTTAGACGGTTTCATAGCAAAACCAAATGACGATTTATCATTCTTATCCCGTGTTCAACAGGCTGGAGAGGATTACGGCTATGCTGATTTTATGGAGAGTGTCGATACCGTAATTTTGGGAAGAAAAACCTATGATTGGGTAATGAAACAGGTTAAAGAATTTCCTCATTCACAATTGGATTCCTACATTATTACCAGGACTCCACGACAAGATATCGGTAAAATAAAATTCTATTCGGGAAATCTGATAGAACTTGTTTTGAGACTTAAACAGGGGAGAGGGAAAAACATCTTTATTGAGGGGGGTGCTGAAATTGTAAACGAACTTCTAAAAGAAAGACTTATTGACCGGTTTTACCTATCCATAGTCCCGGTTTTACTTGGCGATGGGGTCAGGTTATTCAAAGATGGGCTGCCGGAACAGAATTTGAAATTAATAAACTCAAAACAATTTGATTCAGGACTGATTCAGCTTCAATACGATCTTGATGATAAATAAAGCAGGAGATATTTTTTTGTTGATCTCAATGGGAATCCTATTTTCGGTAAGTGCCTCATTCAGCCAGTCATTCCAGTATCAGCCCGACAGGCCAGGACAGTTTATTTTTAATAATCAATTCACCAAATGCGCGGGTCTGGATGCAACTAAAGTAACAACTAAGCTGACATCCATTGTAGAATATGTGCACCGGAACGATGCGGTAACAGAACATCCGACCGGTTTTGACGCGCTGACCAGCCTGTCAGTATATTACTGTAACAGAAACGTTAGAAAGGAGGACTTTGGAATACAAAGCGCTATATATTTTTCATTTAATCACTTTTACATTGAAAATGGAGTATCCTGCCGGGCAACAGGTAATACAGCCCATGGAACTGAGATCAAAATCAACAGCCCGATGTATTATATCAGTACTCAATTCGACGAAGCCGGATTCAAGACCGGCGACCCTCCGCATCTGAAGCAACCATTGGAAAAGGCGCTTGCTAATCTCAGGAATTATTACGTCACAGCTATCGTAATAAAAGAATTTGCACCGGGTGTGAGATTATATGCTCCTTCACCCGGAACCTGGTTTGTCGGTACCTTACTGATTTTCAATCCCGACCGGCCCGACATCTGGATCCCTGTTACTGTGAAGGAGATTATGGAAGCCAGACTGGCTTACTACAGAATAAAGCAGGAGATTGATAGCATCAATCAGGTCAAAACTCTTGCAGCGTGGGCTAAGATGAACTTTAAACCCGAACCTGGTCAGATTCCGGCCACATCTGTGTATAAAGAAATAAAAAGGGAGTATGAAAACCTCTCTGCCGAAGAATTGAATCATCCGGCATTTTCAGGTTCAGACGGGCAGTCAGGAATTTCGATGATCAATGCCCGGGGAGACGGACGGGCCGTGGTCAGGTTTAACCTGGCCTGCTGGGACCGCACGCTTCCGGCAACAGCCGTACAATATATGTCGCTGGAATACCGGCCTGCCACAGCATCGCAACTGGAGGAATTCAAACCGCGTAATGGCGGACTGACGGATTACGTGGGATTATTTTACAATAATCTTCCGGTTGAAAAAATGGGCGCCCTGATTGATATGAAATAACCGGATTGCGGCCGGTATGGGGGGAGCCCGTGCGGGCAACAGGTGAGATGTGAGATATGAGATATGAGCGAAGAGCACGAAGCACTGGGCACAGAGCGTAGAGCACGGAGCTTCTTCAGATTCCCCTCCCTGGAGGGGCCAGGGGTGGGTTTAAAGGAAGGGCGCGGGACACAGGTTCAAGGTTCAAGGTTGAGTCCACTCCGAAAAGGCAAAAAAAATGAAAATGCCACAAAGACACCAGGACACTAAGGTTCACAAATAGCTTGTATTTAATGATTTACCCTTAGTGAAACTTCGTGACTTTGTGACTTGGTGGCAAATAAGGACTTTTCGGAGCAGGCTCAA
>VFSW01006780.1_pt1 | contig 16770 bp, 21 predicted proteins | sample 5358111 | NCBI WGS metagenome assembly VFSW01 (sample SAMN11554181, study PRJNA540505) | mine drainage metagenome | isolation source: sediment from site ElyBrook_90M | place: USA: Ely Copper Mine, Vershire, VT | collected 2017
TCAAAAAATTCCTTCGCTCGCTAAAACCAAACTTTCTAAAATCGAAAGATGATTTTGTCACTTGAAACCTGTTGAGCTGGTCTGTTGACCGCCCCTTTATCAAAGAATATTGAGCTGGATAGCTGAGCTGAGTTTGGTGAAAAAAGTTGAAAACTGAAAAAGAAATTCAAAAAGAAATAACTAATTTAGAACTTATGAATTGCGAAACTGAAGAACACAAAGCTAGGAAAAGAGAAGCTTTGGCCGTTTTAAGATGGGTTCTTCAATGAGCGAAACACAAATCTGGATCATACGAGGATTAGTCTTCACAGTTTCAATAGCTGTGTACTTTGCATACGCTCAAGCGATTTTCGCCAATTCCTTCGGAAATCTCTTCATCAATAATCTCGAATTTGGCGGATCTTGGATTCTTGGCACGTCGATTCTCGCTTATTTGCTGACTAGAGGCTTGGGAAGTCGGCGCGGATGAATCGAAGATTAGCAATAGCAATAGCGTGTCTAGTCGCAGTAATAATCTTCGAGTTGGGTTTTCATCTCGGGCAGGGGTATGCAATTCTACCGGGGCCATAAGAAAGTTTGAATCGAAGAGAAACAACATGGAGTTACAGAATCCTCTTTTTATTGCTAGTTAGCTTTGCAATCATGCTCATAGTCTTTCATTCCAACCCACAATATTGGGATGATTTCGGGGATAAATATCTGAGTTGGTTCTTCTATGGACATTCAGTTTCTTAGCCAATAGGATCGCTCGAAGGAGCATCTTTCGATTTTGGAAGAAGTGATATTGAAACTATTTTCTTCCAATCTTCTCGCTCAATGAATGGCGGAATAGAGACATAGATTCCTTTCCCGGCCAAGCGTTTTATCATTTCAAATCTCTGCGTAAGTTCGAATTCTTCTAGTTCGATTCTCCGTTTGATTTTTTCTTTGACAGCTTCCGGATCCCCCGAGAGATATTGCAAGCCAACTAAATTAGCTAGGTGAGGTTCTTTCGAAACATGACATTGAACGCAGAGAGATACCAAATTGCTAGGCTTGTTGGTCCCGCCAGAAGATAGCGGTACAATATGATCCACTTGCTCGGCGGGTTCCCCACAATTCACGCAAGTGCGATTATCCCTTTGGAATACTAGCTCGCGGAGCTCTTCCCAATTATCCGGATATGTTGGCATAGATCTAACGATTTTCCCCCGGGGATATTTCCGAATTTTTTTATGCTTTGGAACAAATTCCAAGCTTGCTTATAGTTTATCTGAAGAATCTTCGACAGCTCGACAATTCTAATTTGAGGATTCTTTTGTAAAATAAAAACAACTTTCTTCCCCAATTCATCTAAAACTAACTTACCTTCAATCGAAGAAAAGCCCAAAGGTACGTTGCCCAAATGCTTACCAAGAAATCTTGCTCTCAATAATCCCTCTTTAGTTTTCAATGCTGTTTTTAACATCGTAGCGCCATGGCAAGCACTACAGAAAGAAACGAGATTTCCGAGATTATTCGTCGATCTAGGACTAGACTGAGGAACTATATGGTGAATTTCTTCTGCAGGATTTCCACAATTCACACAAGAATAATTATCTCTTGCTAGAATAGTTTCTCTCAAACTCATAATTCCTTAAAGGAGATTTGAGGAATTATTAATCTTCTCGCCAAACTTCCCAACATTAATCACCAAGCTTCGAGCTTGATGATAGGTCAATTCAGGGAAAAGAGCCATGACGGATTTAACTCGAATCTTGTTGGAAGATACTGCCAAACTTTGAACTTGTTTCCCCATGGCATTGAGAGAAAGTTGTCCGCTTAGTTCGCATCTTTTGTGAAGCATCTCCGAGCAAACATGCTGGTCAAAACCTAGGGGAATATTGCCAGAATGTCGATTCTGTTCTTTAGCTCGGGCAAGTCCATCATTCGTTCGCTGCACTAGATATTCACGTTCTCTTTCTGCAGCCCAAGCTAAAATTGTCAAGAAGAGCTGGCGCATCGAACGATCATCAATCTGCAGAAATGATTCTTTTGGAGACGTGCTAATTATCGGAGCAATCTCTTCGAGCGCTTTTACAACTTCTAGCATCTCCCAGAAATTGCGACCGAGCCGACTAATCTCGTAAACAATTACATTGGCAGGTGCATCTTGGGGATCATTGGTCCTGAGTTCGACGATGCTTTCAAACATATCCTTGAAGCCAGGTCGATCCATCGGGGCAACTTTGGCACCTGATATTTTGTCAATAAACCATCCCCAATTTTCGACCCGGACCCCATGGGTTTCTGCGTAATTTTGTATCTGCAGACGCTGATTATCTTCATCTTGTTCGCGGGTACTGACGCGAAGATAAGCAAACGCCGGCTTGTCAGCTACTGACAATAGATCTTGCTCCGGAAAATTTATTCAAACGGTCGTTTGACTAAGTTTAAGCACGAAGAGCGTCAAAAATGCGAACCTATCTAAAAATTTAGGCTGAGAGGAGGGAGTGGAGGATATAATAGGGTACAACAGCTACACTCCACACTTACACTGGCCGGATGTATGATCTTTCAGGTGTCTTATGACTGTACCACGGTTAAGGCCGAGCTTTGATGCAATGTCAGATTGATTTTCGCCCTTCTCGTGGAGCTCTATTATCTTCTTGTGGTTTTCAGTGTACTCATCTGTTTTTGTTTTGTCAGGTTCGACTGATGCGCTTTTACCATTAGGCAATACTTTAATTTTCAAGTTGGATAACATATTCTCACCTCGAACTACGTGCCAATCTATTGTGTCATTGTCTCCATAATAGATTTCATCTGCATCCGTGTAAACAATGAAATCCTTCAGTGGCATCTTCCTAGCCCATTTCCATTGAACATAGCGAAAGACGTAATGCAACTCTGGGGGGACCTGAATTCTTCCTAGTCTTTTGATGATTGTATAATCTGCAAGCTGACGCACATCATTTACAATTGACATAGGCCTAAGACTGTCAATTGCCAAGCCAGTTCCATTATGATGGGCCTGATTATTCAGGGTGATGAAATCCTGCTCGGCTTCGAGCTTTCCCTTTATGGACCCAGATATCCATCGACTATTCATCAGTTCGACTGATTCTCTTACAGCCAAGCAAGCGACACGGTTCCAACCAAACTTTGCTCGCATCTTAAGATAATCCACAATTCTTGATAAGGTTGAATACATGAGTTCTCTCTTCGAATAGAAACTCGGAACCGTTATCACAAGCTGGTAATCATCAAACATCTTTGGCTGAAATTCGGAGGTATGAACGTAATGGTAATTGCACTCTAGATCATAATCATCTCCACAAATTAAGAGTGCATTGTAATTGGTCCCTCGAAGCCATCCCAAGCCTTCGTTATCATCTGAGGAAAAGACATCAACTCCCATTCCTCCGTTGTCAATGTAGTTCTTTAGGACTAATTCAAGAAATGTGGACTTGCCAGATTTCTTCTTTGCAAAGGCCCAATAAGTCGCGGGACTGCGAAAATCAAATACTCTTCCAACCTTGGCAGCGTATTGTTCTCGGGTGATTTTGTACTCTCCGCGGAATCTATCGATTGGAGGATTGAGCCATTTCTTTACTCGAATGCCCTCCCATTCGTGAGCTAACTCATTTAGAGCTATTCTTCATCGTCTCCCTTGAATCTTCTATCTTGATTGTTCATATTGGTATTTGACATGACAATAACATAAGGATTGGAAACATCAGCTCGCTCGTAAGCTAAATTGTGAATAATTTTGCCGTAAGTCAAAATCTCCGTAGCTCCAAATTGCGCGAGCTCTCTAGCTTGATGGACCACTTCGAGAGATAATCTTTTGACTAAATCTTGTTTCCTTTCTTCATCAATGCTCGGTTCCTTCTGAATTCGTCTTTGCAAGTCTCTTATTTTCAAGAGATATTCTCGCGTTGGATAGGAAGTAATTCGCCATTCCTGAAGCAAAAACTCCCATGACATTAGCATCCGGGAAAATTGAGGGTCTTTCTTTGCTCCAATAAATTGAAGATTCAGGCCAATCAAAGTGTCGATAGCAATTATTCTGGTGTTGATATCTTTGGTTGGATCCTCAACCGTATGTCTATAATTGATAATATCATCTTGCCTTGCTCCCATTATTGCATTTTGATAGGTCAGAGTACCGTAAAGAGAAATTTGCTCGCCTTGTTCTTTGAATTGTTTCGCAAGCTCAGAGGTTGGAATTTCCCTCTGGCTTTTCTTGAAGAAAGGCAATTTAGATTCTGCGTTTGTATTTCAGGAACATATATCCGGCAGCGAGAAAAGTTCCTATAATCAAAGCTGTAAAGACTTGGGTTTGCGCATCCGTTTCGATATTGTTGATCGTAATAGCAGTTGAAGGATTCGAGCTTACTCCATAAGCAAAGAGAACGAAAATCGCGATGCCTAAGACTATTAGGAAATTAGTTCTTGGCGCGTTGAGTTCTTCAATCGCATTTCGAATAGTGGATTGATGCCTTCCAATATTCAGGATTCTTTTATTCACTAAATCGGACCCGCCAGCTATCATATCCGTTTGGGCATTCATGTATGAGACATAGCTAGCTTGCTGTCGCTTAAGAAATAAATTCTGAGTACTGAGAGCTCTGTTTTCAAACTCTTGCTTTGCAGCGCTGACAGCTCTCTCCTGTCTTTGTGTTTCGTTTTCGTATATCGCGATTTCAGGAATTTGGATTTCTTCTGAACCCTCAGGTCGTTCAACTTGAGTGATAGAGAAATCCTCTTCGTCTGTTTCTTCAATGTCGTCTAGCTTTGCGGGTAAATTTTTTTTCTTATCTTCGTTACTCAATCAGGTCCACTCCTTCCATTGGAATCTCGTTTCTGCGAATAAAATCGCCTCCGGCATGTTGCAAGCGGATTACAGGATAAGGACCATGTACTCCTTGCCCCGGATCTGAAATCAGTTCATCCGCGACTATGATATCCGTCTGCCCATGCGCAAAGCTCTGTCCTCCGAGAATTGCGTCGGCGGAATCAAGATGGATTCGTTCTTCCCAAGGGCGAAAATGCTCCACGATTACTTTCGAGACTAGACCATAATGCGAACCAAAAGTGTACGTCGGCCAGATCAAAGTAAGTAAAGTTGTAAAGGCCTGTACCTCTTCCATCTCGCCTTTGGAGTTTCGCCATTTGAATTTCTTGCCTTTGTACATGACCATTGATTCAGGTAATTTGCGGTAGAATAGATCAATCATCGGAGGGCGATCATCCTGAAACGGATAGAGAATTACTATCAAATGCGGGTGTACGGCAGCTCTCAGCTTTTGGAGTGCCTTATCGCCAAAAAGGCCTCCAAAGGTAACAGTCATGCCGATGAGCATGAAGACAAAACCATTGGGCTGTCCTAAGCCATAGAAGACAACACCGTATCCGACGATCATATACAGGGCTTGCTTTGACTGCGAATTCCATATCCGCCATAGTCCTTCGGGTAGTTGCACTTAGAATCACTTTTTCTGATGAGGCTTTACGCGATAGGACTGGCTTTGAACTTGCTTCAATAGTTCGAGAGCTTCTTTCTCGGCGGAGACTTCATTCGCCGGTTCATTCTCCGTTCTTGGAGTTGTTAGTCTAAGCAAATTTGCTTTGATAGCTTGAAGATCTATCGCAGCTTGTTCCTGTACTTTCAACCGCACAACTTCAATAACAATTAGGCCAATAACCCCGGCGACGAGCAACCATAGTTCGAAAGGAACGTACAAAACGAGATAGGTTAGAATATCTAAAATCAAGCCATCTTTCCTCCGCACAACTGACAAAAATTGAATCCTTCTTGTTCGGGGTACAAAGCTCCCCATTGGTATTTCTTGCAATGAGGGCAAGTTTGCCCGGCGATTCGATAGTTGTAAATTTGGCGAAAGAATCTAGTTAGCTTGCCTTCGCGTTTTTCAACGATGGCTTTTCGCTCTTCAAGCATAATCCCCGAGCGCTGCATCTCTTGAACCATAAGAGTTGGAATATGAGCTTGCCCAGCGCCGGAGGCCTTGATACTCATCCGAGAATCCTGAATTAATTCAACATCTTCGAGCTGTCCGAATACTTTGTCTTCTGACATAAGCTATACAGAGTATATGCGTTCTCTCTATTATAGAGTGTCCTTTTATAGCTTTTGCGATTCGAGTTACTTTCGTAATTACATTTGAAGTATCCTACTAATTGGAAATCGGGAAGAGCTGGCGGAACCTCACTCATTGGACTATTGGCAGTTGGACTGATCGTCGTCATTGCGTTTGTGTACCTTCAAGCGCATCCAGGAATTCTCGGCGGAACCCCTGGGCAGAATGTCATTACTACAACCACGACTTCCGGCCAAACCGGCTCGGGCAATGTTGTAACCTTCATCAATTTTCTTGATGTTGATCCCGGCGCTCAAAGCGATATTTCCTCCGCAACAATTTCCGTTTATCCTGCTGCCGGCGTAGTCATTGGCGGACAGAGCTATTCGGGCGCTCAGCTTTCTGAAACCATCACTTCTTCAACTTCGGCAGTAAAGTCCGGCGATCAATATCCGGCCGGAGCAACTTTGTTCTTGAAAGTCGCCAAAGCAAATTACGTTACTGAATACGATCAAGTTGTCGTACCAGCTCCAACCGCAAACCAAATTCAGGGCGGACTACCAGTTTCTCTGACAGTCTATCAACCATTGCTTGGAACCGCGAGCGTCGTAGTAGCTAATAATCTTGGTTATACTCTAACTTCCAACTCTTCATCTACTGGATGGGGAACAACCTATACCAATGCGCACGATGCAGCAATGGGTCACTACAACTATACCACGGCAGGAACCTCATCTGTAACATTCACGATCACACTCTACAACACGGCTGCCAACTCCGGATGGGCAGATTCGTACGACCCAATCAATCTCCAAAACTGGAATCTAGTTTCACAGCTCTCAACAACCGGAACCTCGGTAGCAGTCTCTGGCATTACGCAATCCAGGGCAGTCGGCTCTTCGACCTATTGGTTCCAGCAAATGAATTCGGGATACGATTCGACAAGCGGACTAGCTTGCTCTGAAACCGGCGCGAACTGCGTTTCAAACTCCGGCGTATCTGGTGGATGGACACAATTCACAGTCGGACAAACAGTTTACGGAGGCTCAACTTCGTATTCAATCTCCGTGAACAAAGGCTCGCTCGCACACGGTTCAACCCAGGAACTTGTAATCCAGTTCTATGACTACTCTAGTGTCTCATGGTTCATTGCCAACGGCAACTATGGCGCGAACTCTGCGACGCTCGGCAGCGCATTTGACTTCTGGCTAGGAGCGTAATTAGGAGAGGAATAGCTCATTGGAAAGTGTGCAAAGAAGGAGAGGAATGGGTCATTGGATAATTCTCACGGCTTTGTTTCTCGTGAGCTTGGGAATCGGAGTTTGGGTAATTGGGATGCTCAATATTCCGGATCCAAGCGCATCTTTCGCCTCGGGCGATTGGCTGAGCTTCGCCGAAGCCGGAGCGATATTCTTTATCCCCTTCGCCATCTTCGTTTCGTACTTTATGGGCAGACGACACAAGAGGGCTTGATCACGACGACCTCGGAGGATGGGGTCGCGTGAAGTGGGCAGTCGCGCTTTTCGGAACTCTGATTTTCATAATCGGAGCTCTCGTACCGGGTACGAACCAATTTGGATTGAATGGAATCACTTTGCAAGGAACTTTGATCGGAGGAGGAATCGCTCTAGTTGGAGCTTCATGGTATTTCGATAGGGGAAGAATAAGAAGATGAACAAAGCAATTTTCATAGCTGGAATAGTTCTAATTTTACTAGGCTTCGTACTCTCGCCATATGGCGCATCAGCTCAATCCATCTATCAGGGTACGACAACGCATTGCAACGTAACGATCAATGCCAGCCCTTCAAGCGGAACCGGGGCGACGGCAGTAACTGCCAACGCGGTAGCTCCATCTACCTCGGGATGTTTCTCCGGGACTTTACAATTCAAATTTGATTTCTATGCCCAATCCTCGCATTGCGGAAACTATTGCATCAACAAAACTAGCACGACTAATGCAGCCAGCGCAACCTATACTTACCAATGCGGGAACGAACCGTCTTCCCAATTACATTACATTCAAGTGATAGTCGTTTCATCCAGCCTCGTTGGCTCTGCGATAACGACTTTTGTCTGCAACCCTGGAGGCTCAGGAACGACTACCAGCGGAACCGTTTCCGGCGGAACCACGACGGTTACAAATACGATTACTTCAACCGGGCCGACGACAACCGAAACGACAACCGTAACAGTCTCGGGAACAATCCTCGGCTCCGGACAGGTAAATCAAAATGGAATCGGATGGTTCGCGTTACTAATCCTCATAGGTGCAGCACTCGCAGTTTACGGTTTCGCAAAGAAGGAAGGCAGAAGAGGATAGTGTGCGGAGCTCCCTTCTCATTGGCGCTTTCCTAATCATACTAGGAAGTACGCTCGTAGCTTACGGCTCATCCAGCCCGGCGCAAACTGTAATCTCTGGTTGCCATATTACTCTCTACTCTCAACCTGTAAACGGAGCTTCCCCGCTTTCAGTAAACTTGACTGCGATAAGCTCAAACTCGAACGGCTGTCTCTTTCAAGGACCAATAACCTATGATTTCAATTTTGGAGATGGAAATTCGAAGACAGGTCTATCTCCTGTTCTTGCCGTTCAAGTTTCCCATACTTACACTTGTAGCTCGCCAACTCTCTTCACAGCTCAGGTGCAGTTTAGCGATCAACAAGGCGACATCGGCTCTGGCTCTTGGATAGTTTACTGTGGCATCTACGCGACGACAACCCAAGGCGGAGGCACTCCACTTCTCTCTAACATCAACAACTATCAGCTCGTAGGAATTTTCACAACCCTGGCGGGTTTCGTCTCAACCGGCTTTGGACTGAAGAAAGGGAGATCTCGATGAAGGTCATTCCGATTCTTTTGGTTAGTCTCTTTGTGGGGACCATGCTAATCTCTGCAAGTTCAAGCGCATTTGTACTTCCAAGCTTCGAAGGTCCCAACGCTTACTTCTTTGGCTTTCAACCCTGGTGGTCCGGCTCTACCGTTTACACGGCTAACAACAATGCACCATGTAACGAATGCTCTAGCGTACCGGTTGTAAGCATCAATGCCTACGGAAATATTCCCGGCAATCCTTCAGGCTATTCGGATACTTGGTCTTACGACCCAGCGAATCCGACAATAGAAGCTTGCCAATCGCCTCCGACATATTCTCCTGGCTGTGTTGGCTTGGGAATTACGGTAACATCTTCTCAGATGATTAACCCGATCACCGGAAATAACGTAATCGAACCTCTGAGCTATGAAGTACCAGATCCTTATGATCCCTCATGCCAGCATGGAGTAACTTCCCAATGCCAGCACTTTGTACAGGTGAATGGTCAGATTGTACAAAATGAAATTGACGTCGTTATCACCGTCGCGCAGAATTCAGAGACGTACAATCCTTTCAAGAACGACAACTTATGGATTGAACTGTTCTCTACAACTTGGAATAACTATTATCCTCTCACACAATATACGAATCTTCCGAATGGAACTCTGACCGGCGCATGGTCAGCTCCTTTGCTCTTGCAGCTAATCAATGCGAAAGATACAACTGCCGATTATTCCGGACAGCCAAACGACGCGACGAATCCGGGAGTAGCTACGACGAATAATCAGATAGCTCTCTTCTCAACTCCACTTCCGACTTCGTCTTTCACTTCCCCGATTAGTTCTTCAAATCAAATCTCCAATGCAAACCAAACAGTCTATTCGCAAAACAATCCTTTCGCCCCGGACACATTTCTTCAGCAACAAGCCTTCCTTAGAATTTCCTTGCAGAATGTAGCAGCATACACTTGCGGGCCTTGGTACGGTTCGCATCCGTGTTATCCGAATATCGTTTTGAGATTCCAAGAATATTCTCTGCAACTTGGGAGATACCTCTGGACTAACCCGGTTCATTCGGGAGTAAATTCTACCGGCTATCAGGGCGGATGCCAGAATTTCTTTTGCAACTTTGGTAACGGAGTAAACGATTTCTTTAGCGGAATCTCTAGCTGGTTTTCCAATCCCTTCAACCTGACTGGCATTGGCATCTGGCTCATTGTCGTAATTCTCGGGTTAGGCGGTTTGACTTTATTCTGGTTCTTTGGTTTGCCAAAAGGGAGGCGAGCATAGATGGGAAATACTTTAGCTTGGATTGGACTGATTCTCGGCGCTCTAATTATTGGCGGTTCGATTTCGCAACCGGTAGCTTACAATTGCCCGATACAAATGAATGGAACATACTATCCTTCTTGCGGATCCGTACCAAGCGTTTTCATTAGCTACGGAAGCTTACTTACCGGCCTGCTAATCATAGCAATTTCCGGCTGGTATCTCTTTGCTAGAAAACATTCGAGGCGTGGATAGCGTGAATGAGAAGGAAATCAAACGATTGGATTCTGGTTGGATTGGTGATTATGGGATTGACGATATTCCTGATAATCACTAACCCAAACTTGAATCTGACAAGCCAATGTATCCTTTCTGGTTGTCAGCCTTCAGTAAATATTGCAGTAGGAAAGTACGTACGGATCCGCCCACTCGATACACAATATACTAATTGTAACTCTGCTTGTTGGGTTTTACCCGGATATTCACCCGAAGAAATTCTTGGACAGCTTAGACAGCTAAAACCGACTGTATTAGAACGATATACTTCTGGACCAATAGACAGTTCCTACAATCTTCCAGGAGGAATCAATGTAGTAACTTTTCTGGACCAATCGGAACAAGCTTGCAGCTGTACTATTTGGCCTCGCGTTCAATTAAATCCATCTCCAAATGGAATTCAAGCTTTGGAAAGCGTCGCGGAGAATCTTCTCGACCTTAGAGTATCTCCACAATTCAAAATTCTGGCAATAGATCTCTGGTCGTCTTCGGCTCCGAGCTATACCAAAGCCCAGTTAAGTTCAATGTTTGATACTCTGAAAGCTCAAGGCTGGAAAGGATTCGACGTGAACGAATGTGGAGGATATGTCGATTCGTACGGCTATGCCGAGTTTGGAGATGTTTGCATTGGAGGGGACTTTACGACCCCGGTTCAATCTCTGCCTTCGAATATGCAAGCTCTAGCGTATTTTGATTTTCCCAACGTCATTTGTAGTTTTATCTCATCAAGATCTGTCTCACAACAATTCCAAGATTGGACACAGCTAGCAAAGAACCAAGCTACTCATCACTTTCAAGTTGTGTACATGGTAGTCCAACCATTGCCTAAGGGTTACTGCAACACTTCGGATAATCCAAACGGCATCTACGATTCCAATATCATAAGCTACAATGGGCAAACGCAAGTTCAGCTCTTTCAAAACCTGATGGCAAAATACAACTGAGAAAAATATGTTTGCACAAAGTCGCGGAAGGCAGCAAGCTATCCGGATCCAATATGATTCAATTAGCATCGGCGCCGGAATCCTCTGCGTAGCCATAGCCATTTTCTATATCACGCTCGGCGGAGCAATAGCGACTGAAGGATCCTATGCTCTGCTAATCGGCCTTGGAGCTCTACTCTTCACGATCATCGGAGGTTACTATCAACAGGGCCAGACCCTTCGGGGTAAGAAAGGAGTTAATGAAATTTTCTGGATCGCCGGATTACTTCTTGCGTATATAGTCCTAGCTCAAATCGTTCCAGTAGTACCGCAATTCCTCCCACAAGCTCTCATAGGAATTACGAACGAAGATGCGCAGTTTGCCATACGAAAAACTTTCGGAGTTATGATGGCGGTATATGAGGAATTTTTCTTCCGGGGATTATTCGGCAATCTCTTACTCCAAAAGATGGGCTGGGCATTAGGAACCGGCGCAGATGGCACAATCTTCGGACTCTATCACGCGACAGTTTATGGTTCTAGTCTCTCGACAATCTGGGTTTTGATTGGCGACGGAATGCTAGACGTTTTTGCGGATTCGCAAACAGGGCGATTATCAACATCACTTGTCGCACACGTCGCAAATAACCTGTTCTTCTTTTAGAGAGTTTATATAGATAATAGAGAAGATAGAGAGAACTCGGAGATAAAAAAACAAATTGTCTGAAGAAATCTGGCGAGATATTTCTTGGGATTATGTTGCTGGTTTATTCGACGGAGAAGGAAATGTCAATTTGGCTTTTGGTTGGAGACAGGGGATGAATGGAAAACACGCATGGCCAATAGCCAAATGGACAATCTCCAATTCAAATGAGACTTTGATTAAGGCAGTTTATCTTTTTCTTAGGGAGAATGGATTCGAACGTGTTAGATTTTATTCACACGCTGAAAAAAACAAAAGAACAATGCACATGGTAAGGATTTCTAAATGGGAAGAATTAGAAAAAATTTCCAAGACACTTGTAAATTTAACAATAGTCAAAAAACCAGCTTTGGAAGTTATGATTCAAATTTGTGAAACGGTTCTTAAATTAAGATTGACAATGTCAAACGATCATCTTGTTGCTCATCTAGACGAAAAAAGATTGCTTTTACATTCATTCGCAACCAAAGGCCGAGATCTTACTCCTTTGAGTACAATTTTATCGAACGAAGAAGAATAGAGAGATTTCAAAGTGAGATGCCGAGAAAGCGGAGGAACAGTTCGAATCTGGATAGATTCGGTCTTGCCTTTTTGCTCATTTTGGTTATCGGGTACTTTGCCTATCAGGATGGTTATCTTTCCTTCGGCTATCAACTCTGCCCTACTTGCACGACTACAACAACAATGAGTTTGAGTACAACTACATTGACTAGCACAAGTACAGATCCGCCAACGCTTCCGAATATAGTACCACGTACAAACTATCCCTGCCAGGGAGCTTGCTATGCGGTGCAGGTGAATCCTAGTATCTCGGGAAGCGACTTGAGCATTCCAATTGAATTCCTCGCGGGAGTACAAGATAGGACTATTCCTCAGATCTATCTTCTCTCGGATGGAAATAACTGCAATACCGGCGGAACCGATGAGTGCTGGCTATCCTATATCCAGCAAAACTATGCGGGGATAAAACCTTCGTTAGTTTCACAAACGTCAATTCTTCAGCACTATGTTTCATTGGTACATTCTTACATTGAATATTCCTCCTCCTCGCAACTTCAATTCGTAATGGCTCAAGCGATAGGCGATGCGGATAATGCCGTACCTATTGGCTCGAATGCTCTTTCAATTCTAACGAATCTAGCTCCACAACTTACCTCGGATATCAATGTTGGAAATCAACCCTGCCTTTCGAATTCAGATCCTTGGCTAGCTTGCTCCGAATGGCTATGGAATAATTATGGTCCTGAGACCGGGAAAACTAGCGTAAACATCTTTGGAACTCTTTGCGGAGCTCAAGCGCCGGATTACTATGCATACACGCGAGCCTTCGTCTTCGTGTTGAATTCGAACTGCGCAGCTTCAATGACTACAAGCGATCTGAATTGGCTCACAACTTCGGTTCTTCCCTTCTATGGTTCGCAGTCTTCATCGTTTCAAATGCACTCCGTGAATCTCGGCTATCTTGTAATGGGCCCAGAAGTCTCTAGCGTCTCGCTGATGTCGCAATGGCAGATTTTCTATATCGCTGCTACGAATGATTTCAACTTAGGATGGATGTCCGGCCTCCCCGAACTTACGAATCTAAATCAAAATGTACAACAGCTCACTTACAATCCAAACGAGACTTACCTCACATTTTCCTATACGCAAGGCAATGGGGTCATGTGGTATCAGTACCGTTACCTCGGAATCATAAACGGTTCATCTACAACAGTCGATTGGGAAATTAACGGCTTGATGGCAGCTCTCGCGCCTCCGATTCTGAAATACTGGTACTCGCAGAATAACCAGTACTACATAACTTCCAATTCCGGCTCTGCGTCATACGTCCATCCCCAGATGCTAGCCAATGAAAACTATTGGGGTTCAATTTCTCACGCTTACGCTTGCAATGCCGGACAAAGCGTTTCATTTGGAATCTTCGACGGAGCATCAAACCTTCAACAAACCTATCAAAACTACGAGAATGCCGTCGGAGCGCAGAATGTAGCAATATGGGCGCCCGAGACGCATGGTCAGGGCAACCAATTCATTGCTCTAAATAATAACGTGCAAGTCGCTTCGCCGGCTTGGGGAATGAATACCGGAGCGGATGGCTCAGATAACTATGCGGAGTACAATGATACAGGCGCGTCGGCTCTGGCAAATCTAATCAAAACTTCAAGTTCGCATTTCATTTACATTGATTTCTTTTCCGGGGCAGCTCCAAGCGAATCCTGGATTCAAAAGATAATGTCCGACTTGGGAGCCGGATATCAAAACGTGAACTTTGCGCAGTACTTCAACCTCTATGACCAATCGAAAAATCTCAGTCCTCCGGTGAGCCAATGTTGAAGCGAAGAAAATCTTCTTTCGATAAATTTGGCTTGGGAGTACTCTTGATGCTTGTCGTCGGATATTTCGCCTATCAAAACGGCTGGTTTACAACTCACGCGCAGACCTGTCCTAGCGGTACCAATTGCTCGACAACGACAATGATTTCAACCGTAACCGGCTGCGTTGGAACTGATACGATTGTCGCCCGGCCGATTCTGCCTTATTGCTCTACTACAACTCTTACGACAACTTCAACGCATACCTCAAGCTCTGGGAATAACAAGTACATCGAAATCAAAGCCTTTGATATTCGCAATGGGCAGACGGAGTATATCGCAGGAGGACAGTACGGCATCGCATCGGGAAGCGGATATACGGCAACATCTCTTCTTGCTCTAATCCAGCAAATTCATGCTGCGATAGGAAACTTCAATCTAATCAGATTCATCCGCGTCGAATGCGAAAACGCGCAAGTCAATCCTAACATGATGGCTAGTTCCGTCTATGGAACCGGCTATAATTGGAATGGCAACTTGGATTCTTACTTTACGGCAATTCAGAAAGCTGCCGGGGGAAACATTATCCCCGATTTAGATTTGGACGTGTACGACGGAGCTAACGACTGTCCTAACTATCCCAACCCCGATCCATCGACTTTCTTCTCCAATGCGAACAGCTTGCTCTCACTTTCCGCAATAGCTTCTGGGAATAGATACGCAATGCTCGAAGCCTATGATGTTTGGTACACTTGGGGAGGCCAGACAAAAACTCAGTCTCAAGTTTCGAATTTCTTCCAAACTTTACAAGCACAAGGATGGAAGGGATTCATTCCTCAAGATAACGTACCGGAAAACTATCAACAAGGAGATGTCTCAAAGTGCGCTTCAAGTGTATTCAAGAATGGCCCTGATTACGGTTATGCAAATTACTACCGCTCGGGAATCTTTCAGATCAACAATACGATTTCGCCCTACGTCTTTGTGAATACGAATCTGATTTGCTCGATTAAAACTGCCGAGCCATATCTCTCCGGCGTTCTAGCAGGAATTGAAACTCAGCCTCAAAGCGAATTCGCTTCGACTCCGTACTGCGATCAGCAATTCACTTCTGCTATGGCAGCGTTCGACCAATGCTTGAGCGATGGACAAAGACAATTCGCTTTGACTTACTTGGCTACGCATCAATCAAATTACATTTTCATCTATCCCGTTGTCGGCGGGGAATTCAAGATCCTGTACGATGCAAAAGCTGAGGGCGATTTATCCTTAATCGAATCTCTCATGGTGAACAATAATTGAATCGCAATAGAAGATCGCAGTTAGACAAGCTAGGACTAGGACTATTACTTATTCTAGTAATAGGATATTTCGCCTATCAGAATGGCTTGATTTCTCACGGCCAAAGCTGCCCAAGCGGAGATACTTGCACTTCTACAACTGTAACGACAACGCTTTGCTCCGGCACGAGTACAGTTTTTGGACAATCTATTTTGCCCTATTGCGAAACGACGACGATAATTTCAACGCACACATCAACCTCTTCGAGTTACACAATAGGAAACAACCCGGTCTTTATTCGCCTAAGACCGCTAGATACGCAGTACACAAGTTGCTCTAAGGCTTGTTGGGTCATGCCCGGCTATACAGCTCAAGATGTTGTCCGTATGATTTCAAACCTTCACGCAACGGTACTAGAGCGCTATACTTCCGGAGCGATAAATCCAAGCTATCAGGTTCCGGTTTGCTCGACCTGTTCGACAATGACAACTTTACAATTCCTCGACGCTTCTGAGCAAGCTTGCCATTGTCCAATCTGGCCGAGAGTAACAATGTCGGCAGCAACTTCAACCTCATTAACGAATCTAGAAAATGCTGCGCAAGCTCTCTTGAATCTCGGAGTATCCCCGCAATTTCCAATTCTGGCAATTGACCTCTGGGCGAAATACGCCGGAGGATATACGCAAGCTCAGATCGTCGGAATGTTCAAAGCTCTAAACGCGCAGGGATGGAAGGGCTATGACGTGAACCAATGCGGGGGATATGTTTCTTCTTATGGTTATGCAAAGTATCAAGATGTTTGCGCTGATAAGGCGGATACAGGGCCGGATGGAGCTATCTCGGGAGTACACAGTGAAGGCGCGACCGCGTTAGTTTATTACGACTTTCCCGGAAATATTTGCAATTTCATAACGAACAATTCCCCAGCGCAGCAATTTGCCGATTGGACTACAATGGCGCAGAATCAAGGAGCTTCATCCTATTGGCTTGTGTATATGGTTGTACAACCTCTACCTTCGGGACAATGCGCTGCTTCAACCTCGGGATTATATGATTCCAACGCAATTTCTTCAGGCGGAAAGACGCAGTTCCAATTATTCCAAAGTCTCATCTCGCAGTACGGATAAAAT
>VFSW01006781.1_pt1 | contig 16767 bp, 14 predicted proteins | sample 5358111 | NCBI WGS metagenome assembly VFSW01 (sample SAMN11554181, study PRJNA540505) | mine drainage metagenome | isolation source: sediment from site ElyBrook_90M | place: USA: Ely Copper Mine, Vershire, VT | collected 2017
CTCAACTGCATATGGATGCTCTGGAATACGGCCTCCGCCAGTTCAACGACGCGGGCGCGGGATTCAAGAGCATCCTTCGTGCGGGCGTCGGAGTCGAGAATAGTCTCCGCCGCATCCATTGCCTTGAGCGATCCGGTGCGCCGGGCGGCAGAAAGCGCGGCCAACGCCCTCTCCTCCTGGCGATTTTCGGAGAGCAGGCGGCTGTAAATGTACGCGTCGTAATAGGCGCGATAAAGCGCCTGCTGGAAGCGCCAGTTGAGGCGCTGCTGCGGCGTCGCGCGGCGTTCCATGTCCTTGAATTGCGCGAGTGTCACATCCACCTGGCGGTTTGACGCCAGCGGCCCGCGCCAATCCTGCTCCAAGGCGAAGAGGCCGTTGGCGAAGTCGTCCGCCATGTCGTCGCCGATGAAGAAGCGGCTGAAGTCCGTCAGGATACTCTTCGTCGACGCGTCGGGATTCCAGAGCAAGCCGCTCCAGATGAATTTGTTCACATCGTCGTTGCAGCCTTCCGAGTAGCTGACGAATCCGTCGGCGAAGTGCTGGTAACGTTTGAAAATCGCGGTTTCGTCGACAGGGCGGGGGTTAATCGTTTCGCGGCCCTCCGTGGAGGCGTAGGCCAAGTCCCAATCGGGCACCGGAAATTCGGCGTGGATGCTGTGGGTGATATCGGGATAGAAGCGAATCGGAAAGCGCTTGGGCGTCAGCGCGCGAAACTCCTCCAGGCTGCCGTAGACCTGTGGGCCAAAGACCAGTCCGGTGAGCCACGGTGGATTCGTGCCCATGAGACCCCAGAATTCGTCGCGCCACTCCTTGGTGAAGCCTTGCGGCGAAAGCCACATCTGTGCTTTTGGATGATATTTGCGCAGGCTCGCTGTCTGCTTTTCGAGCAGGGCGAACATGTACTTCGGCTGCGTGTGGCCGGGATCTCCGCCGGGAACGAACACCGCGTCGATGCGCGGCAGGCGGCGGAAGACTTCCTCCCATTCTTTAAGCGCGAACTGGACGGTCGCCGGGTCCGAATAATCCTTGTCCATCGCCGGATACCAGACCGATACGTCGAGCCCGTATTCATTGGCGATGCGCGACATTTCCACCATCATCTCCATCTTGGGCAGTGGGAAATGCGGGCTGTCATCGTCGTCATCGGAGCGGGGAGGGATCAGCTCAATTGTATTGTTGCCGAAGATCGCCAGTTCGCGGATGTACTGCTCCCACATGGGTACGCTCCACGCGTCGTAGGCGTTGGTCTTCGGGCGATAGCCGAGTTGCTGGCCGCGCACGGCATATTTCGGCGCGGTGGATACGTTCAAATTCGCGTCAAGTTCCAGCTTCTGGCGAGCCATGCGGAATTGCCGCAGGAGATAGCCCGCGCCGAAGACGACTCCTCGGTCGTCGGCTCCGGTGATGGTGGCCGCAGCCGCGGTGGTGGTGAGCGTGAAGCTTTCGGGTTTGCCGCCCGGGGCGACTTTAAGGTAGATTGCCGGCGATCCGGAGGATGCGATTTTCAGACGGAGCTGCGTTCGCTTCTCGACCTCCTCCTGAATCATTTGCGCCGCTTTCTTTTGCGGAATAGTGGGGGAAGGGGGCAGAATCACGACCGCTTGCTTGAAGTCGGCGGCGAGGGCGGAGACCGTCAAAATCGCCGCTGCGAGACAGGGCAGTTTCAAATTACGCATGATCGTTTCATAATTATACGCATAGTTTTAGAAACATAAGTACAATAGGAAAACATGCAACTACCGTTACGCGGGATTGTCACTCCTTTGGTCACGCCGCTGGCCACATCGAATCACGCCGAGCCTTCCTTGGACGCTCTGGCGTTGGAGCGGCTGATCGAGCACGTGGTCGGCGGCGGGGTGAGCGGGCTGTTTCTGCTGGGCACCACCGGCGAATTTTGCTCGCTGGGGCGTGAACTGCGCCAGGAGATTGTCCGCCGCACGTCCACGCAGGTGAACCGGCGGATCCCGGTGTTGGTGAACATCGCCGATACGGCGATTTCCGAAACATTCCGGCTGGCGGAGACGGCGGAGGAGTCTGGCGCGGACGCTCTGGTGCTTGCGCCTCCGTTCTATTTCCAGAACTCGCAGGAGGATCTGTTCCGTTATATTGAAAAGGTCGCGGCGCGGGTTTCGCTGCCGGTGTTCCTGTACAACATTCCGCACTTGACGAAGAACTCGTTCGAGCCGGAGACGGTGCGCAGGGCCTCTGACCTGCCGGGTGTGGTGGGGCTGAAGGACAGCACGCACGACCCTGCGTACCTGAAGAAGGTTCTGGACCTGATGCGGGACCGTCCGGGGTTCAGCATCCTGATCGGGCCGGAAGAAATGCTGCTGGAGAGCATGGAACTCGGGGCGATCGGAGGCGTGTGCGGCGGGTCCAATCTGTTTCCCAGGTTGTTCGCCGATCTGTACGGCGCCATTGTGGAGGGCAGGACGGCGCGCGCGGCGGAGTTGCAGGAAAAGGTGAATCGAATGGGGAATTTGCTGTATCGGGTGGGATTTCCAGGAAGCGCGTACCTGCGCGGCATCAAGGCCGCATTGTCGCTGGCTGGGCTCTGCCATCCGGAGCCGGCGGCGCCATACACTCCGTTTTCCGGCGAGGAATTTGTGGAGCTCGAACAGCGCTACAGGATGTTCATGGAATGAAGGAGCGCGATCAGTATTTTTCGCGCGCGGTGGAGAAGGCGCTGGCGGCGCTGGAGTATGTTCGGAAGAGCGCGCAGCCGCGGACACTGGCGGAAATTTCGGCGGTGGTGAAGCTCACCAAGGCGTCGGCCTTTCGGCTGGTTTATACCCTGGAAGCGCTCGGACATTTCGCGAAGACAGACGACGGGCGGTATTTCGCGCCGTCCGCATCGCGCCATCAGGAATTGGTGAAGCAGGCAGCCGAGCCGCTGGAGCGCTTAAGCATGGAGTTCTGCGAGACGGCCAGCTTGGCGGGGCTCTTTGAGAATCACGTGGAAGTGCTGACGGTGTTCGAGAGTCCGCAGTTGATGCGTATGGGCAACACCGTGGGGCGGATCTTGCCGCCCAATGCGAGCTCGCTGGGCAAGGCGATCGCCGCGTTTCAGCCGCCGGAGAACGCCGAAAAACTGGTGCGCAGCTACGGGACGCACTACTTTACGCCCAATACGATTACCGATGAAATCGCGCTTCGCGAGGAATTCTCGCAGATCCGCGAGCGAGGCTTCGCGGAGGACCTGGAAGAGAGCATCCCGGGCGGACGGTGTTTCGCGGCTCCGGTATTGGGTGCGAACGGATTCGCCATCGGGGCGGTGAGCTTGTCGATGCCACTGATCCGGTATAAGGGCGATCCTCAGCGGCAAGCGATTCTCGGCGCGGTGCGGGAGACGGCGCGGGCGATCGAGAAGAGGATGGCCTGACGAATCCCGGCGGTGCCGATGCTGCGCCATAATTTAGCAGTGGGTGAAACATTGAATGGATAAACGGATCGTCGTGGTGGGCGGAGGCCTGGTGGGCCTCGCCACGGCGTGGAGGATCGGCCAGCGTTTCCCGGATGCGCGCGTGACGGTTCTGGAAAAAGAGCCGAAGGTGGGCATGCATCAAAGCACGCACAACAGCGGCGTGCTGCATTGCGGACTGTATTACAAGCCGGGCTCGCGCAAGGCGAGGTTGGCGGTGACGGGCATCCGGCAGATGACCGCGTTCTGCCAGGAGCACTCGATTCCGCACGAAATCTGCGGAAAGGTGGTGGTGGCGACGGCGGAGGAAGAACTGCCGCGCCTGAAAACGCTGCTGGAGCGCGGCACGCAGAACGGCCTGGAAGGGCTGAAAATGCTCTCCGGAGAAGAATTGCGGGAGATCGAGCCGCACGCGGCGGGCATTGCGGCGATCCGCGTCCCGCAAGAAGGCATCGCCGATTATCCTCGCGTTTCGGAGACGCTGGCGTCGTTGATCCGGGCGCGGGGCGGGGAAGTGGTGACGCATGCGCGCGTGACGGCTATCGATCGGGAGGGCAGCGGCTGGCGGGTTCATTCCACCGCCGGCGATTACGCCTGCGGACAGATCGTGACGTGCGCGGGGCTGCATTCGGATCGCGTGGCGGCGCTGACCGGGACGGCGCGCACCATCCGCATCGTGCCGTTCCGCGGCGAATATTTCACCATCCGGCCGGAGCGGCAGAACCTGGTGCGCCACCTGATCTATCCCGTGCCAGATCCAAAGTTTCCGTTTCTGGGTGTCCACTTTACGCGCATGATTCATGGCGGCGTGGAGGCAGGGCCGAACGCGGTGCTGGCGTTGTCGCGCGAAGGATATACGAAGACCGCGTTTCGTGCGGGCGATTTGTTCGATGCGCTGGCGTTTCCGGGCCTGTGGCGATTCTTAGGGAAGTATCCCAAAATGTGTTTCGACGAAATGCGCCGATCCTTCAGCCCGGCGCTGTTCTGCGCGTCGCTGCAGCGTCTGGTGCCCGAAATTCAGCCGGAGGATTTAAGCCCAGGCGAAGCGGGCGTGCGCGCGCAGGCGATGACCGCCGACGGCGCCTTTGTGGAGGATTTTGCGTTTGTCCAAGGCGCCGGAGAGCTTCACGTGGTGAATGCGCCGAGCCCGGGCGCGACGGCATCGCTGGCCATCGGCGAAGAAGTGGCCTCAATGCTCGCTTGAAGATGTCTTCGGCGGAGGGAGGAACGGCGTGAGCGCCTCGGGGTTGCTGTCGAAGAAGCGGTCCAGCAGATCCTTTACGGCGAGCTCCCGCATTTCCTCGCGGCTGATTTTCGGCGCGTAGACAAAGTACCGCCCGCGCTTCACGCGCGTCACGCGACCACGCTTTTCCAGGCGGTCCAGCAACGTCATCACCGTGGTGTAGGCCAGCTTGCGGCTGCCGAGCGCTTCCATCACCTGGCGGACCGTGCCCTCGCCCAGGCTCCACAGCGCTTTCAGACACTCCAGTTCGAGCGGCGGAGGCATGTCACGCGAGGCTGCAGGGCGGCGCATCGGGTCAGGATTCCGTGCGGAGCGCGTCGTTCAGCTTGGCCGCAAAGGGGGATTTGGCAGGCTCCGGTTTAGGCGGCTTGGATTGCGCGCGCGGCGGCTGCGCGGCCGTCTCAGCGGGCCCGTGCAGATATTTATCCTTCTTGAGGACCGTGCGATCGAGAGCGGAACTATAACCGGTCCACTCGCCTTCCAACTGGCGGTCACGCTCGATGAGCCCGCGCATGCATTCCATTTTCGAATCGAGATTATCGAGATGATGCAGCAGCAGCGCCTCGGGAAACAGGGGCACCTTGGGCGAGCCGAACTCCAGTTCGCCATGATGGCTCACGATCAGGTGCAACAGCAGATTGCGCAGCGCGGGAGGGAAATCCGGCGCCAGCCGCAGTTTTTCCTCCACCATCCGGAGGCCGATGACGATGTGGCCGAGCAGTTTGCCAGGCGTCGAGTAGTTGAAGCTGCGCGCGTAGTTGAGCTCGCTGATCTTTCCGATGTCGTGCAGGATGACGCCGGAGAGCAGCAGGTCCAGGTCGATGTTCGCGTAGTGCGCGGCGGTGAATTTTGCCAGCGCGCACATGGACAGCACATGCTCGATCAGGCCGCCGATCCAGGCGTGATGGATCGCCTTGGCCGCGGGCGCGGTTCGATACGCGAGCGCGGTAGCCTCGTCGGCGAACACGGCTTCGAGCAGCGCTTTCAAATGCGGATTGCCGATGGAGGCGATCCAGCCCTGCAACTCCCGGAACATTTCGTCGCGGTCGCGTTTGGAGGCGGGAAAATAATCGGCGACGTCGATTTCCTATTCATGCACCGCCTGTATTTTGTGCAGCGTCAACTGCGGGCGGTTTTGAAAGACCTGCATCAGGCCCTTCACGCGCACGAAGTCATCCTGGGCGAACGAATTTACGGCTTCCGCCGCGTTGTCCCACATCTTGGCGTCCAGTTCGCCGGAGCGATCGGCGAGCGTCAGCGACAAGTAGAGGTCGCCCGACTTTTTCTGCCGGACATCCTTGTGCTGGACCAGAAAAGTGCCGTTGACGATCTGATCCGGCTGGAGATCGCTCACGAGAGGTGACTTCATTCGGTGGCGCTTGCCGGTGTTACTTCGAAGTGGAAACGCCCGGCTTGGTGGACGTGGTGCCGGGAATCGGGACCAGGCCGAGCAGCTTCTTGTGGTGCGCGCGGGCGGCGACTTCCGCCTTGGTGACAGTTTCGGGCTTCAACGTCGCCGGATCGCTCCAGGTGGTATCCTTGCCCGGCGCTGCGCCCGTATCTTCCCAGCCCGGCTTGATTTCGAGGAATGCGACGGCGCGGAGGTTGGTGAGGTACTCGCGCATCGCGGGCTGCATCCTGGGGCGGAACAGGCGGTCCTGCACTTCATCGCGCGCTTCCTCGAATTCCGCCAGCCCGGCCTTCTGATGCTCCTCCACACGGAAGATCGCGAAACCGGCCGGATTTTCGACTTTGATGGGATCGGTTACGTAGCCGCGGGTCTGGTTCCAGATGGCCTTGACCAGATCCTCGCGCAGATCCTTCTTTTCGAACGGAGGCATCTCGCCGCCCTGGGCCGCGTTGGGCGCGTCGGAGTTGGCCTGCGCCATTTCGGCAAACCGCTCACCGGTGCGGGCGCGGGCCACCAGGTCCTTGGCCTTTTTTTCCGCCGCCGCTACACCCGCCGCGTCCTTGCCCTCGGATGAGACGAAAATCTCGCGCAGGAACACGCGCTCCTGGCGCATGAACTCATCCTTGTGTTCCTCGTAGTATTTCTGCAGCTCCTCGGTCTTGAAGGTGATCTTACGGGAAATCTCTTCGCGCACCACTTTTTCGCGAAGCAGATTGTTCTTCAACTCGGCTTTGTAATCCTCATAGGGGACGCCGGTCTGCTGATGGACGTATTCTTGGAACTTCTCCGGGTCGACGATCTTGGTGTTGCGCTGAATGTCGAGCAACTGCTTGTCCAGCTCGGTATCCACCTTAAGATCGAGCTCCTTGGCCTTCTGCACCAGCAACAACTGGTCGATTTTCTCGCGCAGGATGTTGCGCGCCGCGTCGTTGAGGGCCTCGTTCAGCCGTGCGCCGGAAAGCCCCTGCTGCCGCATCTCCGCCTCGATCATCTTGCGGTCATGGGCCATTTCGCCGCGTGTCACGATGTCGCCATTCGCCTTGCAGATAATCTCTTCCATCAACGTTACGTCCCCCCCATAGAGGGCCGCGGATAGAAACAAGACGCAGATCAAACGCATGGTCTTATTATAACCGTCCTTGCCAAGGGTCTTGCATGCCGCGTGCCTTCAGGGAATCAAGCATTTGGAGAGGTTCCGCGTGGCGCTTGCGCCACAGATGTGTCAGGCGGGCGACAGGGCTTCGATCGACTCCTTCACCGAATCGAGCACGGCGTCCGGGTGGGCGTTGCCCAGCGGAAGCCGCAGCACGCCCGCCGGCGTGAACTGCGCACCTTCCTTGTGGGCCACCAATTCCATCAGCTTCGCCGGATCGACCTTCGCGCCGGGATGAAACTTGATGTGGAGGGCGCTGCCGCGGCGGTCGATGGCTTCGATCCCGGCCTTTTGCGCGGCGGTCTTCAGGAGGGCGAACTTCAGCAGCGTTTCGACCGCCTCCGGCACGGGGCCGTAGCGGTCCGCCAGTTCGGCGCGCACGGTTTCGCTCTGCTCGGCGTTGCGAACGTCGGCGACCTTTTTGTACGCGCGCAGGCGCTGATGCTCGTCGGCGATATACCCGGCGGGAATGCGAATATCGAGGCTGAGATTCAGGGCCGAATGCACTTCGACCGGAACTTCGATACCCTTGAGCTCCTGCACGGTTTCCTCCAGCATTTTCAGATACATATCGAAACCGACGGCTTCGATATGGCCGTGCTGCTCGCCTCCCAACAAATTTCCTGCGCCGCGCAGTTCCAGATCGAGCGCCGCGATCTTGAAGCCTGCGCCGAGGTCGGAAAATTCGCGCAGTGCGGCGAGGCGCTTGCGCGCGATCTCGCTGAGTTCGGTATCTTGAGGAACCAGCAGATACGCGTAGGCGCGGCGGTTCGAGCGGCCCACGCGGCCGCGGAGCTGATAAAGCTCGCTCAAGCCGTGGCGCTCGGCGTTTTCGATGAGCATGGTGTTCGCCAGTGGAATATCCAAGCCGTTTTCGACGATGGTGGTGCAGACGAACACGTCATATTCGTGCTTCATGAAGCCGAGCAGCACGCGCTCCAGCTCGGCTTCACCCATTTGGCCGTGGCCGACGCCGATGCGGCAGTTCGGAACGAGTTCCTGAATCATGGCGGCGCGGGAAAAAATCGACTCGACGCGGTTGTGGATGTAATAGACCTGACCGCCGCGGCTCATCTCCTGCTCGATGGCCTGTTTGACGATATCCCGGTCGAATTTCGCGACGACTGTGTGAATCGCCAGGCGGTCCTTGGGAGGCGTTTCGATCACGCTCATGTCGCGGATGCCCAGCAGGGACATGTGCAGCGTCCGCGGAATGGGAGTGGCGCTCATGGTGAGCACGTCGACGTTACTGCGGATCTGCTTGAGGCGTTCCTTATGACGCACGCCAAAGCGCTGCTCTTCATCGACAATCAGGAGGCCGATGTCTCGGAACTCCACATCCTTCGACAGCAGCCGGTGCGTGCCCACGGCGACGTCGACGCGGCCGGCCGCCAACTCCTCCAAGCTCGCCTTCAGTTCCTTGGCCGTCTTGCAGCGCGAAAACATTTCGATGCGCACGGGAAATGCCGCGAACCGGCGCTTGAACGTCTCAAAGTGCTGGAACGCCAGAACCGTCGTCGGCGCAAGGACGGCCACCTGCTTGCCGTCGCCCAGCGCCTTGAATGCCGCGCGCATGGCGACCTCGGTTTTGCCGAAGCCGACATCGCCGCAGAGCAGGCGGTCCATGGGATGCGGCGACTCCATGTCGCGCTTGATCTCCTTCACCGCGGTGAACTGGTCCTTGGTGGCAGTGTATTCGAAGGCGTCCTCGAATTCGCGCTGCCAGTTGGAATCGGCGGAAAAGGAGAAGCCCTCGGCCATGCGGCGCTCGGCGTAGAGCTTCAAGAGTTCGTCCGCCATGTCGCGCATTTTCGTCTTCACGCGAGTCTTGCGCGCCGTCCACGTCGCGCCGCCAAGCTTGTCGAGCGGCGGACCCTGCTCGCCCGCGCCGCGATACTTCTCCACCAGGTCCATGCGCGTCAGCGGCACGTACAGCTTCGATTCGCCGGCGTATTCGAGCAGCATGAAGTCGCCCTTCTGCTCGCCCTGGACGATTTCGCGCAGGCCCAGGAACCGGCCCACGCCATGCGTGACGTGCACCACGTAATCGCCGGGTTTCAGGTCGGCCAGATCGGCGGCGAAGGCGGACAGTTGGCCCTTGGTGAGGCTCGGCCGCGCGACCAGATCGGACGGATCGAACAGATCTTCCGTACCGATGAAAGCGATCTTCGCTTCAGGAAACGTCACGCCGCGGCGGACGAGGCCCTTGATCAGGTAGGTACTGGCGACAGGTCCGGCGAGGTAGGCGCGTTCGGCTAGATACGGCGATGCAGCTTCGTTGGGCGCGAGGCCCAGGCTGAAGGGCACGGAGTATTCGCGCAGAATGTCGGCGAGGCGCTCCAGTTCGCCATTGGAAGGCGCGAAAAACGCCACGCGATAGCCATGCTCGACCATCGTCTTCGCCTCGGCGACGGCCACCTGCATGCTGCCGTGAAACGCCAACGACGGGCGGCTGGATAAATGGGGCGCGCCGTCCAAATCCAACTCGCGCAGTGCGACATTCCTGTGTCCGGCCGCTTTCTCCAGAAATTCTTCATGACGCCAGAAATAGGCCGCGGCATCGGGATGCTGATCGATGCGCTTCCAGAGCCGTTCGGCGGCGAGCGCTACCTGTTCCGGCTCGTCGATCACAACCAGGACGCCCGGCGTCAGGTCGAGCAGGGAGTGTTCCGGCTCCCGCTGCACGGGCTCGGATAGGGGCAGCACCTGCGCCCCAGTGATCTTCATGATGCTGCGCTGCGTGTCCACTTCGAAGCGGCGGATGGACTCGATCTCGTCTCCGAAGAATTCGACTCTCAAAGGGCGGGCGCTTTCCGCGGGAAACACATCGAGAATACCGCCGCGGATGGAGTATTCGCCCACCATCTCCACCGGCTCGCGCTTGTCATAGCCGATGGACTTGAGGTGGTCCTCGATCGCCTCGAGCGACATCTCCTCGCCGACAGTAAGCGTCAGCGTCAAGCGGCGGTAGTATTCCGGCGCCTGCGTGCGCAGCAGCGCCGCCGCCGCCGGTGCGATGGTCAGCGGAGCCGCTCCGCCCGTCATGCGCCACAGTCCGATGGCGCGCTGCTCAACGATTTCCTTGTGCGGCGATACGTTCTGTCCCGGCAGGACATCGAGCGCGGGGATGATTTGCGGCCTTCCCGCATCGGGGCGGGAGATCAGCAGGTCGAAGAACGTGGTGACTAGTTCGGCGAGCGTCTCAGCGTGCTGGTTGTTGTCGGAGATCACCAGCATCGGCCGTTCCGTCACCTGCCAGAGAAGCACGAGGTACAGCGCCTTGGCGGCCGGCGTCAGGCCGGAGAGCGCGCACGGCCCTTCCTGCTGGCGCACCAGTTTTCCCGCCAGATCCTGAAAGGCGGGATCGCGGCTGAGCGTATGGAACAGGTCTCGAACGGCGGGGTGGGTCACCTTTTTAGGAGCTCTTCCACGATGTTCGTGGTGGAGAAGCCCGGCTCCAGCGCCAGCGCCATCACCTTGCCGCCCGCCGCTTCCACTTCCTCGCGCCCGGCGATAAAATGGGCCCAATCGGCGCCCTTGATGAGGATGTCCGGCAGCACTTCGGCGATCAGTTCGCGCGGGGTGTCTTCGTCGAAAAGAGTCACCGCGTCCACGGCCTCCAGTTGCAGGGCCATGCGGACGCGCTCCTGCTCGGGAATCAGCGGACGGGTGGGGCCTTTGAGGCGGGCGACGCTTGAATCAGTATTCAAGGCCAGGATCAGCAGATCGCCTAAGGAGCGCGCTTTTTCGAGAAGCCGGATGTGGCCGGGGTGAAGGATGTCATAGCAGCCATTGGTGAAAACCACTGTTTTTCCGTCGCTGCGCCACCCGGCACGAGCCTGCTTGAGCGCTGCGCGGTCATAGAAAATTCCCATGTGTGTCGATACCATTATTGTAGAGGTAGAATATGGTCAGGATGTTCTTGCCGCACCAAAACCTCAGCGACCGGGTGAACCACAATATCGTCCGCAGTGAAATAGAGGGCGGTGTCTACCTCAAGGATTTGCCTGACGAGAGCACGCTGGAGGTGATGACGCAGAATCGCGGCTATACGCTGACTCTGCGCCAGGACGGACAGGCGCTGATTTCGGGGCATCCTGAATTTTGCCCGGAGCCGACGCTGGTGCGGATCAGCGGCTGCAACTGGGGCGGGTCGATGCTGAAGTCGGCGTATTTAGGGCGGGGGATGCATCTGGAGTACCGGCATCCCAATTATCGCGGCCCGATCGTGACGTCGCCGATTGTGGATATCAAGGTTCGCCAGGCGGCGTAGCACGTGCGCCATACCATGTCGGCTTTCCAAATCCGGGTATAGCTCCGGCTCGATGGTGATGCGGTCAAATGGAGCGTTCAGGGTCAGGGCGAAAGTGGTGCAGATTTCTAATCTGCGGCCGATTTGTAATCGGCCCCGCGCAAATGACCGATTGAAAATCGGCCGCAGGTTGGAAACCTGCACCACAAAACTACAATCTCTCGACCACCAACCGCAGCAGCTTCACCAGTGTGTCCCGCACTCGCGCGCCGGTTTCGAGAACTTCCTCGTGCACCAGCTTTTGGGGCAGAATTCCGGCCGCGGCGTTGGTGACGCAGGAAATCGCGAGGACCTTCATCCCCATGTGATTCGCCGCGATGGTTTCGGGCACCGTCGACATGCCTACTAAATCCGCGCCGATGGCGCGCATGAAGCGGATCTCGGCGGGCGTCTCGTAGCTGGGGCCGGGCGTCGCCGCGTAGACGCCTTCCTGCAGTTCGAGGCCGAGTTCGCGGCCGGCGACCCTCGCGATTTCGCGATATTGGCGCGAATACGCTTCGCTCATGTCGGGAAAGCGCGGGCCAAGGGCATCGTTATTCGGCCCGGTGAGGGGATTCGAGCCGAGCAAATTGATGTGATCCGAAATCAGCACCAGGTCGCCCGGTTTATAGCTCTCGTTGATGCCTCCGGCGGCGTTGGTGAGAATCAGGCTCGTGACGCCGCGGCGATGCAGTTCTCGAATGCCGTGCGTCACCTGGAGCGCTGTGTATCCTTCATAAAGATGCGCGCGCCCGGCCAGCACGATCACCTTCTTTTCGCCGATGCGGCCTTCCACCAGCTTGCCCGCATGCCCGGCGGCGGTGGACGCGGGCCAGCCGGGAATCGACGCGTACGGCGTCTCGACGCGGCTTTCCAAAGTGTCCGCGAACGCGCCCAGTCCACTGCCCAGAACGACGCCGGTCACAGCCGCATCCCCGCAATGCAGGCCGACATGAAGTTCGCCATGGTTCCGCAGGCCACGGCCTTCATTCCCAGCCTCGCCAAATCCGATTTGCGCGCCGGAGCCAGCGCGCCGATGCCTCCCACCTGAATCGCCACCGAACTCAGATTCGCGAAGCCACAGAGCGCATACGTCGCGATGACGAAGGAGCGCGGGTCGAGCGCGTCCTTGATCTTTCCGAGGTCGATGAACGCGACAAACTCATTCAGGATGAGGCGCGTCCCCAGCAAATTGCCGACAGACGCGCAGTCGGCGTACTTCACGCCGAGCAGCCACGCAATGGGCGCGAACAGGCGCGCCAGAATACCTTGCGCGGAATCGGGCATCCAGGCCATGTGATTCATCCCGTGGATGCCTTTCAGGATTCCGTTGACCATCGCGATGAGGCCGATAAAGGCGATCAGCATCGCGCCAACGTTCAGCGCCAGCGTGAGGCCATCGGAAGCGCCGCGAGCCGCCGCGTCGATGATGTTGACGCCGGGCTTTTCTACTTCCACCTTGACGGAGCCCAGCGTCTCCGGCGTCCCCGTCTCGGGAACCAGAATCTTCGCGAGCATCAGCGTGGCCGGCGCGGTCATGATCACGGCGGTCAACAAGTGCCGGATCTCGACGCCGGCGATGAGGACATACGCCGCCATCACGGAGCCCGAGACGTGCGCCATGCCGCTGGCCATCACGGTGAACAGCTCGCTGGAGGTCAGGCCATTCAGGAACGGACGGATGGTCAGCGGGGCTTCGGTCTGTCCCATGAAGATGCTGGCGGCGACGTTGGTGGATTCCGCGCCGGATGTCCCGAAGACGCGCTGCATCAGGATCGCCATGGCGCGCACGAAAATCTGCATCACGCCGAGGTAATAAAGGATGGCGAAGAAGCTGGCAATAAAGATGATGATGGGCAGGACTTGAAAGGCGAAAATTACACCGAACTGATCGTTTTTGACGCCCAGCTTATCGCCGAAAAGGAACTTGCTGCCTTCCACCGAGTATTCCAGCATGTGGTTCACGCCGTTGCTGATGGCCTGAAAGACGTAGCCGAAATTCGTTCGCAGAACGAGAAAGGCGAAACTGAATTGCAGCCCAAGGCCCCAAAACAGCACCCGAGGCTTAATCGCGCGGCGATTGGTGGAGAACAAATAAGCGACGGCGACGATCACAACCAGGCCCAGCAGGCCCGTGAATCTTTCCATCGTCGAAGGTTATCAGATTGGAACGCTAGCCGACGACTTCCAGAATCAGCTCCCGCTCTTCCGGGGCGGTCGAGGAAATGCGGAAGGCATCTTCCACCAATTGCGCCGCTTCTTCCACGCGTTCGTCTCCGGTGTAGTAAAGGCGGCAGAGCACGCCGTTGGCGTCGACCTTCTGGCCGACCTTCACTTCGAGGATCACGCCGACGGCGGGGTCGATCGAATCTTCCTTCATATCTCGGCCCGCGCCGATCATCGAAGACGCCTGGCCGATCAGCTCGGCGTCGATCGCGGTGACATAACCCGCGCGCGGCGTGGAGATTTCGCGCGCGCCGGTGGCGTTGGGCAGCAGTTCGAAGCGGTCCAGCACCTGCGGATTGCCGCCTTGCGCGGCGATCACTTCCTTGAATTTCTTGTAGCCGGAGCCGTCCAGCAGCTTCTTGGTGGCCAGTTCGCGCGCGGCGTCCAGTGTCGGCTCCACCTTGGCCAGGAAAATCATGCGCGCGGCCAACTCCAGCGACAGCCGCGTCAGATCCGTCGGCCCGACGTTCTGCAGCGTCTGCGAGACCTCCATCACTTCAAGCGCGTTGCCAATGGCGTAGCCCAGCGGCTGGTTCATGTCGGTGATCAGCGCCTGCACGCGCTTATCGAGCCTGCGCCCGATGCCCACCATCATCTGCGCCAAACGGCGGGCGTCCACCTGCCGCTTCATGAACGCGCCCGTGCCCACTTTGACGTCCAGCACCAGAGCGTCCAGCCCGGAGGCGATCTTTTTCGACATGATCGACGAGGCGATCAGCGGAATGGATTCCACCGTCGCCGTGGCATCGCGGAGCGCGTAAAACTTGCCGTCCGCCGGGGCCACCTGCGGCGTCTGCCCAATGAACGCCAGGCCGTGCGTCGCCAATTGGGCTCGGAACTCGTCGACGGTCAGGTTGGTGCGGAAGCCGGGAATTGATTCCAGCTTGTCGAGGGTGCCGCCGGTGTGGCCCAGAGCGCGCCCGGAGACCATCGGCACCACCACGCCCGCCGCGGCTGCCAACGGAGCCGAAATCAGGCTGGTTTTGTCGCCCACGCCGCCGGTGGAGTGCTTGTCCACCTTGACGCCGGGAATCGACGAAAGGTCGATTTGCTCGCCGGAGCCGATCATGCGGTCGGTCAGCGCGCTTACCTCACGGTCCGTCATCCCGGAGAAGAATGTCGCCATGAGAAAGGCAGACATCTGATAGTCAGGAATGGTCGCGTTGGTATAACCGTCAACTAAGAAAGCAATTTCTTCAACAGACAGCTCTTCGCCGTCCCTCTTGCGATGGATCAGGTCGACAGTTCTCATTAAGTCCTGAGGGTAGCATCTTATTTAGCTGAAAGTAAAGGAGTACGATATTAATCTGCTGCGTTCGATACATGCCGGGCAGGAGAGAACCGCTGTTGGAGGATCCTGCCAAACGCACTTGGCGTACGAACGCTTACAATGCGCGCCAACTCATGGAGCGGGATATTGGAAGATAGGGTGTACGCCACGGAGTTGGCGCGGCGATGCGAAGCAAGTAAACGGTCAGAGCCCCTAGGCGACGGGTTGAGCCTTCTTTTTGGCGTCGGCAGCTTCCTTCGCCTTCTGATACTTCTTCTGGAAACGATCGACGCGGCCTTCGGTGTCGATGAGCTTCTGCTTGCCCGTGAAGAACGGGTGGCAATTGGAGCAAATTTCAACGCGCATGTCGCCCTTATGAGCAGAGCGGGTCTGGAACTTGTGACCGCAGGCGCAGATCACGTTGATTTCTTCGTAGGCGGGGTGAATTCCGGCTTTCATGATAATGTCCTTGGAAGTTCCAGTTTACCACATCTAAAGCAAAAAGCCCCGCAACGGCGGAACAGCGTCGCCGAACGGGGCTTTTCGGTATTTTCAAGCTCGTTTCCGCGCGGAGGGGCCGGTCCACAGGAGCAGCGGCCTCGTCACTGAACGAAACCTGAACAGTAGAAGTGTCGACTTAAGAGTCGGCCACCTCACGCGTAGTTTGAGTTGAGTGATTACTACCAGATATCATTCGACTGGACCACCTCCTTTTTCAGTGATGTTCCGATCATAATTCGAGAGGCCCGGCTTGTCAAATGAAATCTGGAACATTTTTACACGGCATTGTTCTCACTGCGCAAGGGTGTAATTCACGTCGATCTGCGTGATCACTTCCACCGGGCTGCCGTTCAGCAAGGTCGGTTTGTAGACCCACTGGGAGACGGTTTGTCTGGCGGATTCCGCCAGAACCGGATCGCCGGAAACCGTCACCAACGTATCAATGGTTCCGTCCTTGGCGATCAGCGCCGTGAACTGGACCTTCCCTTGAATTCCCGCCAGCTTGGCCTCCGGCGGATAAAGCGGGTTGACTTTCTTGATCAGGTTCATGGCCTGGACGTTGCCGCCCACGCGGATCCGGTTCGGCCCGTTCGGCCCGGGAGCGTCCGCTGGGGTCAAAATGCCCTGGACGCCGCTGTCAACTCCTCTCTGCACCGGCGGAGCCAACATGATGATCAGCAGGGCGTCCGGACCGGAGGTGTTCATCATGATCGTCAGGTGTTCGTCCACGCTCTTCACCGCCGAGCGCACGGCCGCCAACTGCGTGTTGCCGAATGCGTCGCCCGCGTGCACCGGCATCGCGGCCTGAACTTTTTCGGCCAGATCCGCCGAAAGCGCGCTGGTGTCCACCGACTTCAGATAGAGGCTCGCCGGGCGTGCGGCCGGAATCGGGGCTGCGTCGGCGGCCTTCGGCGGCGCCTCAAAGCGGATGGTCGTTTGAATCGTGGGAGACGAGCCTCCCTCGACGGAAAAGTGCCAGTTGAGGACGCTTTCGAGGGCCGCGCGGCGCAATTCCTCCGGACCGCTGACCACATGCGCGTCCATCACTTCGCCTTTGGAATTGACCGAGGCCTCGACGATCACCACGCCGGTCGCGGTCACGCCCGCTGGAAAGATCACGGGTGGGCGATGCTGGACTTTCGCGCCGGGTTCGACCACCACGCCCGGTCCGTCGGCGACGATCGGCGTCCTCCCATTCGCCACCTGCGGCGTCTGCGCCGGAGCTTGCAGCGGGAACATCCAGACGGCCGC
>VFSW01006782.1_pt1 | contig 16766 bp, 21 predicted proteins | sample 5358111 | NCBI WGS metagenome assembly VFSW01 (sample SAMN11554181, study PRJNA540505) | mine drainage metagenome | isolation source: sediment from site ElyBrook_90M | place: USA: Ely Copper Mine, Vershire, VT | collected 2017
TTAGCAAGCTGAAAGCTAGATGAGGTCGTCTGGCGCGTAGATGCAACAGGCATGTATATAAAAATTATTTTGTAGGTTGATTTTGGACTGCTTATCTACGCGTTGCCCAATTGACGCTGATTTGTAAACAATTGCCGGTACTGTCGCGCAACTTAGGACTTGTGCAACTTCGGATTTAAATCAGAGGTGCTTAAACTCCTCGTATTTCTGTCTTGACTCAGGGGCTCATCCTCGTTGGAAATACGGCCCTCGTTCAGGCTCATACCACATTGGATAAAGGCCAACACTTGCCATTACTCTAAAGCGACGGTACGCTATAGGACACTGAACAAAGGTTGACCGCCTTTGCTCAGTGCATGCAGTTATGCCTACCACCCCTTGACTGGTTCAGACTTCGCGGCCATGTCCGGTCAAGGGTTTTTCTATACGGCACCTGATGGGCAGGCTAGCACCAGGTGCCGTTCGTTCTTCTTTTGTACATTTCGCACCTCCACACATGGGCCGGACTACGCCGCTTTTACAGCAGCTGCTTGAGTCTCGGCGGTAGCCGCTGCCGCCTGCGCCGCCTGTTGAACTTTCCAATATTCACGAACGGCTTCGATCTCGCCATAGGCTCCGACATCGACAACCCGCTCGATGAACCGCGCATACAGTACGTCTTGCATGAGACTCGAAGTACGCATCCGCTCCATAGCGGCATTAGGATTCAGAAGCAAAACATAATGGAACTCCCCGGATGCTCCCGGCTTCGTTTGAATAAACTGAAACTCGCGGAGCCGTTTCATCCGCCGCCTCCATGTATCAACTGCCCGTTCCCCTATGAAGCCCGCTTCGCTGGCGAAAGTTACCGGATTTTCAATCGTGATAAGTGGATGGTCAGGAGACCGCGCCCATAGACAGAACAGGGTATGCCCTGCCGGTTGGCCTTTCGATTGCATGTCAATCGCTTGCATCGCAATAGGAAGAGTCCGCGGGATGGTGGTATACCCGTCATTAGTCTTGCGACGCCATACCAAAGCCCCCGGCATGTTGGGAAAATGTATGTCCATCTGATGTTGGGCGCGCTCGGCCATATTCATCCGCTTGGCCGTTGCCTGTTTTCCGTTTGCCATTGTGCCCTCCCTATTTCGTTTCCGTTTCTTTGCAGTGTGCAGCAGCAGCAGCGATTAAACAACGAGTGGATTGGCCCCTCAATCCAGCAGGACTCAAACATGAAAACGACATAAAAACAACATTGAAATTGCATAATATCATATATATATTAATATATGTATTTACATGATATCGCGCAGATAAGTAGTTTAACTCATTGAAATTAAAATAATTTTTATAAATGTACGTGCTCATGTGATCGTGTACTCTCACGTTATCCTATGTGCTCACCGTACTCCTGGGATTCTAAAGGGGCATGGAAACCGCCAGAATCACGAAAAAATTGCATCCGAGTGGCGCCGCCAAGAATCGACGGAGCCGTGAGCGCATTAACCAGTCGTCCCTGAACAATTCATTTTCGGTTATCTGATGGCTGTCAATGGCCAACAGATTTGACCCACTTTTGGCCATTAATTTTGACCCACCCCAACCGCAGAACCACCGCCTAATTTTTGCCTCAGACAGTAACTTTCACCACCCAGCATAAATATCTGTGCATGGTGTATCAGTTTCCCCCGTGCCTGCGGGATAGGCCCTTGGGAGAAGCACCGTCGGTGTGAGGCTGGAGAGAATGGTGAACGCCGCATAATAAACCTGTGGGTATCGACCAGAGCCAGTCTGGCGCGCCACGGCTATCGGCTCCAGGATATGGTGGACCAGTTTGATGCTGCCAAGGCGTCCGAGATCCGCGCACTGTTCAGCAATCAGCTTGAACCGAAGCGCACGGCAGAAATTCGCGAACGTATGTTGGCTGCGGGCTTGCCGATATAGCGTCTAGGCCGCGTGGGCGCGCACTGTGGCTGACCGGCACCGTTAGTCGCAGTTATTGTCGGTTCGCGCCGATGGAATGCAGGTCGTCGCAGTTGAATGCAGGTTCATACGCAGTTAAATCTGGTTTGAGGTGGGCGCTGGTCGCAATTAATGCTGGTCGAAAAAGCCGCTGAATGTAGGTCGGAGCGTTTTTGAATGCAGGTCGCTACAGATAAGCATGGAAGGAACCCCCTCAAGTCTAGCTGAAGCCACATGCGCTTCCCAAAATTCCGTCCCCTTTTTCATGATTGCTCCCGTCAAGATTGAAAGAAGCAAGTTTGCGGAAGTCAGAATCAGCCATCAAGTCTGCTATTCGTGGAGCGCTTACTGTTTGATGCATCATCGGAGCAAATCAGAAATGCGTGAAAAGCCATGCCGCTGACACAAATTTTCGACGAATTTTGGATCTATTGACCAGACGAAAGACAGCATTCCCACCAATCGAGCAACTTCGTCACAGGGTAACCGGCCCTGTGTATACGCGTGCAACGCAGCCCGCAGACGACGCTTTTCTTCCCGTCCGATAGAAACATTACCATCATTTGCAAGCGTAAGTCCGACTAGCAACCTTCGACGTTTCTTCGAAACATTGACGGTCTTGTCCGGATGCAATATTAGGGGCAAGTAGGATATTGACGCCAATATTTGCTGGACACTATCGAAGACTTTGTCCAATAGCCGAGGCGTGTCCGTAGAGAATGCCAAGTCGTCGGCATAGCGACTGTACATCACACCCATGACCTCACAGTACTGCTGCATTGCTATGTCGAACTCCCACATCAGGTAATTCGAAATAAAAGGAGAGCTTGGGGCCCCAATAGAAAGCTGCAACGGCCCACCTTCAATGCTTGCGGACTTCAGAAGTAGGTTACAGAGGATCTCAAGCTCTTCCTCAGAATAGTTGCAATCACGTTCGAGACAATGCCGAAGCGCGTGCTCGTTTAGACTCGGAAAGAAATCCTTGAAATCGAGTTTTAGAAGGTATCTCTGTTTTGCATGAGGAGTAGCATGATCGAGAATTGAGCACCCCTTGCGGTATGCCGTAGCCGCATCGTGCACAGGCAGTTGATTCAGCTCATTATCGACCAACCATCTTTGGAAATATTTCAGCTCGGCTGTTGGTTGCGAAATTAACCGCTTGCCACGACCGTGTCGCTTTTTTATGAAGTGGCTCTTGTAACGATGAGGCGCAGTGGCAATCACGCGAGATAGCTCTCTCGCTGATAGGGGAGACATCTCAAGAAGTCTAGTGAATAAATTAGCGCTCCTAAAGTTCATGGGAGTCTCCCATAAACGGACTTCAGTCGAATTTTGCTATTTACATACTCTTCGGCATGAATCTTAAACTTTTCTCGGAAAAATCTGCCGCCAGGTTTGGCCTTATGGTCAACCCATGGCGCATCGCTGCCCGGCGCTCGTACCCAGAAGATCTCTCTTCCCCGTACTTCTTTCTGAATCAACTTAAAGAAGCTAAGCAATTCGAGGTACTGTGCCAGTATCTGCTCATCCAAATTAACGCCGTAAAACTTCAGAACAGCGGCAATTTCTGTTTGCTTGCTGATCAACATTAAATCGACCAGATCAGCAGCTATCAGGAAGATGTGGGCGGGTTTATTCGGATCGAAACGAGTGCGCTGTGGATTTATCTTGAGCCACAAGTCAATTGTTTCAACAATGGCATCGAAATCGTCGTCCGGCAGTTCCGTTTCTTGGTTGGTGCCAATGACGCATTCTGCCCCGTGGCTTTGCACGCGTTTCAGCGGCCCTAGCCTCAGAAATGACCGCCGTGAGTCCTGATTACAGTACTGCCGCTGCACGACTGTCAAAACTTGCGGGAGGATGCTGTCATGCGATGCCAAGCAACCAAGCTCAGCAAGCGACCCTGGCGACTCCACAAATAAAATGATCGCGCGAGCCAAGAAACACGCGTCACGCTCGAATGTTAGAAGGTCAGAGTAACCTGAAAAGGCCCACCAATCGTCAAAGTCTTCAGGACGCGCCAAGTGCTCAGCCCAAGGACGATCAAACGTAGATTTCAACGTACGCCGCCAGAAACAATCTCGAAGAGAACCTGCTAGTTCGCTGGAGGGCTCTGTGGGACCACCGAATACCCAGATACGAGCCGGCAGGTTGATGACTTCACAACCTGCCGGATCCAATTGCTCGGTCAGAACTGTGACCAGCTCGCTGTTCACCCTCAACTACCTTAAACTAGACTCGAAAAGTTGCGATGGCTCGCCATCGCGGCTTTTCGAGCCGTAATTGGATCCACCACACCGCAGTCCTGCGAAACGCCGGACAGTTGATAGTTCTACAGTTGACTACCAAAACGCGTAGCTGAGGCGTACAGCATAGCAACATTCTGTGTCTCTCTCCAATAATCTGGGATATATTTCCCAATCATCGTGCATTGACCTAGCAGATTTCAAGTGCTGGCGCGTACGGTCAGGGATATCAGTGGTGTTACGGGTCACCAAGGCGCGCTCAATGTGAGCGGTAACTGAGCGGCGTTGTATTTTCCCGGATAATTTTTGCGAGGCGTCGCTTACGCTCCGTCCCTGCGAACAACTTTCTGCATACTTCTCTCCAGATTATGACACGGGAGAGCAGGTATGGAAACCAAGCGTAGCAGGAGAATTCGCCACAGCAGGCAGGACTGGCAGGGGTTCGTGTCCGAGTTTCTGACCAGTGGTCAGGACTGCAAGAGTTTCTGTCGGGATAAGGGAATGAACGGACAGCCATTTTTCGGGCGCTCATAAATCGTGATAGTCACGAAATTAGCGCCCGAAATCCCTATCTATATCCCATGCTGGTGCGGACGGGTATTTCTGCTGTTCTGGTTGTCTCTCGATCTGCTGTTCCGCTGGTTTAGGGTCAACCCGCCGTTCTCGTTCGATGGCCTCAGATTTTTCCCGTTGCCTTTCAATCTCGGCTTTCCTTTTGGCTTCCCGCTCTACCTGCAAGGCTCGTTGTTGCTCGGCTTGCCTTTTGGCTTCCCTTTCCGCTCTGAACTGTACTCCAAACTCTTTGGCAAACTCCCTCGCTTCGTCCCGTAACACCCCACGCCGGCTGTTCTTGGCAGCAAGAATATCATTGGATAGGTCGATAATTGAACGCTCGATCTCAACCCCTTGCCGCTCCAACTCACCCAACCTCTTGGCGTTGGCCAGCCGTTCTTCGGCGGACTCCATCTCCCATCGGGTGCGCTTAATGCTCGGCTCTCCTGTTCTCCGCTCGAAACCGCTGGCTGCTGGCCCTAAGTGCCTGGTCGGGTCGCGCTCGATCCCCTGCGCCTCAAGACTCCTGTGATCTACTCGCGCCGTATGACCCTCACGCTTTAAAGCCGCATTCACGAGGTCAGCCCAGCGGGCACGCACCTCCTCAAGGTCATCTGATCGCTTGCGCCCCGCCTTTTCTGTGTCCAACTTCGCACCCAATCCGTCCGCCTCTACCTTTCGGGTCGTGCGCAGAATATGGGCATGGTGGTTGCGGTTATCTCCTCCACTGCCTGGTGCATGGATGGCAACATCCACCGCACACCCTTCCATATCTGCCATGTCCTGCGCGAAGTCCAGAGCCAATAGCCGCCGAGCGGCGGGTGAAAGTTCGGCTGGCAAGGCAACCTCAAATTCACGCGCCACGCAAGCATCCTTTCGCTTCTCTGCAAGCTCTGCGGCATTCCAAAGTGCAGCTCTGTCGGTAGCCCACTCAGGCCCACCAACAGGCAGAACAATTTCGGCAGATTCGACACCACCCCTGCGGCGGTAGTCGTAAATATCACCGGTACGCTCATCGGTGATCGACACACCTGCGCGATAAGCGGCAGCGGCGGTCGCACTGCGCCCCGCAGACCGCGAAACTGCTTTCACGCTTAAGTGATAGATCGCCACGATGTTTTTTTGCCTTTGGTTTTGCCCGGAGGGCCGCACGAGTTGGGAGCGAAGCGGACAACTCCTAAGTGCGCCCTTGCCTTTCGTCTGCGGGTCTATGGTACATCGTTTATGCGCCATCGTGCAATTCACACGCCCGTTAAAATCAAGTACACTACCCAGCATAAAAACAGGAGGATCAAAAATGGCAACCATCGAAGAACGCATTGCAGCACTAGAAGCAAAACTCAAACAGGAGAAGGCCAAGAAGCAACAGATCGAAGCCCGAAAACGAGCCGCAGAATCCAAGGCCAACCGCTCAAATGACACCCGCCGCAAAATACTGTTGGGGGCGTTACTGTCGGAAATGATGGGAGAAAGTGAGCAGACGAAAAAAAAGATACTTGAGCGTTTGGACAAGTATCTGACCAGACCCGATGACCGCAAACTTTTTGACCTCGCAGTAACTTCTACACCTCAAGCGGAGTAGTCCAATGGATGAGGATAGTCGGGCGGCTTTGTTGTACGCGATCGTTGAAGAACAAACCAATTCAACAAAAACCATGCTGGATGATCTTGCGGTTAAGATCGAGGCACTCAACACGATCCAGAAAACTGCTGGCGTTGCAGTCGTTCAGAAAACCTCTGACGCGCTCGCCTCATTCTCTCGACGATGGCCCCTCGTCGTGGGTGCCTCTACCCTCATCATCTTTCTGGTAGCCATTCTTGGCGCCTGGCTTGTCTCCATGTATGAACAGGGCCAGATAGAGGACTTATCTACCCAGAAGTCCTTATTGGAAAGCGAAATATCCGTCATGCAAGTACAGGCTGACACTCTGGCGCAGAAAGGTGGCCGTATCCGGCTAGGCACCTGCGGCCCGAAGAGCCGCCTTTGTGTTGAGATCACTCCACACCAGGGTGATGATGAGGACTTGAAAGATTTCCATGGATCATGGACTGTAACCGAAAGAGACCGCCGCTTTGTAATCCCAAAAGGATATTAGAGCAAGTAACACAAATCACCAACAAACCAACCAGAGGCCACAGGAGGCCACGCAACGGCCAAAACATACATACCCCTATCAAAAGCCAAGAAAACGCCTCTGGCGCGCTCGTAGAGCCTCCAGTGCGCCAAAAAACCCTCAAGATCTGTCCGGAAAGAAGGAAAACACTGGGAACTGGGCCAATAAAAGATCAAGAACCCTCTTGTTATCGTGATAGTCACATTATATAATAATGCGTAATGTCCAACTTTCAGGGGGAGGAATCATGGCACCAGAACCTTTACCGGATCAGAAGAAGAAACCTGGTAGACCCGCTACCGGCAGGAGCCGATCCGCTGCTGAGCGTAAGCGCGACCAGCGAGCACGGGACATGACCGCCATATTCGAAATCGACAGTGAAACCTGGACCGAAGCGCAATGCTTCATGGTGTTGTTGTCGGGTTCTCGTTTCAAAAAGGGGTCTCCACTACAAAAAGGGGCGTGGGAGCAACTTGGGAAACTTCGTGGGTTTATGTGATTGTCACAGTAATAACGCCGCCAACGCTTAAGTAACCCCCTCGCTACGTTTTTCCAATCGCCAGAGATACTCGCTAGCCGCTCCGCAGAGGCGGCCACAGCCGCCCGGCTGAGACCGCAGGACCGGTTTGTGGTCCGAGGTCGATTTGTCCGGGTTCCAGCCGTTCTTTGGCTGGAAAACCTCTGCCCTTATAGTGAATGTGCAGCGTTGGTTCGACCAAGATATGGAGGGTTTTCCTCACTGATGTGCTGCACTCGACTCAGGTCACGATCTTATGATGCCGGGTTTGGTCTCCGATTCCGGCTAGTAGTCCAGCCACTAGAAGATCTTCATCCAGTTCTGGCCAGTGCAATCCACTACCGCCACCGCTGATCTCATAAGCCGCCAACTGTTCGGGGGTTGCTCGCAACAAACGCGGGAAATACGCCAATGGGATGCCCAATGTCCGACCATCCAGCAAATCTACCCACAACATCTCTTTATCAAAATGTACGGCTTTAGCGGAAGAACTCATGCCACGCCTCCTCGATCTCTTGACATCGACTAGCCACGATGGTGGCTAACCTGCTTTGCTCCTGACTGTTCAAACGCTATAGCTATACGTTTAAGTTTCGGACCGTTAGGAAAAGTTGTCCACAGTTTGATGCGTAGCGAAGGCGTTAAAGATCTTAATAAGTTAAAAAAACGCGCGCGCGCGTTACGGTTTTGCAACCCCGCGCCGTTGCTGGTTTTTTTGGCAGTTTTGGTCGCTGAAACCACGTGTCATAGGTCGCTGAAACCACGTGTCTATCCACAGGATAAAGTCGCTGAAACCACGTGTCCATCCACAGATTTTGGTTCTCTTCTATGTTAGTGGTCGCTGAAACCACGATGGCTATGTGGCCGTGCGCTATGCCTCGCTTATGCTGCTTACCATCCGCTTTGTGTCTCGTGTATAGAAAGTGACTTTGATATTAGTCAGGCGGCCCGCCGTGGCTATGCTCATTCGGTACTCTGGTAGGTGGTCGGACTCTGCAATTTCCTTGATGTCGTCATGGAAGTGCTTGAGTGCAGCCTTGCTGCCGCTCTTTTCGTACAAAAGTGGTAAACCGATGGTCCATTGCGCCTGATGCCCACAGTGCTTGCGCGCAAGCTCGTACAGCCGCCGCGCCAGCGGCCTACGAAGGCGGAAATAGTCCGGGTGGATTGTCAACACCTCGAATGCCTGGATGGCGTTATAGAGCCACCGCGATAGCGTAACTTCGACAGCGATCATCCGTTCATCAGTCTGTGACTTCTCGATGATTCGCCATTCATCGATGATGCCGAAGCCCTGTTTCACGCGCTCTCCCCCTGTTTTGATGTCCGTAGTGATGCGGGTTCCAGATAACCGCTCGAATGCCCCTTGCAAGCGTTTGTAGTCGTCCCCGCTGACGCCGCGATTAGTGGTTACGAGGAAGTCATAGACCGTAAATCTGACCACCCTGTTCTTGGCGTCATCCCGGCCTCGGTTCATGGCTTCGGTGAGTTGAGAAACAACATAGATCAAGACATCCTTGTCATGCTGGGTAGCGCGACCTAGCACGGAAGGGGCCACCTTAACCGACTTGTTCCCATCCTGGCTCGTCCACTGCCATATGCTCAGATCAGGCTTGGTCGAGAGCGTGAAAATCGGCGCTTCCATGCTCGCGCTATCGTCTTTTAGTGCATAGTCGAACAGGTCAGCTAAGAAGAAATCGCGGTTCGGGTGGCGAACCTTGACCAACCCCACATTGGATTGTGCGTCTGGCGCAGGAGCAGCGCGGTTCTCGGCGCGCTGCCGCGCTTTGAGCTCGTTCATCTGGTCCTCGATGGCGGTATCCAGTCCAATGCGCTGCGCTTGCAGCGCGGCTAAGCGGTCACGCACGGCCTGGACCTCCGGCCCTTCGAGGTTGTCCAGCTTGGCGACGTGCACCAGTTCCCGATTTGCTGCGACGATCTGCTCCGACAGCGCGCGATGTGAATCGCGTAGGTAAGCCAAACTGCGCTCGACGTCATCCACAAATGTCCTATTTGCGGTCGCTTCTTCCGGTGGAGCCTCGACAGCAACACCGAGAACCTCAACATTCTTCTGGTCATCGGGTATTACACCATCAAACAGCGAGAGTTGACCCTGTGGTTGTTTGCGCTTGCTCACGAGACAGTTTTTACCCCCTAAATATCACAAATAATGTTTTACTGATTTCCGTATTTCTGTGAAAGTAACTCTCGCACTTCATCCGCAATCTTGGTGCCACGCATGGCACACTGAGCCTTGATTGTACGATGCAAGCTCTCTGGCACATCAATAGTTAGGCGCTTCATTGGCTCGGAGGCATTAGCGGCGGCGCGGTTTTCCACCCAAGCATCAGCGGCCGCTGGTGCGGGCTTGTTGGTCGGCTTAATGCCAATGGCTACTCTCTTAGTCGTCATTTAATGTACTCCATCAATTCGGAAACAACGGCTTCAATCTCAACCGTAGCCGGCCCATTAGTATCAATCTCGAAAACTGCTTTTCCTTGGGCGGCTGCTTCTGCAAAGACAACACGCTGCGTTACGGTCGCCTGTAGCACATGGATCGGATAGGCAGACAATGCCTCTCGTACATCGCGCCCGATTGCAGTATTTGTAATTTTACGATTAACCACAAAAGCGGCTTTAAGTCTATCCTTGTAAACCCTGGCCTCATCGATGAGTTTCACCACTTCGTCAGCGGCCCAAATATCGTAGGGACTGGGCTGGACTGGGATAAGTACGACATCAGCCGCCATGATTGCTGAACGTGCCAAGTCCGTTACTCGCGGCGGCCCGTCAATGACAATGTGGTCATACCCGTAGCCGATCTGGCTGATTTCCTTGTGTACGGTCGGCCTCGGCAGACCGACAACAGAAAACAGCGGTTCTCCCTCTCGGGCCGCTGCCCAATCCAAGGCGCTACCTTGGGGGTCGGCATCGATCAGTAGGACACGCGCCCCAGTGCGTGCCAAACTAGCCGCCAGGTTCACGCTGAGGGTAGTTTTCCCTACGCCACCCTTTTGGTTAAGAAGTCCAACAATCATGTTTTTACCTTTTCCGATTTTGCGTGTTTGTAATTTTACGACTAAATACAAAACATGCAAGCGTAATTACCGAGTTTCATCAATGCCCGAAAGTCTACGGCTTTGAAGCGTAGAAGCCCGTCCTTCCGCCGAAAGGCGCACACCATGAGGTCGGGGAGGATTCCACGTTTCTCCCTTAGTTTCCTGAAAGCCCCCTCCTCGGCATTCGGGTCGCGGTCTGTAGATTTTATCTTTCCATATCGGGGTTCCAAGCCGGAACCGCCGAAAATTCCGTGAATGCGTCTGGACAACATGGGGTGGCTGGATCGTCAAGCCACTTATGTCAGAACCACTGATATAGGGGGCGTCTCAGAAAACGGAAAAAATCGTACGCTAATATTCCCTACCTGACAGCAGCAAGTCGTTCAGGTTAGCCAGCAATATTTCAGCTAACCGCCTTACAGGTGGGGCCGGTTTGGATTCGGCCCGGTGCAGGATCAAGCCAATCTTTGGCAGTTCGGGCAGGCCATCAAGTACGCGCAGGTGCGCGGGGAGCCCAGCTTGGGTGCGGACAGTGATGCCGAGATCAGCACCTGCGGCGGCCCATATACTGCTCAGACTTGGGCTCGTGAAAGCAACGCGCCAAGGTATGCGAGCGTGGTCGAGAGCATTTGTCGCCGCGCTGCGCATGAGGCACGGCGACTCAAAGGCGACCAAGGGCAAAGATTCGCTGCTGGCCGTGTATGTCCAATCAGCCCTCCCAATCCAGCACATGGGTAGCTCGGCGACGAACTGGCTATGAGGGGTGCCGCTCCCGGAGTCCCATGCCAGCGCGAGGTCAAGGCGGCCGCTGGTGACAAGTTCCAGCAATTCGGCATTGCGCGACACCCGTGCCTCAATGCGGATACGCGGATGGGCGCGGGCGAAGCTGCCCAGCGCCTCAGTCAGAAGGTGCTCGCCGAAGTCTTCCTGCAGACCAAGTCGTACGCAGCCTTCGAGTTCGGTACCCCGCACGGCGGTCGCGGCTTCATCGTTCAGTTCGAGCAGTCGCTTGGCGTAACCGAACAGGATTTCGCCGGTAGGTGTAAGCACCATGCCACGTCCGGATTTGCGCAGGATGGGGCTGTCCACCTGATCTTCGAGTTTCTTTAGTTGCGCGCTTACGGCTGAAGTTGAGCGACCGAGACGGTCGGCTGCCTTGGCAAAACTGCCGAGTTCGATGCCGAACACGAAACTGCGAAGCACATCCAAGTCAAACGTTAAACGCCTCATGTCGATCATCCATATTTTTGGGATTGTCTGTTCAATACTTTCTGATTATCGGGATTATCTTTGCTTGCTATCATGAAACCGTCAAGTTCATTTTCAACTGGGGAGAAGTAAATTGGGTACAGAACAGAGCCACGGGCAACTCGCCATGGGCCAAGATGCCCGCAAGCTGGCGGACTTGACGGACGAGATCCTGTTCGGCGACATCTGGGAACGTCCCGAACTGTCGAAACGCGACCGCAGTATGGTGACTGTGGCGGCACTGGTGGCCATGTACCGGCTGGAGCAGTTGCCGTTCCATCTCGACCGCGCCCTTGAGAATGGCGTTACGAAGGAGGAACTGGTCGAGATCATTACGCATCTGGCCTTCTATTCCGGCTGGCCTACGGCCGCCTCGGCAATCAAGTTGCTGAGTGCGGTCACGAGCCATCGCTGACCGCGCAAACCCGACAACCGAACACAGGAGCCGTCGCGCCATGCCCTATGCCCGAATATCGCTAATGAAAGGCCAGTCGCCCGAGTATCTCCGGGCACTCTCAGACAATCTGCACCGGGCGCTTGTGGAGACGTTTGATGTCCCGGAGGCAGATCGCTTCCAAGTCTTTCATCAGCTTGCGCCGGATGAATTGGTGTTCGACCGGAATTACCTGTGTGGCCCCCGCAGCGACGACTATGTGCTGATCGCCATTACCGCAGGTCGGCAACGCGACACCCGGACCAAACAGGCTTTTTACCGGCGGCTTGCCGACTTGCTGGAGGAATCGCCGGGTATTCGCCGCCAGGATGTGATGGTGGTGATCAACACGAACGAGGCCGATGAATGGTCATTTGGCGACGGTATCGCAACCATGGTCGTCGATGTCTGACTCACTGAATGGAGAACAATATGTTGGCAATGCAATACAGTTTCACTCTCCCGTCCGACTATGACATGTCGGTCATTCAGGAGCGGATTGCGGCCAAGGGGCATTTGATGGACGATTTCCCCCTGTTGGTTTTCAAGGCATTTCTGCATGCCCGTCGCGATCAAGGTCGCCGCCATGCCTGCGAGAACCTCTACGCACCGTTCTATCTGTGGGAAAGTGCCGAAGGGATGAACCGCTTTCTCGGCGGTAACGGCTTTGCTGCGCTGACCGACTCTTTCGGCTGGCCCTCGATAAAGACCTGGTCGGTATGGGAGTCGCGATTACTGCCAACACTTGTTGCGGCGGTCTGCGCAACGCGCGAGATCGTGCAGATTCAGCCCCATACCGTACTCGCCAACCTACAGAAAACAGAAACTGAACGTGTGTGGGCCGATGTCGACAAACGTGGCGCACTGGGAGCCGTCGTTGGCTTCGAGCCAAGTACTTGGACCTTGGTACGTTTCCGACTCTGGCCGCAGTACCATGAATCTTTCGACCAAGCGGGCGTGCAGGTCTATGAAGTCGGCCACCTGTCGATCCCGGACATGTTCGCCGCTCACGAGCAGTGTGGAAGCAAATAAGCAATTGCGTGACTTATCACGTCATGTCAAATTGAGCTATACCCTATCCTGATGTCAGATGTCCTGTGTAAATTACGTCAGGATAGGATTGAATTTTGTATTTATTGACATTCTTTGCAAAAGGTAATAGAGTCTTTCCTGACATTTTCCAGGAATTTTGAGCAATGAGCGAAATAATCATTTATGAACCGGCAGATGGCGGGCACGTTACCGTTCGGCTTGAAGGCGAGAGCCTTTGGTTGACCCAGGAACAAATTGCCGACGTGTTCAAGAGAGAACGGTCGGTGATTACCAAGCATTTGCGCAACATCTTCCAGGATGGTGAACTGGCTGAAGAAAGCAATGTGCAAAATTTGCACATTGCCGGTTCTGACAAACCAGTCAAATTCTACAACCTCGATGCCATCATTTCTGTCGGGTATCGCGTCAACTCCAAACGTGGCACGCAATTTCGCCAATGGGCAACAGGTGTTCTACGCGACCATTTGATGCAGGGCTGGACGTTGGATCGTACCCGCTTTGAGCACAACGCCGCCGAACTGGAAGCGGCGCTGGCGCTGGTCAGGAAGACCGCGCAATCACCCGATCTGATTGCCGATACCGGACGAGGATTGGTCGAGATCGTCAGCCGCTATACCCAAACCTTCTTGCTGTTGCAACGCTACGACGAAGGATTATTGACCGAACCCAACGGAACGGCGGGCGGCGCGATGCCGTCTCTTGGCGAGATAAGGAAATCCATCGCCGGCTTGAAAGTCGATCTCATGTCGCGTGGCGAGGCCAGCGATCTTTTTGGGCTAGAGCGCGGCGATGCGCTCGCAGCGCTACTCGGCAATCTCGATCAAAGCATATTCGGCGAACCTGCCTATCCGACCATCGAGCGCAAGGCAGCGCATCTATTGTATTTCGTCATCAAGAACCATCCGCTTGCCGATGGCAACAAGCGCACCGGCGCTTTCCTGTTCGTCGATTTCCTGAACTGCAACAACGCACTGATGCGGGACGGGCAGCCGGTCATCAACGACATTGGACTTGCGGCATTGGCGTTACTGGTAGCCGAATCCGCACCAACACAAAAAGACACAATGATCCGCTTGATTGAAAACATGCTGGTCGGTGTGCGGTAAACCGGCATGATCGGGCAGCGCATCGGGTACATCCGGGTCAGCACCTTCGACCAGAACCCGGAACGGCAATTGGAAGGCGTCAAGGTTGACCGCTCTTTTACCGACAAGGCATCGGGCAAGGATGTCAAGCGCCCGCAGTTGGAAGCACTGATGAGTTTCGCCCGCACCGGCGACACCGTGGTTGTGCATAGCATGGATCGCCTGGCGCGCAATCTTGATGATTTGCGCCGCATCGTGCAAACCTTGACGCAACGCGGTGTACATATCGAATTCGTCAAGGAACACCTCAGCTTTACCGGCGAAGATTCGCCGATGGCGAACCTGATGCTGTCGGTCATGGGCGCGTTTGCCGAGTTCGAGCGCTCTCTGATCCGCGAACGTCAGCGTGAAGGCATCGCTTTGGCAAAGCAACGCGGGGCCTATCGTGGTCGCAAGAAGTCGCTCTCCGATCAGGAAATTGCCGGGCTGCGGCAGCGCGCCGCTGCCGGCGAACAGAAAACTTCACTTGCCCGTGAATTCGGCATCAGCAGGGAGACGCTGTACCAATATTTACGAGCGCCGGAGTAGCGCATGCAGATCGCAAAGAGCGAGCGCCTGACCGTCTTGTCCGACGCCGAGCAGGAAGCTCTGTACGGCCTGCCGGACTTCGACGATGCACAGCGGCTGGAATATCTGGCATTGACGGAAACCGAACTGGCGCTCGCCAGCAGCCGTCCCGGCCTCCATGCCCAGGTCTACTGCCTCTTGCAGATCGGCTACTTCAAGGCCAAACATGCCTTCTTTCGCTTTGACTTGAGCGAGATCGAGGACGATTGCGCCTTCGTGCTGAGCCGCTATTTCCACGGCGAGGCATTCGATTGCAAGCCGATCACGAAGCATGAGCATTACACCCAGCGCGAGCGAGTTGCCGAACTGTTCGGCTACCAGCTGTGGGCGGCCGAATTCTTGCCGCAGCTTGGGCAGCAGGTCACGCAGACCGTGCGACGTGACGTGACGCCGGGATTCGTGGCCGCCGAGCTGATCGTCTGGCTCAACAAGCACAAGATCATCCGGCCCGGCTACACCACCCTGCAAGAGCTGATCAGCGAAACACTGTCCACCGAACGTCGGCGCCTGGGCGGCCTGCTGGCGGAAGCGCTCGACGACCCGGCCAAAGTCGCCTTGGCCCAGCTCCTGGTGCGTGATGACACCCTGTCTCAACTGGCGGCGCTCAAGCAAGACGCCAAGCACTTCGGCTGGCGTCAGATGATCCGCGAACGCGAGAAGCGCGCCTTGCTGGAGCCGCTGCACCGGATCGCCAAGGCATTGCTGCCCAAGCTGGGCGTTTCGCAGCAGAACCTGCTGTACTACGCGAGTCTGGCGAACTTCTACACCGTCCACGACCTGCGCAACCTCAAGGCGGATCAGGCTCATCTCTACCTACTGTGCTATGCCTGGCAACGCTACCGACAGCTCTCCGACAACCTGGTCGATGCGATGGCCTATCACATGAAGCAGTTGGAGGAAGAAAGCAGCGCGGGAGCGCAGAAGTCTTTCGCAGCGGAACAGGTGAGTCGTCGGCAGGACACGCCGCAGGTCGGTCGCCTGCTGTTGATCTATGTCGATGACACGGTAGCCGACGCTACGCCGTTCGGCAACGTGCGCCAGCGCGCGTACAAGATCATGCCGAAAGACACGCTACAGATCACCGGTCAGCGCTTGAGCGTCAAGCCAGTGAGCAAACTGATCCTGCACTGGCAGGCGGTGGACGGCCTAGCCGAACGCATCCGCCGACATCTGCGACCGCTGTACGTCGCGCTCGACTTTGCCAGCACCGTTCCCGACAGTCCGTGGCTCGTAGCGCTGGCCTGGGCCAAAAGCGTGTTTGCCAAGCAGCAGCGCCTGTCGCAACGGACGCTGGCTGAATGTCCGGAGGCCACGCTGCCAAAACGATTGCGGCCCTACCTGTTGATCTTCGATGCCGACGGCAAGCTGACGGGCCTGCACGCCGATCGCTACGAGTTCTGGCTATATCGCCAGATCAGGAAGCGCTGCAAGTCGGGCGAAATCTATCTCGACGACAGCCTGCAACACCGCCACTTCTCCGACGAACTGGTCTCGATGGACGAGAAAGCCGATGCTCTTGCGCAAATGGACATCCCCTTCCTGCGTCAGCTGGTCGATACCCAGCTCGACGCACTGACGGCCGAGCTGCGCGCGCAATGGGTGGCATTCAACAGCGAGCTGCAACAGGGTAAGCTGACGCACCTGGACTACGATAAGGACAGGAGGAAGAAGCTGATCTGGCGCAAGCCAAAGGGTGATAACCAGAAGGTCAGCGAGCAGGCGTTTTACGAGCAACTGCCGCACTGCGATGTCGCCGACGTGTTCCGCTTCGTCAACGCCCAGTGCCAGTTCTTGTCGGTGCTGACGCCATTGCAACCGCGCTATGCGAAGAAGGAGGCCGATGCCGACAGCCTGATGGCGGTCATCATCGCGCAGGCGATGAACCACGGCA
>VFSW01006783.1_pt1 | contig 16762 bp, 15 predicted proteins | sample 5358111 | NCBI WGS metagenome assembly VFSW01 (sample SAMN11554181, study PRJNA540505) | mine drainage metagenome | isolation source: sediment from site ElyBrook_90M | place: USA: Ely Copper Mine, Vershire, VT | collected 2017
ACTTTGCCGAACACGGTCACGACCGGGAGCCGCGGCGCACGCCGGCGCGCATCGGGAGGACGTTCATCGGTCACTCCACCTGCGCTACCCACTAACCCTTACGCTTCTCGACAAACGATCTCGTTCCTTCGCGGCCCTCAGGACTGCGAACAGCCGCCGCGAAGGAGGCAGCGGCCGCGGCGAGCAATTCCGGCATCCCGTTCGGACCGGCGGCGCGCAGCATCAGCCGCTTGCTGGCAGCAACCGCATTGGGCCCGCACTTGAGCACCTGGTTGCAGGCGTCGCGCACAGCGGTTTCGAGCGCGGCCGCATCGGCGACCGTAAGTTGCGCAATGCCGGTTGCCACGGCCTCCGCGCCGTCAATGCGGAGGCCGGTCACAGCCAAGCGCCGCGCGGCCGTGAGCCCAATGCGCTGGACAACGAACGGCGAGATCGCGGCCGCGACCACGCCGATCATCACCTCGCTCATGGCAAAGCGCGCATCCGCGGTCGCGATGGTGATGTCGGCGACACAGGCCAAACCAAAGCCGCCGCCCATCGCATAGCCCTCGACCGCGGCGATCACCACCTGCGGCGCAGCGTTCACAATATCCAGCATGGCGCCGAAGCGCTGGTTGTTGTCTTTGAGTTCATCAGGTGCGCCGGCCGCCGGCGCTTCATGCGCGGCCGACATGCTTCTGATATCGCCGCCGGCGCAGAATGTGCCGCCGGCACCGCGCAGCACCACGACCCGCACGGAGCGGTCATCGGCGATCGCCGCAAATGTCGCCACGATTTCCCGCACCATTTCAGGGCTAATGGCGTTGCGCAGTTCCGGCCGATCGAGCCAGAGGTGCAGCACCGCGCCGCGCAAATCGAGCTTGATATGCGAGGTCTGCGGCAGATCAGGCATGACCGGCCTTTTGCTCGGGCGCGTTGGAGGTGCCTGGAAGCGTTCCCATCAGTTTGCAAATGATGGTCAACATGATCTCGTCGGCTCCGCCGCCAATCGAACCAAGACGTCCGTCACGATACGCGCGGCTGGCCGGCGTCTCGTTCATGAACCCCATGCCGCCCCAATATTGCAGACAGGAATCGGCGACCTCGCGTCGCAAGCGTCCCGCCTTCAGCTTGGTCATTGAAGCAAGCCGGGTCACGTCGGTGCCGGCAAGATAGAGTTCGCAGGCGCGGTAAACGAGTGCGCGCAACAGCTCGATCTCGGTCGCAAGTTCGGCCAATCGGAAATGCACCACCTGATTGTCGAGGATCGATTTGCCGAAAGCTTTGCGGTTGCGGGTATAGTCGATGGTCTCCTGGATGAGCCGCTCCATTGATTTTAGATTTGCGGCCGCGGCCCACAGCCGCTCCTCCTGAAATTGCATCATCTGATAGGTGAAGCCCTTACCCTCTTCCCCGATCCGAAAACGCTGCGGCACCCGTACGTCGTCGAAAAAGATTTGCGCAGTGTCTGAGGAGCGCATGCCGAGCTTGTCGAGCTTGCGGGCGATCTGGACGCCCTTGGTCTTCATTGGCAGGCAGATGAGCGACTTGTTCTTGTGCGCCGCGCCGTCTGACGTATTGGCAAGAAGGCACATCCAGTCGGCTTGGGTGCCGTTGGTGGTCCACATTTTGCCGCCGTTGATGACGTACTCGTCTCCGTCCTTGCGCGCAGTGGTCTTGATCGAAGCGACGTCCGATCCGGCGCCGACTTCCGAGACGCCAAGGCAGGCCACAAAGTTGCCGGCAATCGAAGGCGCCAGGAATTCGCGCTTGATCTCCTCGGAACCGAACCGCGCGAGTGCGGGTGTCGCCATGTCGGTCTGCACGCCGATCGCCATCGGCACGCTGCCGCAGGCGATATTGCCGAGCTCTTCGGCCATCACCATGGCGTAGGAATAGTCGAGCCCCTGCCCGCCATAAGCCACGGGCTTATTGAGACCGAGAAAACCGAGATCGCCCATTTTCTTGAACAGGTCATGGGCGGGAAAGATGCCGGCCTCCTCCCATTCATCGACATGCGGGTTGACCTCGGCGGCGATGAATTTCTGCAGGCTCCGGCGCAATTCCTCGTGCTCGGGCGTGAACAGCATGATGTTTCCTTCCCGTTACATGCGCCCGACGCCGAACGTGTTAGGCCTGAGCGGGCGGAGTTCTGCTTCGCGGCAGATCGACAAGCAAAACCCTAGCACTTTTCGTGTGTCGCGCGGATCGATCAATCCGTCGTCCCAGAGCCGCGCGGTGGCATAGAGTGCCGTGGACTCGCTTTCCACACGCTTGATGATGCCCTGCTCCATTGCGTCCAGCTTATCCTTGTCGACGGGCTTGCCCTCACGCTTGAGTTTTTCTTCGGTCACGATGGACATGACCTTGGCAGCTTGTTCGCCGCCCATGACCGCGATGCGGTTGTTGGGCCAGGCGAAAATGAAGCGCGGATCATAAGCGCGACCGCACATGCCGTAATTGCCGGCGCCAAAGGATGCGCCAACGTGGATGGTCAATTGCGGCACCGTCGCGTTGGCCACCGCCTGGATCATCTTCGAGCCGTGTTTGATGATGCCGGCTTGTTCGGCCTCGCGCCCGACCATGTAGCCGGTTGTATTCTGTAGATAGACGATCGGTATGTTGGCCTGGCAACAAAGCTGGATGAACTGTGCCGCCTTGCTCGCCCCATCGGCGTCGATCGGACCGTTGTTGCCGATAATCCCGATCGTATGCCCCTCAATTTCGGCATGGCCGCACACCGTGTGCACACCATAGAGCGCCTTAAAGTCGAGAAAATCCGAATCGTCGGCGACGCGCGCGACGATTTCTCTTACGTCGTACGGCCTGCGGTAATCGGTGGGAACGACGCCGGCGAGTTCTTCGGCGGCGTAACGCGGCTCCTTGAATGATTTGTGCGGCCGTAGGCTGAGCTGTTCGTTCCACGGCAGTTTTGCCATGACCTCACGCGCGATGCGAATGCCTTCCGCGTCGTCTTCGGCCAGGTATTCGCCGAGTCCCGAGACGGTGACATGCATCTCGGCACCGCCTAGGTCTTCGTCGGTCGCGATCTCTCCGGTCGCCGCCCGCAATAGCGGCGGGCCGGCCAGGAAAACCTTGGCCCTGCCGCGCACGAGGATCACGTAGTCCGACAGCCCGGGCAGATAGGCGCCGCCGGCAGTTGATGAACCGTGCACCACAGTGACTTGCGGAATGCCGGCCGCCGACATGCGCGCCTGATTAGCGAAACCGCGCCCGCCTTCGACAAACATCTCTGACTGATAGAGGAGATTGGCACCGCCGGATTCGACCAGCCGCACCATCGGCAGTTTATTTTCCAAAGCGATCTGCTGGATGCGCAGATTTTTCTTAACGCCCATCGGCGTCGAGGTGCCGCCTTTGATCGCACTATCGTTGGCGGCGACAATGCAGCGAATGCCGGACACATAGCCGATGCCGGCGATCCCGCCGCCGCCCTGAATGCCCTCGGCACCGTCGTCGTCGTGCATGCGAAAGCCGGCGAGCGTCGACAGTTCGAGCCAGGGCGCGCCGGGATCGATCAAAAGCGCTACCCGATCGCGGGGCAGCAATTGCTTCCGCGCGCGGAAGCGTTCACGGCGCGCATTCGATACATCCCGGACCTTCTGTTCCAGCGCGCGGAATTCGCCGATGAGCGCGAGCATCTGCTCACGATTTAACCGAAAGCTCTCCGAGTTTGGATCGATGCGGCTTTCGATGATCGGCATAATGCTGGCCTCACCGCGCAACTTCTCGACCGCCGGTCAATCCACCATCAATGGTGAGTATTGCGCCTGTCGTATAGGCGGACAGCGGCGAGGCCAGAAAAACCACGGCCGCCGCGATCTCGTCGGGCGAGGCAGCGCGCCCGAACGGCAGCGCGCCTGTACCCTCGCGCCAGCGCTCCGCATCACCGTATCGCTCCTGCGCCTTGGCGCGTGCCAATCTTTCAAAGCGTTCGGTTGCGCACGGTCCGGGGTTGACGCCAACGACCCGCACGCCGAATTTGTGGCTGGTCGAACCGAGCGCCTTGGTGAAGGCGGCCATCGCCGCATTACCGACGCTTCCGGCGATGTAGCTCGCATCCAGCAGATCGCCGGCGATGCCGGTTACGTTGACGATCACCCCGGTACCGCGCGCCTTCATGCGGCGAAAGTATTCACGGCTCAAGTTGATGTAGTTGAAGACTTTTGAATCCCAGCCTGCGCGCCATCGCGCTTCGTCGATGGACTCAAGTGAGCCCGAAGGCACGTCTCCGGCATTGTTGACCAGGATATCGACGTCTCCGCACACATCTGCGACCCGCCGGGCGAAACCCGGTTGCGCGAGATCGATGGCAATCGCGTTCACCTTCACTGGATATTTTTGCCGGATCGTTTTAGCGGCGTCTTCGAGCACGGCCTTCGTGCGCGAGGCGAGATGAATATCGCACCCTTCTGACGCAAACCGCCGCGCGATTGCCAACCCCAAGCCTTTCGATCCGCCGGTGACCAGTACACGTTTGCCGCTGAGATTGAGATCCATGCGAACCCGCTACTACTCGGCTATTGGAATGATCGGCAGCAAGAGATGCGAAGGATGCGCTGCGTCGTGATAGATTTTGTGCACGACCGTTTGGCTCGAGCACACGTGATAGGGGATATATTCGACGTTGGTGGCGCCGAGAACGCCGGTCGAAAGATCGAGACTGGTGATCTCGACGCAGATGCGGTGGCCTTTTCGAAACAGATTGGCCGTTGAAAAAATTTCGATCGAATATTCTTCGACTTTGCCGGGCGTCACCTTTTGCCGCGCTTCCCGGGTGAGCTTGTGCCAGGGCTTCCATGGCTTTGACCGCGCAGTGTCGAGCGCCCGGTTCGACGCCTTCAACCATCCGCGCGTCAGCTCGCGTTCCGGCAGATCGGTTGCAATTTCCCGCTCGCCCTCACGCGCCGTTCGCACCGACGGATCGGGGCCAACGTCTTTGAGGATGATGATCCAATTGGTGTCGTCCTGGTCGATCGCGGCGAACAGGTTGAGCACACTCGGACCGGCGATGAGCGTATCGCGCGGCAGCGGATCGGTGAGGAAACGGAGCTTCGCGATCCGATTAGTCTGCGTCGGCGGCATTTGCACGAACACATCCGGCGGAATGTATTTGTCGACGCTCGCCGCGACATAAGGCTCGGCCGAGAGCCGCTCCCAACTAGCCAGATAGAGCTTGGTCCACTTCGTTTCGGGCAGCGGCCAATCTGCACCGTGCCTCCATTGGTTTAATCCCATCACCCAATAGGTGACCGCCGGCTCCTGCATCACGCCGTTGTCGATGCCCTTGAGCCATTGATCGTACCAGCGCAGCATCTCGCCGCGCAGCGCCCGCAACGGCCGGTCAGGATGCGCCGGCCCGGTCAGGATCATTTTTTTGGGCGCGGGAATTTTGCTGAAATAGGTCTGCGCGCCGGCGAGATGCGTCTTGTAGGTGTAGCCGTACCAGCCGGCGCCGGTATAGGTCGGCACGGTGATTTTCGAAAACTCCGCGTCGGCCTCGGCGATGGTTTCCTCGCGGTCGTAAGGATCGATCAGTACGTCAAAAATGCGCGGCATATGCTGGCCCTTTTGCAGGACCACATTGTGCAGGTGCGGATACATGCGGATGTCCGGATCCGCCATCGTTTCGTGCCATTTTGCTTCTTTGTCCGCCGGCAATTCGCCGGGCGCACCGCGCGCCGTATGCACGGAAGAAAAATGATCCATGAGATAACGAAACGCGTGCAGCACGCCGCCCGGATATTCCTCGCGGAAGCCGCCGAGTTTCCCGTAGGCGCCGCGCGGATCATAGGCAAAGATGGTTTTCAGAAGCGGCGGCTGCTGGCGCGCAGCGTGAAACTGCTCCGATGCAAACGCGCCAATACCAACCATGCCGATATTGCCGTCACACCACGGCTGACGCGCGATCCATGCGATCACATCGAAGCTATCCCATTCGCGCGAACCGCCGTCTCCGGATTTGAGGTAGCCCCGCGGCGAGCCGACCACATGCACATAGCCGCGGGAGACGAAGAATTCGGTATCGCCGGCTTCGGCGTGGCCGAGCCATAGTGTCGACCACGACGGCTGGGGCGGGAAACTTTGCGGAAGTTCGCTGCCTTGCAGCTCCTTGGAATGGACGCCGAAGGCGAACAGGACGGGAAACCGGCCGGGCGCGTCGGGCCGGTAGACATCGACCACCACGTTTACGCCGTCGCGCATAGTTACGGCGATGTCTTTGTCGCAAGCGATTCTGTCGTGGAGCGGCGGACGCTGATAGTCCCCCGCCGGCTGGTGGCCGGACGGAAACAATTCCTCAGCCGTGCGGATATCGCTGTCCTTCATTGGCCGCCGACCATGACAGCGACGAGCAACGCAGACTCACGACCGGCATTGAACCAGGAATGGCCGACCGCGCGCTGCACCACGGCGTCGAAGGGCTTGAGCTTGATCGGTTCACCCTCGTCGAGGACAAGTGAAATTTCACCAGACAGAAGCACGATGTAATCGACCGTCGGCGTCTTATGCATCAATGGATGGCGACTGGTATCGCCCCGTCCATTCGGATCGCCGACTTCGTTGAAAAACCAGTCCTGCAGCTTGGCAACATCGGCCGGCGTCATCTTGGGATCGGCCGGCGGAATAGTGAATAGACGAAACATCGTGCCGCCCGGCGCTGGAAAGAATTTCATCGGCGAACGTCCGAACGAAACATCGTGCAGCGACTGGCCCGGCTTGGTCTGCCAGAAATCGAAATTGCCGGGACCGGTCATCGTGGTGTGTGTTTCCTCCACGACAACAGACCTGCCGTGTTCATTCGCGCCCGTGATGATTACGCGATGCGACTCGGCCATACCTTCTCTCCTCAGGGCACGATCACCACATTGGTGAAGCCGCCGTCGCGGAATTGCGAGCCGTCGAGTGCCCGATTGACCTCAGAAAGCGGTACACGGACATGCTGGAACACCGACAAGTCGAGCGTCCCCGCCGCAGCCATGGCGGCAAGCGCTTCTCCGTCCTCGATCGTGAACCAGTTGCTGCCGATGAACTCGATCTGATTGTCCATCATCCAGTGCACGTCCATCACCGTTTTCTCGCCGACGCCGCCGATGTTGATCGCTTTGCCGCCGCGGCGGAGCGCGTAGATCGCGTCCATCAACAACGTGCCGGAAGTGCCGGGGCCAAGGCAGTCGATGGTAGCATCGACGCCATGCCCGCCGGTAAACGAGCGCGCCCACTGGGCGACGGACCGGCCCTCGTCCTGCGCCAACACCTCGATGCGGTCCGGGGCGAGCGCTTTGACTCGGGCAAGACGTTTGCGATCGCGGGCAGTACCGAGAATCCGGGTGACGCCCCGCCCAAGCGCGGTGAGCGTCGCCCCTAGCCCGAGAGTCCCCGTGAGTCCGTTGATGAAGATCGTTTTCCCAGGTCCCGCTTGCGCCTTGCGAAGCGCAGAATAGGCGGTGCCGATATAGCCGAACCGCGCCGCCGCTTCGAATGACACCTTGTCTGAAAGCGGCACCAGATTGTGCTGCGGCGCGGTGATGTATTCGCACATCCCGCCGTAGGGATAGGCGTCGAACTGCCGTTGTGCGTCCGGACCAAAACCGAAATAGCCGCGAAACGTGTAATTGGTGCAATTCATGGTGTCGTCGGCCCGGCAAGCCGGACACGAGCCGCAGAACAGGCCGGGCGTGACGTAGACCCTGTCGCCCTTGCGAAAATTCTGTACCTGATCGCCGAGCCCGGCGACCACGCCGGCCACATCAAGGCCGAAGATTGCCGGCAACTTTGGCAGCGGCAGCTCTGGAAACCAGGCTTGCCAATGCGTGAGCACATTGATCAGGTTAGGCACCACGCCGCAGGCTTTCACCGCAATGAGCACGTCAGTCGGCCGCGGCTGCGGCACCGGCACGTGTTCGAGCTTCATCGGCTCGCCTATTTTGTGCAGCCGGGCAGCGAGCATGGTAGTCACGCGTACGTCCTCCCACTTGATGACACGGCAGGTGCTAGGCAAGCCGTTTTAGGTACGGCATCGTACAGCGCAGCAGAGCGCCGCGGAAGAAGCCCGCTGCAGGAGAACACATGGATTTCGAGTATACGTCCGAGCAGAAGCAACTCTGCGAAACCGTGCGGAAGCTGATGCAGCGGGTAGCCACACCCGACTATCTGCGCCGGCTCGACCGTGAGCGGCTGTATCCATATGAAGTTTATGATGCGTGGGTGGTGGCCGGTGTCTTCGCCCTGCCCTTCGCCGAGGAATATGGCGGCCTCGGCGGCAGCGTCCTCGATCTGGCCGTCGTCGCCGAGGAGATCGGCCGCTACAGCGCAGATGTGGCGATGGCCTTCGGCGGCAGCATCTTTTGCGCACTGAACGTCGCCCGCAAAGGCTCTGAAGAGCAGAAGCGCTACTGGCTGCCGAAATTGATTTCCGGCGAAATCCGTATGTCGATTTCCATGTCCGAGCCGGACGCCGGATCAGATGTCGGCGCCATGCGCACGCAGGCGCGACGCGACGGCAATGAATACGTGGTTTCCGGGCAGAAAATCTGGGCGACTGGTGCCGGTGCCAAGAACAACGTCGTCAACGTCTATGTGAAAACCGACCCCAAAGCGCACTACCGACAGGGTATGTCGTTGTTCCTGGTCGACAACAACACCCCGGGTCTCGAAATCCGCAGGCTCGATATGCTTGGCCGCCGCTCAGTCGGCACCTTCGAGCTCAATTTCAACGATACACGCATTCCACCCGACCGGCTGATTGGCGGCGAGAATAAAGGCTGGGATTGCATACTTTCCGGCTTGCAAGCCGAACGGGTGGTCGCTGCAGCTTGCGACTGCGGCAGCGCCCGCGGCGCGCTCGATCTGGCCGTCAGCTACGCCAAGGAGCGTCATCAGTTCGGCCGGCCAATCGGGAGTTTCCAGGCCATCGCGCACATGCTCGCCAATATGGAAGCCGAGATCGAAGCCGCCTGGGCGGTGACCCAAAAGGCTGCCTGGCGCGTAAGCCGCAACGAGAACGCGCTCAAGGAAATCACCATGGCGAAGCTCCTTGCTGCCGAAGCCTATGTGAAAGCGTCCAATGTCGGCATGCAGGTGATGGGCGGCTTCGGCTACAACATGGAGTTCGACATGCAGCGGCATTATCGCGATGCGCGTGCCGCGACCATTGCCGCGGGTACTTCCGAGCTGCAACGCAATCTGATCGCCGGCCAGATGGGCCTCAAGGTACAGTAAGAATGTTGGACGCGTTGCCATGAGCGTTGGTCTGCCGCTGACAATTCCCAACGCGTTTGCGCGCAACGCGCGCTGGTTCGCCGGCGGCGAGGCAGTCGTGGATTCGTCGACGCGGCTCACTTACGCCGAGCTGGACGATCTCTCGCTGCGCGCGGCCGCGTTGTTTGCCTCGCTAGGCGCCGAGCCGGGAAAGCCGCTGGCCCTGCTCTGCGTGCCGAGTTCGGTTTATCTGGTCGCCTGGCTCGGCGCGATCCGAATGGGCGCATTGCCGATGGCGCTGCATACGCGCGAATCCGCTCCGACGTTGGCCGCCATCTGCCGCAAAATGGGACCCACTCTGCTGGTCTATGACGCCTCGATGGAAGTTTTGACGAGCGGCATTGTCGCAAACTATCCAGATCTGCGCGCATTGGTCGAAGCGCGCTCGGCGTTGCCGCCAAAACGGAGCGGTGTTGTCCGGCCTATCGCTTCGATACCCGCCGATCTCGCCGCCACGCCGCCGCACGCGCGCCCGGGGTTACCGGCCGAGGACGATCCCGCCGTGATTGTGCTGTCCTCCGGCACGACCTCGGTCGCCAAAGGCGTAGTGCACACCCATCGCGGGTTCATTGAGAACGCGCGCACCAATCTTTACATGTATCAGGGCCTGCTGCCTCGCGACCGCTCGCTGGTGCCGCTCAGCACGGCTTTCATCGGCTGTTACAACGGCTGGTTTCCGTTTCTGAACGCCGGCGCCTGCACGATTTTCATGGAGCATTTCGATTTCGACGAACTTCCGCGCCGAGTAAGTGCGGAACGCGCTACCCACGTCTTCCTAACGCCGACGCTGTGGCGCCGCATTCTCGATGCCGAGGATGCGAGCGCGAACTTCCGGTCCGTTCGCCTCATCGGTTTTGCCGCCGAGCCAATGGACGCAACCACGCTCAAACGCCTGCGCGAACAGATCAGCCCCAACATCGTACAGGTCTATGGTTCAACCGAAATCGGCGCTGCCGCGACCAGCATCACCGCCGAGGAGATGGTTAGTGACCGGCTCATCAGCGTTGGACGACCCCTGGTCAATGGCGACGTCCGGATCGTCGCGCCGGGCGGCAAACCTGAGGAGGAAGTCGCAATCGGCGAAATCGGCGAAGTGCTGGTCAGCAATCCGTCGCTCGCCGCCGGCATCTGGCGCGACCCCGGGGCGACCGCCAACTCATGCGTGCCCGCCGGCGCGCGGCGCTGGTGGCGCTCGCGCGATCTTGGCCGCATCGACGCCGGCGGCTATCTCTATCTCGAAGGACGCCGCGACGATATGATCATCTCCGGCGGCATCAACATCATGCCCGCTCGCATCGAGGATACCTTGCTTGCTCATCCCGGAGTCGCCGAATGCGCCGTGGTCGGCGTGCCGCATCCGGAATGGGGCGAGGAGGTGCAAGCCTTTGTGGTCCGCCGCGATCCGAAGCTCAACGCGGAATCCATGGAGCTTTACGTCCGCAGCAGCGATCTCTCGGCTTACCAGCGGCCGCGGGTTTATCATTTTGTCGCCGAACTTCCCCGCACCTCCAGCAACAAAGTGCTGCGGCGCGTCCTTCGGGAGGAAGCGTCACGCAAGCCGAAATCCGACGCCGACCTCGAAACGATCACCGTTCAAACCACAGGACGAAAATGAGTGAGCCGATTTTGCTGACCGAGCGCCGGGGCGCCATCGCCATCGTGACCCTTAACCGTCCCGATAAGCGCAACGCATTGAGCGAAGCCTTATGGGGTGAGTTGAAAAAAACGTTCGAGAATTTCGGACCCGATGTGCGCTGCGTGGTGCTCGCCGGCGCGGGTAAACATTTTTGCGCTGGTCTCGATTTGTCCGAGCATCGCCATCGCGAGCCGTTCGAGAGCATTTTCATGTCGCGCTTTGCCCACGCGACGCTCGAAGCCATTCAGTTCGGCGGACGGCCCGTGGTAACGGCGATGCAAGGCGCGGTCATCGGCGGCGGGCTAGAGGTCGCCACGGCGACCCATGTCCGTGTGGCCGACTCGACGACTTTCTACCAATTGCCGGAAGGCCGCCGCGGTTTCTACGTCGGCGGCGGCGCCAGCGTGCGCGTCGCGCGCATCATCGGCTCGGGACGCATGGTGGAGATGATGCTGACCGGTCGCACACTCGATGCTGCGACCGGCGAGCGTCTCGGCCTGTCCCATTACGTGGTCGAGCCGGGCAAGACCCTGGAGAAGGCCATCGAACTTGGCGAGAACATTGCCAAGAACGCGCGCATCCCAAATTACCTGATCGTTCAAGCCATCCCGCGCATCGAAGACATGTCGGCCGCGGACGGACTCTGGACCGAGAGCGTAGCGCAAGCGGTCAGCATGACGTCGGAAGACGCGCGCGCGGGCATCGACGCCTTCTTCGGCAAGCGCAAAATCGACTTTTGAACGTCTCCCCGTCCGTCAGATCAGCGGCGTGACGTTGTTTTCAACGCCAAGCAATGCTTTGCCGTAGAGCTCGTATCCGATCGGCGGCAGGACCACGGCATGCCGTGACGCCACCGCCGCATCGCGCCATATCCGCTGTAGCGGGCTTGCCTCGGCAAATCCGGCGGAGCCGTGCGCGAATAAAAGCTTGTCGATTGCCTGCGTGATCTTTTCAACGACGTAGCCGGTGTCGGCGCGCACTCGCGCGCGCGTGAGCATGTCCGGATAGACGCCGCGCGCCGCCGCATCATCAACGTCATCGGCAGCCCGATAAGCGTGAAAATGCGCCGTATCGATCATCAGCGCGGCATCGGCGAGCTGCAATTGAAATGCGACCGAGGCGGATTGCTTCTCAAAGAAAGTGTAGGCGATCGTCCGGGACGACGCTTTCTGCCGCACGAATTCCAGGGCGGCGCGGCCCAAGCCAAGGATCGGTCCGACCAGAATGATGGCGAGGATGGCGACGAAGGGCGACCGATAAAATGCCTCGTCGCGCATCTCGGTGGGGTACTTGCCTTCAATGGCCTGGGGCACTGACATGATGCGATGTTCGGGAACGAACACATCCTTGGCATGCAACGCGATGCTGCCTGTCGCTCTCATGCCGGCGACGAACCAGGTGTCCTCGCGCCTAAGATCGGTCATCGGGATCAACGCATTTCCTTGATCAACCATCTCTCCGGCATCGTTCACGATCGGAAAGCCCAGGACGGCCCACTGGGCGTGCCAGCCGCCGGAATTGTAGTGCCACGTGCCGGAAACGATGCGATAGCCGCCGGCTTCTTTTTTCACCGTAGCCGTCGGATTAAGCACCCCGGACACGCAAGTATCCGGATTGTCGCCAAACACTTCGTCCTGGGCCTTGACGGAAAACAGGCTCGTCAACCAGCAGCAAATATTGTTGAGGTTCACAACCCAAGCCGCAGCGCCATCGGCTTCAGCGATCGCGGCACTGACGTCGAGCATCGCGCGCGTATTCATTTCCCAGCCGCCGTATCGCTTCGGCGTACACACGCGCATTAGTCCGGCTTTCCTCAACGCTTGAATGGTCTCCTCCTCGACCCGTCGATTGGCTTCGCTCGCCGGCGCGTTCTTGCGCAGCAATGGCGCGAGCTCGCGCGCACGATTGACCAGCTCTGCTACCGTCGGCGCAGCAATACTGTGCACGCTTGCGGGTTTGTTCATAATATTCTCCTCCCGTTACCCAATTTTCGAATTTGATTTGGCTAGTCCCGCTCTCTGCCCCGGAGTTCACCCTGCCCAACCGAGAACAGCGGCGAAGTCAGCACGATGTTTGACGTTCGCTGGAGATGATCTTCGATTGCGGTACAAGCATTTTCCGCGTCGCGCGCGAGGCATGCATTGAGAATGCGCTCGTGCTCGCTATCAACATCACGATCTTCGCGGGCTAGCGCGACCGACAAATGCCGGTAGCGCTCGCTCTGCGCAAAAAGCATTGCGCGTAACGTCAGCATCCATGGACTGCCGCAGCCCGCCACCAGCGCGGCGTGAAACGTAGTATGCGCGACAGCCCAAGCGGGATTAACGCGTGAGGCACCGTCCGAAGCCATCATGGGGATGCGGTGCATCCGGTGGTAGGCGGCAACGGCCGCCGTCTCCCATTCGACGTCACCGTCTGCAATTGCCGACCGCAGACAAAGCTGCTCGATCGTGATGCGCGTTCGCGTCAGGTCCCGCAGCTCATCGGCGGATACCGGCGTAACCGAATACCCCTTCTGCGCGGTCGCGACTGTCCACTTCTCCGCAGCGAGCCGAGAGAGCGCCTCGCGGATTGCACCGGGGCTGAAAGCAAGCCGCGCGGCGATATCGCTGATGATGATTTTCACGCCCGGCGCGAGCCGACAATCCAGGATCTCCGCCAGCAAGGCCTCATAGGCATGATCGGCCTGCGTTGCCGCGCGGTCGAATTTTGCCAGCTTATTCATGAGGGCATGATGCCTAAACGCAACTATAGAGGCAAGGATAAACTATTTTTCATTGACAAAAATATTTTCTTGCCGACTAAATTGTATATCGGAGGCCCGCCGTGCGATGGACCGCCGGGCCCCGTTTGGCGGAAGACGGCCGCCAAAAGAAGAGGAAAGGCAATGACTGCGATCCAGGGTTTTATTGCGCCAAGCAGGCGACCGGGCGAACTTGGCATCCATTCAGTCGATCATTTTCACTTCGTCGTCCCGGATCTTGCCATTGCAAAAAACTTCTACGGCGAGTTTGGCCTCGACGTCGGCGAGCGCGGCAACGCCGTCACCCTCAAAACCTTTGAGCATCAACATTTGTGGGGGACCATAGGCGAGGGTCCGCGGAAAAAATACGGCTATGTCTCGTTTGGCGCATTTGAAGGCGATATCGAGCGCTTTGCCGAGCGGCTGCGGGTCATGCGAATTGAGCGCCTCGATCCGCCCCCCGGAGTCGATTCCAATGGAATATGGTTTCGCGATCACGACGGCGTCCTGATGGAAATCAAAGTTGCCGCGAAATCGTCGCCTGACGAAAAGACGCATTTCGGATGTAAGTCAGTCGGTCCGGGTGAACGAGGCACGCCCTTTCGCAGCGCCATGCCGCGAACGCGGCCCCGGCGTCTCTCGCACGTCCTTATGTTCACGACCGACGTACCCAAAGCGATCGAATTTTATACGCGGGTGCTCGGCATGCGCGTCTCCGACTATTCCGGTGACAATATCGCGTTCATGCACGGCATTCATGGCAGTGATCACCACATGATCGCCTTCGCGCGTTCGAATGCGCCGGGCCATCACCACTTCAGCTGGGATGTTGGATCAGTCGACGAAATCGGCGCTGGCGCCATGCACATGCTGGAAAAAGGGTTCGCCAAAGGTTGGGGCCTGGGCCGCCATGTGCTCGGGTCCAATTTCTTCCACTACGTTCAGGACCCGTGGGGCAGCTTCAGCGAATATTCCGCCGATATCGACTATATACCGCCGACTTGCGATTGGCCGGCAGGCGATCAGCCCCCGGACGATTCTTTCTATGCCTGGGGACCGAACGTTCCGGATGATTTCGTCCACAACTACGAGGCTTAAACTCAAATCGCCGGAGACGTTCTTGAGCGCCGTTTGTTGCGATAATTTGCCCCGCCAGTCACAACCGCCCGCAGATCCCAGCGAAAACGCAGCAAGGCCTTTGTCAGATCCTTCCGGCGTTCGTCGAAGCGAGACCACGGCACCGGTATCGATACTGCGACCGGACGCCCGAACGAATCCAGGACGGCTATGCCGACGGCGCCAATCCCGGAATCGTGTTCGCCTAAATCATAAGCGAGATGGTGGCGCCGCGTCGCCGCAATTTCTTTCATAAGCTTGGCCCGGTCGGCAAGTGGATGTTCTGGATGCGCTGCGACACTCTTTTCAACAAGGGCCGTCGTCTGTTTGTTTGGATAGCAGGCGAGCATGGCCTTGCCGTTTGCGGTGCAATGGAGGGGAAAACGCTGGCCGACGGCTGAGAGCGCAACCAGACGCTGCTTACCCGGTATCTGATCGATGAAAACCGCCGAGCCGCCTGTCAGGACGGATAAGTCGACGGTCTCGCCAACTTCATCACGCAGCGCGACCAGACGCGCATGCAGCAGTTCAGTCAGGTTCGACGCAAGTGAAGCGGCAATCCGTGCAAGCCCCGGGCCGATGCGAGTACCGCGACCAGGTTGCGCCTCCATAACGAAATCCTCCGCCGCCAATGCGGTCAGGATCCGCTGTACAGTAGATCGCGCCAGATCGACCTTGCGTGCGATTTCGGCGAGCGTGAGACCTTCAGGCCTGTCTTCGAGCACGCGCAATATGTTCGCGGCCCGCGCAATCACCTGGACACCGCGGCTGCTTGAACTGTCGCCCTCGCTCACAGTTTGACGCGCCAATCCGCACTCCTCGCATTCTTAAACTCGGTCGTGGAAGGAAAGATCGCCGAAAATTCACCGACGGAAACGAGGTTCGGTCAATGCTTGACCGCATTGTGGGCCATATGCTCTACATTACGGGACATAAAAACTCAAAGCATTAGTAACTAGCAACAAGGGAGAAGGCTGGCTTTCGCAATCAGGCGACGTGCCGGTGGTTCAAACCAAACAATCGTTGAAGGTGTGAACGCCATCGGGGCGGAGCGGTAACTATTTGTCGCGCGGCAGCGGGACAAGTTGGCGGCGCCCGCCCTCGTGGCTACGCACTTCAGGATTGGAGGCGGGCCTCTTTTCGTCAGCGTTGATCTGAGTCCGTCGGCCGCGGCATTTCGGCATGCACCTCGGTGAACTTCACTGCCATGCGCAAGTGCGGCGGCGCGGCCATAGCCTAGGGCTGCAACGTCTGCGATGATGGGATTTCTGTGGGGTTCATCCCATCCGCTTGCCCAAGCGAAGCGACCCCACGACAAATGACAAAAGGGAGGAGAAGTGATGAGAATGAAATGGGGAGTGAAGGATCCGCGGAACGACAAGGTCGGTCCGGATCGCCGCAAAATCCTGAAGCTCGCCGCCGCCAGCGGCGCCAGCGCCATCGCATCGCCGTGGACGTTTCAGTCGTCCCGCGCCGCCGGTAAGATCATCAAAATTGGAATGATCACGCCTGAAACCGGCCCGATTGCCGCGTTCGGTGAGCCTTCGAAATGGGTTGCCGAGGGCGTGAGCAAGGCTTTGGGCGACGGCATCATGGTCGCCGGGCAAAAGCACCCCGTGCAGATCCTTAATCGCGACAGCCAGTCGAATCCGAACCGGGCGTCGGAAGTCGCCACGCAGCTGATCAATAACGACAAGATCGACATCATGGTCGCGTCGTCGACCTCGGACACGACCAATCCGGTGGCCGATCAGTGCGAGCTCGCAGGCGTGCCGTGCGTGACGTCGGACGATCCCTGGCAGGCTTGGTTCTTTGGCCGCAAGGGCGACCCGAAGAAGGGCTTCGAGTGGACTTACCACTTCTTCTGGGGCTTCGACATGGTCGCCAACATGTTCGCCGAGATGTGGCTGACGCTGCCGACCAACAATAACGTCTACATCAAGTTGAACAACGAAACATAAAAAAAAAACACCAACGCACACGTTCCCGGGCGACACGCCCCCCGCACG
>VFSW01006784.1_pt1 | contig 16760 bp, 14 predicted proteins | sample 5358111 | NCBI WGS metagenome assembly VFSW01 (sample SAMN11554181, study PRJNA540505) | mine drainage metagenome | isolation source: sediment from site ElyBrook_90M | place: USA: Ely Copper Mine, Vershire, VT | collected 2017
CTTAACAGGACAGCCTACCCGGCGTCACGCACGCTTCCCGAAACCTCACGGTGCTTCAACTGTCCCTCGCAGCACGCCAGACCACCGCAAATCTCACGCAACGAATGCGCGCGCCCCACTTGGCAAAACAGCATGGCCACGAACTGGCCCCAACTGGTGAAGCCGCGGGCGTGGCGCTCGGCCTTGTGCTCCTTGACCGCCTTTTCGAACTCCCCGCGCGAAAACAGCTTCAACACCTGCGAGAAAATGCTGCATACTTTCATAAGGTTGAGTCTCCTGAGGTTGAATTGGTTCGGGATGGAACCCAATCCAGCGTATCAGGGGCTCAGCCTCTAACCGGCGGCGGCGCCCTACGCGTCAGCCACAGTTAACTCGCTAAGTTGGACAGCAGTGATTCAAAACACCGAACCGATTCACACTAGCAACATTAGAAACCTACATCGACGATTGGAACCTTCTGGACGGCACTTGTTCCTAAATCGCCAAACCGCGGAACTGCGTTGAAGATTGGATAGGAACGCCAAGTCGGCCAGCGTGGCGGATTGCTGGTCACGAGGTCGCTGGCTCAAGACCGATTTTGTCGTTGACCGCATTTCGGAGCCGCTGCTTGCAGCCGAGGCACCGTTCCGTTGTTTGAACGCTAACGTGACTGAGCAGGAACTGAATTTGTTCAAGTTCCCCGCCTGCTTCATGACACAGACGGGCGCAGGTACGACGAAGATCGTGAGGCGCAACCCGCTCCAGACCGCATTTCGAGGACCCGGCCTTCACCACTCCCCAGATCACCTTCGGACTGAATCCGCTCGTTCCGATTCGTTTGGCCTTATTGATCGCCCGAAAGATCGGACCTGTCGAGATACCGGCGGCGCTCAACCAGCGGTCCACGGCGACCTTGACCCAGGTCGGGACGGGCACGGTTCGCACGTGACCGCCTTTGCCGACGAGATCGGCGATAACCCAATGCTCTTCTCGCTGTTGGAGATCTTCGACGGTGAGCCCGGCTACCTCCGCCCTCCGGAGGCCACAGCCGAGCGGAACCGCGATCATTGCGTAGTCACGTCTGCCGCGTACATCCTCACCGCGAAACGCCGCAAGGAGCCGCTTCCCTTGATCGGCGGTCAACCAATTCCCGATGCGCATGCCATGCTTCTTTACACCCTTCACCCGCCGGATTCCGGCCGCAAGGTCGGGACTCAGCAGCCCGCAATCCGCCGCTTCGTAGGCGAGTCGGCGAATGGCGGCAAGCCGCAAGTTGATAGTGGAGGAGGCATATTGGGCCTGTTCGAGGTTGATCCGGTAGCGCGTCACGACGGTCTTGTTGAAGGCGAGGCGGGGTTCCGAGCAATACCAGTCGATGAATTCGCGGATCGCATGATCGTATGAGTGTTGGGAGCTGCGGGAGGTCAGGCTGTTAAGGACTGCTGATTTCGACTGTTCGAGATCCGGCAATTTCAGGACGGTTTTGGGACTGAGTTTGCGCTTTTTGTTGGCCATGCCCGCAGTCTGAACCACGGGGCAGGCGCGTCGCGCCTCCAGCGTACGCTGGCGCGTTGATAAGGACTAGCGTCTCAGACCGGCCATGCGCGTGAGAGCTCCACTAAAGTGGCGGCTGAACATGTGTACAGTTACACTTTACAGTTGACCTGTAGATATGAGATATTGATCTGGTGAGCAATCGAAAGTCTTCTATTCAGACCCGACTCGCTTCGACGCTTGCTGCCGAGATCCGTACGGTATGCGGTAAGCTCAAGCGGCGTTTACGCGACCATGGGGGACGCAGCGATCTGACGCCGTCACAGATCTCTGTTCTTCTTCGACTCGAAAAGGATGGTTCGGCTACGGTTTCAAGTCTCGCGCGGGCGGAAGGCATGCGTCCACAATCCATGAGCGCTGTGGTGACGTCGCTGCAGGAAGCCGGCCTGGTCAGTGGTGCACCTGACCCGAGCGACGGGCGGAAAACTCTGATGTCTCTCACGCCCAAATGCCTGAAGTCGCTTCAGGAGGGCAGGGCCGCGAGACAGGACTGGCTCACCACGACCATCTCGCAGAAGCTTTCTGCTCAGGAGCAGGAGAAGCTTCAGAGAGCGCTCGAACTGCTTACGCGGCTGGTTGAGGATTGAACCCACCGTGTCCTGCATCTTACCCATGCCAACTTCGTATTCGCCAACTTCGTATTCGAGGAGAAGAACCCGATGCCTCTTGCTACTCTTGACCCCAGCACCGCATTGATCGTCATTGACCTGCAGAAAGGCATCGTCAATGGGAATTTCATTCATCCCATCGGCGACATCATTGACCGGGCGCGTGCGTTAATAGACGTTTTCCGTGCGAAGAACCTCCCAATCGTGCTGGTGAATGTGGCGGGACGGCCGCCGGGCCGGACGGAACAGGGTCCGCGCAGCAACATATCGTTTTCCGAGGGATGGACTGACCTCCTGCCGCAAATGGATCAGCAACCGAGCGATATTGTCGTCACCAAGCGAAGCTGGGGCGCATTCGCAACTACGGATCTTGAAGGTCAGCTCAAGGCCCGAGGCGTTACCCAGGTGGTTGTGACTGGAGTGGTGACATCCGGTGGCGTTGAGGCAACCGCCCGCCAGGCCTACGAGCTGGGATTCAATGTGACCCTCGCACTCGATGCAATGACCGATATCCGCGAGGAGGCGCACGAGTACAGCATCAGAAACGTCTTCCGTCGTCTTGGCGAGACAGGGTCTACAGAGGAAATCATTTCGCTGCTGGAAAGACCGTTGGAAAGAAGGAGCGCTGCATCATGAATTGGCTTTGGCTTGTGTCGTACTTCTTTGGAGGCGCTTTTGCGGCAAACGCCATCCCTCACTTTGTCGCCGGCACGATGGGACGCGCTTTTCAAAGTCCCTTTGCAAAACCGCCCGGCCAAGGGTTCTCCTCTGCAACGGTCAACGTTGTTTGGGGATTCTTCAACGCGGTAGTTGGGTATCTGCTCGTCGCGCACGTTGGTGCTTTCGATCCGCGGGCGACAAGCCACATCCTTGCGTTCGGCCTGGGCGCTCTGCTCATCAGCATCAGTTCGGCGCGTCACTTTGGCCAGTTCCATGGGGGCAACACGCCCGAGCGCCCATGAAGAATCCGGTAGCCGTCACCTTTCGTTCCCTGAGAAGTTTCAACTTCAGGTTGTGGACGGCGGGCGGCCTGATTTCCAACGTTGGTACCTGGATGCAGCGCGTCGCGCAGGACTGGCTTGTGCTGACGCAACTGACCCATCATGATGCGTCAGCACTGGGTATTGTGATGGGTCTGCAGTTCGCCCCGCAACTTCTGCTTCTGCCGTGGACGGGATCGGCTGCGGACCGTCTTAATCAGCGCAGGCTCCTGATGGTGACCCAGGCAACGATGGGCGTGCTTGCGCTCGCCCTGGGAGTTCTTACGATCGCAGGAGTCATCCGGCTCTGGCACGTGTATGTGTTCGCCTTCCTGTCTGGTTCCGCCGCTGCACTGGATGCTCCGGTGAGACAGACCTTCGTGGCAGAGATGGTGGGCGATGCGGATCTCCCTAATGCCGTTGCATTGAACTCGACCTCGTTTAATGCTGCACAGATGATTGGTCCGGCCGTTGCCGGTTTGCTGATCGCAAAAGTTGGCATCGGATGGGCATTCCTTCTGAACGGGCTCTCCTTCGCGGCGGTTCTGATCTCGGTGTCTTTCTTTCGTCTCTCGGAGCTCAATGAAAGCGCCAGAGCGCATCGCACTACATCTGGATTTATGGAAGGGTTTCGCTACGTGTGGAGAAGATCGGACCTCAGGGCGATCCTGATCATGCTGTTTCTGATCGGCACCTTTGGTCTGAACTTTCCAATCTTCATTTCTACGATGGCCGTGAATGTCTTTCACTCCGATGCACGCGCTTTCGGCCTGCTCTCCTCCATCATGGCCGTGGGCGCCCTCTCAGGTGCGTTGTTTGCTGCTGGCCGAAAGAAACCCGGCTTAGCGTCTCTGTCGACGGGAGCCGGTGTCTTCGGGCTGGGCTGTACTCTGGCCGCACTCGCACCCGGATACTGGTGGTTTGCGGCCGCGCTCGCACTCAGCGGCGCGGCTGTCCTGACCTTGACCAATGGCACGAACAGCATCATGCAGCTCTCGACAGAACCATCCATGCGGGGCAGGGTGATGGCCCTGCGGGTTGGTATTGCGCTCGGGGGAATGACGATCGGCGCCCCGATCGTCGGTTGGGTTGCCAACTACTTCGGCCCACGCTGGTCGCTCGGTATCGGCGCGGGGGCTGGCTTCACCGCTGCCCTGATCGCAATCTATGTTCTGGCACACCGAAAAGAGCCACTGCCCGCCTGGCAATTAGTCCTGTGAAATCGGCCAGCGTCCGTCGGAGCCGGCGAAAACGTCGGCAGGCCGGGTGGGCTGTGCTATGCGCATTTGTCGGTAGCGATCAACCGAGCGGCGCCGGATCATCGATCTCTTTCGCGTCTGGTGTGCGACTCAGCCATCACGCTGTCGTAGTGGCGTCGGCGCCGGCGCGCGCATCTTCCCGCTCGCCACGAAGTACTGATCTCGAAATGTCCATGGGGTGGAATTGGTGGACGGCATGGGACTCGAACCCACGACCCCGGCGTTGCGAACGCCGTGCTCTCCCAACTGAGCTAGCCGCCCACGAACTACGAAACGGACTTCCTCATTTTACCCGAAACCGCACGCGCCGCGCCTCCGTTGCTACACTAAAGTCTCCCCCTCCCATGCTGGACCGCATCTCCGTGCACGGCGCACGGCAGCACAACCTGAAGAACATCAGCGTCGAGATCCCGCGCAACAGCCTGACCGTCGTCACGGGTCTCAGCGGTTCCGGCAAATCCTCGCTCGCCTTCGACACCATCTACGCCGAAGGCCAGCGCCGCTACGTCGAAACGCTCTCGCCCTACGCGCGCCAGTTTCTCGATCAGATGGAGCGCCCCGAAGTCGACTCGATCGACGGCCTCAGCCCCGCCATCTCGATCGAGCAAAAGACCACCAACCGCTCGCCCCGCTCCACCGTCGGCACCATCACCGAGATCTACGATTACCTTCGCGTCCTCTACTCCTCCATCGGCGTGCCCCACTGCCCCACCTGCGGCATCGAGATCTCGCGCCAGACCACCGCGCAAATCCTCGAGCAGGTGCTCGCGCTCAAATCCGAAGAGCGCATCATGCTGCTCGCGCCCGTCGTCCGCGGACGCAAGGGCGAATATCGCAAGGAAATGGAGCGCTATCTCCGCCAGGGCTTTGTCCGCGCCCGCGTCGACGGCGTGCTGCGCTCGCTCGACGAAGACCTCCAGCTCGATAAGCGCAAGAACCACACCATCGAAATCGTCGTCGACCGCCTCGTCGTCAAGCCCGGCATCGAGCGCCGCCTCGAAGCGTCGATCGAAACCGCCGCCAAGCTCGCCGAAGGCCTCATCATCGTCGCCGTCGTCAATGGCGACGAGCGCCTCTACTCGCGGAAGCTCGCCTGCCCCAACTGCGGCTCGAGCGTCCCCCAGCTCGAGCCCCGCTCGTTCTCCTTCAACAGTCCCTTCGGCGCGTGCCCCGATTGCACCGGCCTCGGCAGCCAGTGGAGCTTCGATCCGGTCAAGGTGATCGTAGATCCGTCGAAGCCTCTGCTCGACGGCGCTCTCGGCCCCGGCGCCAGTTCGGCCGCCATGCATCACCTGCTGCGCGAGGCGGCCGCGCGACTCCGCATCGACCTCGCGCTCCCCTTCGCCGATCTCAACCCTCGCGCGCGCACCGCGCTCGTCGAAGGCTCCGCCGAATTCCCCGGCATCCTCGCCATCCTCAAGGACAGCTTCGACCAGGCGCCGCAGTCCTATCGCGACTGGCTCATGGACTACATGTCGCCCACCGTCTGCCCCGCCTGCCACGGCCGCCGCCTGCGCCCCTCGAGCCTCGCCGTCCGCGTCAAGGGCGACGGCATCGCCGATCTCACCGAAAAATCCGTCACCGCCGCGCTCCCCGCCGTCCGCGCCTGGCGCCTCTCCGGCCGCGAAGCCCAGATCGCCGCGCGCGTGGTCGAAGAGATCGTCCAGCGCCTCGAGTTCCTCGACGCCGTCGGCCTCGGCTATCTCAGCCTCGCGCGTTCCGCCGCCACGCTCTCCGGCGGCGAGTCGCAGCGCATCCGCCTCGCCACCCAGATCGGCTCCCAGCTTCGCGGCGTGCTCTACGTCCTGGACGAGCCCTCTATCGGCCTTCATCCGCGCGACAACCTGCGCCTTCTCGATACCCTCGCCCGCCTCCGCGATCTCGGCAACACCGTGCTCGTCGTCGAGCACGACGCCGAAACCATCGAACACGCCGACTACGTGCTGGACCTCGGCCCCGGCGCCGGCCGTCTCGGCGGTCACCTCGTCGCCGAAGGCACGCCGCGCCAGATCCGCCGCAACCCCAAGTCGCTCACCGGCCGCTATCTCTCCGGCGCCGCCTCCATCCCCGTCCCCTCCTTCCGCCGGCCCGGCAACGGCAAAAAAGTCGTCGTGCATGGCGCACGCGAGCACAACCTCCGCGACATCACCGTCGAGTTCCCCCTCGGCACGTTCCTCGTCGTCACTGGCGTCTCCGGCAGCGGCAAGTCCACTCTCATCGGCGACATTCTCTATCGCGCCGTCGCCCGCGAAATTTATGGGAGCCACGCCGAGCCCGGCGCGCACGACTCGATCGACGGCCTCGCCCTCCTCGATAAAGTCGTCGAAATCGACCAGTCCCCCATCGGCCGCACGCCGCGCTCCAATCCCGCCACTTACACCGGCGTCTTCACTCCCATCCGCGACCTCTACGCCATGCTCCCCGAATCCCGCGAGCGCGGCTACAAGGCCGGACGCTTCAGCTTCAACGTCAAGGGCGGCCGCTGCGAAGCCTGCCAGGGCGACGGCTTGAAGCGCATCGAAATGAATTTCCTTCCCGACGTCTACGTGACCTGCGACGTCTGCCGGGGCCGCCGCTACAACAGCGAAACGCTGCAAGTGAAGTACAAGGGCATCTCCATCGCCGACCTGCTCGCTTCCACCGTCGACGACGCGCTCGGCGCGCTCGAAAATATTCCGCAGATCCACGCCAAGCTCAAGACGCTCGCCGAGGTCGGCCTCGGCTACGTCCACCTCGGCCAGTCCTCGACCACTCTCTCCGGCGGCGAAGCGCAGCGCATCAAGCTCGCCCGCGAGCTCAGCCGCCGCCAGACCGGACGCACGCTCTACATCCTCGACGAACCCACTACCGGCCTCCACTTTGAAGACGTCAAGCGCCTCATCGAAGTGCTCCAGCGCCTCGTCGATCTCGGCAACACCGTGCTCGTCATCGAGCATCATCTCGATGTGATCAAGTCCGCGGACTGGATTCTCGACCTCGGTCCCGAGGGCGGCGAGGCCGGCGGACAGTTGGTCGCCGCAGGCACCCCGGAGCAGGTCGCCCGCGTCCGCCGTAGCTACACCGGACAGGCCCTCGGCAAAATTCTCCGCGCCGGAAAGGTGGCCTGAGATGGATCTTGCGAACCAGGCTCTGGAAGGCGCGGCGCCGCTCGCCCCGGACAACCCTCCGCCGCGCGAGCCCTTCTGGGGCTACGACGACCTCGCCGTGTTCCTCGGCCTCGGCCTGCCGCTGCTGCTCGTCAGCATGCTGCTCATGAAGCTCGCCGCGCCGCTCGCCCACCGCCTCGCCATCGGCGATACCGCCGCTATGCTGCTCGCGCAGTTCGTCTGGTACGCCTTATGGCTCGGCGCGCTCAAGCTGCTGCTCGCGCTCCGCTACGGCCGCCCGTTCTGGCGCTCGCTCGCCTGGGTCAGGCCGCCCGCCGGCCTCTGGCTGCCCTTCTTCGCCGGGCCCGTGCTCGCGCTCGCCACCGGCGGGCTCGGCCTCCTCTTGCGTGCGCCGCGCATCGAGCTCGCCCCGCTCGAGGGCCTGCTCGCGAACCGCGCCTCGCTCGCGCTGCTCGTCGTATGCGTCGCCCTGCTCGGGCCGCTCTGCGAAGAGCTCGCCTTCCGCGGCTTCCTTCTCCCGCTCGTCGTGCGCTCGCTCGGCGCGGCCGCGGGCATCGCCGTCACCGCGCTCCTGTTCGCGCTGCTGCACGGCCCCGAGTACGATTGGTCCTGGCGCCACGTGCTGCTCATCTTCCTGGCCGGCCTCGCCTTCGGCTGGGTCCGCTGGCGCGGACGCTCGACGCTCGCCGCCGCGCTGATGCACGCCACGTATAACATGACATTCGTGTCGGCTTTCCTGGCCGGAGCGGATACTCCGAAATGATCGAAACCATTCAATGGACCGGCGCGGGGGTCGTTATGATCGACCAGACCCGCCTGCCGCGCGAAGAGCGCTACGTCACCTGCACGACTTATGAAGAGGTCGCCGAGGCCATCCGCTCGATGGTCATCCGCGGCGCGCCCGCCATCGGCGTCGCCGCCGCCATGGGCGTAGCCCTCGGCCTCGAACAAGCCTCGAACGACGATCTCGACGCGCGGTTCGAGCGCATCTGCGCGACCCTCGCCGCGACGCGCCCCACCGCGGTGAACCTGTTCTGGGCCATCGATCGCATGAAGCGCCGCTTCGCCGCCTGGCGCGCGCTGCCCATCGAAGAGCTTCGCCGCCGCATGCGCGACGAAGCCCAGCGCATCCGTCTGGAAGACATCGCCATCAACGAAGCCATCGGGCGCAACGGCGCCCCGCTTGTGCCGGACTCGGGCGCCGTGCTCACGCACTGCAACGCCGGCGCGCTCGCCACCGCCGGCTTCGGCACCGCGCTTGGCGTCATCCGCGCCGCCGTGGCCGCCGGCAAATCGGTGTCGGTGTTCGCGGACGAAACGCGGCCGTTCCTTCAGGGCGCGCGGCTCACCGTCTGGGAGCTCCAGCACGACGGCATCCCGTCGACGCTCATCACCGACAACATGGCCGGCCACTTCCTCAAGTCCGGCCGCATCGGCTGCGTCGTCGTCGGCGCCGATCGCATCGCCGCCAACGGCGACGTGGCGAACAAAATCGGCACTTACTCGCTCGCCGTGCTCGCCCGCGAGAACGGCGTGCCGTTCTACGTCGCCGCGCCTGTCTCGACGCTCGACCTCACGCTCGCCTCGGGCGCCGGGATCCCCATCGAACAACGCCCGGCCGCCGAAGTTACGCACGTCTTCGGCGTTCCCGTCGCGCCCGAGGGAACGCACGTCGAGAATCCCGCCTTCGACGTCACGCCCGCGCGCTACGTGACGGCTATCATCACCGAGCGCGGCGTCGCCCGCGCGCCGTTCGAACATTCTCTACGGCAGTTGTTCGATGCCCCGGCGCCGGCCGCCCCCTGACGCGCGCGGCGTCCCTCGGCCCGGTGCGAGACTTTAGGTGAGATCTTATGACAACGCCTACAGTTTCGGTAACCAATCCGTTAACCGCCGAGGAGCTCCGCCTGATGCATGCATGGTGGCGCGCGGCGAACTATCTTTCCGTCGGCCAGATCTACCTGATGGACAACCCGCTGCTCACGAAGCCGCTCGAGCTCGCGCACGTGAAGCCGCGCCTGCTCGGGCATTGGGGCACCACGCCGGGCCTGAATTTTATCTACGTTCACCTGAACCGGCTGATCCGCGCGCGCGGACTGAACATGATTTACATCGCCGGCCCGGGCCACGGCGGGCCTGGCGTGGTCGCGAACACGTATCTCGAAGGCACGTATTCGGAGACTTACTCGCATATCGGGCAGGACGAAGCCGGCCTTAAGCGCCTGTTCACCCAGTTCTCGTTTCCGGGCGGCATCCCCAGCCACGTCGCGCCGGAGACGCCGGGCTCGATTCACGAAGGCGGCGAACTGGGCTACGCGCTCGCGCACGCCTATGGCGCGGCGTTCGACAATCCGGACCTCGTGGCGGCCTGCGTCGTGGGCGATGGCGAAGCCGAAACCGGACCGCTCGCGACAAGCTGGCACGCGAATAAGTTCCTCAATCCCGCGCAGGACGGCGCCGTGCTGCCGATCCTGCATCTCAACGGCTACAAGATCGCCAATCCGACCGTGCTCGCTCGCATCGGCCCGGACGAACTCGATGCCCTGATGCGCGGATACGGCTACGAGCCGCACTACGTCGAGGGCGATGAGCCCGAGGCGATGCACCAGCGGATGGCCGCCGTGCTCGATGAAGTAATGGACAAGATCGCCGCGATCCAGCGCGCCGCGCGCGAGATCGGTGCGGACGAGCGGCCGCGCTGGCCCATGATCGTGCTGCGCACGCCGAAGGGCTGGACGGGACCGAAGGAAGTCGACGGCCTCAAGACCGAGGGGTTCTGGCGCTCGCACCAGGTGCCGTTCAGCGAGATGGCCACCAAGCCCGGCCATGTGCGCCTGCTCGAAGAGTGGATGCGGAGCTACGGGCCCGACGAGTTGTTCGACTCGCGCGGCAAGCTGCGGCCCGAGATCGCCGCGCTCGCGCCCGAGGGCGCGTCGCGCATGAGCGCGAATCCGCACGCCAACGGCGGGCTGCTGCTGAAGGATCTCGTCATGCCGCCGTTCCGCGACTACGCGGTCAGCGTGCCGCGGCCAGGCTCGGTGGACGGCGAGGCGACGCGCGTTTTCGGCAAGTTCCTTCGCGACGTGATGAAAGCCAACGAGGCGTCTCGCAACTTCCGCCTCGTGGGCCCGGACGAGACCAACTCGAACCGCCTCGGCGCGGTGTTCGAAACGACGAATCGCGTGTGGATGGCCGAAACGTATTCCTACGACGATCACCTGGCGCGCCGCGGGCGCGTGATGGAGGTGTTGAGCGAGCACCTGTGCCAGGGCTGGCTCGAAGGTTACCTGCTCACCGGACGGCACGGCCTGTTCTCCTGCTACGAGGCGTTCATTCACATCGTCGATTCGATGTTCAACCAGCACGCCAAATGGCTGAAGACAACGCGCCATATTGCCTGGCGGCGGCCCATCGCCTCGCTGAACTACCTGCTCACTTCGCACGTCTGGCGGCAGGACCACAACGGCTTCAGCCATCAGGACCCGGGCTTCATCGACCATGTGGTGAACAAGAAGGCCGAGGTGGTGCGCGTGTATCTTCCGCCCGACGCGAACACGCTGCTGTCGGTGGCCGACCACTGCCTGCGCAGCCGCCACTACGTCAACGTGATCGTGGCGGGCAAGCAGCCGGCGCCGCAGTGGCTCGACATGGAGTCGGCCGTGCGGCATTGCACGGTCGGCGCCGGCATCTGGAGCTGGGCGAGCACGGACCAGGGCGTCGAGCCCGACGTCGTGATGGCCTGCGCCGGCGATGTGCCCACGCTTGAAACCCTTGCCGCGGTGGATCTGCTGCGGCAGTGCAAGGCGGATCTCAAAATCCGCGTCGTGAACGTGGTCGACCTGATGACGCTGCAGCCGCAGAGCGAACATCCGCACGGGCTGAGCGACGCGGACTTCGACGCGCTGTTCACCACCGATAGGCCCGTGGTCTTCGCCTATCACGGATACCCGTGGCTGATTCACCGCCTCACCTACCGGCGGCGCAACCACCCGAACATCCACGTGCGCGGATACAAGGAAGAAGGCACGACGACCACGCCGTTCGATATGTGCGTGCGGAACGAAATCGACCGTTATCATCTCGCGATGCAGGCGATCGACCGCGTTCCGAAGCTGAAGGACGTGGCCGCGCACTCGCGCCAGACGTTCCGCGACAAGCTCACCGCGCACACCGAGTACATCACCACGCATGGCGACGATATGCCCGACATCAGCGGCTGGCGGTGGCCCTACTGACATGCGCATCCTGGTCCTGAACTGTGGCAGCTCGTCGCTGAAGTTTCAACTGATCGAGACGAGCCTGGAACATATCGCGTCGAATACGGACCGGATGCTCGCGCAGGGCGTGATCGAGCGGATCGGAGCCAGCGACTCGTCGATCCGCATGCGCGTGGCGGGCGAGGAGCCGCAAACGGACATGCGCGAAGTGCTGCGCCATCACGACGCGATTCAGGCCGTGTTCACGTGGCTGGCGGGCGAGAGCGGCGTGCTCGGCGGGCTCGACCAGATCGACGGGGTGGGTCACCGCATCGTACACGGCGGCGAGCGGTTTCATTCTTCCGCGCTGATGACGGACGACACGGTGCGGCAGATCGAGGCGCTCAGCGATCTGGCGCCGCTGCACAATCCGCACAACCTGAAGGGATACTACGCGGCGAAGAAGCTGCTGCCCAACGTGCCCGAGGTCGCGGTGTTCGATACGTCGTTCCATCAGACCATGCCGCCGCGCGCGTATATTTACGGCGTGCCGTATATCTACTACACGCGCGATAAGCTGCGGCGCTACGGCTTTCACGGCACCTCGCACCGCTTCGTCTCGTACCGCTTCGCGCAGATCCTCGGCGAGAAGCGCGAGGCGTACAAGCTGATCACCTGCCATCTCGGCAACGGCTGCTCGGTGTGCGCGATCGATCGCGGCAACGTGGCGGATACGTCGATGGGCTTCACGCCGCTGGAAGGGCTCATGATGGGCACGCGGCCGGGCGATCTGGATGCGGGCGCGGTGCTGTACATGCTCGAGCGCGCCGAGATGGGCCACGCCGAGGTGGACGTCACGCTCAATACGCAGTCGGGCCTGCTCGGCGTGTCGGGCCTCTCGCGCGACATGCGCGACCTGCTCGCCGCCTGCGCGAAAGGTCACGAGCGCGCGGAACTCGCCGTGGAAGGCTTCTGCTATCGCGTGACGAAGTACATCGGCGCGTACTACGTGGCGATGGGCGGCGCGGACGCGGTGCTCTTCGCGGGCGGCATCGGCGAGAACGCGCCCGAAGTGCGCGCGCGGATCTGCGCGCCGCTGAAGGTGCTGGGGCTCGAGCTCGACGAGCCGGCGAACACGGCCGCGCTGGGCAAGGAAGCGGAGATCTCGCGCCCGGATTCGCGGCTGAAGGCGTGGGTGATTCCGACCAACGAAGAGCTGCTGATCGCCCGCGACACGGTGCGCTGCATGGCGGCGAACTGACGCGCCACGCGCGCCGCGCGTTTCGTCATGAGCGAGGCGAAGTATTATGGCGTTAGCGGCACGGGCGAATACTTGCGCTATTTCGACGACACCCTCTGCTCCATTTCCCGCGAGTTCATCTCGTGCGACGATCAGCCCCCGTGCTACGAGGGCCACGTATATACCTACACGGATTGTAAGTAGCCTTCCATGGCCACCGCCAGGCGCGAAAGGAGGCGTCAGTGGATAGGAGAATAGGCACGTTGTTCACTGTGGTTACTCTGGCCCCAATGCTTGGGGCGGCGGGGCCAGGCGTACCCGTCCCGGTCGAGTGGACGCAGGTTGATCTGCCGTCGGCGGGGATAGCGCTGAAGCTCGGCCTTCCGGGCTCGTACGCGCACTGGGTGGTTGGCGTGAAGGTCGTCCCTGGTTGCCGCGAGCACGCCCAGATTGCCGATGGTTACTTTCCCTTCGCCCGGCGCTTTGAGGGCGGGCATTCGGGACACCCCGGCGGCGCTCCTTCAGCCCGGGTGGTGGCGCACGGCGCATCCTTGCTGGCGGTAAGCTCCTCCGGTGTTCAGGTTTCGCCGCCGGCGAGTCTCGAGGGCGGTCCGGTTCTGATCGTCTATCTTGAGATCGCAACTCGGCGCAGGTTGGAGGTGTTCGTCGACGGCGCATCCAGGTTCTCAGGCGGCGTCGATGGAACCGCCGTCATCGAAGACGGCGTGGTTCGGAGCACGCAACTCTTCGGGGCCGGCGATTTGGTGGTGCAGGCGTCGTCGGCCGGCGTGCCGCAATACAGCGACCGATCTTTCAAGCCCGGGGGCTTCCTTAGCCCCGCGACGGCCAGTTCCCTGCTGACTAAGTACGTGGAGTTCGCGAAGACATCCTCCCGACCCGCATCGCTGACGTTCATGGCAAAATTAGCCGTGGCCGCCGACGGGACGGTCCAGAGCGTTGGCTGCAACGAGGCCCGGGTGTCGTCCGATCTCTGCGGCGTGATCACCGCCGCGATGTCGGAGTGGAGATTCCGCCCGTGGGAGTTGAACGGGGCCGCGAGTCCGTTCTGGACCTGGGTCCCGGTCACCGTCGGGCCGGACGGCACAGTCTCTTCCGCTATGTCGCCCGGCGGGAGTTGGCAGTAGCCGAGGAAGCGGGTCATGTCCATCGACGCCGCAGCCAGCGCGCCGGGCCGATGATCGTCGTTGGCGCTGCCAGGAAAGACCGTCCCGCGTGCGACCTCGAGGCCGAACGCGTGCGCCAGCTTATGCAGGTTTCGAAGGCGAGCGGGGCGCGTTGGCGAGACTGACCGGAGCATGCCGAGCTTGATCGCCGGTGGCGGCTCGTCAGGCCCGCCGTGCGAAGGAGCGGCTGCGATACGGTGCGGTGCAGGGCGTCGGACCGAACGGGTCGTGGACGCGGCATGACGGACTAACTGGCGGCACATTAGGGGCCTTTCCCGACAGGGTGAAGTAGACGCGCCCGCGCCGGCATCGGGCTGCGGGTCTTCGACCCTCCATGGTGACGATTCCTCGTTCGCGGCGACGCGGCCCAGCGCGGCGCGGCGTCCGCCGCAAAAAGGCATTCACAACTTTGCGCGGGCTCCGCGCATCACCTCTAAGCCAATCACGGTAAACCACTTCCCGGCGCTTGCCGAGCGCCGCCGGGGAGGCCACTCCATATACGCCCGCTAGACTCGAATCGGTTCCGAGTAGTTCGCATTCGCCCGGGTGATTGCGGGCGCGGATGCCGCACCGGAACCCGCCTGCCGCCGCACGGCACGCGAACCGAAAGGGAGAGCGAAGCAAATGCTGATATTTCGACGGCGCTCGGCGCGCCATTGGCTGGTTTGGCCATGGGAACTGCTCGTGTTGCTGGGTTTCCTGCTCACGCCGGATGTCGAAGCGTACACGCCGGTGACGACCACGATCCAGGACACGATCTACAATGCCGATGGGACGCCGTTCAACGGAGTGCTGTACATCAGTTGGCCCGCCTTCACGGCGGCGGATACGTCCGTGATCGCCGCGCAGACCATCGTCGTGCCGGTGACTCAGGGCTACCTGACCGTGTCCCTCGTTCCGACGACGACGGCGCTGACGGCGGCATCCTACACGGTGCTCTACGACAGCGGCGGAATGAACCAGTACACCGAAGTTTGGGCCGTGCCGCCGAGCTCCTCGCCGCTGCGCATTCAGACCGTCCGCGTCTCGTCCACGGCGGGGAACAACCTGCCGCCCGGCGGGTTGACCGGCTCGCTCGGCATTAGCGACATCTCGGGGCTGGCGGCCGAGCTGAACGTGCGGCCCACGATGGGGCCGGCGTTTGTCCCAGGCCGCGCGGCGGTGATCGATGCGAACGGAGAGATCGACGGCGCCTCCGGCAATCTGACCGACTGCTTGCACGTCGATGGCAGCTCGGGCTCCTGCGGCTCGACGGCGGCCACGATTGTGTTTGTCGACAACGAAGTTCCGGCGGGCGCGATCAACGGGACCAACGCGAGCTTCTCGCTGGCCAACATTCCCCTGCCCGCGGCGAGCCTGCACTTGTTCCGCAACGGACTGCTGCTCAATGCAGCGGTGGATTACACGCTGAGCAGCGCGGCGATCACGTTCGTGGGGGCATCCATTCCGCAGCCCTCCGACACGCTCGTCGCCAGCTACCGCTACGGGGGGACGCTGCCCGGCGTGACGTTCGTCGATCAGGAGACGCCGGCCGGAACCATTAACGGTTCGAACACGGCGTTCACGCTCGCCAACACGCCGAGCTCGCCGGCAAGCGTGCATCTTTACGTGAACGGATTGCGCATGAGCCTGGGCGTGGATTTCACGATCAGCGGCAATGCCATCACTTTCCTGTCCACCTCGACGCCGCAGCCGGGCGACGTGCTCGTCGCCAGCTACCGCATGTAGGGAGGCAGGCACGGAGAGAAGCCTTGGGCGGGCTTCTCTCCGCGAAGACATCGGCGTTTGCGCTTCGCGACGAATCGCGTAAGGCTCTCCGTGGCCGGCTGCCCGGCTCGCTCGCCAGGAACGCAGGGATTCCAGCCGTCCACATATCGAACGAAGCGATGGCGCTGGCGGCACGGCTCCAGGCCGGGTTCGTCGAGCGCGGGCTTCCCGGGCAGTGGCGAAAGTGGCACCCCTCGCGGGGCCCGTTCCCCGCCCGGGCTGAACAGCATGGCCATGAGCGGTTTCCACTTCGCGAAAACCCGCGTGTGACGCCGGGCGCGGAACTCCTTCGCCGCAATGTCGAACTACCCGCGCGGAAACGCCCCAGCATCCGCGTGACCATGCCGCGCGCTTGCATCGGGTTGAGTCTGCGGAACTTGAATTGGACTCCTCGCCGCAATGAATGCCACCGTGCACCTGAGTCGTCGAACTCAGTGGCTCAGAGGGGCTCAAGGTAGGGGAAGCGACGAGTTCATCCTTATAGAGCGATCTGCCATAATCTCCGTATGGCAAAAACCCAGTTACCTTCCAGTCGCATGGACAGACAGCACATGGAGCGCGCCATAAGTCAAGCACGCAAGGCAAGCGCCGACGACGACGGTTCTGATCCTCGCGTAGGGGCGGTTCTAATCAAGGCCGGGGAACGTGAGTGGCAAGCCTTTCGCGGCGAAAAGCAACCCGGTGAACATGCGGAGTTTACGCTTTTGCAAAGAAAAGCCCGGTCTACGTCGCGCCTACAGGAAGCCACTCTCTACACTACGCTGGAACCATGCACTACCCGTAGCCACGACAAATTGCCCTGTGCCGATTGGATTATTCAGTTAGGAATCAGGGCTCTTGGACAGAATTCGTAAAAGTCATTGTTCTACGCAGCTTTCTGGAAAAC
>VFSW01006785.1_pt1 | contig 16758 bp, 17 predicted proteins | sample 5358111 | NCBI WGS metagenome assembly VFSW01 (sample SAMN11554181, study PRJNA540505) | mine drainage metagenome | isolation source: sediment from site ElyBrook_90M | place: USA: Ely Copper Mine, Vershire, VT | collected 2017
GAGGAGCCCTTCTAATGCCCCGTAAGAATATGCCCACCCTGCCCAAGCGGGCACCCAAGATCGATACCCGTCGTGGTGCCAAGAAGAAGCCCTGCTCCTTCTGTCAGCACGGCGTCGGCTCGGTCGACTACAAGGACCTGGCGCAATTGCGCAAGTACATCTCGGACCGCGGCAAGATCCGTGGTCGCAAGGTGTCGGGCAATTGCCAACAGCACCAGCGTGACGTGACCGACTCCATCAAGACGGCTCGTGAATTGGCGTTGCTTCCCTACACTCAGCGCACCGTGACCGAGCGTCGATCCGGTCGAGGCGGGCGCGACGACCGCGGACCGCGCGGACCGCGCCCGGACCGTGAGGGAGCCGATCGTTCTACCGAGGCCGAAGCCATCGTCGAGAGCGACGTCCTCAACGCCGAGGTTGAGGTTGAGGAGGTGGGCGAATGAAGGTTCTCCTGCGTTCTGACGTACGAGGTGTAGGACGCCGAGGCGACATCGTCGAGGTGAAGTCGGGCTACGCCCGTAACTTCCTCCTGCCCACCGGTGCGGCCCTCCGGGCCAATGACACCATGGAGGTGCAGGCCGCCTCCATGCGCAAGTCACGTGACTTGCGTGACGCCCAAAGCCGTACCGCGGCGGAGACCCAGCGCGCCGTGATTGAGGCCGCCACGGTGTCGGTCGCCGCGCGCGCCGGGACCAACGGGCGCCTCTTCGGTTCCATCACCGAAGCGGACATCGTCAATGCTTTGCGCACGGCGACCAACATCTCGCTGGATCGTCACGCCATCATCATGGACGAGCACCTCAAGGAAGTAGGTCCGGCCACCGTGCCGGCACGCCTCTTCGCGGGCGTCGTCGCCACCATCATGGTGGTGGTCGTCGCGAAGTAGCGCGACGATGTTCTGGACCGGCGCCGGGGCTGTAGGCCCCGGCGTCGTGCTGTCCAGGCATGTCACAGGGCGTTGTCACCATGGTGGCATGTGGTTTCACACAGGGATTTCCCCACGTTGTTGTTCTTGCGAGACACAGGCATTGTCGACGACCGTTGGTATCCCATGACGCAACTTGAATCAGACCGCGCACGTTCCAACCAGACTCCCTCCGCCGGCCGGCTGCCTCCCTCCGCGATCGAGATGGAGGAGTCGCTCATCGGCGCCATGCTCCTCTCGCCCGAAGCGGTGTCGATCGCGTACGAGACCGTGGACCCCGAGGACTTCTATCGCCCCCTGCACGCGCAGATCTTCACGGCGATTCTGGCGTTGGCGAACGCCGGTGAACCCGTCGACTACGTGACGGTCCAGGCCAAGCTACAAGAGCAGGGTGCCGCTGCTGTCGAGGTGGGTCTGCTCTCCTCGCTGCAGATGAACACGCCCTCGGCGGCCAACGCGCGCCACTACGCCGAGATCGTCCACGAGAAGGCGCAACAGCGCCGACTGATCGCGGTGGCCGGTGAGATCGTCGACGACGCGTACGTGGCGACGGACGACGTGGTGGGCCTCATCGATGACGCCGAGCGCAAGATCAACCAGATCGGCGACACCAACCGCATCGACACCGTCTCGCCCCTGCAGCGACTGCTCGTCGCCGAGGCCAACATCCTCGAAGAGCGAGGTGAGACGCGCGGTCAGTTCAACGGCCTCGAGACGGGCTACCGTTCCCTCGACCTCGTACTTCAGGGCCTCCAGCCTCACAGCCTGACCATCGTCGGCGCGCGTCCCGCAATGGGAAAGACCGCGTTCGCACTCGGGATCTTGACCCACGTCGGCGCGGTGGTCAACCGCCCGGCGCTGTTCTTCTCACTCGAGATGAGCCGCCAGGAACTCGCCGAGCGCATCCTGGCCTCCACGGCGCGTATCGACTCATCCAAACTGCGCACCGGCGACTTGAGCGACGCCGACTGGAACCGCGCGCAGGACGCCTTCGGCTACCTGCAGTCGGCCAAGGTGTTCATTGACGACAATCCGAGTCTGACGGTCATGGACGTGCGCTCGCGCGCGCGTCGCATCAAGCAGCAAAACGGCGACCTCGGCGTCGTCATCATCGACTACCTGCAGTTGATGAGCTCGCGCGGTCGTTCCGAGAACCGCCAAGTCGAGGTCTCGGAGATGAGTCGGGCGCTCAAGATCCTCGCGCGCGAATTGAGCTGCCCGGTCATTGCGCTCTCGCAGCTCTCTCGCAAACTCGAGGAACGTTCGGACAAGCGACCGATGATGAGCGACCTGCGTGAGTCGGGTTCACTCGAACAAGACGCTGACGTGGTCTTGTTCTTGTACCGGGCCGAACAGTACGGCGAGGTGCCCAACGACAAGAAGTCCGAAGCCGAGATCATCGTGGGAAAGAACCGCAATGGACCAACCCGCACGGCGCACCTCACCTGGCGCGGTGAGTTCGCTCGCTTCGATAACGTCGCTGACACGAGCAACTTTTAGCCACTACTCGAGACGAATGTCGAGCGCTCGTGCCAGTAGGATCACGCTCGTCGAGTTCCGTGGGCCACGAGACTCCGAGAAGGTGGTGCGACCAGTGTCCTCGACACGAGTCGCTGGGACGAAGGAGGTTCGATGAACGATTTGACGCACTTGGGCGGCACGTTTGCCCTCGCCGACGGTCTCTCGCTGACGAGGATGGGCTACGGAGCGATGCAACTGGCGGGTCCGGGCGTCTTTGGACCGCCCGCGGATCGCGACGCGGCGATCGCGATTCTGCGCGAGGTGGTGGACGCTGGCGTCAATCACATCGACACCAGTGATTACTACGGACCCCACCACACGAACCAGATCATCAGGGAGGCCCTGCACCCCTACTCCGACGTGCACCTGGTGACCAAGGTGGGGGCGCGTCGCGACGAGAGGGGTGGTTGGCCCCACGCCCGCAAGCCCGAGGAGTTACGCCATGCGGTTCACGACAATCTGCGCAACCTGGGACTGGACGTACTCGACGTCGTCAATCTTCGCGTCGGCGGCTTCTCGCGGCCCGAGGACGAATCCCTCGAGGAGCCCTTCACTGCGCTGGCGGAACTTCAGCAGGCCGGACTGATTCGTCACCTCGGACTGAGTACGGTGTCGCCACGACAGATCGTCGAAGCGCAGTCCATCGCGTCGGTGGTGTGCGTGCAGAACTTCTACAACATCGCCCATCGCCACGACGACGACCTCGTCGACTCACTGGCGGGCCAGGGTATTGCCTACGTCCCCTACTTCCCCCTCGGAGGATTCACGCCGCTGCAGTCCGACGTCTTAGGTGAGGTCGCGGCACGACGCTCGGCCACGTCGATGGCGGTGGCCCTCGCGTGGCTGAGGCAACGTTCGCCCAACATCTTGCTCATCCCCGGCACGTCCTCGCCGCAGCACCTGCGTGAGAATCTCGCCAGCGCGACACTCGAACTCTCGCCCGAGGACGTCACCCAACTCGACGCCATTGACCCAGCGGGCGGGCGTGACTCCAGTGGCCGATAGCCGCGCCTAGCGAGGAACGCCCGGGTGAGCCGGTGAGCGGTGCTGCGGGTCTGCGGATTCCAGAAGGAGGCGCCATTCGGCGCGCGCAATCGACCGACGGGCGGCGTCGACGGCGTCGGGGTTCACCGACACCGAGGTGATGCCCATCCGGACCAGCCGCTCGGCGAACTCGGGGTGGTTCGAGGGGGCCTGACCACACAGCGACGAGGTGATGCCCGCCGCGTGGCAGCCGGTGATGATGCGCTCGATCGTGTCGAGGACGGCGGCGTCGGACTCGTCGAAGAGTTCGGCGCACTTTTGAGAGTCGCGATCGACCCCGAGCATGAGTTGGGTGAGGTCGTTGCTACCGATCGACACCCCGGTGATGCCCATGTCGGCGTATTCGGGTATCCGGTACGCGACCGAGGGCACCTCGGCCATCACCCAGAGGGGCAACTTACCTCCCACGGGGCTCTCGGCCACGAGGTCGAGGCACGCCTCGAGCTCCCAGCGGGTGCGTACGAAGGGGATCATCAAAGTGATGTTGGGAGTCTCCTCGTAGACCCTGGCGAGGACGTCGAGCTCGAGGCGGAACACCTCGGGGTCGCGTACGTAGCGATAGCAGCCGCGATAGCCGATCATCGGATTCTCCTCGACGGGTTCGAATCGTTCACCTCCCTCGAGGTTCGAGAACTCGTTGGAACGAAAATCGATACTGCGATAGACGACGGGTCGTGAGCCGAAGGCCCGAGTGATTCTCAGTAGTGAGGCGGACATGGCGTCGACGAATTTCGCGCGCTCACCTCGTTCGATGAGCAATTTGGGATGCACCCCCGCGAGGGCGTCGGTGACCATGAACTCCGCGCGTAGGAGCCCGACGCCGTCGACGTCGAGGGCCGCGACTTCCTCGGCGTGCTCGGCGAAGGCGAGGTTCACGTAGAGGCGCGTCGCGAGTGGCGCCGACGCACTCGAACCGGGCGCCCGGGTGCGAAGCGCCGCGTTGCGGGCGAGTGCCGGCGTGGCGCCGATGACGTGGAGCACGTCGCCTTCGTACACGGTCCCCTCGGCACCGTCGACGGTGACGATTTCACCGGTACGAAGGACCGTGGTCGCGTTCCGCGCGCCCACGACGCACGGGACACCGAGTTCGCGCGAGACGATGGCCGCGTGGCAGGTGATGCCGCCGCCGTCGGTGATCAGGGCACTCGCGCGCCGCATCGTGGGCACCCAGTCGGGACTGGTCATCTTGGCCACCAGGATCTCACCGGCGATGAGTTGATCGCCCTGGTCGGCCGACTCCAGGATGCGGACCGCTCCCGCGGCCCGGCCCGACGAGGCCGCCAGGCCCCGCACGAGGGGGTGCGAGAGGGGAACGTCGCCGTCGATCGATGGGCGCCGCTGGTCGAGGGTGGTGATCGGTCGTGACTGCACGAGGTACTGCTGACCGTGGGCGAGCGCCCACTCGGTGTCCTGTGGCGAACCGTAGTGCGCTTCGGTGGCCAGACCGAGGCGCGCGAGTTCGACGGCCTCGTCGTCACTCAAGACGCGCCGACTCGCCTCGTCGGGACGGAGGTCGACGTGTAAGTCCTTGCCGTCGGGTCCGCGAACGAGTTTGAAGTCCTGGGTCCCGACTCGAACGTGCACCAGCGTGGGACCGGCCTTGGAGAGCACGTACGTGTCGGGCTCCACCTCACCGCTCACCACCACCTCGCCTTGTCCGAAGGCGGCGTCGATCACGATCTTGGCGGTGTCACCGGTGGAGGGGTCGGCCGTGAACATCACCCCGGAGCGCTCCGACGCGACCATCTCCATGACGACCACGCCCATGGAGGGGACCTCCAGTAGCGAACGCGTCACGCGGTACGACATCACGCGCGCGCCGTAGAGTGACGCCCAGCAGCCCACCACGCTGGTGAGCAGTTCCCCGTCGCCCCGTACGTTGGTGAAAGTGACGTTCATACCGGCGAAGGAACTGTCACCGGCGTCCTCGCCAATGCCCGAGGAACGCACGGCGACGCGCACGCTGTCGCCCAAGTGGTGGTACGCCTCGAGGACCGCTGCGGCGAGGTCGTCGGGCAGGACGACGCTACGAACCAGGTCCTGGGCCTCCTGGGCGGCCCGCGTCAGATCGGCCGTGGTGTTGATGTTGACGCCCGCGAGGACTGCGGCCAGCTTCGGGGCAATCTCCGCGTGATCAATGGCGTAGTGGTACGCCTCGGAGGTCACCACGAAACCCGGGGGGACGGGTAGACCGGCCACGGTGAGTTCACCCAGGTTGGCCCCCTTGCCACCGACGAGAGGGGCATCGGCCAGACGAATCTTCTCGAACCAGCGTACGAATTCCATGAGCATCGCTCCGTTCGAGTGGCTCTGAGGTCACCCGCTCCCAGCATGCTGGCCGTCAGTTCGTTCGCGTAGGGGCCAAGGTCACCATCTCCGCGCGATCAATCCCCCGGAAGCGGACGGCACTCCTTCGAGAGCGCCGCCAGCGTTAGTCTGATCCTGGGGACCGGGCGGTATCGGTGGACGAGTGAGTGTCGCGATGAATGCAAGGGAGGTCCCATGACAACACCGACGCGACTACGTCGCACCTCGATCGTGGCCGTGGTCATTTTTTACGTCGTCGCCACGATTGTCGCGCGACGACGAGGCTATTCGGGACTCGGAGGGCGCACGTTGGTGCGCTGCTTCGAGGGACACCTGTTTCGCACCCTCTGGATACCGGGGGTCTCGTTGAAATCAATCCGGCTCGGCTGGTACCGGTTCCAGTTCTGTCCCGTGGGGCGGCACTGGACGATGGTCAAGCCCGTCAGGGAGAGTGACGTCGCGGACGAGATCGGCGCGATGGACCTGCTCGCGCGCGACCTCGCCGTCCCGTGAGGGCCACGTAGGACTGGGGTCCTGGTCCGACACGGTAACTTCCATACGTGACGACGCTCGCTCTGGACATCCACGATCTCGTCAAGGACTACGGATCAACTCGCGCGGTGGATCACGTCACCTTGGCCCTGCAGCCGGGCGAGGTGCTGGGATTCCTCGGTCCTAACGGCGCGGGGAAATCCACCACACTGCGCCTGGCGCTGGGGCTCCTGCGCCCCACCTCGGGTACCATCACCGTGCTGGGACACCCCGCGGGTTCCCCCGAGGCGCGCGCGAAAGTGGGGTACGTGCCCGGCGACGTGTCGTTGTGGCCCCAATTGACGGGAGCCGACACGTTGACCCTGCTGTCGTCGCTGCACGGCAGTGGCGACCCGGCGTACACCCGTGAGCTCGTCGAACGCTTCGAACTCGACACGCGCAAGCGGATGCGGGCCTATTCCAAGGGCAATCGCCAGAAGGTGGCCCTCATCGCCGCCTTCTCGACGCGCGCTGAGGTGCTGTTGTTGGACGAGCCCACGTCGGGTCTCGACCCCCTCATGGAGCGCGTCTTTCGCGAGTGCATCCTCGAGGCCCGCGATCGGGGCCAGGCGGTCCTGCTGAGTTCGCACATGTTGAGTGAGGTCGAGCACCTCTGCAGTCGAGTGGCGATGATCCGCTCGGGCAAGCTCTTCACCGTGGCCGACGTGGCGCAACTGCAGTCGCGCGTGGGCGTTGAATTCGACGTCACCGGCGACGTCGGGGACGTGAGCGGCGTCGAGGGAGTGACGCACGTGGAGGCGTTACCCGACGGTGTGCGCGTGACGGTGGTGGGTGCGCCCCACGCCTTCTTCGCCGCGTTGGCAACGAGTCGCGTGAGTGCGGTGCACGGGCGCGAAGCGTCCCTCGAGGAGATCTTCCTCAACTTCTACGACGAATCCGCGTCGTCGTGAGCCGCGCCGTCACGACGGTGCGCGCCGCGGTCTGGCGCGAGGTGCGCACCAGCGTCGTCGTCGTCACGGTCCTCTTCGCGAGCGTGATCGAAATCGGGTTGCGGTCCTACGTCGCCAGCGGCGGGGCTCTGGGCATGATCGGACTACAACCCCTGGTCCAGAATCCGGCCGTGGCGGCCCTCTACGGTCGGGTGTCCAATCTCGACAACGGCGGCATCTTCGTCGTATGGAAGATGGGAGTGTTCTTGCTTCTCGTCGTCGCGGTGTGGGCGAGTCTCAACGCGACCCGCCTCACGCGCGCCCACGAGGACGACGGCTCGTGGGACGTGATGGTGATCGGTCGTCGCAATCGCGACGCGGTCCTACGCACGACGACGTTGACGCTGTTGGAGTCGGGCGCGGTGGTGGGGGCGGCGTCGTGGCTGGTGATGCTAGTCGGGGGCCAGAGTTCGTCGGGGTCGGGGTATTTAGGACTCGGGGTGATGGCGGCGTCGTGGTAGGGCGCGAGCATTGGTCTGCTCGCCGCGCAGGTGGCCGCGCCGCGCCGCGCCGCGAGTCAGGCGAGTCTGGTGATCATCGTGGTGGCGTTCTTCGCGCGCGTCGTGGCGGACGCGAGCACCTCAACGCTGTGGTTGCGCGACGTGACCTTCTTTGGGTGGATCGAGAAGATTGGTGCCTTCCAACGTCTCGACCCGCTCGCGTTGGTCCCCGCGTTGGGTGGTCCCCTCCTGACCTGCCTCGCACTGTGGTGGCTGCAGGATCGTCGCGATGCGGGCGGCGCCCTGTGGACGCACGCGGACTCGGCCTCGCCCACGCCCTTTCTGCTCGGATCGCCCTGGACCTTCGCCTGGCGAGAGCGCTCCAGCGTGTGGCGGTGGTGGACGCTGGGACTGGCGGCCTTTGGTGCGATTCTGGGTTATCTCACGCACGCCCTGGTGTCGCTCGCGCAGACGGATCCGGGTTACGTGGTCCTCCTTAATCGCTGGGGTTTGGGCCAGATGGTGACGGGCGTGGGCTTCGTCGCGATTGCCGCGGTGCTGATGTCGGTCGCCTTCACCTTCTTGGTCGTGTCGTGGATTGCCACGGCGGCGGGCGACGAGGTCAAGGGCCGTCTCGACGTGGCGCTCGCGACGGGTCCGCGCCGTGTCGCCTGGTTGGCCAGCGTGGTGGTGAGTGCACTGGCGGCGGTGGTCGTGGCGGCGGTGGCGACAACGTTGATGATGTGGTGGGGCGTGCGCCTCAGTGGCACGCCGATGTCGCTGCGCACCGTCGCTGAAGCGGTGGGTGGATCACTGGGTCTCACCCCCTTCATGGTGGGGGTCTCGGTGTGGCTGGTGGCGCGAGTGCCGCGACTGGCCTTCGCCGTGGGAGCGATCTTCATCCTGGTCGAATACATCGTGCAAGCCCTGGGCCCCACGCTGAAGTGGCCCGCTCTGGTGATGCAGAGTGATCCCTTCCACTACTTACGCGCGGTACCGGTGCAGACCTTCAACTGGGCCGGTCTGGCGGGGGTGAGTCTGGTGGGCGTAGGGATCGGGTCTCTCGGACTATGGCGCTACGTCCACCGCGACGTGGTGGGCTGAGCTACTTGGGCGCCAGGCGCACTCCCGCGTCGAGGCGGACGCATTCGGCGTTCATGTAGCTGTTGGTGAGCAATTCCAGCGCGAGCGACGCGAATTCATCGGCGCGCCCGAGTCGCTTGGGGAACAGCACGCCGGCGGCCAGACGGGCCTTGAACTCCTCGGACTCGGGTGCGAAGCCGTAGATGGGGGTGTCGATGAGTCCGGGCAGGATGCAATTCACTCGCACGCCCACGGCGCTCACGTCGCGCGCGAGGGGCAGGGTGAGCCCGACGATGCCACCCTTGGACGAGGAGTAGGCGACCTGACCAATCTGGCCGTCCTGGGCGGCCACGGAGGCGGTGTTGACGATGGCGCCGCGGCAGCCGTCGTCGTCGGGGGAGTTGTGGCTCATGGCGGTGGCCGCCAGGCGACAGACGTTGAAGGTGCCAATCAGATTGACTTCGATGATCTTGCGGTAGACGTCGAGGTCGTGCGCCGACTCGTACTGCCCGTCCTTACCCACGGTGCGCTGGGCCCAGGCGATGCCCGCGCAGTTGACGACGCTCCACAGGGGTGCGAGGGACGTGGCGGCGTCGATCGCGGCGATGACCTGGTCGGTACGGGTGACGTCGCACGACGCGAAGACGCCATTGACTGATGCGGCCACGGCCTGGCCGCGTTCGGCGTTGAGGTCGAGCACGACCACGCGCGCGCCGCGCGCCGCGAGGGCGCGCACCGTGGCTTCGCCCAGACCCGAGGCGCCGCCGGTGACGAGGGCGGAGGTGTTGTCTAGTTCCATGGCACTCCTTTGGTGGGACACTCACCTTCGAGTCAAGCAGAGTTCTCGCCACCGCGCATCGTCGCGCGACGCGGTGGCCTAGCGTGGAGGGGTGCCCTCGGTCTACGAATTGCGAATCGACGAGTTGGCCGCCCATCTACTCGGCGAGCCGCGCTACCGCGTCGAGCAGGTGTGGCGGGGCGTCTGGGACGAGGGACTCGCTCTCGAGGACATCACTACCGTACCCAAGGTGTTACGTCAACGACTGAGCGAGACGTTCCCCCCGGCCCTCGAAGTTGCCAATGAGGTCGCCAGTGATCTCGGCGCGACGCGTAAGTGGGTATTTCGACTCCACGACGGCGCCACGATCGAGACCGTTTTGATGAACTACGCCGATCGGGTCACCGTGTGCGTGTCCTCCCAGGCCGGCTGCGCCATGGGCTGCACCTTTTGCGCCACGGGCCAGGCGGGTTTCTCGCGACAGCTTTCCGTCGCCGAGGTCATCGAGCAAGTGATGTTCGCCGCGCGTGTCGCCGCACCGCGACGACTCTCGAACGTCGTGTTCATGGGCATGGGCGAGCCGTTGGCCAACTATCCGGTCACCGTCGGTGTCGTCCAGCGACTCCACGAGTATCGCGCCATGTCGGCGCGCCACCTCACCGTCTCGACCGTGGGCGTGGCACCCGCCATCGAGCGACTCGCCGCAGAAGGATTGCCCCTCACTTTGGCGGTGAGTCTGCACGCGGCCAACGACCAGACGCGCGACGAACTCGTGCCGCTCAATCGTCGTTACCCCCTCGAGCGGCTCTATCGGGCCTGCGAGACGTGGATCACCACGACGTCGCGTCGCCTCAGTTTCGAGTGGGCGCTCATCGACGGGGTGAATGACACCGACCAAGCGATGCACGAGCTCGCCGAGTACGCCGGTGGTCTGCGAGCTCACGTCAACTTGATACCGCTGAACCCGACGCCGGGCTACCTGGTCCGAGGATCTGGATCCCAACGTGTGCACGAGTTCCGGCTCGGCCTCGAGGAGCTGGGGGTCAACGCCACGGTGCGCAACACCCGCGGACGATCAATCGACGCGGCGTGCGGGCAGCTCGCCGCGGTGACCAACGCTCACCCGACCCGGGTGACGCTGCGCGCGCTACACGGGGGCGCCCCAGAAGCTGGGTCGGCGCCACGCCAACAGGCCGACTCCCACGAGACAGGCCAGACCCCCTGAGACGATCGAGAACTCGGTCGAGGTGAAGCCGGCCACGACGCCGGATTCGGCGTCGCCCAGGCGGGGCCCGCCAGTCACCACCGCCATTTGGATGGCCGAGACCCGACTGCGGAACTCGTCGGTGATGGCGAGTTGCAGGATCGTCGCGCGCAGCACCGCGGAGACCATGTCCATCGCTCCAGCGACGGCCAGGACGATCACGGCGAACCAGAGAACGTGCACGACACCCAACGCGGTCATCGCGGCCCCCCACACCACGATGACCAATAAGACTGTGCGCCCTCGTCGGGTGACGCGGTTGATCCACCCCGCGAAGGTGGCGAGGAGGAGGGCGCCGATACCCGGCGCCGCGTAGAGCAGTCCCAGCGTGCGCGGTCCGCCGTGGTAGACGGTGAGGGCCAACGCCGGAAAGAGCGCGCGCGGAAGTCCGAAGACGTTGGCGTTGAGGTCGGCGAGGTACACCGCCTGCGCCACCGCGTGGCGTCGGACGTAGCCAAATCCTTCGAGAATCGCGCGAAAGAGCGCGTGGGAATTGTTGGTGTGAGGAGAGGAGATCGGCGTCATCATGAAAGTGGCGCTGGCGAGGGCCACGAAGGTCAGGGCGTCGACGAGGTAGCACGAGGACAGGCTCACCGAGGCCAGCAACACGCCGGCCAGCGAGGGACCAGCGACGATGGAGACGTTCACCACGATCTGGTAGAGGGAATAGGCGCTCACCAACTGGTCGGGGCGCAACATGGTGGGCATCGCCGCCTGACGCACGGGCCCGGAGAAGCCGCCCGCCGCGGCCGCCAGCGCGGCCAGCGCGATCAGCACCACGAGGTCGTGTTGGCTCAGTGCGGCGTTGAGGGCGAGGACGCCGCTCGCCGCGGCCGCGATGATCGAGCCGACCACGAGCAGCGTTCGTCGCTCGAAACGGTCGCCGTAGGCGCCCCCCCAGAGCGAGCCCGCAATGAGAAAGGGTAGCTGGATGAGACTGGCGAGACCGACCCACAGGCTCGAATGGGTCTCGCGGTACACCTGGTAGGGCACCGCGACCATGGTGACGTTGCTGCCCAGGAGCGAGAACAATTGGCCGATGACGAGGAGTCGGAAGTTGCGGCTGTGCCGTAGTGGACTCCAGTCCACGAGTAGCCGGGGCATCGGCACACTCTACGAGAGTAGGGTGTTTCGGGAGCAGGACTCGAAGGAGCGTTGATGATCGACGAGGAACTAGTCCAGTTACTAACCCCCGAGGGCGAGCGGGTTAACCACCCCGACTACACCAGCAGCTTGTCGGGTGACCAGATCCTTTCGATGTACCGCGACATGGTCATCGTGCGGCGCCTGTGCAATGAGTCGACCTCGCTGCAACGCCAGGGCCAACTCGCGCTGTGGGCGCCCAGCGAGGGTCAAGAGGGTGCGCAGATCGGTGCGGGTCGCGCGCTGGCGCCCATGGATTTCACCTTCCCCTCGTATCGAGAGCACGGCATCGCCTGGTGTCGGGGTGTGCCCCCCGAACAGGTGTTGCGAATGTTTCGTGCGGTGAGCAACGGAGGGTGGGACCCTCAGAAGTACCGTCACAGCGTCCCCACCATCGTCTTGGGCAATCAAGTGCTCAACGCCGTGGGCTACGCCATGGGCGTGCAGCGCGACGGCGCCGACGAGGCGGTGCTGACGTTCTTCGGCGACGGCGCCTCGAGCCAGGGTGACGTCCTCGAGGCCTTCGTGTGGGCCTCGTCGTTCAACGCGCCCGTGGTGTTCTTTTGTCAGAACAACCAGTTCGGCATCTCGACGCCCTCCTCGACGCAGTCCAAGGTTCCGCTCTTTCGACGCGCGCGAGGGTTCGGGTTTCCTGGGGTGCGCGTCGACGGCAACGACCTGCTCGCCTGCTACGAAGTGACGAAGGCGGCGTTGGAGAACGCGCGTGCCGGTGGGGGGCCCACGATGATCGAGGCCTACACCTACCGTATGGGGGCCCACACCACCTCCGACGACCCCACGCGCTACCGCGTCGAGGCCGAGGTCGAGGTGTGGAAGCATCGTGACCCCATTGAGCGGATCAAGGCGCTCCTGGTGCGCGAGTATCAGATCAAGCCGGTGGCCTTCGAGTCGGTGCGTGAGGAGGCGGACGCGATCGCGCTCAAGCTGCGCGACGACGTCTTGGCCATGGGTCGTCCCGACCCCTTGTCGATGTTCGATGACGCCTACAGCGAGCCGCATCCGCTGATCGACGAGGGTCGTCGCGAGATGGCGCAACTACTGGCGAGTGAAGGTGGAGGCGAGTGATGGCGACGACCACGATGACCATGGCCAAGGCGCTCAACGAAGGTCTACGTCGCGCGATGGAGAAGGATCCCAAGGTCCTCTTGATGGGCGAGGACATCGGCAAACTCGGCGGGGTCTTTCGCATCACCGACGGGCTACAGAAGGATTTCGGTCAGGACCGCGTGGTGGACACCCCCCTCGCTGAATCCGCGATCGTGGGTACCGCGGTGGGCCTGGCCATCCGCGGCTATCGCTGCGTGTGCGAGATGCAGTTCGACGGCTTCGTCTTCCCGGCCTTCGACCAGATCGTCAGCCAGGTCGCCAAACTGCACAAGCGATCCGACGGCGTCTACAACATGGCGCTGGTGATCCGGTTACCGTTCCAGGGCGGAATCGGAGCAATTGAGCACCACTCCGAGAGCCCCGAGGCTTATTTCGCTCACACGCCAGGTCTTCGCGTGGTCTCGTGCTCGACGCCCAATGACGCCTACTGGATGATCCAGCAGTCCATCGAGAGCAACGACCCCATCATCTTCTGTGAGCCCAAGAGTCGTTACTGGGAGAAGGGCGAGGTGGACCTCGACAACCCCCCCCACGGCCTCTACGACGCCGTCGTGCGCCGAGAGGGCAGCGACGTGACCCTGGTCGGTTACGGCTCGAGCGTCAAGACGATGCTGCGCGCCGCCGACGCGGCGGCGAAGGAGGGCGTCTCGCTCGAGGTGATCGACGTGCGCGGTATCGCGCCCGTCGACTTCCCCACACTGGTCGCGTCGCTCGAGAAGACCGGTCGACTGGTCGTGGTCCAAGAAGCCCCGCGCACGGCGTCGGTCGGTTCTGAGATCGTGGCGGAGTTGACCGAGCGTTGCTTCTACTCCCTGCGCGCGCCGGGGGTGCGCGTCGCCGGCTACCACGTGCCCTACCCGCCCGCACGGATCGAGGAGGAGTATCGGCCCAGTGTCGACCGGGTACTCGACGCGGTGGACCAAGTGATGGGATTTGAGAGTTGAGCGAGGAAATCTTCTTACTGCCCGACGTCGGTGAGGGTCTCATCGAAGCCGAGATCGTCACCTGGAAGGTCAAGGTCGGCGACGTGGTGGCCCTCAACCAGCCCCTCGTCGACGTGGAGACCGCCAAGGCGGTGGTCGAACTGCCCAGTCCCTTCGTCGGGACCGTCCTCACCCTGCACGGACAAGAGGGCGAGACCATGGAGGTGAACGCCCCGTTGGTGACGTTCGACGTCGGTGGCGAACCGGCCCCGCACGCTAACGAAAAACAGGTCGTGCACGACGTTCCTGATGAGCAGCGGCGCGAGCCGGTGCTCATCGGTTACGGAGTGGCCAACGAAGAGAGCCTCCCCTCGCGGCGTTCGCGCCGACGCCCCGCGCGCGACGGCGAGCCAGTGATCGCTGCAGCACCGCGACGCGGCGCGGTGCGCACGACGCCACCGGTGCGACTCCTCGCCAAGCAGTGGGGAATCGATCTCGAAACGCTCACCGGCACCGGTCGCGATGGACTCGTCACGCGCGACGACCTGGAGCGAGCGCATCGCCAGAGTACCCCCGTCACGACCTCGGTGGCGAGGAACGTGGCGTCGACGCGGACGTCGGATTCGTCACGATTCGTCGGACGAGAGATCGCGCCGTGGTCGACGGGTGCGCGTGAGGAGCGTTTTGCGGTCAAGGGCGTGCTGAAGGCGATGGCCGACGCGATGCTCCAGAGCACCACCCAACAGCCCCAGGCCGTGGTGTGGGTGCGCACGGACGTCACCAAGACCATGGAACTGCTCGGTTCGCTCAAGGCGCACCCTCACCTAGCGGGCGTGCGGATCTCGCCCTTGACCTTCATCGCCCTAGCGGTGTGCGACGCCGCGCGTCACTATCCCGGTATTAATTCGAGTTTCGATGCGACGGCCAACGAGGTGATCGTGCGGCGCTACATGAACTTAGGGATCGCCGCCGACACGGCGCGTGGTCTCATCGTGCCCAACATCAAGGACGCCGATCAGCTCGACCTGAGGGCAATGGCGACGGCTCTGTCCTCGCTCGTCGCGACCGCCCGTGAGGGCACGACGACCCCCGCCGACATGTTGGGGACGACGTTCACGATCACCAATGTCGGACCCTTCAAGGTGGACGCCGCGATGGCGATTCTGCCACCGGGTACCGGGGCGATCCTCTGCGTCGGTCAGATCGCCAAAGCCCCGTGGGTGCACCACGACGAACTCTGCGTGCGCGACGTCCTCGAACTCTCGATGACCTTCGATCACCGTCAGATCGACGGGGCGCTGGCCTCGCGGGTGCTGGCGCACATCGCCGGATTCCTCGAGGACCCCGCGACGTCGCTGCTGGCGCAGTGACTACCCGCGCGCGCCCAGCGCGGCCAGTGCGCGATCGGCGTGGACTTGCATCGCGAGTTCGCTCGATATCTTCTCGATGATTCGCTGATCGGTGCCGATGACGAAGGTGGTGCGTCGCACCTTGAGCAGGTCCACCCCTCGCTTGACACCGTAGAGGGCGGCGACCGTGCCTCCGACGTCGGCGAGCAGGGGGTAGTCGAGCGAATTGGTCGTGGCGAACTTCGCCTGACGCTGCACGTCATCCATCGAGATACCGACTCGTTGCGCCCCGACGGCGGCGAACTCACTCGCCAGATCACGGAAGTGACACGATTCTTTGGTGCATCCCGGCGACATGGCGGCGGGGTAGAAGAAGAGGACAACGGGCCCGTGGCGTAGAGCTTCACTGAGGGTGAAACTCTGTCCGAGGTTGTCGCTCAAGGTGAAGTCGGGGGCTAGGTCGGAGGTGTCCATATCACCAACCTAGACGCGGTGCCCGACGAGCAACTCAGGCGTCGAGGCGAAAGCCCACCCCGCGGATGGTCACCAGGTGTCGAGGCTGGGTGGGGTCGAGCTCGATCTTCTGGCGCAGGCGTTTGACGTGGGTGTCGAGGGTTCGCGTGTCCGAGAGCTGCATCCCCCACCAGAGGGTATCGAGGCAGACCTCACGAGTGACCACTTGGCCCAGGTGCGAGGCGAAGAGGGCGAGGAGATCGAACTCCTTGCGGCTGAGTTCGATGTCGATACCGCTGCGGGTCACCGAGCGTCGAACGAAATCCATCTTGAGATCGCCAAAGACGATGAAGTCGTCGTCGCTCGTGGACGGGGGTCGGCGCAGAATGGCGCGCATGCGCGCCACGAGTTCGCGCAGTCGATAGGGCTTGGTGACGTAATCGGCCGCGCCGATCTCGAGACCGAGGACGACATCGACTTCACTGGTGCGCGCGGTCACCATGATGACCGGGATGCCGCGCGAGTGAAACACTTCGCGACAGAAGTCCACCCCCGAACCGTCGGGCAGCATGAGATCCAGCAGAATGATGTCGGGGGTGGAGCGAGCGAGGATGTCGCGCGCGTCGGCCAGGGTCTTGGCGCCGACGACCACGAAGCCCTCGGTGGCCAAACCCACCGCCAGGGCGTCTTGGTAGCTTTCTTCGTCCTCGACCACGAGGACCGACTGGCGACCCTCCGTTTCGACCATCGCGCTCACCGCGCGACCCTCTGAGAATAGGCACGACCCCGTACTCGACCGGGGGGAGGAGTCCGTACGAGGCGCGCCATGGGACAACCTTAAGAAGGCAAGGTTTCCCCAGGGTGAAGTTGGCGCGACGAGACGGTGCTCTTCAGATGAAACCTGGTGTGGGCGTTTAGG
>VFSW01006786.1_pt1 | contig 16758 bp, 12 predicted proteins | sample 5358111 | NCBI WGS metagenome assembly VFSW01 (sample SAMN11554181, study PRJNA540505) | mine drainage metagenome | isolation source: sediment from site ElyBrook_90M | place: USA: Ely Copper Mine, Vershire, VT | collected 2017
GCGCGGGCATGACCTCGGCGACGCCTCCGCCGCTCACCCAGAACGCCGACGTCCGATTCCTCGGGAAGCTGCTCGGCGACGTGATCCGCACCTACGGCGGTCACGCACTGTTTCAGCGCATCGAGGCGATTCGTGCCGCCTCGGTGGACCGTCATCGCGGTATCGCCAATCCGCGCGGGATCGACGTCGGTCTGGACTCCCTGACCCTCGACGAGACGGTGGCTTTCGTGCGCAGCTTCATGCTGTTCTCCATGCTCGCGAACCTCGCCGAGGATCGCCGCGACACCGGCGCCGACGAGGACGGCTCGCTCGCCGCCGCCCTCGATTTGCTGCATGCCCAGGGCATCGGCAACGAATCGGTGCTCGAGATGCTCGAGAACGCGCTGATCGCCCCGGTACTGACGGCGCACCCGACCGAGGTCATGCGCAAGAGCATGATCGACCACCGTAATCGCATCGCGGCGCTCATGCGCCTGCGGGACGAGGGGATGCGCGAGACCGCCGGGGGCGAGTTGATCGAAGAGGCCATAGTCGCGCAGATCGCTCTGCTCTGGCAGACTCGGGCGCTGCGTCGGGAACGGCTGTATGTGGCGGATGAGGTGGACATCGCCCTGACCTACCTGCGCGATGTCTTCCTGCCGACGGTGCCCACCTTGTACGCCCGTTGGGAGCGGCTGCTGGGGCGGCGTCCGGCGACCTTTCTGCGGCTGGGCAGCTGGATCGGCGGCGACCGCGACGGCAATCCGCATGTGACCGCCGACTCCCTCGAACTCGCACTTGGCCGCGCCGCCCAGGCCCTGCTGGTGGCCTACCTCGATCAGTTGAATGCGATCGGCGCGGAGCTGTCGGTATCGAACGAGCTGGCGGCGGTCTCGAGCGCGGTAAAGGACCTGGCCGAGCGCAGCGGCGATCTGAACGCCGGGCGCGCCGACGAGCCTTACCGACGGGCCATTACCGGCATCTATGCGCGTCTCGCCGCCACCTTCCAGCAGATCAGCGGACGGGTCGCGCCGCGTCCCGCCCTGGTGGCCGCCGAGCCATACCCCGACGCGCAGACCTTCCGGGCCGATCTCGTGATACTCGAGCGATCGCTCGCGTCGGAGAGCAAGATGGGGAACAACTGCGGCGGGTCGCTGGCCCGGCTCACCCGCGCGGTCGATACCTTCGGCTTTCATCTGGCGACACTCGATCTGCGGCAGAACGCCGACGTGCACGCGCGCGTGGTTGCGGAGCTTTTGTCGGTGGCGGGCGTGACCGGCGGGTATCTGTCGCTCCCGGAGACCGCGCGGGTGGCGCTGCTGCGCGGGGAGCTCGCCACGGAGCGGCTGCTCGCGAGCCCGTACGCGAGTTACACGGCCGAGACCCGCTCGGAGCTGGATATCGTGCATGCCGCCGCCGCCGCGCACCGCCGCTACGGAGCGGGCTGCGTGACCAGCTACATCGTGTCCAAGTGCGAGAGCGTATCGGACCTGCTCGAGGTGAACATTCTGCTCAAGGAGGCCGGTCTGTACCGCGGTCAGGGCGGGGCGCACGCGGCGATCCAGGCGGTTCCTTTGTTCGAGACCATCGGGGACTTGGAGCGCGCCGCGGGCGTGATGCGCGCGTGGCTCGAGCTGCCGGAGACCGCCGCGGTGAACGCCGCGTGCGGCTTCCAGGAGGTCATGGTCGGCTATTCGGACTCGAATAAGGACGGCGGGTACCTCACCTCCGTATGGAGCCTGCATCAGGCGACGCGCTCGCTCGCCCTGGTGTTCGAAGGCCTGGGCACGCCCATGCAGGTCTTTCATGGCCGCGGCGGCGCGGTCGGCCGTGGCGGCGGCTCCTCGTTCGCCGCCATCCGGGCGCAGCCCTACGGCACGGTGAAGGGCAGGATCCGGATCACGGAGCAGGGCGAGATCATCGCCGCAAAATACGGCACGCGCGAGAGCGCAGCCCGGCACCTGGAGTCGATTACCTCGGCCACCATCCTTGCTTCGCTCGCTCCGGCCGCGGTGTCGAACGCCGATCGCGATCGCTTCGTCGCGGTGATGGACTCCCTTTCCGCGCACGCATTTCGCGCCTACCGTGCCTTGGTGTACGAGACCGAAGGCTTCCCGACCTTTTTCCGGCAGATGACGCCGCTGGTGGAGATATCGGAGCTGAAAATCGGCTCCCGCCCGGCGTCGCGCTCGAACTCGCAGCGTATCGAGGAGTTGCGCGCCATTCCCTGGGTGTTCAGCTGGGCCCAGGCGCGGGTCATGCTGCCCGGGTGGTACGGGGTGGGGCAGGCGCTGGCGACGGCGGATCTCGGGCTGCTGCGCGAGATGCTCGAAGCGTGGCCGTTCTTCCGCGCCACTCTCGACAATCTCGAGATGGTGCTCTCCAAGTCGGACATGGAAATCGCCGCCCGCTACGCCTCGCTGGTGGCCGATCGGACGCTCGCGGACCCGCTCTTCGGCCGCATCCGCGCGACCTGGCTCACGACCCAGGACACCCTGCTCGCGATCACGAATCAATGCCGATTGCTCGAGAAGCATCCGACGCTCGAGGCCTCGATCCGCCTGCGCCTGCCGTACATGGAGCCGCTGAATCTGCTGCAGGTGGAGTTGCTGAAACGCCATCGCGCCGGCGAGCGCGACCCGCGGGTGCGCGAGGGCATTCAGCTGTCGATCAACGCCATCGCCACGGCGCTGCGCAACAGCGGATGACCGCAGTGGCGCTCGCTCCCGAGCCGGCGATCGAACAGGCCTATGCGCGTCTCGCCGCATGCGCCGGCGGGCAGCCGCGAATCACGGCGATCGCCCACCTGGTGCTGGCGATATTCGACACCTTCTACCGTCAGCTGTGCGAGTACCCGTACCGGGCGAAGCTCGCCTTCGAATTGATGGACCCCCACGCCTCGATCCGCATCAGCGAGGAGCGGCTCGGACTTTACAGCTTGTACGTGGCCGAGCACGGTGCGCGGATCCGCGCGGAGTTTCCCGTGCTCTCGTCCGAGATGCACGTGTGGGAGTCGGCGGATCGCCTGCTGGTGGCGATGATCGTGGACCGTTACGAGGCGGACATCGCATTCAGCTTTGCGCATTCCCTGCGCCGCAACATCGCCAAGGAGACCTGGCGCCCGGTCGCGTATTCCTTTACGCCGCCGAGCAAGTGGCGCAAGTTCTCCATGGGTTCGGCTCCCCGGCGATGGCCGGTGAGCGGGAAGATCGAGCGTTCGGTGCTCGCAGAGGCATTGCAAGTTCCCGAATTCACCATACCGTTTCGCGACCTCGCCGGCGACGCCGAGCGCATCGGCGCGCGTCTCGAGCAGTCCTTGTTCGCCGATTCGTCGCTGCCCGCGCCGATCGCGCTCGACGTCATCGAAGCGGGTTTTTTTCGCGACCGAACCGCTTTCGTCGTCGGGCGCTGGGTGCTCGAGAACGACGGCATCGTGCCGTTCGTCGTCGCACTGCTCAACAGCCCGACCGGCATCTATGCGGATGCGGTGCTGTTTCGCGTCTCCGACATTCACGACCTGTTCAGTTCGACGCTCGCCAATTTTCACGTCACGACCCGCCTTTACTACCAGACGTGCGTATTCCTCTACAGCCTGATGCCGCTGAGGCCGCTCGGCCATCATTACTCGACGATCGGCTATAATCACATCGGCAAAGTCGCCATCCTCGATGAGATCACCGATCAGGTGCGCAGCGGCGCGCGATTGCGCCGCTCGCCCGGGGCGCCGGGCACGGTGGCGCTCGGCTTCACCTTCGAGGGCAGCGCCTATCACTTGAAGGTCATCCGCGACAGGCCGACGGCCTCGTACAAATGGGGTGCCTTCCCGGGGGTCGCGGCCGTGTTGGAGAAATATCGCACCGTGCACGAAATCAACCGGGCCGGCAGCATGCTCGATAACGTCATGTACTTCAATCTAGGACTGGATCACGAAATGTTCGATCCGATCCTGCTCGATGAGATCTGGCGCGAGGCGAGCAGCAGCGTGCTCGTGGACCAGGAGGGCGTCTTCTTGCGCTCGCTCATCGTACAGTTGAAAATCACGCCCCTGCCCGTGTACCTGGAAACCGCCACCGAGGGCGAGATTCGGGCGGCGATATTCAGCCTCGGCCACTGCATCCGCAACAACGCGGCGACGAACATCTTCAACAAGGATCTCGATTGCCGCAACTACGGAGTGGGGCGTTACGGACGGGTGTTTCTGTTCGATTACGACGCGGTGGAGAAGCTCACCGAGGTCAAGATCCGCTCGAACGCGGACCGCGAACCCGGGGAGGAAGAGGTGCCGAGCTGGTTTTTCGAGGAAGGCGTGATTTTCCTGCCCGAGGAACTCGAGTGCGGCATGAGTTTCAAAAACGACTATGCGCGGCGCTGCTTTCGCGAAGTGAACGCGGACCTGATCACGGCATCGTACTGGCTCGAGATCCAGCAGAAGCTCCTGCGAGGCGAGGTGCCGCCGCTGAAGATGTACCCGAACGCCTGCCGGATCGGCGGCGACGGGACGAGGTATAGACAGCCATGAGCACTCCCGAGATCAAGGAGGACCGTACCCAGGCGGCCCTCGACTACCACGAGTTTCCCACGCCCGGCAAGGTGTCGGTCGCCCCGACCAAGCAGCTTTCCAATCAAAGCGATCTGGCGCTCGCGTATTCGCCCGGCGTGGCCGCCGCCTGCAACGCGATCGTCGAGAATCCTCTCAACGTTTTCCGCTACACCGCCCGTGGAAATCTCGTGGGCGTGATCACCAACGGTACGGCGGTGCTCGGTCTCGGCGCCATCGGCCCCCTGGCGGCAAAGCCGGTGATGGAAGGCAAGGCGGTGTTGTTCAAGAAGTTCGCGGGCATCGACGTGTTCGACATCGAGATCGATCAGCGCGATCCGCACAAGCTCGTGGAAGTGATCGCGGCGCTGGAACCGACCTTCGGCGCCATCAACCTGGAGGACATAAAGGCGCCCGAGTGCTTCATCGTGGAGCGCGAATTGCGCAGCCGCATGCGGATTCCGGTGTTCCACGACGATCAGCATGGAACGGCGATCATCGTCGCGGCGGCCATCTTCAACGGTCTGCAGGTTGTCGGCAAGGCGATGGGCAGAATCAAGCTGGTGGTGAGCGGGGCGGGAGCCGCCGCGCTCGCGTGCGTCGAATTGCTGCTCGATCTCGGGTTGAAACGGGAGAACGTCTGGCTGAGCGACCTCGCGGGTGTCGTCTATCAAGGGCGGCGGGAGCTGATGGACCCGCAGAAGGAGCGCTTCGCACAGCCCACGCAGGCGCGGGTGCTGGCCGATGTTATCGGCGAGGCCGATGTATTCCTCGGCCTATCCGCGGGCGGAGTGCTCAAGCCTGAAATGGTCGCACGGATGGCCGCGCAGCCGCTGATACTCGCGCTCGCCAATCCGACCCCGGAGATTCTTCCGGAGGAAGTGCGGACCGTGCGCTCGGACGCGGTGATCGCCACGGGCCGCAGCGACTACCCCAACCAAGTCAACAATGTGCTGTGCTTTCCCTTCATTTTCCGCGGCGCCCTGGATGTCGGTGCCTCGACCATCACGCGTGCGATGGAGATTGCGACGGTGCGCGCCATTGCGGATCTCGCGCGCCAGGAGCAGAGCGAGATCGTCGCCGCGGCTTACGGCGGGGTGGAGGAACTGGCCTTCGGACCGGACTATCTGATCCCCAAGCCCTTCGATCCGCGCCTCATCGTCAAGATCGCTCCGGCGGTGGCGCGGGCGGCAATGGAATCCGGGGTCGCCACCCGCCCGATACTCGATCTCGACGCCTACGTTCAGCGGCTGGAACAGTTCGTGTACCACAGCGGCACGCTCATGCAGCCGATCTTCGCCGCGGCACGCAAAGCGGCCCCGCAGCGCAACCGCATCGTGTTCGCCGAGGGCGAGGACGACAGGGTGTTGCGCGCCGTGCAGATCGCGGTCGACGAACGCCTCGCCACCCCGATCCTGGTGGGAAGGCCGGCAGTGATCGAGCGCGGTATCAAGCGCCACGGCCTGCGCATCCGCGAGGGCGAGCATTTCACCGTGGTCAATCCCGATCAGGACAAGCGCTATCGGGAATACTGGCAGGAATATCACTCGCTCACCCAGCGCCACGGGGTGGCGGTGCAATACGCAAAATTGGAGATGCGCCGTCGCACGACGCTGATCGCCGCGATGCTGCTGCGCAAGGGTGAGGCGGACGGCCTGATCTGCGGTACCATCAGTACGACGGCGCGACACCTGCACTACATCGATCAGGTGATCGGCCGCCGCGCCGGCGTGAACGTATACGGCGCGATGAGCGGTTTGATCCTGCCGGGGCGGCAGGTATTCATCGTCGATACCCACGTCAATCTCGACCCGAGCACGGAGGAGCTCGCCGAGATCGTGCGTCTGGCGGCCGATCAGTTGCACGACTTCGGGTTGGTGCCGAAAGTGGCGTTGCTGTCGCACTCGAACTTCGGTTCGAGCGACGCACCTTCGGCGCTCAAGATGCGCGCCACGCTGGAGCGATTGCGCCGCGAGCATCCCACGCTGCAGGTGGATGGGGAGATGCACGGCGACTGCGCACTCGACGAATCGATTCGCAGCGCGACCTTGACCGACAGCAGCCTGCACGGCAGCGCGAACCTGCTGGTCTGCCCGAATCTCGACAGCGCGAACATTGCCTACAACCTGCTCAAATCCGCCGCCGGCCAAAACGTGGCCATCGGCCCGATTCTGCTTGGCTGTGCGGCGCCCGCGCACATTCTTACCTCGGCGGCGACCGTGCGCCGCGTGGTCAACATGATCGCGATCACGGTGGTCGAAGCGAATCGGAGGCGATGATGGGCAGGGCATATTGGATTTGCTTTTATCGTCAGATCAAGGATCCGCAGAAGCTCGCGGCGTATGCCAGGCTCGCCGGTCCGGCCATCGAGGAGGGCGGCGGGAAGTTTCTCGCTCGGGCGACGGCGGCGTATGCCTTCGAGGCCGGGCAGCTCGAGCGGACGGTGGTGATCGAGTTTCCGTCGCTGGAGCAGGCGCGGGCCGTGCACGACGGCACTCCTTATCAGGCCGCGCTGGCGGCGCTCGGCGACGGTGCCGTCAGGGATTTGCGCTTCGTGGCGGGATCTTAAGCTCGCACCGGTCAAGCCGCGCCCGGCAATGTCACGGTGACCGCAACTCCGGGGAGCAAGTTCGTCATCGTCAGCCGGCCCGCATGACGGGCAACGATGGCTTGTACGGTCGCAAGGCCGGTGTCCCGCGAGCGACCGGCTCGGTCGATGCATCGAGCAAAGGGCGCGAAGTCCCTGTGTAGCGTCTCCACCGGGATTTCCAGGTCCCGGACGACCAGGCTCACGCTCACGCCGGCACCGCGATCGGCGCCGCGGCCGGCGCCGCGGTCGTTGGCTCCCGGCTGATCGGACTCGTCCACCTCGCGGGCGAGCCTAAGCCCCATCTGCCCGTCACCCGTGAGCATCGTCCCGTACAGCAGCAGTCGCACCATCGCCCGGGTAATCTCCATCGCATCCACCGCCGCCGCGGGAGCCCGCTCGTCGATGTCGAGCATCACGCGCGCGCTCGGTCGGAGGGCGGTGAGCTCGGCGACCGCCGCGCGCAGCAGCGGCGCCAGGGACACGACGGCCGTGGGCGGATCCGCTTGACCCGAGAGCTCCAGCCGGGCAAGTTCCAAGAGTTCGTCGACGATCTGTCCGAGCTTCTCCGCCTGATCCCTCATGCTCGCGAGCATCTTGCGGCGTTGATCGGCGTCGTAGTCCTGAAGCAGCATCAATTCCGCGAAGCCGCCGATGTTCGTCAGCGCGCCACGCATGTCGTGCGCCGCGGGTGACAGCAGTCGGTCGAATAAAGTCCGATTTGCCGTTCGCATGGCTGCCTCGCCGGTATCGCGAAGTTCGTTCATCCCGCGGCTTTTATCCAAAGCACGAGGGATGGTATGCGGACTTGGTCCATCGAAACAAGGGTGGACCTCTGGCTCGACGCGCCACTTCCTGCGACGGCGGATTGTTTGCGCGTCACCGTTGGAAAGGTTACCTTGCGAGGATTGAATTGCGATGCAGGAAAGGGAAGTGCGGCGGGCATCAAAGATACTTCTAGCGATCGGCGCCTGTGCCGCCGTCGCCTTGAGCGCCTGCGGTGGCGGTGGAGCGGGCGGGGCCACCACGGTCCAGGCGACTTACGACCTTCAGGCCGGTTATGTCAATCTCCTCGCCATGGGCCTGGTAACCAACGTGTCGTTGAGCGGCACCCTGCTCGTCAACGGAATGTCGACGCCGTTCGTCGGCACCGGAACCCTGGCTCTGGCACCCGCAGTCTCCGCGCTTTTCGGCAACGTGCAGGCGTGGTCGCAGACCGAAACCATTTCAGGGTCGGTGACCACTGGCGGCCCGTCGGCTCCCTATTCGTACAGCGTGACGTACTACTACTCAATCGGGACCTATGCCGTCTTGGGCCAAGCGTCGAGCGGTGAGTACGACGTGGTTCAAGTCCCGTACAACTATCCGAACTCCTTGGCGACCGAGCCAAACGGCCTGCTCGGAACGGCGAATCGGTATACGGACAGCACCCTGAGCGTAGCGCTCGGCACCTCGCAGACGGGGTTTGCCGTCACTCTCAGTCCCGTCGATCCGGGCAGCCCCATCCAGGTGCAATTCACCACCAACGACTACGACACCCAGAACACGCTCACCGAAGCCGATGTCTATAACTACTTGCTGAGCGGTGGCAATGTGCTGTCCTTCGTCTCGGCCACGGCCCAGACGTCCTCGGGGACGTTGACGGTGACGGCGCAGTGAGCCGCGATTACGGCGAATGCGAGTCCTGCAGCTGCGGCGAGTCGGCCAGGCGCTGCGCCCAATGGCGTTCTTCGGGGACGTGGCTGACGAGAATGATCTGATTGTAGGCGTCCCGGGCCTTGGCCTTGTCGCCCATCGCGGCGAAGGCACGACCCAAGGCTTTCAGCACGTACGTGTCATGCGGTACGCGGATGCGCACCGGGGTCAGCACGGCGACGATCGCGGCCGGATCGGCGTTGGTTCGCGCGGCCGCCGCCGCCCACAATTCGGCCGCTTCCACCGCCGGCTCGTCCTGCCTCACGAGATCGCCGAGCACGGCCATTACCTGAGAGCAGGACTTCTCGTCGTTCTGCGCCCGCATCATCGCGGCCGCCACATCGACACGCTCCTGTGGATCGTCCACTCCGCCCGTTGACAGCGTAGCAACCAGATCCTCGATCGCGATCGGTTCGCCCCGATTCGCGGCTATTCTCGCCAGAAGCGCGCGAACGGCTCGATCCCCGGGACGCTCCGCCAAGGCTTTGGCCCCCAGTTCGGCGACAATGTCCTTCGGTCGGTTCAGTTCCCACGTCAGACGGGTCATTTCGGTGTCGGCCTGTGCCGCCGACAACCGCCTCAATGGGGCCTGATCGAGCACGAGGGTATCCCGCAAAGCGAATACCCTGACGTGTATGAGGCCATGGCCGAGGAAATGTCGAAGGCGGTTGTCGAGCGCCGCCTTGTCGAATGGAAAGGAGTTCGCGAACGCTTCCGGCTCCGGGAATCCCTCGTCCATCAGCTGCAAATAGCGACGGGTAGGAGCATCGAGAGCCGGGTCATCGAACAACAGCAGGTGCACGAGCGCCCATGACTCTCCGTAAAACTGCGGGGCCAGGTGTTCTGCCTGGTATTCCGGATCCCTCTTTTGGACCGCAAGCAGTCGCGACACCGGTATCCATCGATCTCTTCGCAGACCGACGCCGGTGGGCAAGTTGCCGATGTACAGTTTCTGGTCGTAGAGACTATAGCCGCTGAATAATTCGGCGTAACCCTCCACGAACCAAGGCGGCAGCGTTTGCGTGCTGGTACTGCGCTGTATGTAGTGGATGAATTCGTGGAAAATCGTCACGCGAACGAAATCGAAGCTCTTGCCTGCGTCGATCACCATGACGTTGCCGAATGGCAGTTCGGTAAAAAATCCGCCAAGTCCGGGTCGGAAGGCGGCGTATTTGTTGAAATCGCGGTCGCTCAGGAGATAAACCCGGGTCAGGCTATCCGGGAGCCGATCACCCGTCTGCAGCATCTGGCCCAGCGTTTGCTCGAATGCTTGGAGCTGCCGCGCCACGTCGCGAGTACCGGCATCGCTCAAGGTGCTGAAAAGCTCGAAATGACCGACCGTCATCTCGCGCCAATCGCTGCGATCGGCGGACGCGGCCGAGGGCAGCAAGAGCGTGCCTGCGACCGCGATGAGGGTCGATGCCCGAAGTCGTCGCAATACCGTCTGCATCCCAGCCATCGGTGGCTCCATGCCGTGCTCGCGCCAATTGGAATGATAATCCAAGCTTGTGGTGCAAGCCTATCAATCGATGGGATAATTCACACGATGCCGGAGCCGAGGGAGAAACGCGTTACCAAAGCCGCTGATTCGGAGCAGCGCGAGCTGCGCGAGCCGGGCGGGGAGGTCGCGTGCCTCGCTCGCTGCAAGAACTGCGACGCCGTACTGGTCGGTCGCTATTGCGCCAATTGCAGTCAGGTGGCCGATGTGCACGTGCCGACCACCGCCGAGCTCATGCATGAGCTGATGGAAGGGCTGACCCATTCGGACTCCAGACTTTGGCGCACCCTCCAGTACCTGTGGCTGAAGCCCGGACGGCTTACGCAGGAGTTCGTGGCGGGCAGGCGGGTCGCGTTCCTGCCGCCTTTTCGGCTCTACCTGGTGTTGAGCATCATATTCTTTTTCATCGCCTCGATCTCGCATACGCGCGGCGAATTCATCCGGTTCGATCATGCGAATGGTGCCGCCGCATCGAACATCAACAGCTGCGAGGATATTGAATTCGAGGCCCTGGAGAAGTACCGGGACGCGAACCTGCGCCTCCGGCACGCCTGCTCGGAGATCGTGCGCGACAACGGCGCCAATCTCATGCACGTTGCATTAGGGACTATGTCGAAGGCGATGTTCATATTCCTGCCGCTGGTCGCGCTGCTGCACATGTTGATGTACTGGCGTCCCCGGTACCGCTACGCCGAACACCTGCTGTTCTTCGTGCATCTGCATGCGTTCTATTTTTCAGTGGCGATCGTGATGCTCACGGCAATCGATCTGGCCGGTACGTGGCCGGCACTGCAAAGGATGGCCGATACCTTGCAGGCGTTGCTGGGCTGGTCGATGGTCGTCTATACGGTCGTCGCAGTGAGGCGGGTGTTCACGAAATCCTGGGCGGGTGCCGTTTGCAAGAGCATCGTGCTATCGGCGATCTATCTGGCCATGTTCGCGCTTACCGTAGGGGGTGTGTTCCTCTACGCGTTGATGCAATTGTAGGTGCAGCAGATCGGAGCGCAGCGAAATCACACGCTCTTGGCCGTGCGCAGGGCGCTTGCGGTCGTGGACTCGGGCACGATGGTTTTGTCCTTGAAGCGCATACGCTGGGCAAATGGCGCTATGTCAGAGGCCTCCATCGGCCTGCCGACCAGATAGCCCTGTATGGTAGTGCAACCGGCACGACGTAGAAATTCCAATTGCGCCTCGGTTTCAACCCCTTCGGCAACCACGCTCTTGCCGAGAGCAACGCACATGACAATGATCGATTCCGCCAATCGGCATGCCCCCGAATCCTGGGGCAATCCGAGGACGAAAGAGCGATCGATCTTCACGGTATGAATTGGGTACGCACGCAGGTAGCTCAGAGACGAATACCCCGTACCGAAGTCATCCAAGGCCAGGCGCACCCCGTGTGCGGCGATGTTGACGAGTGTCCGTTCCAGCTCCGCTCCATGGGCAAACACGCTCTCCGTGATTTCGACTTGCAGCTCCTTGCCCTGCATTCCGCAGTCGCTCAATGCCGATATCAAAGTGGCCAGGTAGCCTGGCTCCCGCAATTGCCGCACCGACACGTTGACGGAAATGTATTCCAACCGTACGCCTTCGGACCGCCATCGCGCAAACTGCTCGCATGCGCTCCGCAGTATCCATTCTCCCAGCTCGCCGATGACGCCGTTCTCTTCAGCGAGAGGAATGAAAACGGCCGGAGATATCCACGCGGTGTCACCGATTCCCGGCCAGCGAACGAGCGCTTCGACGCCGACGACACCGCCAGCCTGTTCGCACACGATCGGCTGGTAGTGAAGCCTGAAATCGCGACGCTCCAGGGCGCGGTGCATGCCATTCTCCAGGGCCAGCCTTTCCAGGAGCTTCTGCTGCATTTGCGCTTGGAAGAAGACCGCGCGGCCGCGCCCGGAGTCTTTGGCCTGGTACATCGCAATGTCGGCCGCCTTGAGCAATTCCTCGAGTTTTGTTCCATCCATGGGGAATACCGTCATCCCGATGCTCGCCGACACATGATGCTCGCGACCGTCGATTCGAATCGGCCGCTGAAGGTGACCAATGATCCGTTCGGCCAACTGCCGCACATTGTCCGGCTCTTCTATGGATGGCAGCAACACCGCAAACTCATCTCCTCCGAGTCGGGCCACGCACTGCCCCTCGCCCACGCACTCAGTCAGTCTTTCACTCACGACGCGCAGCAGCCCGTCTCCGGTGGTGTGGCCCGCCGTGTCGTTTACGCGCTTAAAGTGATCAAGATCGAGATACAGCAGGCTGCCCAGTCCGTGGCGTTCTTCGGCGGCCGCAACCGCGGTGTGAAGGCGGCTTGAAAAGAGGTGACGATTCTGTAGGCCGGTGAGCGAGTCAAAGTTGGCCTGATGATGCAAAATTGCCGATTGCTCGAGTTTGGCGAGAATCAGCGAGAGACGGTCGGCAAAATCCACCGCGCCTATCCCGGAATCCTGCAGAGCCACCGTATCGCCTACGCACCCCATGCAAAGAACACCCGCGCAGTGGCCGTCGTGCTTGATCGCCTGCAGTCGAATACGCTTGATGTCCAGGGACGCGATCGGGGCGAAATACGAAAGTTTCGCGGCGGTCGCGACGTCGAGCAGCGGTGACGAAGGTCGCTCGCAGGCCGCAATCAATGCGGCTACGTCGATGGTGATTCGTCGCACCGGCCGCCGCTGCTCCCGTTGGGAGGCGTAAAAATCATATGCACGAGCGTGCTGGCCGGAATCGGGATCAAACAGCAGAACCGATACATGATCGCAACCCAGAACGCCGGCGATCCGCGGCAACAACGTATCCAGGATCAGTTCGAGATCCGGACTTCGCAGCAATAGCCTATCGACATCGGCGAGTGCCTCAAGGGCGGAGAATTGCATTTTTAGCCTTGATGACATGGCGTCGAAGGAGCGAGCCAGGTCACCGAATTCATCGTTCCACGACATGCCTCGGAATGCCGAAAAATCCCGCTGCGTAAGGCGCCTCGTCGCTTGGGTGAGGAGTTCGAGCGGTCGCATTTGTCGTCGAATGGCGATCATCGACAGCCACGAGATCAACAGTATGGTCAAGAGAATGAATCCAAATGCATACAGATATGAGTCGTTGCTGCGGGTTAGCAATTGGGCACGCTTGTGAACCGCCACCAAATACCACGATGGCGAGGCATAGCGGCCCGCCAGAAAGACCTCCCAGGTGCGTGCCATCCAGCGGTCCGGCAATCCCGGCGCCACAGGAGCGGTTGAATCGGACAGCGGTTGGTGCGCAACGAACGAAGGGAGTGAATCCGCCTGAACCAATTCCGCGGGTAAAGTTCCTGCGGAAGTCAATTGTCGTCCCCGTTGGTCGAGCACGAGCAGTCCCGCCTGCGCCGCGAACTCGTTCGCCCCGGCCCACAACCAGGCCGAGGTCATCTCCGTGTACAGTAGTGCACCACTCGGCAATCCGTGCACCAGATAGACTTGGAGATCGCCGCCCTCATCCGGGCTCCAGAGGAGGGTGGACTCTCCGCTATTCAGGGCGTGCTGTTGCTTCGCATCCGGCATAGGCAGAAACTGCCCGGAACCCCGGGCGGACGGCGCGGACTGCATGCGCCTCACGCTGCGAACCCAGAGCATCTGCGCAACGCTATCCTGCACCGCATTGTCGGTCGCTCCCGGTGCGGCAATGATGGCTTTGATCACGTCATCCGCGCTGCCGAGGCGGCTCACGAGAGTCATCCCGAAACTGCGAACCAAACCGTCTAGACTTTGCTGTTGAGTACGACTCAGCTCAGCATCAAACGCCCGGAAGAGGATTACGGCGCATAGGCTGAGAGGTAGAAGGGCACTCAGTACAAAGAGGCCGACCACACGGCGGCCGATTCGACTCTTGAGGACCGGCGCGGGCGTATGGTCCTTACCGGGGTCAATAGTTGGAGGCAATGCCAATGTAGTTGCCGTCGTTTGCCAGGATCACGTCGTCCTGACTTACCGATGCCGTCAGCGGGGGCATTGACTGACCATCGGCACCGACGCTGTAAAGATCGTACTCGGTGTTGATCGGCACCAGATTCTTGTCTTTGCGCATCTGACCCTTTCCGTTGAGGCCAGTGAAAGAGAGGTAGACGTAAGGTTGTCCCCACGGATCGAGTAAATTGCTGTAGCCCAGAGTTGCCAAGCCCGGCGGCAGAGCGTTGTTGAGGGTGTTATAGCGTCCGATCATGGTCGCGATGGTTATAATGTCTTGCACTGCGCGCGCGACCTTCGCTTTCTGGACATATGACTGATAAGAGGGTATCGCGATCACGGCGAGGATCGCGCAGATACCGACTGCCGCCATCAGCTCCAGCAAAGTGAATCCGCGCACGACGCGCGTGTTCGCTTTTGAAACCTTTATCATAGGGTCGCTTCTTGGAATGCTGCACTCAGCCACTGCCTGCACGTGCTATCGGCGAATACTGGGTTTAACTGCAGTGCCGGAAGGTGTCGAAAGTCACAATGAGCAGAGTTGCCTTCGGGATCTTGCTCAAGGCGCGGGTCACTGTCCGCGGGACAAGCGGCGCGACCGGAGCTTCGATTTCCGCGATTGCCGGGTATTATTCCTGTCGATGCAATAATGATGCATCGCAGCGCGGTAACAAGGCAGCTGGTCCCGGTTGGCAGACGCGAATGGCGGATCGCCTGAAAACGGCTTTTCGCGTTGACTCCCCGCAGCCCCTGTCGATAAGCCTCATCGCCGACCAGTGCTGAGGTTTTCCATCACCGGCACATTGCAATTGCTGCCCAGGTCGGGAATCGTTGTCTGCGAGCGGTACCCGGTTTGAGTTTTCGCACGCCCGCTAACGAGCGGAGTTGCGCCGAGTATATTTGTAGTACCCAACGGAACGGTTCAAAGCGGAAAGAATGACAGGCAAAGTGAAATCGACCGGCTCCATGTCGAAAGCGAAAGCCACGCATCACACCGAGCATCGTGGAAACCGCTATGTCCGCTGCGAAGCGGCCCGGCAGGCCGTGCTGGAAGCAGCCGATGACCTCCTGGCAGAGTTTGGCTTTGCCGCGGTCACGATTGAGGGCATTGCCGCTCGTGCCCGCGTCGGCAAGCAAACCGTCTACCGCTGGTGGCTGTCGAAAACCGACGTCCTGATGGAGGCCTTCCTGAGGTACCCTGGTGCATGTTTTTTTACCAGGACCTGGTGACTACCAAAACCGCGCCCTGGACTTACGAAGCCGAATGGCGGGTCACCTTCGGAAATATTGCCGGTCTAGTCGACAAGTGGTTCCCGTACCGTGAAAGCATTTTTGGCTCGAAGACGTCAGGCGCCGACGAAGCCAGTGTACGTCGGGCGGTGGGAAGCCGAAGAGTCATATTCTATCGTGCGGTTCTCGACGACACATCGGGCGCCGTGACCATTCAACCCGCCTAGGGAGCCTAATGGCTCGTCCTTGTCGGCAACGGGCGTCGAATGGTGAGCGGTTATTTGGCGGGTCTCCGGCAGCAAGTTAATTGGGCGTGACGCAGACCGGCGTCCAGATCGGATGGAGCGCCTGTCTATACCCACCCTTGCATCTGACAACACTTCTTTGTTGGGATCTGAAATCCCCTTCTTGAGTGCAATAGAATAGTGGGTCATCGTGGAAACGAGTGGGTGAACGTTGATCATTTTGCGCTCAAATCTGCGGCAGCATCGAGGTCAGTACCTTCAGGCGGAGGTATTCCTCGTCTCGCAGACCATAGGCGCGACGCTGCATGACGCGGATTTTGTTGTTGAGCCCCTCGACAAAGCCCAGCGCGACCTTGTTTTCGGGTTGGCAGTAGGCGGCGATACCATCCCAATGCCGCTCGATCATCTCGGCAAACTTCTCGTACGGCTTCAAGCGCTGCCACTTCAGGCTCGCCCGCCAGTTCTCGAAGAACTTCCGCGCCCAGGCCTCGCGGTTGTAGTCCCATAGTTGGCCGAAGGATTCCTTGAGCAGGTAGGCGGTGTTCAGGCGCTTGTTGGCCGCTCGCAGCAACTTCAGGTTCTTGCGAGCCGTGCCGGTGAGGTTTTGCGGGTGAGACAGGAGGGTGTATTTCTGCCCCTTGATGAACTGGCGCTGCTTGCCGCCGAGGCGCGCGTACTCGGCCTTGCGGATCTTGTCGAGTGCCTCGCCGAGGTACTTCATCACATGAAACTTGTCGAACAGGATGGCCGCCTGCGGCGCATTTGCGTGCGCGGAGTTACGAAAGGCCTTCCACATGTCCATGCCGGCGAGGCGGACGCCTTTGGCCTTCTTTTTACCGAGAAATCGGTAGAACTGGTCCATGCTCGCCTCGCTGCGGTCGTCCCCGCCGAACCAGATCGGCCGGCGCCGCGCGGCTCGAACTCGCCTGCGCCCGAGCGCTCGAGATCCGCTCCCTGCACTACCGCACCATCAAGACCATGCTCAAGCAGGGCATGGAAGGCGTGGCGGCGGGGGGCGCCGCCCCCGCCTAGCGCGCCGCCGTGGG
>VFSW01006787.1_pt1 | contig 16756 bp, 14 predicted proteins | sample 5358111 | NCBI WGS metagenome assembly VFSW01 (sample SAMN11554181, study PRJNA540505) | mine drainage metagenome | isolation source: sediment from site ElyBrook_90M | place: USA: Ely Copper Mine, Vershire, VT | collected 2017
CCCCAGCCCCAACCGAAGCCGGCATCATTGTAGTTGTCGATTTCCTGTTCTTTCTGCCCCACGGTGGCCTGATACGTCACCACCAGGTCAGGCTTTCCGGTCGTGACCTCGCTCAGCCCCTTGGACTGCAGCACACGATCGATCGCGTGCTTGATGTGAGTGTCTTCAAACTTTTGCGGCAGCTCTCCTTTGTTCGTTCCCCACGCGTAAGTTTTGAGCTGCGAGAAATCCACGTGGTGAGCGTATTCCACGCTGACCTTCTGCGCCAGCGCGACGGAAGGAAGCATCATCGCCAAGGCGCAAACCATCGTTGCAATCTTCATGGAGACTCCTGTGGGATTAAATCAAGTTCAGTGTGCCGTAATTATAACCAACGTCAGCGGGCAGTCGCATGACGTAGCGATGGTGACCCAGCAACGCGGCTTCCCCCGCCGTTCTAAAATACAATTATGAGGATATTGCTGTTCAGCGGAAAGGGTGGGGTGGGCAAGACGAGTCTGGCCGCCGCCACCGGCGTCAAGCTGGCGCAACTGAAGTATCGCACCCTGGTGATGAGCATCGACCCGGCGCACAGCCTGGGCGACGCCTTCGACCTCAACACCGACCTCTTCCACGTCACCACCTCCGACCCGCTGTCGATCAACGAACGCCTGTCGATTCAGGAGGTGAACATCCAGCGGGAGATCAAGCGCCACTGGCAGGCGATCTCGTCCTACGTGAGTTCGGTGCTGCGCACCACCGGCATCAGCGGCGTGGAGGCGGAAGAGCTGGCCATCCTGCCCGGCATGGAAGAGCTGAGCGCGATGATGTACATCAACCAGTACCATCGCGAAAAACGCTATGACGTGATTGTGCTGGACGCCGCGCCCACCGCCGAATCGATGCGCTTCATATCGATGCCGACCACGCTCGACTGGTACATGAAGCACATCTTTCCTTTCCAGCGCAATCTGCTGAAGGCGGTGCGGCCCATCGCCAACCGGGTGGCGCCCTTCGAGCTGCCGCCGGATACTTACTTCAGCAACATTCGCGACCTGTTCGAGAAGCTCGACGGCGTGGACGACATCATGGAGAATCCGCGCGTCACCAGCGTGCGGCTGGTCACCAATGCCGAAAAGATGGTGCTGCGCGAGACGCAGCGCGCCTTCGTCTACTTCTCGCTGCACGGGCTGACCATCGACCAGGTGGTGGTGAACCGCCTGCTGCCGGAAGAGGTGACGGACGCGTGGTTCCGCGAGTGGCACAGCACGCAGGAGACCATGGTGCACGAGATTGAAGATTATTTCGCGCCCGTGCCGGTGAAGAAAGTACCGCTGTTCTCCCACGAAGTTCTGGGCGGCCAGCGGCTGGAAGACCTGGCCGAGGTGCTGTATCCTGAGCACGAAGACCCGGCGGCCGTCACCCGCACCGAGAAGCCCTACACCTTCGGCAAGGAGAACGGCTTGTACGAGATTCGCGTGCTCCTGCCTTTCGCCACCAAGGGCGAGGTGGAGCTGTTCAAGAAGGGCGACGAGCTGGTGGTGCAGATCGGCACCTTCCGCCGCCACATCGGCCTGCCGCGGACGATGGCGGCGCTGTCGCCGTCGCGGGCGCGGCTGGAGAGCAAGATTCTCACGGTTGAGATGAAGGAGACAGCATGAGTCCGGTACAGAAGAACCAGCCAGGCAAAAGCGACCAAGTGGTCTATGAGCCTTGTCCCTGTCGCGAGTTGCTGGAGGCGGCGCGCAAACTCCTGGGAATTTCACCAGAGGTGAAGCAGCACCTGGCCAACTCGCGCGTCGAGTTCCTGAAGGCCGTGCGCCAAGTGATCGACGACCGCATCGAGCACCTCTCCGTCCAGGGCCAGAAGGGGACCAGGGTCGCGGTGGAGTAAGTTTGAAATGGCCACGCTCGCCTCGTCGAAACCATCCCATCCGAGGGGTTGCTACTGCCAGATGAACGTCGGCTCTCCACCAATGACTGCCGCAATGGTTCTGACCCCTCATTAGAGGCCTAATTGTTCACTTTCGAACGGTCACGTTCACGGGCGAACAGGCCGCGGACGGCGGAACTCGCGGACCTCTGTAATCCTCTCAATTCAAACTAGTTTTTGCTGGTAACCCGGCAACAGGATTGCAAAGGTATTTCCGTATGGAGAGATTGCTGCAGGACATCCGTTTTGGAATCCGGTCGCTTGCGAAGTCGCCGCGTTTCACGATTGCAGCGATACTCACGCTTGCTCTGGGAATTGGCGCTAACGCGGCGATGTTTAGCGTGATTCACTCTGTCCTGTTGAAAGGGTGGCCGGTTCGGGATTCCGGTCGACTGATGGTTGTTTGGCAGCGCCAGGCGAATGGGAATGACAACCTCTTTTCCACACAGGATTTTCTGGACTGGAAACGGCAAGGCGGGCTACTGGCACGAATGGGGGCGCACGTTTCCTGGGAGTTCAATCTCAGCGGAGCCGGAACTCAGCCTGAGCGTGTACCGGGTGCCGAGATTTCTTATGATTGGCTGCCGACGCTTGGGGTTGAGCCGATTCTAGGTAGGTTCTTTTCCGCGCAGGAAGATGTGGCAGGAGCGGGGAGCTTCGTTGTGCTTAGTTCCGCACTATGGAAGGGCCGCTATGCGGCGAATCCTAACATTGTCGGCCAGTCCATTCAGCTTGATGGAGCACCCTATACCGTAATCGGTGTTATGCCTGCCGGCTTCAACGGCTTTGACGGCAAGGAATTGTTGTGGACGCCGCTGCAACTTCGCCCTGGGAGCGGAGTCAGTGCTTCTCCTAATTTTCACTGGCTGAGTGGCTGCATCCGGCTGCCTGAAGGCGTGAGCCTTGGACAGGCACGCAGTGAACTTGATGCCGTGGCTGCCCGCCTGCATCGACAGGACCCAGGGGAAGACACGGGCTCCGGTGTTTATCTCCAGACGCTCAATGACGCATACACGAGCGATGTGCGGCCTGCGCTGCTCATGCTGATGGGCTGTGTCGGTTTCGTTTTGCTGATTGCCTGCGCGAACGTCGCTAATCTCCTGCTTGCCCGTGGAGTAATCCGACAGCGTGAAATGGCCGTCCGCACCGCGCTGGGTGCTTCGCCGTTGCGCATCATTCGTCAACTACTGACCGAAAGCGTACTGCTGGCGGGAGCGGGGTGCGCAGCCGGTATTGCGATTGCTTTTGTTTTGCTGCGTGGAGTCCTGGCCATCCATCCCCCCGCGGTTCCGCGCATTGAACAGACCGGCATCGATGGCACGGTCCTCGCGTACACTCTTCTGGTTTCCGTGCTGGTTGGCATTCTCTTCGGACTGGCGCCTGCGATTGAAGCAACACGAGTGGATGTCAATGCTGGTTTGCGTGAGCGCGGCGGTTCTGCCACTCGTGGATTTGGCCGCTATCGTTCGGTCCTTGTCATTACTGAGACTGCACTTGCCTGCATGCTTCTGGTTGGAACTGGCCTGGCGCTGAGGAGCCTGTGGTCTCTCAAAATCGTAAAGCTCGGCTTCGCTCCTGAGGATGTGCTTACATTCCGCATCGCCGCACCTTCGCAACTGACCGGATCGCGGATTTCCAACTTCTACCACGATGTCGTCGAGCGAGTGCGCACTCTGCCAGGCGTGGAATCGGCAGCTGTGGCTCGTGATTTTCCTCTTAGTGGCACCGATCCTTCTACGCCGATTGACAGGGAAGGCAAAACACCCGCTCCGGTCAGTGGCGGGATTGTCACTCGATATCGGGCCATTGGCGCGGATTATTTCCGTACGCTGCAAATACCCGTGCTTCAGGGACGCACGTTCGACGAACGGGACACGGCAACTTCTTCGCCTGTAGCCATCGTGAGCGAAAGCCTTGCCCGCGAATATTGGCCGGGAGAAAGCGCGGTCGGAAAACGAATCAAGCCACGGGTCGCGGGTAGTTCGTGGTGCGTCATCGTCGGAGTTGTAGGCGACGTTCGCCACTGGGGCGCCGCTGTGGCTATCGAGCCGACGGCATATTATCCCTACTCCCAAGTCCCTGAGAGTATGCGTTCCCTGGTTGAGGCAAACATGGGCATCGCAGTGCGCAGCCGTTTAGAGCAGCGAGGTCTGCTTCATTCAATTAGCGCAGCGGTCGCAGGCATCGATTCGGAAGTCCCTGTCTACGATGTAAAGACGATGGAATCCATGGTGGCGGATTCCGACTCTTTGCGTAATTTCGATCTCCTGCTCCTGGGCGGATTTTCCTTCCTGGCACTAACCCTCGCCGCCGTCGGAGTGTATGCGGTCATGGCACATTCTGTGTCTCAGCGTACCCGTGAGATCGGCATCCGCATCGCGCTTGGCGCAAGTTCACGCGATGTTCTGCGCCTCATCCTGCAACAGGGCGCAAGGCTGGCAGTCGTCGGCTCGCTAATTGGTGTTATCGGAGCGTTTTTCCTGCGGCAGATCATGGCCAGTTTTCTATATGGGTTGAGCGCCAACGATCCCTTGGTTCTGTGCTTCGTTCCCTGTGTCATGATTTCCGTCATCGTATTGGCCTCCTGGCTGCCAGCCCGCAGGGCAACAAGAATAGAGCCGATGGCGGCGTTGCGTTATGAATAAAGGTCTGCGTAGCGATCCAGCGTTGCACCTATCGGATAACGGCAACGCGCAATCCTAATGAGCTCAAAATCCCCGATCACCCGGGACGCGTTGGCAGGACTGCTCCCTCAGTGTGGCTCCTGGCTTCCCTGCCGGAACGACACCAGCTCCCAGACGCCCTCGGGGGTTGAGGTTTGCTGGCGCAGGATGTAGAGATTGCCGTCGTCGGCGCGGACTTTGTACAAGATGCCGTCAGGGCCATACCACTGGTCGAGCACCTCCTCTATCTGGTACTGCTTCCCTTCCATGCGAAAGCGCAGCGGCCGCTCGTCCGCTTTTCGTCCCGCATAGCAATCCACATCCAGCTTCATCGTCCTTCCATTATCAACTACTCCCCGACATTGATGTCAGAGTAGCGCGGTATGGTAGGTAGTGGCGGACGTGAATCTCTGTCCAAGCGCACGGGATTGTGCCGCCGGCTGAAGCCGGCTGGGACCTCATTGGGATGTGGCTGGATGCGGTCCTGAAGGGCCGCTCTACCACCGCTGGGTGGAACCCGGATGAAGGCCAGCTCTACCCGGCAACGCTTCAAACTGAGACGCTGCCTTTCGTTGCAACCCCCTGCCGCCTATGCTACTTTCAAGGAGTCTGAGGTTCACTTTGCGCGCACAAGTGCCCGCCGGGCTGAACCGCAAAGAGGCCGAGATCTACTCCCGCCTCGATCCTGAGCGGTTGCCCCATCACGTCGCCATCATCATGGACGGCAATGGCCGCTGGGCCAAGCGTCGCCATCTGCCGCGCATTGCCGGCCATCGCGCCGGTGTAGCCGCCGTGCGTTCGACGATCGAGACCGCGGCCCGCCTGCACATCCCCGCGCTGACGCTGTATTCGTTCTCGGCGGAGAACTGGAAGCGTCCCAAAACCGAAGTCGAATTCCTGATGAACCTGCTGCGCCGCTACCTGAAGATGGAATTGCCGACGATGATGGAGAACAACATCCGCCTGCAGTACATCGGCCGGCAGCACGAGCTGCCGCAGGAGGTGCAGGAGCGCATGGCATGGGCGCGCGAGATGACCGAGCGCAACACCGGCATGGTGCTCACGCTGGCGCTTAACTACGGCTCGCGCACCGAGCTGGTGGACTGCTTCAACGCGCTGGTGCTGGAGGCTTCGCGCAACGGCGGCATCGAGCACCTGAAGATCGACGAGCGGGCCATCGCGCGGCATCTCTACACCGAGGGTCTGCCCGACCTCGATCTCGTCATCCGCACCAGCGGCGAGATGCGGCTCTCGAACTTCCTGCTGTGGCAGGTGGCCTATGCCGAAATCTATGTCACCGAGACGCTGTGGCCCGACTTCCGCGGCAGCCAGTTGCTGGAATCCATCGAAGCCTTCCAGAAGCGAGAGCGCCGCTTCGGCGGCCTGATCGGCGACAACGGAAATCATTCGTGAAGCGCGTCCTCACTGCAGTTGTCCTCATTCCTCTCGTGATTCTGGCGCTGTTCCGGGTGCCGCTGTGGCTGTTCACCCTGCTGGTGCTGGGCGTGGCGCTGCTGGCGGCAAAGGAGTACTTCGACATCGCGCGAGGCAGTGGTTTTCGCCCATTCCCGGTGATCGGCTACATCGCCCTGATCCTATCGTTCGGCGTGTTCTACCTGGTCTCGTATGTTGTTGCGCAAATCGCTGCCACTGTTCCTGCGGAAGGAGCAAGCATCGGCGTAGACGTAACGGCCTTTGGTGTTACCGGAGCTTGGTTATTTGGCGCTGTTTCGGTCGTGCTCCTGCTAGCGCCCTTCGCGTTTCTGATGGCGTCGCTTGTTCGCAACCCCATTTCCAGGGCGCTGCCCGATGCAGCCGTTTCATATATGGCATTACCCTACATTGCACTTACGTTAGGAGCGCTTCCGATTCTGCGCTCTGGAAGAAACGGCGCTCTGTTTCTGCTCTATCTGATGCTGCTGGTTTGGTGTGGCGACATCGCCGCTTACTACGTTGGACGTGCTATCGGGAGGCATAAGCTTGCGCCGCGAATCAGTCCCGGAAAGACATGGGAGGGATCGATTGCATCCGTGGTCGGCGCGGTAATCGTGGGCTTGCTGCTGTTTCATTACATCAATCCGATCGCCGACGGGTTCTGCAGCGCACATTTGCTTCAGGCAGCCGCCGGCAGGTTCCGTTCCGCTAGTCCGGATGGGCCGGGTGTATTTGCCATGGCGCCGTTGTGGTTGGTCGCTGTATTTGGGGTGTGCGTGAATGTTTCCGCGCAGCTTGGAGACTTGGTTGAATCCGCGCTCAAGCGCGGCGCGGGCCTGAAAGACTCAGGCACGCTGCTTCCAGGACACGGCGGCGTGCTCGACCGCATCGACGCTCTGCTATTTGCGCTGCCGGTCGGGTTATTGTTCTACGTACTTGGGATGAGCAGGTACTTTGAGCCAGTGCACTGGTGACGCGCGACACAGCCCCAGGGCGAAAGCAATTCCAGCCCAGCGCGGAAGCGCTGGGGCAACGTGCCACTATGAATTCCCGAGACCTTCATGGGCGACATAGTTTTGTGCCGTCCCTGAAGGGACTCCCGTCACAAATTTGATGGCTGACCCAGGGCTTCCGCCCTGGGCTACGGCTGTGCCGCCCATCGGGCTCGAGCTTTTCACCACTCGATCATCTCTACGGGCTCGTGGGATACTACATTGAGCACCCATGAAACGCATCGCCATTCTCGGTTCCACCGGCTCCATCGGCTGCAGCACGCTTAGCATCGTCGAGAGTTTCCCTGACCGCTTCTCCGTTGTCTCGATGGCCGCGGGCAACAACGTTGAACTCGCCTTCGAGCAGGCGCGGCGCTGGCGGCCACAGCTTGTCTCGATGGGCACCGCCGACGCCGCCGGCCAACTCGCGGACAAGCTGAAGCGCGCCGGCCTGAACAGCCAGATCGAAATAACGCACGGGTCAAAAGGCACCGTGCAGGTTTCCACCCATCCCGACGCTGACTTCGTCGTCAGCGCCATCGTCGGCGTCGCCGGACTGGAAGCCACCTATGAAGCCGTCAAAGCCGGCAAGACCATCGGCCTGGCCAACAAGGAATGCCTGGTTGCCGCCGGTGATCTCATCACCGCCGAAGCACGACGCCAAGGCAGGCCACTACTACCCATCGACAGCGAGCACAACGCCGTTCATCAATGCATGCGCGGTGGCCGGCGTGACGAGGTCCATCGCGTGTGGCTCACCGCCTCGGGCGGTCCATTTTTTCATACGCCGGCCGACGAATTCTCCAAAATTACGGTGGAGCAGGCGCTCAATCACCCCACCTGGAAGATGGGAAAGCGCATCACCATCGATTCTGCGACGCTTATGAACAAAGGCTTCGAGGTCATCGAGGCGTGCCGTCTCTTTGACCTGAGTCCTGATCACATTCGCGTGCTGGTTCATCCCCAAAGCACCATTCACTCCATGGTGGAGTTCGTCGACGGCAGCCTGCTTGCACAACTTTCTGTGACGGATATGCGGCTGCCGGTTCTCTACGCGCTCACCTATCCGGATCGCGTGGAATCGGAGCTGCGCTTCCCCGTGGAGGAGTTGCGGCGGTTGGACTTCGCTCCTCCTGATTTTGAAAAATTCCCCTGCTTACGTTTGGCTTATGAGGCAGTCGAAGCGGGTGGGGCCAAGACCATCGCCTTGAATGCGGCTGATGAGGTAGCGGTGGCGGCATTCCTCGAAGGACGTATTGGGTTTCCGGAAATTGCGGGTACAATAAGATCGGTCGTGAATGAAACGTCCGCGCGTGTGCCGGAATCTATTAGAGAGGTACTGGAAATCGATAGCGATGCGCGCCTGCGGGCGCAGTCGGCGATTAGCACTGAGCATTCAGTCGTCGGCATTCTGCCGTCGGCACCTGGCTTTCAGCCCGCAAAGCATTGATGCTGAGCGGTGGATGGCGCGGCGGAGTGTACGCGCTTTGTGGGTACGTTGGCCAGGACCCGGGAAGGCTAGCTGCTAACTGCCTGGTTTTTATGGAATCCTTTCTCATTGCGCTGGTTTCGATGGTGGTGGTGCTCGGGATCATGGTCCTGTTGCACGAATTTGGCCACTATGCAGCCGCCAAGTATTTCGGAGTCCGGGTCGAGACCTTCTCCATTGGTTTCGGCAAGCGACTGGCGGGCTTTCACCGCGGTGGCACCGACTATCGCATCAGCGCGCTGCCCCTGGGCGGCTACGTCAAGATGTCGGGGGAGAATCCGCTGGAGTCCCGCTCCGGCGCGCCCGACGAGTTCATGTCGCATCCCCGCTGGCAGCGCTTCGTCATTGCCGTCGCTGGCCCGGTCATGAACATCCTGCTGGCCATCGGCCTGCTCACCGGCGTTTTCATGGTGCATTATGAGCGCCCGCAGTTTTTCGACAAGCCGGCAGTCATCGGCTGGGTGGTCGACAATTCTCCCGCCGCCAAGGCCGGCGTCGAGCGGGGCGACCGCATCGTGCGCATCAATGGCGAGCACAACCCCACCTGGGAAGACGTCATTCTCAAGGTAATGATCAGCCCCAAGGAGCCGGTCAGCATCGCCCTCCAGCGCGGTAATGAAGTCATCGAGAAGCAGATAAAACCTGAGCGGGAAGGTTCCGGATTTGACGAATACGGCAGCGTCGGCTGGCAGCCTGAGCAAACGCCGACGGTCACCGAAGTCATGCCCGGCATGCCTGCCGCTAAAGCCGGCATTCATGTCAACGACAAAATTGCGGCAATCAATGGCACGCCCATCCGTTCCGTGCAGTCGGTTATCCATTATCTGCAAGGGAACGGCGAAAAGCCGGTGGACCTCACCATCAGCCGCGACGGCAAGGAACTGCACTTCCTGATGACTCCGATGTCGATTGAGGACCATGGGCAGAAGGTGTATCGCGTGGGTTTCGGCATCTCCGAGCCGATCAAGGTTGAAAAGCTGCCCTTTGCCAAGGCCCTCGACCGCTCATGGCAGGAGAACAAGAGGTTTTCTTTCCTCATGGTGGACCTGATCCAGAAGCTGGTGGAACACAAAGCTTCTATCAAGCAATTGGATGGTCCCATCGGGATCGCCCGCGCCTCGGGCGATGCGGCGCGCCAACCCGGTTGGACGCCGCTCCTTAGCCTGATGGCCATGATCAGTCTGAACCTCGGCATCATCAACCTGCTGCCGATCCCCATCCTCGACGGCGGCGTGATCTTGTTGCTGGTGGTGGAGGCGGTGTTGCGGCGCGACATCAGCATACATATCAAAGAGCGCATCTATCAGACGGCATTTGTCTTCATCGTCCTGGTGTTCGTCGTGGTCATCTACAACGACCTGATGAAGGCCCTGCCCGGCCTGGCGCAACGCATACCATAAGAAACAAGTTTCGCCTGCCCAGTTTTTCACTGCCAGAACCAATCAACGGTCATCACGAGGAGGGCTTCAGCCTGACGAGGGATCTGCTTTTCGTGCCTAACCAGGACACGGCAGATTCCTTGACTCGAAACTGTCTCACGGTGTCCCGGTTTTGGGATGCACGCAGGAACTCTGACTGGAAACTCGAAACTCGAAACTCGAAACTGCCTCATCGTTTGCTTTGCTTCGCTAACCCGCACTAGACTGGCTCAGCGTCCTGGAATGCGCCGCCTATGGCTGCCACCGTTTTCCGCCGGTCGCATCATCTGACTACCGTGGAGATTCTCGACCTCAGGCACTTCGCGTCGGTTGATTTGCGTCCCTTGCTTGACGAAGAGGTCGAGACCTGGGGCGCTCTGCTGTCTTGGGATTACCGCAGCTCAGCCGAGATGATCTTGCGTTACCTTGACGCCAAAATCCTGCCCGGCTATGCCGCCGTGGAGCGCGGCAGCATCGTGGGCTACGCGTTCTTCGTCTATGAGGGCGGCAAGGGCGTCGTCGGCGACCTGTTCGTCTCGCCCCGCCGCGTTGACGCGCGCCAAATCGAGGCGCAAATGGCCGAGCAGGTCATCGAGACGCTGCAACGCTCGCCGGGCATCCATCGCGTGGAGGCGCAACTGCTCACCCATACCACGGGTGAACTGGGGATTGTCTTCTCCTCCGCCGGCTTTCAGCGCTATCGCCGCTTATTTCTCGCTTTGCAATTGCGCGCCAGCGAGCCTCGCCGGGCGCAGGGCGTGCCGCTGCCTCCCGAGATCGTCATACGCCCGTGGATCGACCAGGATTACCAGCCTGCCGCCGGCACCATCACCGCCGCCTATCGCGCCCATATCGATTCCGAGATCAACGACCAGTACCGCACCCACGCCGGCTCCATTCGCTTTCTCAACAACATCGTGCGCTTTCCCGGATGCGGCGTCTTCGATGCTGAGTCGTCCTTCGCCGCCCTTCACCGTCCTACCAACAACATGGTCGGGCTGATCCTCTGCTCGCGGGTGCGCCAGGAGGTAGGCCACGTTACGCAAGTTTGCCTGCTGCCCGAATACCGGCGGCACGGCATCGGCGAAAACCTCCTCGCCTGCACCTCCAATGCATTGCGCCGCCGCAACTGCAGCCTGCTTTCGCTTACCGTCACCGAAATGAACAAGGGTGCCGTCGATCTGTACAGACGACTCGGCTTCGTGGAGATGAGCGCCTTCGACGCCTTTGTCTGGGAGGGCTGAGGTCACCCTGCCCCGCATCAGAAATTCATGACGGATTGCGCCCGGACCGGGACGGCCGGCAGCCGCTTTCGACGCCTTTTCGACTAACCTGTTATATAGTTTTTGAAGGTTAGGAGAGAAACATGCCGAAAACCCAGGACATTCTTGATCATTTCGACGGCGTGCTGCATGGCGACGCCTGGCACGGCGATCCCGTCTGGCAAGTTCTTGATGGCATCACGGCGCAACAGGCTGCGACGCGAGTCGCGCCCTCCGTCCACACCATTTGGGAGATCGTCATGCACATGACCTTCTGGGAGAACGTCGCCGCCCAGCGACTGGCGGGCCGGCGCGCCGGTCTGGTGGAGGAACTCAACTTCCCTGCCACGCCCGCCGCTAAGGAAGACAACTGGCGCGCTACACTTGACCAGTTTCGCGCCTCCAATCGCGCCTTTCGCCAGGCGCTGGCCGCCCTCGACACCGGCAAGCTGGACGAACGCAGCGCCGCCGGCAAGCGCACGGGTTATGGCGAAGCGCACGGGCTCATCGAGCACCACGTCTATCACCTGGGACAGATCGCGCTGCTGAAGAAAATGCAAACGCGCGGCTAATCACGCTCGTATACGGCGCAATTTGTCGCTCTTGCCTGCTGGATATTGCCCTGGGTGCATTTGTAATTCCACTGATACGGGTGCTACCATCCAGACTCGCAAGCTTTTTAATTCGCGCTTCGCGCAAGCCGTGAATTCGCGCCGGGGCCGCGAGGGAGGTCATTATGTCGGATCGTGACGGCAGCAGTTTTCTCTGGTTTTTAGCGGGTCTGGGCATCGGCGCGGCAGTGGGAATTTTGTATGCTCCCAAGTCGGGCGATGAGTTGCGCCAACAACTCCGTGAGGTGGCAGAGGACGGCCGCGACACCGTGAAGGAACGCGCGCGGCAGGCGCGCGAGCAGGCGGGGAGCTGGGCCGAAAAGGGACGCGACTACCTGAGTCAGCAGAAGGACCAAATCCGCTCGGCCTACGAGGCGGGACGCCAGGCCTATCGCGACGCTACCGGCGAAAGCACCGAAGAAACGACGCCCAATGTCCCCTAATGCCTTGCTAGACGAACGTTTGTTGCTGGTCTAAAGTTCCTTGCTTGATGAAAGTCGGCCGTTGGCGCCGCTTGCTATGGATGACAAACTTACAATCTTCATCGCCGTCACTGCCGCCGCGGTTGTGCTGCAGATGCTGATTCTCCTCGCCATGGCCCTGGCGGTGCGCAAACTCAGCCACCGCATGGAGGCGCTGGCCAACCGCATCGAGGACATGGCGGGCACCGTGCAAACCCGCGTCCTCCCGGTCATTGACAACGTCAAAACCATGCAGCAGGAGGCCAAGGCGTTTCTCGATGCCTCCCGGCCCAAAGTTGAGGCGGTATTGCAGAACCTGAGCGAAGTCAGCACCACTGCGCGCCAAAGTATGGGACGCATCGATGCCACGGTCAACGATGTGGTCGACCGCGTCCGCCTGCAAGTGATCCGCGGCGACGAGATGCTGACGCGCACCATGGACCGCATCGAAGAGACTTCCGAGAAGGTGCAACACACGGTGATGTCGCCGGTGCGCCACGTGTCGGGCATCGTGCATGCCATCAGTGTCGGCATGGGCTCGTACTTCCATCAGCAGCGCCGCCGCAACGGCGGCCCGCGCGACGAGATGTTTATTTAGTGGCCAGTGGCCGGTGGTCAGTGGCCAGATGTGGAAACAGACGATGCATACTCCGTCACATTGGACGTTCGAGTGTATGAGCGTGAAATGTGCCAGCTATTGGCAATCAGTCCTCCGCTTCGGACTCCCCGTCCACAATTCTTTATCGCGGGTTTGATTATGCGATGTTTAGCTTAATTGCTGGAAAGGCGGGCGTCTCCTACCCCTGGCGGATTACTCTTGCAAGTGACCTAGCCTTGAGTTCCTTATCTCGGCTATCTGGTGGGCCTTTGCGCGCTATGTCGTATCTCTAAGGCGGAAGAAAGAGGGCGGCGGCACATAATCTCCCCTCACACAATCCAACCCCCGCCCACCACGACATCCCCGTCGTAGAACACCGCCGCCTGACCCGGCGTGATCGCGCGCTGCGGCTCGTCGAAGGTCACCAGCACTTCATCTTCACCGCTCTTCTCGATGGTCGCCTCGGCTGGCTCGTGGCGATGGCGAATCTTCGCCGTGATGCGCATTGGCTCGCGCAGATCGGCGATGGCAATCCAGTTCACGCGCTTGGCACGCAGCGTTCGCGAGAGCAGCTCCTCGCCTCCTCCCACCACCACCTGCCGACGATCGCCGCGAATCTCGATCACATACAGCGGCGCGCCGGTTGCCACGCCCAGCCCCTTGCGCTGGCCGACGGTGAAATTGTGGATGCCGTTGTGTGTGCCGATGACCTCGCCGCTGGTTGTAACCAGCTCACCGGCCGTGTCGGGCAGCCTCTCGCCCTGCTCCTCAAGATAGGCATCGAGAAACTGCTTGTAATCGCCGCTGGGTACGAAGCAGATTTCCTGCGAGTCCGGCTTCTCGAACAGCCGCAAGCCGGCGCGGCGGGCCTCCTCGCGCACCTCAGGCTTGCGCATCTCGCCCAGCGGAAAGAGGGTGCGGCTCAACTGCTCCTGAGTGAGCCCAAAGAGAAAGTATGTCTGGTCCTTGCTGCGGTCGGCCGGACGCTTCAGCAGCCAGCGCCCGCTGCCCTCGTCAAACTCATTGCGCGCGTAATGGCCTGTGGCCAGCATCTCCGCGCCGATCTGCCGCGCCGTGATGAGCAACTGATCGAACTTCAGGTGATTGTTGCATAGGCTGCACGGAATCGGCGTCCGCCCGGAAAGATACTCGGCGACGAAAGGCCGCACCACGTCCTGCTCAAAGCGCTCTTCCTGGTTGACCACGTAATAGGGAATGCCCAGCGTCTCCGCCACGCGCCGCGCATCATAAACGTCGTCCAGCGAACAGCAACGGCCCTGCACCGGCTCGGTCATTCCATTGCGGCCCGCCAGCCGCCGCTGGTTCCAGAGCTGCATCGTGAGTCCCACAACGTGGTAGCCCTGCTGGCACAGCATCGCCGCGACGGTAGACGAATCCACTCCGCCCGACATGGCTACGGCAATGGTCTTGTTCAGCATTCAGCAATCAGCATTCAGCAATCAGCATTCAGCGATTGGTGCTACTGCGGAGACGTGCCCATTTGCGAAGGGCGCGCTCGGGGGTGACATTTGCACAGCACTTGCTTCCATCATTCGGCGCTGGACGTCGAATCGCGTCTTTAACGCGTACGCGTGCACCGAAAGGCTTGCACTTCGGCCAAGAGCAATAGAGATTCATTCGTTCGCCAGATCTGCCTCTGTCATCCCCGTACCGCGAAACGATCCCGACCAAATAATGCCTACAGCGAGGGCAGCGCAAGAGGATCGGTCCTCGCTTGCGCACGCGCTTACGAATCTCATCGAGCGTCTCTGGTTTCGCGTTCAACTATGCACGGCCTTGTATATCGGGCTGATCTCCCGCAGCCTCGCCACAACTTCCGTCACCAGCGCCAGGGCGAACTCCACATCCTCGGCCGTGTTCTGCTTGCCTAAACTGAAGCGAATGCTGCCGCGCGCGCGGTCCGCCGACAATCCCATTGCCGTCAGCACGTGCGACGGCTCAGTCGCTCCCGAGGAACACGCCGCGCCCGTCGAAACCGCCAGTCCCTTCAGGTCGAGGGCAATCACCATTGCCTCGCCTTCAACGCAGTCGAAGCTGATGTTCGCGGTATTGGGGGTTCGCGGGCCGCCGCCGTTCACCGCCGCCTGCTCAATATTCTCCAGCAACGCCTTCTCCAGCCGGTCCCGCAAGGCCTCCATTTGCGCAATCTTGCCGTCGCTGAAGCCTTGCAATGCGATCTCCGCCGCTTTCCCCAGTCCCACAATTCCCGGCAGGTTTTCGGTTCCCGCCCGTCGCGAGCGCTCATGCCGCCCGCCATACAACAGCGGCTGCAACAGCGTTCCCTTGCGCACAAACAGCGCGCCCGTCCCCTGCGGCCCATGAAACTTATGCGCCGAAATAGTCAGCAAATCGCAGCCCATCTGCTGCACATCCACCGGCACTTTACCGGCCGCCTGCACCGCGTCGGTATGGAAATACACGTCCGCTTCGGCAGCGATCTTTCCGATCTCCGGCAGCGCCTGCAGCACGCCGGTCTCGTTGTTGGCGAACATGATGCTGATCAGCTTCGTCTCCGCCCGCAACGCGCGCCGCACGTCATCGGGATCGATCAATCCGCGCCCATCCACCGGCAGGTAGGTCACTACGCATCCCATCTCCTGCAGCCGATGGCAGGAATTCAACACGGCGTGGTGCTCAATCGCCGATGTAATGACGTGGTCGCCCGGCTTCGCCAATCCGAACAAAGCCAGATTGTCGCCCTCCGTGCCGCCGCTGGTGAAGACGATCTCCGCCGGCCGGCAATTTAGCAGCGCAGCAACCTGCTCGCGAGCCCGCTCCACCGCAGCGCGCGCCTGCTGCCCCTGCTGATGAATGGACGAGGCATTGCCAAACTTCTCGCCGAAATAGGGGCGCATCGCCTCAAACACTTCCGGCAGAAGCGGACTCGTCGCGTTGTTGTCGAAATACACCCGCTGCATCGTTACCTCTATTTTAGCTGTTTGCTTAGATTCGTCCTGCCGGGAGGGCGATTCGCGCGGATGGAGCGGGCACGGGCCTGAAGGCCCGCTTCGCCTGGCACTCCGATGTATCTACTGGAAGAACTCCGTCATTTGCGGGGCTGAGCCAGCGCCATTCGGGATGGTGCTTATCCCCAGCGCCGTCATGCCGAGTCCCAGCAGGCTCCGATGATCGTATTGCACCGTGCCCTGGTAACCCGGCGTGACGCCGGTCCCGAGCAACACGGTTGCTACTTGTCCGCCGCCGTTGGTGTTGTCGTTCCGCGATTCGTCCGTGGTGATCACCAGAATTCCGCTCGGCTGAAATTGCGGATTGGTCAGCAAGGAAGGCAGGTTCGCCGCCAGCCAACTATCGGCAGCCGCGACTTTCTCCCCAACCGTGCAGTTCGAGCCTCCCCCCGGACAGTCGTGGGCATCATGCTCGGCATCGGGCACGATGAACAAATACGCCGGCAGTTGCCCGTTCGCCAAGTCGGTGGCGAGCTGCGAAAAATTCACAATATTCATGTTCAGTTGCGAAGGCGGCTGAACATCGGAAAAGTAGGAAACGGGATTGTGACGCCGCAGGTAGGGATAAGCGTCGCCTCCCAGGTAGCCCTGCGACGGCAGGCTCTGCGCGTACACCTTCCACGACTTCCCAGCCCCCTGCAGCTCGCGCACCACGTTGTCAATAGGCACCACGCCATCAAAGTTGTCGTCCGTGGTATAGGTCTCGCCCGTGGTCATGACGAAGTAGTTTCCAATGGAAGGATGGACATTAGCGTAGTAGTGGGTCGCTAGTCCGCCTTGAGCAATCAGGCCGTTGATGTAGGGGGCGTTCATGCTGCCGACCAGGTCGCTGTAGTTCAGATTCTCCAGCACCACGACGGCAAAGTGCTGCACCTGAGGAATGGCCGGCCCCGAGCCGCCGCCCGACCCTCCTGACCCGCCTGAGCCGC
>VFSW01006788.1_pt1 | contig 16756 bp, 9 predicted proteins | sample 5358111 | NCBI WGS metagenome assembly VFSW01 (sample SAMN11554181, study PRJNA540505) | mine drainage metagenome | isolation source: sediment from site ElyBrook_90M | place: USA: Ely Copper Mine, Vershire, VT | collected 2017
GCTTGAGAGCAGGTCATGCGCGCGCGCGAGGGCGCTGCGCGCGCCAGCGGCGTCAAGACCCTTGCCAATGAGCATTTCCGCCGGGTAGTCAAGCCGATCGCTGAAAAAGAACGACGTCAGCGCCGCCGCGTCGGCCAGCGTCTTCATGCGCTCTTGATCCAGCCGCAACACGCGCGCGACGAACGCGCGCTCGAGCGGGCGCGCGATGTCGCCGGGCAACCCGCCCTGCTCGTGAGGCCGCTCCATATAGGGCAGCGCGCGCTCGACCAGAGCGTCGATGGGCATCTGGCGGATGTAATAGCCGTTCATCCACGTCAGCCGGTCGAGGTCGAAGGTCGCCCCCGCCGTATGCACGCGCTTCAGGCTGAAGGCCTCGCGCATCTGATCGACGCTCAAGATGTCGGTCTTGTCGTCATATGACCAGCCGAGCAGCACCAGATAGTTGATGATCGCCTCAGGCAAGAACCCGGCGTCGCGATAGTAGAGCATCGGCTCAGCGCCCGTGCGCTTGCTCAGCTTTTTGCCGTCTTTGGCCAGCACGTTAGGCACGTGGGCAAAGACGGGCAGCGGCCAGCCCAGCGCCTGGTAGGCCAGCACGTGCAGCGGCGCGCTGGGCAGCCAGTCGTCACCGCGCAAGACGTGCGTGATAGCCATCTCGTGGTCGTCGATGACATTGGCCAGGTGATATGTCGCGAAGCCGTCAGCCTTGAGCAGTACGGCGTCCTCGAGCGTGCGGTTTTGAAAGGCCATCTCGCCGCGCAGCGCGTCGGGGCAGACGGTGACGCCCTCCAGCGGCACCTTGAGCCGGACGACGAAGGGGAGGCCGTGAGCCAGATTGCCGTCGATCTCGCTCTGGGGCAGCGCGCGGCAATGGCGATCATAGCCCGTCGTGGGCAGATGGCGCGCCTGCTGGTCGTCGCGCAGCGCCTTGAGCCGCTCGCGCGTGCAAAAACAGCGATAGGCGTGCCCGCTCGCGATCAGCTCGGCGGCGTAATAGCTATAGAGCGCGACGCGCTGCGACTGGACGTAAGGGCCGACCTGCCCGCCAAAGCCGGGACCCTCATCCGGCTCGATGCTGAGCCATTCCAACCCTTGCAGCAAATCGGTGACAGCTTCGGGCTTGGTGCGCTCCTGGTCGGTATCTTCGATGCGCAGCAGGAACTGCCCCTGGCCGCGACGGGCCAACAGCCAGCTAAAGACGATCGTGCGATAGCCGCCGATGTGCATCAACCCCGTCGGGCTGGGGGCGAAGCGCGTGCGCACGGTGGGCGCGCCGCCGAGATAGGGCGCGCTGTTGCCGCTGTCGGGCATGGTCGGGTCAGCTCACTTTCTTTGACACTCCCCATGCCTAGCACGAGGAGATACCAGTGCCTTGCAAGCATCCTCCCATGTAACGACTGCCATGTCAAGCAGCAGGTAAGGGGTCGCTCCGGCGACGGACCGTTTCCTCCCTCTGCCTGGAAGGCAGGGGCCTTCACGGCCCAACACTGGTAATACCAAATCGTATCCATCACTCGATGCATGTGCCGGCGGCTAGAAGCCGCGCCTCTAGGCCCGTGGGCCACAAAGCCCGCCTTCGCGGGCTAGGACGAGCAACATCCGATGCATCGATTGTTCATCTCGATTTGGTATAAAGGGTGGCGCGCGCCCAACCGGACATCAGGAGCGAAACGCTACGCAAACGCCGGCCCGACACGCGCCTTTTGTCTATTGCGCTGGCCGGCGCGACGCCGCGCGCGACGCACCGGACCTCAGCGAGGAAGTCACCGCGCTGGTTCATCAACAGGGGCCGCGCCCGTCATGACCCTGAAGGGCATGCGCGGGTTTACTGGCCGATCTCCGATGAACCAGCCCCCGCGCCACGAGCGAGCCGGAAGCCCCCACCGTAGTAGAGGAGGACCGGACCGACGTAGTTGCGGAAGGCCGCGCGCGCGTCCCCGGGAGTGCTGCTCCAGGAGCCACCACGCAGCACTCTACTGCCAGTCGATTGTAGGTTCTCTCGCCCGTCGCTTGGGTTGTAGGGATAGTTGTATCCCCACAGCGTGCTCGTCCACTCCCACACGTTGCCCGCCTGGTCGTGCGCCCCATACGGGCTGGCGTCCCCTTTGTCCGCATACGCCCCCACCGGCGTCGTGGTCCCTGGTCCGCCATCTCTCGTATTCGCCCGCGTCTTGTCCCACGTGTTGCCCCAGGGATAGATGCGCCCGTCCGTGCCCCGCGCCGCTTTCTCCCATTCCGCCTCGGTCGGCAGCCGCCACGGCTGGCCCGTCACCTGTGCCAGCCAGGCGGCATAGGCCACCACGTCGTGCCACGAGACACAGACCACTGGATGATCCAGCCGCCCCAATTGCTTTTGCCAGGAGATGCCACCGCTGGCTGGCGGCTCTTTGACCGCCTGTGCGCGCACGGCGCAGGCATATTCGGCCACTGTCACCGGGTACGCTCCGATCTGGAATGCGCCCAGCGTGACGGTGTGCTGGGGCGTCTCATCGTCAGAGGCCTCTTTGTCTTTCTTCTTGTCGCTGCCCATCAGGAAGGGTCCCGCCGGCACGTCGCGCAGCGGCAGCACGATGATTTCTATGCCATTGATGCTTCGCGCCGTGAAGCCAAGCTGGCGCAAGGTATAGGGCAGCAGATTCTGCAAGACTGACGAGACATCCCCACCGCGCTGCTGATGCGACCTGATGGCGGCGCGCAGCGCTTCGTTATTCTCGCCGAGCCGAGTCAACTCGGCAAGAGCAATCTCACGCACCTCATCATCTTCGTCCTGTAGCCGCCCATAGAGATCCGCTTTCGTCCGCGCGCCAACACTGCCCAGCGCCTTCGTACCCAGCCGCCGCACCGTGACATCGCGTGCGGGCGCGACAGCGGCTCGCATCAACTCAACAGCGTCAGGATTATCGACTCCAGCAAGGCCTTGCGTGGCAATGCAAGCGAGCGATACATCCGGACCAGTCACTATCGCATCGAGGTCCGCTCTACCCGGATGACTCTGGTCGTTGCGCTCGATGCTGGCCAACGCCCGCGCCGCTTCAATGCGCGCTGCGACATCCCGTCCCTCGCGCACGAGCCACACAAGCGACATCAGATTCGTCACGAGGCTACCCATACCCGCCAGTGCCTGTGCCGCCGCGATCTGTCGCTCGGGGTGCACATCATCCGCCAGTGCCTGATCTAGCTGGTCGAGCGCTCGTTGCGCCAGCTCATGTGGCAGTGTCGCGACCCCAGGTGTGAGCCGTTGCAACCGCCCGAGCGCGCCGCGATCCCCAGATTGCGCGAGCTGCATCAGCGCCTTGACCCAATCCACCAAAATCGCCCCAGCATCGATCTGTTCCCGCTGCGCGAACGACTCGACATCAGGGATCTCGCTCAGTGACGCGACGAGCAGCTCGAGCGCGTTGATGCGTACATCAGTCTCACTGTTCTTTTCCAACTCAACGAGATCGGTCAACCATGCTTTCGCCAGCGCGGTGCCCTCATCCGACTGATCCGCGACGAGCACGCCAGCCAGCATGCGCATCGGCTCGGTCCACTCTGGCCGGAAGCGCAAACGGTCGATATCAGATCGCTGCTCCATCTTCTTCAGGAGGCGAAACATATGGCCGAGCGCGGCGAGATATTCGCGATACGTTTTATGGCGATAGGTATAGGTGTGTTGCGGTGTCTGTGAGAGCGTTCCCGAATCGATAACCCACGCTGGCATAACACCACTTTCATATGCATACAAATGCAACGCATCACGTGCATCATCGACCGCGCGAGTCAAGTCGCGTTCGCTAAATTCACCGATCTTGCCCTCAGAGGTGCTCTTGTTAAAGAGCCGCACTGTCACTTCTGCCAGCAACCGCACCATTTCTTGCAGAACAGCCGATCGTAGCCCTTTTCCAGTGCCTGCGGTTTGCCGCTTACGCACGACCTTGGCGAGCAAAGTCTGGATGAACTGCTGATAGAGCGTCACCCGCGAAGTCGGGAACCCTTCGCTCTCATCAAGGTAGTGACTGACATAGATTGCGGCCGCCAGCGAAAAGAGCAGCGGGTTTGCCGCCCATTCCGCGCGACTGGGCACTTTCTCAATGAGAGCGAGAAACGCATTGATTTGCGCTGGCGTGGGCTCTGGCTTCTCGTACTTTTCCGCCAGTGCGGGCAACAGCTTGTTCGCAATATCCGCTCGATTCTCCGCCGACATCGGCTGAGCGACGAGTTCAGTAAAGACCGCTATCGCTGCCTTGTTGCGTGGGAGATCCGCCGCTGAGTGAAAATCGCTGCGTGAATAGTCAATATATCGGGTGCCGATCATGAGCGCGCCATAGATCGTCAATGTTCGTTGACGCTCCTTGATCCAAGTAATGACCGCATCACGTTGCGAATTGTCAACCTCATCGAGGCCATCGAGATAGAGATAGGCATTGCCGTCCTTCACCTCATCCCGCAAGTGGCCTGCAAACACGGCATCGCGGTTGTTGAGCGCTTCCTCATACTTCATGAGGTACGTTTTGACGCCATCGTTTTTATCAGCATAGCTGGCGAACAGAGGCAAGTTGATATAGACTGGCAGCTTCGCGCTGGCATCCGCCTGAATATCTTGCGCGCGCACAGACATGTGATGCCTGAGCAAGGTTGTTTTGCCACCGCCAGGCCAGCCGAGCACGACAATCGCCCTCCGACCACGATCGAGGATCTGATCGAGTGTCGCTGGCTGCGCTCCACTGCTGCTCGCTAGACCTTGATCGGTCGAGAGCCGCTCACTATCTTCCAGCCACAATAGATCTTGATAGACGATTTCTGGCAATTGCTTGACATCATCCGGGTCGATTACAAGCCAGATGGGCTTGTACGCCTTGGTGACCGCTTGCAGATAGCGCTGGCGGCGCGTATGCGGATCCATCTTCTTGGAGAACAAAGCGCGAAGTGTAAGATACCAACCCCATGCTGCAGCGGCAGTCAGCAACCCAATCACACCCCAAAATGGCACAGGGGCATGTTGCGCGAGCGACGCGACAAATGCTTGTGATGTGAAGTACGTCTGAATCCCTGCGAAACCATTTTGCGTGAAATATGGCCATATCTGGGAAGCGATGTATGCGAGGGCAAGCAAATAGAAGCCGCTCCAGGCAATAAAGATCTCATTTGGTGATGGGATAAGATGGCGAATGGGATGTCTTTTCATGGAACGATCCTTCCGAAGCTTCACAAGCAAGCCAATGTGACACTCAAACTGATTGCAGTATAGATCGGTTGTCATAGTTATACAAATGGTAATTCTCAACAGCCTGGCTACGTATGATCAGTCCGGCGCACTGTCCCATCATCGAACGTCACTTCCAGGCCATAGGGCGGAATCACCCGTACCGCTGTCACCAGTGGCGGAAATCCGGTTGCCATTTTGCTCCCATCTCCTTGCTAGGGCTGAATCCGCCATAAAATCCGCGCGCTCCGCTGTCACACGAAGGCGCCGGTGTGCGTCTTATAGGGTAGAGGGGCGCGAGCATCCGTTGCGCGCCGCCAGCATCAGTGTACGCCTGGATTGGCGCTCGCGTCAACCGGAGCGGACGGCGACAAGATTGATCGAGATCTTGCCGCCTGCGCTCCATCGCCAGAAAAATTATGGCGCGCGTCCTGAGTGGCCCATGTGGTACGTCTATGAGGTAGTCGGGCCGAAAAACTGCTATACTGGAGGAAAAGAGACGCCACGCGCGGCAAGCGGACAGCCATCATATCTCGCGTGGCGGCTATGAGCACGCAATCGAAAGCACGCATGCATCGCGCACCATGATCGCTCAGGCGGACAGTCGCGGAGGAAGCCATGTCATCGGACGATTTGATTCCTGAAGAAGAGCCGGCTGGGGGCGCGAGCGCGCCCGGGGAACAGAGCGGTGAGGAGCTGCCCATCCCCGCCGTGCCGTACATCGACCCCAGGATAGCCGCCAACCGCAAGCGCCTGCATCACCGCCGCAAGCGCTTCACGCTCTATGTGCTGCGCACCAATCGGCGCCGCGCGCTAGAGCGCCGGCAGGGCGTGCGGCGCACCATCTGGCTGATGGTCGCGACGCTGTTTACGCTGGTGGTGACGCTGGCCGGCACCGCCGCCGCGCTCGCCGTCGGCTATTACAACAGCCAGCTGAGCATCATCGACGGCTTGCAGCGCCAGGTGGTCAGCACCGACAGCGTGCGCATCTACGATATGCACGGCACCTTGCTCTATCAGATCAACACCAACGGCATCAAGCACAGCGTCACCCTGGACCAGATTCCCCTTACCCTGATCAACGCGACGATCGCCATCGAGGATAAATCGTTCAAAACCAACGACGGCATCGATCCTTTGCGCATCCTTCAAGCCGCCTATTACGATTACGTATTGCACGAGAGTCAGCTTCAAGGCGCGAGCACCATCACGCAGCAGCTGATCAAGAACACGGTGGTCGGCTCGGATACCACGATCGATCGCAAGCTGCGCGAAGCCATTCTGGCCCTGGGCATCACCCTCACCGGCACCTATTCCAAGAATCAGATCGTCACGATGTATCTGAATACCGTCCCCTACGGACCCGACATCTATGGCGTCGACGCCGCCGCGCACGCCTATTTCGATTACACGGACGCGCTCGGCAACAATGGGCATGCCGCGTCATGGCATCTCGATCTGGCGCAAACGACGTTCCTGGCGGGCATTCCCCAAAATCCGAATATCTACGATCCGCTGGGATCCTGCACGGGCGCCAACGGCAAATCCTATGCCTGCATCAGCAACACCTACGATCGCCAGAAACAAGTGCTCGACGCGATGGTCACGCAAGGCTACATCACCCAAAAACAGGCTGACGCCGCCTGGACGGAATCGCACGGCAAAACCTTCATCAAGCTGCCGCCACAGATTGAGAATCTGGCGCCGCACTTCGTGCAATACGTCATCGATCAGCTCAGCCAGATGGTCGATACCGGTCAGATCGATCTCTCGCGCTCCGGCCTGTCGGTTTATACGACGCTCGATCTGCCGCTGCAAAATGAAGTGCAGCAGATCATGAAAGACCATCTGTTCGGCAACGACACCGACGACTATGGCACGCTCATACGCAACGACAACGTGAGCAACTCCGCCGCCGTCATCTTGCAACAGAGCACGGGCGACATTCGCGTGTTGCTGGGCAGCTATGATTATTACGCCACGCACACGCCGTTTGGCAAGCCGGTTGACGGCAAATTCGACGTGGCGGTGGACGGCTTCCGCTCGCCCGGCTCGACGTTCAAGGCCTTCGTGTATAGCACCGCCTTCGCGATGGGCTGGTTCCCGGCCATGACCATCAACGACGTGCAGACGATCTTTCCCAACGTGGGAACCGGCGGCGTCTATAAGCCGCTCGACGCCGAGGGCTTGATAAACGCCGGCGAGCTGACGATTCGCCGGGCATTGCAGTGGTCGATGGACATCCCCGCCATCAAGACGCTGCAATTCATCGGAGTCCCCAACTTGCTCAACACGATGGCGCGCATGGGCATCAGTTATAACGGCACCCCCGGCCTGGCCAGCGCCATCGGCGCGCTGGGCGTGCACCTCATGGATGAGGTTGACGGCTATGCGACCTTCGCCAATTACGGCCGGCGCATTCCCCCCAACGCCATCGACCATATCGTCGACGGGCAGGGCAACGTCATCTATCAATACGAGCCGCCGCGCGGCTATCAGGTCTTTAGCCCGCAGGTGTCGTGGCTGCTGACGAGCATCCTGACCGACAACGCCGACCGCTTTGGCCTTAACCCCTTTGGCTTTGGCGTGTGCAGCCCTCTGCGCCTGTTCACCAGCTCGAAAAGCGCCTGCCTGTCCGGCAACCCCGGCATCGACTATCCGGTGGCGTCGAAGACCGGCACGACCGACAATCTAGCCGATGACTGGACGGTTGGTTACACGATGGACCTCACGGGCGGTGTGTGGGTCGGCAACAGCAATGAGTCCGACGGCATGCACAATATCGACGGCATCACGGGCGCCGCGCCCATCTGGCAAAAGATGATGCTCGCCGCCGAGGGCTGCACGGTCTTCCCCTACTCGCAATATGACGGCGTCTCGACCAAAGGCTGCCGCCCGCCCATTCCGTTCCCGGTGCCCCAGGGAGTCGTGCGCGCGACCTATAGCTCGAACGGCATCACCAGCACCGACTGGTTCCTGGCGGGCAACGTGCCCACGCAAGAGGGCACGGGCAACGGCGGCCCCACGCACCTGTGCGTTGTCGAAAACAACAACAACGCCACCTTTGCCCAGGATCCGTGGAATTATTGCTCGGCGCCTCCCACACCCATCAATAATGGCGGCGGCAACGGAGGAGGCAATGGCGGCGGCGGTGGGTTCGTGCCCCCTGGCCCCGGCGGCTGATGTCCTCGCACTCCCAACCCCTCTCCATCCCGGTGGAGAGGGGGATTTTTTTCCTGCCGTGTCCTCTTGACTTTGCTCATCGACGCCCATTATCATCTCACCTGTGAGTTGCAACTATCCGGTTAGTTACACACCTGCGAGGTGACGGCGATGGCACCTGACGGGCGCGGTGGGCGCGAGCGTGGCGCGGAGGCCACAAAGCAGGCGATCATGCGCGCGGCGGAAGAGATCTTCGCGCGCGACGGCTTCGAGGGCGCGCGGGTAGACGACATCGCTGAGGCGTCGGGCTATAACAAAAGCCTCATCTTTCGCTATTTCGACGACAAAGCGGGGCTTTACCGCGCGATCGTCGGCTGTGTCAAAGACACCACCGAAACGTTCTCGGAAACGTTCAGCGCGTTTCTGGCTGACGAGTCCATCGCGCGCGATCCGGCGCAGGTGCGGCGCTGCCTGAGTGAATCGACGCGGTTCATTTTCGAGTACTTTCGCGCGCATCCGCCTATCCGGCGCATGTTGATGTGGGAAGCCGCCCAGGGCTGGCAGACGTTCGCCAAGCTGCGCGTGGGCGCGGGTGTCGAGACACGACGAGGGGCGATCGCGCGCTTCTTTCGGCAAGCGCGAGACGCGGGGATCATTCGCCCCGATGTCGATCCCTACTTTCTTATTACGAGCGTGCTGAGCATGACGCTCATTCATCTGGCGTCTTTGCCGCGCTATCAGCTCTTGTTTCCCGATGTCGATTTCACATCCGAGGAGGCGCTGGATCACGCGCGCGAGCAGCTCGTCGCGCTGATCGTGCGCGGCGCCCTCACACACCCTGAGGAGACCCGAAAATCATGACGTATAAGTGGCGGGCGGCGCTCATTGTCGCGCTGGGCATGTTCATGGCGGTGCTCGACAACACCATCGTCAGCGTGGCGCTGCCCCAGATACGGTCCTCGTTCAACACCGACAATGTGACCATCGCCTGGGTGGCGACCGGCTATCTGTTGTCGTTCGCCGCGATCATTCCCGTGACCGGCTATCTGAGCGATCGCGTGGGCACCAAGCTCGTCTTCATGACAGCGCTGGCGGTCTTCACCATCGGCTCAGGCTTGTGCGCGCTCTCGACGACCAAAGAGATGCTCATCGCCTTTCGCGTCTTGCAAGGCATCGGTGGCGGCGCGCTCTTGCCGACGGCCTTCGCCATCATCTTTCGCATCTTTCCCCCGCAAGAGCGCGGCCCCGCTTCGGCGGTGCTCGGCGTGCCCATTTTGCTGGCACCGGCTTTTGGGCCGACCATCGGCGGCTTTTTTACCACGAGATTCGACTGGCACGCGATCTTCACCATCAACCTGCCGATCGGCGTCATCGCTTTTACGCTGGTGCTGCTCTTTTTGAACCGGCGCGAGGACATGAGCGCGGCGGCGGGCGAAGTGGCTCCTCAAGCCAAGCGGTTTGACCTGCTCGGCCTGGTGCTCTCGATGGCCGGCGTGACATCGTTGGTGTATGGCATCAGCCAGGCTGGCAACAACGGCTGGTCGGATCCCACCGCCGTGCGCTTCTTGATCGGCGGCGGCGTGCTGCTGGTGGCCTTCGTCGTCACCGAGCTATTCGTCGCCGACCCCGTGATGGACGTGCGCCTCTTCACCAACTATACGTTCGCCGTCTCGAATGCCGTCGGGTGGGTGCTGGGCGCCTTTCTCTTTGGCAGTCTCTATTTGCTGCCGCTCTTTTTCGAGAACCAGTTTTTGTCCGGCTTGTCGCCACTGAACACGGGCGAGATCTTCATCTCACAGGGTTTGGCGGCGGCAGTGGGTGTGGTCATCTCTGGCCGGCTCTATAATCGTGTCGGTCCGCGCGCGCTGATTTCCATCGGCGCGGCGCTGATGACGGCGGCGACGTTTGGCCTGATCAACCTGACGGTGACGACGACCGGCCTTGAGCTGCAACCCTGGCTGATCATGCGCGGCCTGGGCCTGGGTCTGGCGAACATCCCCTTGCAAACGCTGGCGATGTCAGTGGTGAGCAATCGCCAGATGGCGCGCGCCTCGTCGCTCGTCAACGTGACGCGCCAGGTCTTTTCGGCTCTGGGCGTCTCGGTGCTGTTCACCTATCTGACCCAGCAGACGACGAGTCACGTCAGCGCGGTCACCAGCACGTTTCAGGCGACGCAGCTCGCCGCTGTCCAACAGCACTGCGCCGCGCAATTCGCGGCGAACCCCAGCGGCATTCCGGGGTGCATTCAAGCTGCGGCGCAAAAATACGTCGCCGCCCATGCCTTTACGATGGGCATGAACGATACGTTTTTGGTGGTGCTCATCGGCTGCGCGGCGTGCATCGTGCTGGCGCTCGTCGTCGGGCGCGACCCGGCGGTCGAGGCAGTCAAAAAGGCGACGCGGCGCGGCGAAACGATCGAGCAGCGCCCGGCGGTCATCGCGAAGTGAATTGCCAGCGGCCCAAGCCGCGCCTGGATTCATCAAAGTCGCCTGCGCGGCTTATGATCTAGCCTGCGAAGGCAGGCTTGGTGATCGAAGGCGCGGCTTCCAGCCGCCGGCCTGGGAGCCAGGGATCAACAACCGTTGCCGTATTTGATGATACGTGCGGCAACCTCATCCAGATCAACCAGATTCAGGTCTAATCACTACTCGATGCTTCGGCTCACCGTCGCGTACCCGTTTTATTGGTTCGCGGCTTGGCGCGCGCAGCTGGGGGATCGGCCCGCGTGCTGGGAGTGAGCGGCGGGAGCGCGGCATCGACGGCGCCCCGCGCCAGTGGCAGCTCGACCGCGAACGTGCTGCCCTGGCCGACAGTGCTCGCCACTGACAAGGTGCCGTCGTGCGTGCGCGTGATCCATTCCGCCAGAGCCAGCCCCAGACCAGAGCCGGTGTGCTCGTCGTCGTCGCTGGCGCGAGCCGGATCCCCCCGAAAGAACGGCTCGAAGATGCGATCGATGTCGCCCGGAGCGATGCCGATGCCCGTATCACTGACGCTGACCCGCGCGTGGCCGTGCCGTCCTGGAATGAAGCGCGGCCCGGTGGTGACGCCGACGCCGATCGCGATCGCGCCCCCCGATGGCGTGTAGCGCAGGGCGTTTTCCACCAGGATGATGATGAGCTGCCGCAAGCGGTCGGCGTCGCCGGGAACCAGTGCCGGTGGTGCGCCGGTATCAGGCGGCGCGAGTGTCAGCGTGAGATCGCGCTCGGCGGCGGCGGCTTGCATCTTAGCGACGGTTTCGGCGGCGATCGCGCCGAGATCCACAATCTGCGTCGGGCGCTCGCCCTGCGCGGCACCCGTTCGCGCCAAGAGCGTCAGGTCGGCCACCAGTCGCGTCATATAGTCGATCTCGGCAATCACCTCTTCGATATCCGCTCCCAGGCTGGCGGGTGGTCGGTCGCTACGCTCGCCGGCGCGCCGCAGTCGACGGGCGACCAGCTCGGCCTGGGAGCGCGCGATGGCCAGAGGCGTGCGCAGCTCGTGCGACGCGGCGGCGGAAAACTGACGCTGGCGCTCGAAGGCCAGTCGCGCCGGCTCAAGCGCCCGCTCGGCCAGATAGACGCTGGCGAGCGCCGTCAGCACCAGCACGCCGCTGCCCACCAGTATCAGCGTCAGCACCAGATCGTGCAGCTGCCGGTCGCGCGCGTCGAGCGACATCCCCACCTGAAGCACGCCGATGAGCTGGCCGTTTTGGCTGACCGGCACGAGATAGAGCCGATAGGTGTGGCCGCCCTGGACGACCGTGACGTAGCCATTCAGATGGCGCCGCATCGTGGTGGGCGACACCAGCGCCCCCACCTGACCCACGTCGATCGTCGGATGGCCGCTGGCGTCGAGCACGACAATGAAAACGTTCGGCGTGGATGGCTCATAGCGCTCGCCCGGATCGGCGCTCTCATGGCCTGAAGTGCCGCTCTGCTCTTGCAGCACGCGCAGCGGCGTCTCGCGCGATGCCGCGGCGATGAGCTGCTGATCAATCTGCTGATCGATCGCGTGCGTGTCGGTGAGATAGACCGCCAGCGCCATAACGAGGACGATCGCTGACACCACCGCCAGATTGATCGCCACCAGCCGCCCGCGCACCCTGGCAAAGGGCGTCGCCCCGGTGCGAGCGCGCAGCCGGGTCCAGAGCCGCGTCAGCGCCTCGCGCAGCCGTGCCATCACGCTCGCGCCTCGCGCTCACGACGAGCGCAGCACATAGCCCACCCCCCGCACTGTGTGGATGAGGCGCACGGCGGCTCCGCGATCGATCTTCTCGCGCAGATAATGAATGTAGGTGTCGAGGACGCTGCTGGCCGCCTCGCTTCCGTCGGACCAGACGTACTCCATGAGCTGCTGGCGGGTGACGACGCGATTCACGTTGCGGGCCAGGATGTCGAGCAGCGCGAATTCGCGCGCCGTCAGCGTGATGGGCCGCTCGTCACGATATACCTGGTGGCGCAAGCGGTCGACGACCAGTGTATCGATCGTCACGCGCGCCGTCACGGCGACGGGGTCGTAATGACGTGGCCGCCGGCCCAGCGCCCGCAGCCGCGCCAGCAATTCCTCGAAAGGGAACGGCTTGGTGAGATAATCATCCGCGCCGGCGTCGAGACCGGCCACTTTATCCTCCGTCTGATCGAGCGCGGTGAGCAAGAGAATCGGCGTCGTGACGCCCGCCCGGCGCAATTCGCGACACACGGCGATGCCGTTGCGGCGCGGCAAGAGCACGTCCAGAATGAAGGCGTCAAAATGTTCGTGCTCCGCCAGGGCGCGCGCGAGCGCCGTCTCGCCGTCGCGCTCCACGACCACCGTGTGCCCTTCGTCTTCCAGATTACGCTGATAGCTGCGCGCCAGTCGCGCGTCGTCTTCAACCAAAAAGATGCGCATCGCCCTCACCATTTCTCTCAGAGGAAATGACGCCTCAGTCTCAGAGTAGCACATGAATGTGCCGCTCTGTCACTAGGGCATGTCCGCAAAGACCCAAAGCAGCCGTCGATCAGGCAAGATCCTGGTTTGTGACGTGCTCTAAGCACTTGTCGAGTTAGGGCGATGCATTCGCGCTACCAGTCAAAAGCAAATTCCCGGTATGAGCGTCAAATATCGCGATCCTTGCGGTTTTTTGGAAGGGGTGCGGCATGGCAGTCATTGCCGTACAGCAGGGTTGCTACAGACCTGATTGGAACGCAGAACCACCATGCCTCTGCCGATTCTTGGAAACCATGCAAGCAACACAGACGGGACATGTGAGCATCGGGCAGTGTCGCCGGCAGGTGCGTGCGGACCATCGCCGCGCCCTGCTCCTGTGCCTCACCTTAGCACTCACAGCACACATGGTCAAGAGATGCGGTGGCTTGGAATACGCGGCGAAACAGATTCGATTGGAAGAGGTTTTCTGGATCGTAGAGCTGTTTGAGAGAGAGAAATGCTTCAACGGCGGCATTTCCTATACTCTGACGATAGAGGGTATTCGTGAGAAGGGCGTCTTTCGCGAAATAGAACCTTCCTCCCGCCATAATCACGAGTTCCATCAACTCCCGCAGCATCTCGCGCAGTACTCGACCGGTCCGAGGAACAATCTGGTAATTGGCCTCTAGCGAGAAGCCGTCGACCTGATAGCTGAGAAGGAAGGGATCCGGTCGATGCTGTTTGACGACGCACCAGAGCGGCATACATGCGTGCTCTTGTGAGCGTCGCACTATTTCTTGGAAAAGCCCCTCCGCATGGCGGTGCGGGACAAATGCCTGAAATGATACAATCCCACGGGGGAGGATTGCTTGATATCCCGCAAACGCCGCTGGTGGATAGAAGGTATCGTGAAACAGCGATCTCCGTCGAATTTCCCCCGCATCCCGCCATGTGTTCAACCAATAGAGCACGCTATTCGCCACGCGCATCCCGCTCTTCACGGCTGGCCGACAGATCGTGCCGGCGCACCGAGCCAATCTCGTCATACGCTGATCTGATGTGCGAGACATCGGAGCCTGCAAGCTCGCGCGGTCACACATCTCGCTGTACTTTGTACAGGTAACAATCCCTCGACCCAAATGATCTCCGCCCGCAAAGCCATCCACCAGGGCTTCGAGGAAATCCGCCGACTGCTCTTCCTGAAATATCGTCAAGATCTCTCCGAATGAGGCGGCTGGCCGTACCAAAACGTCAACGCTCCCCGACGTGACGCGCCGAAGCTGGAGCGTCATCGAGGTGATAATCCCTAATAATCCGGCACTCCCCACGATCGCCTGGAAAAGCTGAGGATGGCTCTCGGGTGACAGAGTCAGCGCTTGCCCGGAAGCCAGCAGCACGGTCAGGGATAGAACGTGCTCGCCGAAAGAGCCGCATTTCCAGGCATTCTTCCCGGTCACATTCAGGGCGACACAGCCGCCAATCGTGGCCTCCGCCGTGGATGGGGTGACGGCGGGCCACCAGCCATCCACTATGGCGACACGAGCCATATCGCGCAAGGTCACTCCGGACTCAACGCGCATGATCCCTTGTTCAGGATCCCAGGAGAGGATGCGGCGCATGCCTGTGAGGTCGATGATGACCCCGTTGGTGTTCAACGCCGCATCCGTATAGCTGTGACCAGCGCCGTGTGGAATCACTGAGAGTCCGAGCGCCCGCGCTCTCGCAAGCGCTCGCACGATCTCCGCGCTATCCTGTGGCTGAAAGACAAAACATGGCGATTGCTCGGTCATGCTCCAGTTCGTGAGATCAGCATGAATCGCTGGAATAGGCATGGTATCGAGATTCTCGTTTTCGCCAGGGATTTTTCTCTTGCTGGATCGTAGCAGTTTCCTCACTCTTTAGCCACCACGTTTTCTCAAGAGGAAAAGGTGAGGAGAGGAGGATCACGGGCGCAGCCATGCCCTCCCTCAAGGTCCGTCGCCATGCGACCAGGGAAAGCGGATGAGATTTGATTTACTGAGAAGCCCGTAAAGCCGCCGTCCCTTTAGGGCGTGCGGATGAAAGGGCTTGCGTCGGCTTCAGCCAGAGATTGTTTCCTGGCTGGTTCTGTGATATACTCAGAGTGAAGTCTGGCGAAAAGAGGCGCAAGCCGAAGCCATATCCTCCTAACGGATGATGAGACTTCACAGCATACTTCCTTTCTGTACCTGGGGGCACCGGGAAACAGGCTCGTCTTGAACGAGCAAAACGCTTGGGGACTGATGGCCTCCATGTCGGTTGTAGTGATACATCCGGGGTGCGCCGCCAGGCTGAACCAAGAATCTGCTATGGCTTTAGCCTATGCAGAGTGTCAAAAGAGCGTCAAGCAGGACAGGCGGCGCAGCGAGCCGGTCCTCATCCCAAGAGGTAGGTGGCTGACGCCGTGAGCAGCACCGCCGCCGGATCGCCCGCCAGCGCGATTGTTTGCGCGATGGCCACGCCGCGCGAGCCGACGCGCTCAGGGGACGACGCGATCGCGACCATGTCGCCGGGGCGGGCGGACCGCTGATAATGCAGGCTCACGCGGCGCGGCACGAGCGATTCGAGGCAGAGCACGCCCAGGCGCGGGTCGGCGGAATCACGCCATTGGTCGAAGGCCAGACGCGCCGCCTCGCTCAGCCAATCGGCATAGACGCAGTTGTTGACGTGGCGCAGCTGATCGGCCTCATAGCCGCGCGCCGGCCACGACACGGTCGCCAGCGGAGGCAACACGACTGGCTCGCCCCACGCGACACGGCCCGGCACGGACGACACGGCATGCGTGGGCAAGCGGGCGCTGACCTCGGTGGGAATGCGCCGGGGAATCTGGCTGTCGCGGTCCACATAGGCCCAGGTAGTGGTGGCGCGGGCGACAATCGCGCCCGTCGCGGCGTTCGTCAGGCGATAGTCGCGCTGCGCTGAGACGCGCGTGTACGAGCGCACCCAGGTGGCACAGGCGAGAGTTTCGCCCGCGCCGATCGGCGCGCCAAACTAAATCGTCGTGCGATAAATCACCCAGCCCTCGCCGCGCTCGCGATACCACTGCGGGCCAAAGCCCGCCGCCGCTGAGGCGCCATTGGCCACCATCTCGCAATAGCGCAACAGCGCCCCGACGCCCATCCGGCCATTGGCCCCCGGCTCATAGGCGCGAATAGCCTGCCGCCAGTGAAAGACGCCATCGGGCGAATAGCGCCCCTCCAGCGTCGCGTCGCGGTCGATCTCAGCCACCGTCTCGTGTTCCCCCGTCTCGCCTGTCTCACTCATACCATACCACTCGTGGGTCAAATGGCCAATAACATGCCGTGAGGAAGCAGAAGATTATCTGGGAAAAGAGCGAACAGGAGAGCAATACCTCCCTTGCGAGCCGGTGCGAGCCGCCTGCGTGGCCTGTCGCAACCAGGGCGGTGTGACATATAAGGGGACGATGCCTCAACTTATCTCTAGCCTGCGAAGGCGCAATACCATTCGAATAAGCCGTCAGGCAGGGACGGGGAGGAGGTCGAGATA
>VFSW01006789.1_pt1 | contig 16755 bp, 19 predicted proteins | sample 5358111 | NCBI WGS metagenome assembly VFSW01 (sample SAMN11554181, study PRJNA540505) | mine drainage metagenome | isolation source: sediment from site ElyBrook_90M | place: USA: Ely Copper Mine, Vershire, VT | collected 2017
ATGAGAGCCGGTCGCGCTTCGCGACCGGTGGTGGAGTGCCACCTGCCTCCAGAAAAACCCAGCAATTCCGGGAACAAAGTGGGTTTGTTTTTGCATTTTTTCATGCTGAAAAACCCGTGCTCCCACAAACGGCATCGCCGCCCCTGAGCGGAGCGGCGACCGTTAACCACCATAGCACATTCGGCAGACCGTGGCTCGCTAGGGACTGCTTCCCAGCGGATTGCGTGCCTCGGTCGCATTATCGAGGTAGTCATGATCACCCAACCGCGTGATCCGCAGGGTATTGGTGACCTCGACCCCTTGCAGCGTCAGCCTGGTACTCGGCGCGAGCGACCTCGCCGTCCCGACCCATTGACGCTCACCCGGAAACGCCTCGGTCAGGATGCGACCGGTCGCATGCGCGCCGCCCGGGCCGACGTTGGGCGCCAGATGCAGGATGTGCGTGATGGTCGGGGCGATGTCGACGTTGGCGGTCGGATTGGCATCGACGAAGCCGCGCTTGAAGTCCGGCCCAATTGCCGCGCAGACGTTATGAATCTCGGCCGCGCCGGCCGCGCCATGCATCCCCATCCCGGTGGTGAAGGAAGCGCCCACGTCGGCATACACGATACCCCGCACCGGATGGACCAGGGTCTTGGAATTGTTCTTCACCGAGATCTGCCCCTTAGCCGCGATCGCAAAGGCGAGGGCATCCGGGCCGGTGAGCTGTTGGTTATCCTGCTCGGAGATTTCGCGAAACGAGATCGTCAGATCGGGCGACCGCGATGGATTGAGGATGCCGATGGCCTCCTGCGCGAAGGTGCCATCGATCCATCCCATGAAGGATGCCTCGGGCGGCTGCTTCCGGCGATGCTTTCCTTCGACCGGCATCGGCGCGCGATGGCGCGAGAAGATCGGCCCGCACCATTCCTGGGCTTCGGCGAAGTTGACGATCTTCTGGAGTTCGTCGTGGCGCTCCGTCTCGGTCGGAAAGGCCGTCTTCGATAGATAGATGAGGTCGCTGCCGCCGTTGCGCGCGACCACCACATCGTCGCTATCGAGGTCCTTTTTGAGGCCCGCACCGACCAGCAACGCGTTCAGATCGATCGTCATCCGCACCGTCGCGAAGCCATGATCCGACACCACGATGACGTCGGTGCGATCCGCGATGCCGTTGCTGTCGAGCGCGGCGCGCACCCTGCCGAGGTTGGTGTCGGCGCCGCTCAGCGCTTCCAGCGCCTGCATCGTGCCCAGGCCCGCAATATGCTGCGTCAGGTCGGGATTGTGCTGCCATAGTACGATGAGCGACGGTCTCCCCGCATCGGAAGCGCGTTTGGCAGCCGGGATCGCGTCCTCGGTGACGATGCGGGTGAAGTAAACGTCGCGAGCAGAATCGGCCACGCCCTCATGGCTTCCGGCGGGAGCCTTCTCGACCGCCGCTTGCGCCGGTTCCGTGAGGTCATCAGTCACGAAGAGGTAGTCCTTGTGCGGATTACCAATCGAATCGTGACCGTCCTTGATGGTTTCCACTCGATCATCGAAGAGAAAAGTCGGGCCCTCCTTGCCGGCAATCGCGAGGTAGCCCCCTTCGCGGTCGAGTTGCTGAGCCACCGAATCAAGGCCGAGCAGACGCCCTGCAAAGGCGCCGTCGCTATCAAGATCGGCCAGCAGTGGCGTGCTTTCGAGCATCACGGGTTTGGCGAGCTTCGGGTTGACGGAGGCCTTGTCGCCCAGCAGCGGCGCGAGGTACAGCACGTTGCCGACAATGCCGTTGACGCCCGGCGATGCGCCGGTTGCGAGCGCCGCCGCATTCACCATCGTGAGCGTCGGATACATCGAATGATGGCGGTCGAAGCGCGTGCCCTCGCGCCCGAGGTCGTAGAGATTCGGCGTATCGCGCTTGGTAACGAAGTCGGGCCGCAGCCCGTCCCATACCATGAGGACGATGATGCGTCCGCGTGATGACGACGACGCATCGGGGGTGTCGGCGGCCCTCGACGTCGAGGCGATCGGCGCGATGGCGATAAGGATGCCGAAGAGGCCGGCCAATCCAGGTAGAATTCCGGAAGCGCGTGTTTTCATTCGAATTGATGAAGCCCCGCGCTCTTGTACCATTGGCAAATGCGGTAAGTCACACTCGTAATGTTTCCCGATCGTTATCCGCATCGCCAAGTGGAGCCTCCATCTGATGAAACCTCACCATCTTATCTTCGCTGCCTCGATCGCCATTCTCGCCTCGGGATGCTTCTACAGTTCGCAGCCGGTCAATAGCCCGCTCGGCACCAACTGCAAGGCGCAGACAACCGGACTGATGTTCCTCAGCCGACCCGATGTGACCTGCGAACAGCCGGCGCAACCTCCCGCACCCGACATCGCTCCCGGAGCCGCCAAGCCTGCACCGGTGCAGTAATTGCACGCTCTCGCGAGTGAACCCTTTGATGGCTAAAATGAAGGTACGATGCGCATCAACCTGAACCACATCATTCGCGCGCTGGCTTTCGTCGCGGCATTCGCATTATGCGGATGTATCGACGTTTCCAGCAGCTCCGCGCCGTCGACCAGCACTACCTGCACCACCGCTAGCGACGGCACCCAGACCTGTACCTCGAAGCCGACCGGAGGCTCGCATTGGGGATTCTTCCTGTAACCCGACTCCGCTTAAATAGACATCGATGCTGGCCGACCTGAAAGTCGCGCCCGACCACGAGCGTATGCGGCTCGATGTCTTCGTGTCGTCGGCGCTCGGGGCCGAGTACACCCGCTCGCAAGTCGCACGGATGATCAAGGCGGGGCTGGTGACCGTCAACGGCGCGCCGTCGTCGCGGCCCTCGAGCGCGGTGCATCACGGCGACAGCATCGCCGTCGCGGAGCCGCCGCCGATGGAGCCTCACGAGGTTTCGCAGTCCGCACCATCTATTGATGTGCTCTATGCCGATGGTGAATTGATCGTCGTCAATAAGCCCGCCGGGATGACGGTGCATCCGGCACCGGGACATCATGATGGAACGCTCGTCGATGCGTTGCTGGCGAGGTTTCCCGAGCTCGCCACGATGGCCGAAGCCGGCGGCGTGCTGCGGCCGGGCATCGTGCATCGGCTGGACAAGGAAACCTCGGGCGTGATGGTCATCGCGAGGACGCCGTTTTCCAAAGCGGCGCTGTCCGAGCAATTCAAATCGCGCACGGTGAAGAAGGTTTACCTCGCGATCGTGCGCGGGATCGTCTCGCGCGAGCGCGTCACTATCGAGCATGCGCTCGGACGCCATCCGACCGAGCGGAAAAAAATGTCGATTCATTCGCATGCCGCGCGCGACGCCCTCAGCAATGTGGTGGCCGTCGAGCGGATGCTCGATTCGACTCTGGTCGCGGTGATGCCGGAAACCGGACGCACGCATCAGATCCGCGTCCATCTGGCCTCGATCGGGCATCCATGTCTCGGCGATGTCCTGTATGGCGGCGGCTCGAAGGACAAGCGCGTCGGCGAGCCCGGCGAATTCGAGCGTCACGCGCTGCACGCGATGTACCTGTCGATCGAGCATCCGCGCACGCACGCGCACCAGGTATATTTCGCGCCGATACCGCCGGACTTCGCCGGGTTTCTCGCCGCGCGGGGAGTAAACCTCGAGCAATCGCGTATCGACACGATGGTGAAAGAACATCTGTCAGGCCGTTGACAGATTTTACAACTATGGTTACGGTTACTTGTAGCTTCCGCACTTTGGGACGCTGGGGTTAAGTTTCATGGCGACCTCGGCCAATCTGTCGGCCAACCCCTCTCACACCCGAGACACGGCGTAGTTCTTATCCGTACCCCGATCGCCAGCGCTTAGGTGGGTCTAATCCTCAGGATTGCCCTCGCTCGGGCGGGATTTCACGTACGATTTCAAATGCCGTCATTGGAACGACTGTTCAGGGCGGAGTTCAGGTTAAATGGAAAATCAAGAAGAAGGCAGAGTTGGCAGGATGCGGGGGAGGCATATGGCTAAAGGCAGAGGAGCGGCGAGACACCACGACCTGCGCGACGATTCGGTCCCGTCCGAGCCGCGCCAGATCGTCGATCGTCCCCAACAGTTGCAACCGGCGTCCGAGCCGGTCGAGGTAATCTCGCCCGAGGGAGTGCTGAATCTCAAAGCGCTCAAGCGGGCGAGGGTTACCGAGCTGGCCCAGATCGCGCGCGACTTCGAGGTCGAAGGCGCGGTCAACATGCGCAAGCAGGAGATGATCTTCGCGGTCCTCCAGGCCCAGGCGCATCGCAATGGCGCCATCCTCGGCGAGGGCGTGCTGGAAATCCTGCCCGACGGCTTCGGCTTCCTGCGCTCGCCTGATTACAACTACCTGCCCGGCCCCGACGACATCTATATATCGCCGAGCCAGATTCGGAAGTTCAATCTTCGCACCGGAGACACCGTCTCCGGCCTGATTCGGCCGCCCAAAGAGGGCGAGCGCTACTTCGCGCTGCTCAAGGTCGAATCGATCAACTACGAAGACCCGGAAAAGGCGCGCGACAAGATCCTCTTCGACAATCTGACGCCGCTGTATCCGACCGAGCGCATCAAGCTCGAATACAACCACGAAGATCTTACGACCCGCGTCATCGACCTGATCGCGCCGATTGGAAAAGGTCAGCGCGGACTCATCGTGGCGGCGCCGTTTACCGGCAAAACCATGATGATGCAGGCGATTGCCAAGGCCATCGCGCATAATCATCCCGAAATCGTGCTGATCGTGCTGCTGGTCGATGAACGTCCCGAGGAAGTCACCGACATGCTTCGGTCGGTGCAAGGCGAGGTGGTCAGCTCCACCTTCGATGAGCCTCCGACCCGCCACGTGCAGGTCGCCGAGATGGTCATCGAGAAGGCGCGCCGGCTGGTCGAGCATGGCCGCGACGTCGTCATCCTGCTTGATTCCATCACGCGCCTCGCGCGCGCCTACAACACCGTGGTGCCGCCGTCGGGCAAGATCCTGTCGGGCGGCGTCGATTCCAACGCGCTGCACAAGCCGAAGAAGTTTTTCGGCGCCGCGCGCAACACCGAAGATGGCGGCAGCTTGACTATTATTGCGACAGCTCTTGTCGATACCGGCAGCCGGATGGACGAGGTCATCTTCGAAGAGTTCAAGGGCACCGGCAATCAGCAGATTGGGCTCGACCGGCGGCTGATCGAAAAGCGCATCTTCCCGACCATCGATATCCAGCGCTCCTCGACGCGTAAGGAAGAGTTGCTGCTCGCACGCGCGACGCTAAATCGCGTGTTCATCCTGCGCAGATTGCTGTCGCAGTTGAATTCGGTCGAGGCGATGGAATTCCTCATCGATAAGATGGAGAAGACCAAGACCAACGACGAATTCCTCGATTCAATGAATGCGTAAAGGATCCTAAAAATGGCTTCCTTCCTTCAACTTCTCTCCCTACTGGGAGAGATAAGAGAGAGGGCTGGGGAGCGCAAAATTTACCGTTTGGAACGAGGCGAATAGCTTGCTAAGTTGGTGGGCTACGCTCGCGAATATTGAGGACTAAACAGACGTTATGACCGAAATTTCTATGAAGCAGCTGCTCGAGGCCGGGGTCCACTTCGGCCATCAGACCAGCCGCTGGAACCCGAAGATGAAACCGTACATTTTCGGGGCCCGCAATGGCATCTACATCATCGACCTGCAACAGACCGTGAAAATGTTCCGCGCCTGTTACGACTTCGCGCGCGATATCGCGGCGCAGGGCGGCTCCATTCTGTTCGTCGGCACCAAGAAGCAGGCCCAGGATATCGTCAAGGAAGAAGCCGAGCGCTGCGGCATGTTCTTCGTGAACAACCGCTGGCTCGGTGGGATGCTGACCAACTTCCAGACCATCCGCGCCTCGATCGAGCGTCTGAAGAAGCTCGAAGACATCATGGCCGACCCCGAGATGGTGAACGCGCTCACCAAGAAAGAGATGAGCGACAACGCCCGCGAGCATGAGAAGCTGATGCTCGTGCTGGGCGGCATCAAGAACATGCGCAAGCTGCCCGACGCGCTATGGGTCATCGATACCAAGAAGGAATATATCGCGGTTTCGGAGGCGCAGCGCCTCGGCATTCCGGTGATCGCGGTGGTCGATACCAATTGCGACCCGGACCTGATCGCCTATCGCATCCCAGGCAATGACGACGCGATTCGCGCAATCAAGCTCTTCACCGCGGCGATTGCCGATGCGGCCATTGAAGGGAAGCATCTGGCGGAAGAGCGGCAGAAGGGCATCGATGATTCGGGCCCCAGTCCGAATGGCGATGGTGGCGGAACGGCTGAGACGTCTCCCGCAGTTTAGTAAGTGAGCGACCCGAGGCCCGTCCCCGTCGCCTCAGATGGGAAACGCGGACTCGGGTTCGTGTATCATCCATAGTATTCGCATAACGTTTATCAAAGCTGATTCAGAGCAGGATCGATGGAAGTCAACGCCAATATCGTAAGAGAGCTGCGCGAGAAAACCGGCGCCGGTGTAATGGATTGCAAGAAGGCGCTGGCCGAGAGCAAGGGCGACCTCGAAAAGGCCACCGTATGGCTGCGCGAGAAAGGCATCGCGTCGGCCGCCAAGCGCGCGGGCCGCGTCGCCTCGGAAGGCTCGGTCGGTTCCTACATTCATGCGGGCGGCAAGCTCGGCGTGTTGGTCGAGGTCAATTGCGAGACTGACTTCTTCGCCAAGGGCGCGGATTTCCAGACCCTGGTGAAAGACATCGCGATGCAGATTGCAGCGACCAATCCCCGCGCCATCAAGCGCGAGGAGATCCCGAGCGCTGTGCTCGAGCAGGAGAAGCAGATTTACGCCTCGCAGGCCGAGGGCAGTGGCAAACCCGCGCAGGTCATCGCGAAGATCGTCGAAGGCAAGCTCGATAAGTTTTACAAGGAAGCCTGCCTGATGGAGCAAAGCTGGGTGAAAGATCCCAACAAGACCATCACCGATCTGATTGGCGAGTACACCGGCAAGTCGGGCGAGAAGATCGACATCCGGCGCTTCGTGCGCTTCCAGCTGGGCGAAGGCATCGCAGCCAAAAGCGAAGACGGAGCATCCTCTTAAGGATTCGAAAATGGCTTCCTGCCTTCATCCAAAGTGAGGGCCGGAAGCCACTAACGAACAATGACGAGAGCATCTTGGGGTGGGATTGCAAACGATGGCGGAGGGTCAAAACCGTTTGAGTCCCCTACCTCGATACAATCGCGTGCTGCTGAAGCTCTCGGGTGAGGCGCTTGCGCCCGCTGGCGGAACCGGCATCGACCTCGATGCGCTCGCCGAAATCGCCCTCGAAATCAAGGAAGTCTACGACCTCGGCATCCAGCTCGCGCTGGTGATCGGCGGCGGCAACATGATGCGCGGCAGCGAGTACGAAGCCCGCGGCATGGATCGCTCGACGGCAGACCAGATGGGGATGCTGGCGACGGTCATCAACGCGCTCGCCTTGCAGCATGCGCTGGAGCGCAACAAGGTTCCGACTCGGGTGCTCTCCGCGATCGCGATGCAATCGGTGGCCGAATCGTACATTCGCCGCCGCGCCGTGCGCCATCTGGAAAAGGGCCGCATCATCCTGTTCGCAGCCGGTACCGGCAACCCTTACTTCACCACCGACAGCGCCGCGAGCCTGCGCGCGCTAGAAATTGGCGCCGACGTTATCCTTAAAGCGAGTCATACGGTAGATGGTGTCTACGATCGCGATCCATTGAAGGAAGCGGGGGCGGTGCGCTTCGACCGGCTGACGTATATAGATGTGCTCAATCGCGGCCTCAAGGTGATGGACTCGACCGCTATCTCGATGTGTATGGACAATCGATTGCCGATTATCGTTTTCAATCTGCGCAAACCGGGTAATATAAGACGGGCTGTGATGGGGGAGACTATCGGCACCTGGGTAGGTAGCGAGGCATAACATGCAGGGCGAGGTAATCGAGTTAGCGCGTTCCGAGATGGAGAAAACCGTCGAGGCATTCCGTCATGAACTGACCAAAGTTCGCACCGGCCGCGCCTCGACAGGTCTGGTCGAAGGGCTGCAGGTTAATTACTACGGGGCCAAGACTCCGATTCGGCAGGTCGCTTCGCTGGCCGCGCCCGAGCCGCGTCTCATCATCATCACGCCATACGACAAGACCGCGCTGCACGAAATCGAAAAAGCGATCCAGAGTTCCGACCTCGGACTGACGCCGCAGAATGACGGCAAGATCATCCGCATCCCGATTCCCGAGCTGACCCAGGAGCGGCGCAAGGAACTCGCCAAGCACGTCAAGAAAATCGCCGAAGACCATCGGGTGGGGGTGCGCAATCATCGGCGCGACGCCAATGACATGCTCAAGGATCTGCACAAGGACAAGAAAATTTCCGAAGATGACCTGCACGGTGCCGAGGCCAAGGTTCAGCAGTTCACTACCGAATTCATCGAGAAAATCGACAAGGTCCTGACGGCGAAAGAAGCGGAGATAATGGAGGTCTGACGCGGGGGCATCGGGGCGCATCCAGTCAGGTCACATCTGGAAGTGGCGATTTCACTACCAACCGACGAATTTCCAAATCTATCTCTCGATCGCGAGCGGCTCCCGCGCCACGTCGCTATCGTGATGGACGGCAACGGGCGATGGGCGCAGCGGCGCGGACTCGGCCGCAACGAAGGGCATCGGCGCGGCAAGGATTCTGTCCGTGCGGTGGTGGAAACCGCGCGCGAACTCGGCATCCCGTATCTGAGCCTGTTCGCCTTTTCGCACGAGAATTGGGGCCGGCCTTCCACCGAAGTAAATTTTCTCATGCGCCTGTTTCATCGCTACCTCATCACCGAGGGCAAGCGGCTGATGAAACGCGGCATCAAGGTGCTCGCGCTGGGCCAAAGCGAGCGGCTGTCGCCGCCGCTGCGTCATGCGCTGGAGCAGACTGTCGAGATGACCGCGAAGAACGACGGCATGACACTCGGCCTCGCGCTTCCGTACAGCGGGAGGCAGGATATCACCTCAGCGGTGCGCAAGATTGCCGAGGCGGTTGCGGCCGGCACATTAAAGCCCGAGGACATCGACGAGGCGACCATCTCGCGCTCCCTCGCGACCGGCACGATGCCGGATCCGGACCTTTTCATCCGCACCTCCGGCGAGCAGCGGGTGTCGAACTTCTTCCTGTTCCAGCTCGCCTACACGGAGCTCTATTTCACCGAGACGTTATGGCCTGATTTCCGCGAGCGCGAATTTTTGACTGCGCTGTCGGCGTATCAGGCGCGCGAGCGCAGGTTCGGCGGAGTTCCCGCCGACGGCGACGACCGGCTGCGTGCTCAGAACTAGGCTTCTGACCGCGGCGGTCGCGCTCCCTACTCTCCTCGCAGCGATCTTCCTACTCCCCGCTTGGGCCTTCACGCTGATGATCGGCGCGTTTGGATTGTGGGGCCTCTATGAGGTCCGCGAAATGATGCGTGATGGGGCTAGCGGGCAGGAATCCAGTTGGAGTTTATTCGCGTTCGCAGCGCTGATCCTGCTTGGATATCTGGTAGACCGAGATCGCGAATGGATCCTTCCGACCATCGTCATTGTCTTGATGACTTTTCTGGTAGGGCGAGTTGCGGCTCTCGGCCCGGAAAGTATTTCCAAAGATCTTAAATCAGCGCTGCTAGGCTACGGTTCAGTTTTCGTACTGTTCCCGTTTTTTGCGGCAGTGCGAAACGGACCTAATGGCATCGCGCTGCTGGTTCTGATGCTGCTGCTCGTGATCCTCGCGGATACGGGAGCCTACTTCGTTGGGCGCGCGATTGGACGGCATAAGCTCGCCTTCAAGGTGAGTCCCGGAAAAACCATCGAGGGCGCGATTGGTGGCATCATCGCATCGATCGCGGGAGGCCTCATCCTGCGGACATGGCTGGTGGCCACTTGGAGCATCGGAACGATGATCTTCTTCGCTGCGATGGTGGCGATCCTCGCGATCATCGGGGACCTTGCTAACTCGGCGTTCAAACGTGTTGCGGGAGTCAAAGATTCGGGCTGGATTTTTCCCGGACACGGCGGCCTGCTCGATCGAACTTGTTCACTGGTCTTTGCGGCGGTTTTAACTTACTATTACTCTCGATGATGCGACGGCACGTGCGGTCGCATTGTTTTGTCTCGGGGGGCATCCTGTCAGGGACATTTCGGAGGAGCGCGTTTTGCTGACTTCAATTGCCGCCGCCGCAATCATTCTCGCAGTTCTAATCGTCGTACATGAAGCAGGACACTTCGCGATGGCGAAGCGCCTCGGTGTGCGCGTCATCAGATTCTCGATCGGGTACCCGCCCCGGGTTTGGGGCGTGCGCCGCGGCGAGACTGACTACTCGATCGGACTCACGCCGTTTGGCGGCTATGTCCGCATGCTCGGCGAGGAAGTCGGCGAAGAGCCGCGCTCCGATGAGTTGCAGAATTATGTTCATGAACTCGCGCTCGATGTCCTCGAAGCGGCGGAGAATTATCGCTGGAGCCTGCCGTCGAAAGATCCCGATGAGAAAATCCTCGCGCTCGCGAAACGCCTCGGATCCCGCGACCCTCGAAAACCTGCTCAGCTGGTCACCGAGGTACGCGGCGCGACCGCCGTTCAGGCGCTTGCGGCGACGCCATTGCCAGAGATCGTTGAGTCTCCCGATGCCTCGGAAGTCATCGGACGCGCGCTGAAGCCCGAAGAAGCCGTCGTGATGCATGCAATCGATGAGCGAGATTCGGTTGCCGATGCGCAAACCTATCTCGGTGAGCATCCGACGCCGGCGCTGCTGCAATCATTCACGAAGCGCTCGTTCCCAACGCAGCGCCTGTGGAAGCGCTTCGCGATCGTCCTCGCGGGGCCTCTTTCGAACATCATCTTCGCGCCCATTTTGATGACGATGGTTTTCCTGTGGGGCGTGCCGATGCTCCTTCCCGTCGTCGGCCAGGCCAAGGAAGGACTGCCGGCGCATGCGGCGGGACTCTTGCCTGGCGATCGCATCGTTTCGGTCAACGGAAAGCCGATCCAGTTTTGGAATGATTTTTCCGCCGAGATCAAAGGCGGAACCGGTACGCCACTCAAATTGGGTATCGAGCGCGGCACCGGCTCATCGATGGTGCGCGAAGACCTCACCATCACGCCCAAGCGCGAAGATGAGCCGACCGTGTACGGCACCAAGGTGCCTACCTGGATCATTGGTGTGATGCCGCGTGGCGATGAAGAGACCGAGCGCTATGGCCCCATCGACGCGGTCGAGAAGGGCGTTATCCAAACGGTAGATATGGCGGGGACCCTCGTCATCGGAATATGGCAGATCATCAACGGCTCGACACCGGTGCGCCAGGCGCTCGGCGGCCCCATCATGATCGCGCAGATGGCCGGCAAGGAAGCGCATGAGGGACTCTCCGCCGTTTTGATGTTCATGGTCATGCTCAGCCTCGAACTCGGGATCCTCAACTTGCTGCCGGTGCCGTTGCTCGATGGTGGACATTTGCTGTTCTTCGCGTTCGAGGGACTACGCGGTAAGCCGCTACAACTTCGGACGCGCGAGATGGCGCTTCAGGTCGGACTGCTGCTCCTCGTCGCGCTGATGGCGTTCGTCATTTTCAATGACATCTCGCATCTTATTCAGAGCTGAGAAACTTCTCGCATTGGGCACCGGCGTTGGACCGGTGCTGGGGATGGATACCGCGAGCGCGACCGCATCGCTCGCGGTAATCTCACATGGCAAAGTACTCGCGCAGGTCGTGCGATCGGCGGCCTCGCATGGCGCGGAGCTTCCCGCAGCTGTTGCCGAAGTCCTCGCGCAAGCCAACATCACACTAAAAGATTTGGACGGCATCGCGGTCGGGACCGGACCCGGCTCCTTCACCGGACTGCGGGTCGGAATCGCCTATACGAAGGGACTCGTCCTCGCGCTAGGATGCGCCTTGATTGGCATTCCCTCGTTTGATTGTGTAGCGCTTGCAGCATTCGAGCAGGCCGCGCCGCCCGAGGGGACGGCAATTTGCCCCATCCTCGATGCGCGCAAGGGCGAGGTTTACACAAATCTTTATCGCGCGGGGGCAGATAGACTGGACAAAATTTCGCAACCCTTGGTAATAAGGTTACAGAACCTTTACCCAGAGCTTTCGGACCGAGTTATACTGGTCGGAGATTCGAAAGCGAAGGAAGCATCGTTGTTACTCAACGAGCGAGGAATACGGTCCACTGTTTTGGAAGGGGTGGAGCTTAACTCGCGCGGCCGATACGTCGCGGCGTTGGCGGTAGAGAGGATATCGCGCGGCGAGATCGATACGCCTGCGACTCTCGAACCACTTTATGTCCGCAGCGCTGAGGCCACGTTCAAACCCGCAGCAGCACCTCCAGTTGCCGCTGCCAAGGAGAGGCCATGGAGCGACGAGACGAAGAGATCATCCAGCAACTGATGTCTCATGATGACGAGATGCGGGCCCTGTATGCCGAACATCAGGAGCTCAAGCATCAACTGGAAGGCTTCCGCGATAAAATCCACCTAAGCACCGAAGAGGAACTCGAAAAAAAGCGTATCCAAAAACTCAAACTGGCCTCGAAAGATAAATTGATGGCGATGCTCGAACGCCATCAGCATCAGCACGAGGCACACTGAGCCGCGGATCCGGCCATGAGAGCTAGAACACCACCGAATGCCAAGCCACACAATATCTGTACTGGTCGAAAACGAATTCGGCGTGCTGGCCCGCGTGGCCGGTCTTTTTTCGGGCCGCGGATTTAACATCCAGTCGCTCACCGTCAACGAGGATCCGCTGGATCCGACGGTCTCGCGCATCGTGCTCGTCTCTTCCGGAGACGACACGATCCTCGAACAAATTAACAAGCAGCTGAACCGCCTGGTATCCGTGATTAAGGTCACGGATTTCCAGGGCGTTGACATCGTCGATCGTGAGATGGTGATGGTCAAAGTCGCGGTCGATGAGCGTACCCGCCCCGAACTCGATACCATCGTTACCGCCTTCCGCGCTCATGTGGTCGATATTGGACGCAACGCGGTCACCATCGAACTCACCGGCAACGAAGAAAAAATCAAAGCATTCATCGCGCTGGTGCGACCGCTCGGCATCAAGGAGATCGTGCGCTCCGGAAAAATTGCGATGGCGCGCGCGGTCCAACCCAGCGACAATCACAATCGGCGCCCGGCGCAAAAGGCAGGAGAATAACCATGAAAGTCTATTACGATCGCGACGCTGACCTGAGCCTTCTTCGTCCCAGGAAGATCGCGATCATCGGCTATGGGAGCCAGGGACACGCGCACGCGCTCAACCTGCGCGACAGCGGCATGGATGTGCGCGTCGGTCTGCGCAAGGGCAGCGCGAGCATCGAGAAGGCGCAGAAAAACGGCCTCAAGGTGCTCGACACGACCGAGGCCGCCAACGAAGCCGACATCATCATGATGCTGGTGCCCGACGAGCAGGGCGGCGAGATCTACGAAAAAGAAATCGCGCCCGCGCTGAAGCCCGGCAAGTATCTCGCCTTCGGCCATGGCTTCAATATCCATTTCGGATTCATCAAACCGCCCAAGGACGTCAACGTTTTCATGATCGCGCCGAAGGGACCCGGCCATCTGGTGCGCTCCGAGTATGCGAAGGGTCGCGGCGTTCCGTGTCTCCTCGCGGTGCAGCAGGATCCCTCGGGCGACACCACCAAGATCGGTCTCGCCTATGGGGCGGCGATCGGCGGAGCGCGCGCCGCGATTATCGAGACGACTTTCAAAGAGGAAACCGAAACCGATCTCTTCGGCGAGCAGTCGGTGCTATGCGGCGGGCTGACCGAACTGATTCGCGCGGGCTTCGAGACGCTGGTCGAAGCGGGATACGCGCCCGAAATGGCCTACTTCGAGTGCGTGCACGAAGTGAAGCTAATCGTCGATTTGATCTACGAGGGCGGCATCTCCAACATGCGGTACTCGATCAGCAACACTGCCGAATACGGCGACATGACGCGCGGCAAGAAAGTCATCAGCGAAGATGCGCGCAAAGCGATGAAGCAGATCCTCGCAGACATCCAGTCGGGCAAGTTCGCCAACGAATGGATCAATGAGTATCGCGCGGGGCTTCCGCACTTCCGCGAGATGCGCAAGGAAGGCGAGCATCATCCGGTTGAGGAAGTTGGGAAGAAGTTGCGATCGTTTATGCCATGGCTGGCGAGCGACCGGTTGGTGGATAAAGCGAAGAACTGACCACCCCCCCCGGCCCCCTCCCTTGAAGGAAGGGGAATCAGAAAAAGAATACCAAGGGCGCGGCATCATCGATGCCGTGCCTTTGTTTTTGCACATCGCGCATGTGATGTATCAATGGTATATATCATTTGTGGCAGCCAAGGTTTCCAAAGTCGCGAAAGTATTCAAGAACGGGCGCAGCCAGGCGGTCCGGATCCCAAAAGAGTTCCGCCTCGACGTTGATGAGGTCACCATCGAGCGCAAAGGTGACAAGCTCATCCTGACCCCTCGCAACGCGCGGCCGTGGAAAACCTGGAAGGAATACTTCGCAACACTCGATCCAATATCGGATGATTTCGTCGCACCGGAAGATACCCCCATCAAGCCCACTAAGGGTTTCTGATGCCCCGCGTGATGCTTGATTCGGATATCTGTATCTATGCGATGAGTGGACGGCCTGCCGCAGTCGCACGGCGACTGGCACGCACCGAGCCTGGTGAAATCGTTCTTTCGTGTATTTCCGCCGCGGAACTATGGACCGGCGTCGCAAAGTCCACGAATCGTGAAAACAGCCAAGCCAAATTGGTGCGATTTTTGTCAGGCGTCCAAATTCTTGACTGGCCTTCTGCCGCCGTCATCCGGTATGCCTCGGTCCGTGCTTATCTCGAACTTCGCGGCTCGCGAATCGGCGAATTGGATCTGCTCATCGCGGCCCATGCCCTTCACGAGGACCTTCCGCTGGTCACCAACAATGCCAAAGAATTCAGGCGCGTGCCGGGGCTGAAGGTTGAAAGCTGGATTCGCTAGCGGCGAACATTCGGCGTAGATCCGCCTCGGATATTTTCGCCCGAAAGCCGTATAATTAACGCTGGATGGGAAAGCTTGCTCAATCGATCGGCCTCGCACCCGAGGGCGGGAAACTCGCCTTCGGCGTTCTGTTCGTAGGTCTATTTTTCCTTCTCATAGGCTGGCCGGTTCTTGGAGCTCCGCTCATTCTGCTCGCTGTCGCGGTAGGCTCTTTTTTTCGCGACCCCGAGCGGTACCCCGAGCGCACCGAGGGCGTGATTTTGTCGGCGGCTGACGGCAAGGTCACCGATGTTTCCGAGTGCACGCTTCCGGATGACCGCGAGACTGTTTACCATCGCGTGTCAGTCTTTATGTCCCCGCTGAATGTGCACGTGAACCGCGCGCCGATAGCCGGCGAAGTGGCGACGGTCGAGCATACGCCGGGCGAGTTCCGCGCCGCGTTTCGCGATACTGCCAGCGCGCGTAACGAACGCAACCTGATTGTCTTTCGCGACGCTGCGGGACGCCGGCACGGCATCATGCAGATCGCCGGTTACCTCGCGCGGCGTATTGTATGTCGCGTGCATCCACACGACAAAATCGAGATGGGGCAGCGCATCGGGCTAATCATGTTCGGCAGCCGCGTCGACCATTTCATCCCTCCCGACTACCGCGTTAGTGTTGCGGTCGGCGAGCGCGTGCTCGCTGGTGAAACCGTTATTGGAGAACTCGCGCAATGACCGCAAATCGTGCAGCTATCCGCGAACCTCGTCCGGAAACGCGGATGCGTCTTATCTCGGGCCGGATCCGACAACAACGCAAAAAGGTGGTGGCTCCCTTGCGTCGCGGCGTATTCCTACTTCCAGTCACTATTACCTCTCTCGGTCTCTTGTCGGGCTTCTATTCGATCGTCTCGTCGATCAATGGGCACTTCGAGGTCGCCGCGGTGATGATCGCGGTCGCCTTCGTATGCGATGGACTCGATGGCCGCGTCGCCCGCGCCTCGCGCACCTCCAGCGAGTTCGGGGTCGAATATGACAGCCTCTCCGATGTGGTCGCGTTCGGCGTCGCACCGGCATGCCTCGCATACACGTGGGCGCTCAAACCGCTCAATGGTATCGGCATCGTCATCGCCGGGATGTTCGTGGTATGCGGCGCGTTGCGGCTGGCGCGATTCAACATCCAGACCGAGACCGTCGATAAAAACCGCTTCGTGGGTCTGCCGATTCCGGGCGCGGCCGCGCTGATCGCGGGCACCGCGCTTTCCTACAGCTACTTCGAACTCGCCTCGCCGCGCGCGCTGACCATCGCGATGGCGCCGATTACGTTGGCGCTCGGTCTTCTGATGATCTCGCGAGTTCCTTACCCCAGCTTCAAGACCATCACGGTTCATAAGCGTGCGCCGATTGAATTGACCATCGGCGTGGTGATGGCAGCTGCGACGCTGTTTGCGCTTCCGCAGTTAACGGCCTTCCTGTTGGCGGCCGTCTTCGTTCTTTCCGGTCCCTACCTGATGCTGCGTGGCGAGGAGATGCAGCCCAAGGTCCCGGTGCTCCATCCCGTTCCCTCCGTTAACGGAAAAAACGCGTCTCCGACGGCAAATGGAAAGCAGACCGGCAGCCTAGATGACAAGTCGCATCAGGATCGGGTCTGAAATGAGGCGCGTCGTTGTGCTTGCCGCTTTCGCGTCATTGGGGCTAATGGCGATAGCCGCGTCGGGATGCGTGAGGGAAGAAATCGGACCGCGGAACTTCCATACCACCGCCTACATCGAACGCAGCGCTGACGAACAGCAGACTAGCGCGAGCTCCGTGCCGTCCTCTGCACCCGACGATGCCAGTTCTTTCAGCGATCAATCGCACCATTG
>VFSW01006790.1_pt1 | contig 16754 bp, 9 predicted proteins | sample 5358111 | NCBI WGS metagenome assembly VFSW01 (sample SAMN11554181, study PRJNA540505) | mine drainage metagenome | isolation source: sediment from site ElyBrook_90M | place: USA: Ely Copper Mine, Vershire, VT | collected 2017
CCACTACTGGGGATTGTGTGCCTTTTCGGCGTCGAGGTTTTTCAAAGTCGGGTCTGCTCCTCCACCCTGCTCCTCCACCCCCTACGGATTGTGGGTGGTCACCGGCTGGGATACGTACTGGGCGGCGGGATTGCGCTGGCGGCTCTGGCGGGGTGTCCGGATGCCCATCTCGCCCCGTGCCCGAGCGGACAGGGCGCGTGCCCGGTGGGGTCGACGATCGACTGCTCGACCGCCGCTGCAACGTATCCCATCGGCGACTGACGGCCTTCGCGGGGCCCTGCACATCGCGTACGCGCGTTGGCGGAGGTCGCGATGGACAGACAGCGGACCGCGGACGGACATCGGCGATGGCGACAGTGGAGCGAGCAAGACGCGAAGGAAGCGCTCTCGGAACTGGCGCGTAGCGGCGAGGGCATTGCGCGCTTTGCGCGCCGCAAGGGCGTCTCGGAGCAGCGCCTGCACTACTGGCGCAAGCGGCTCGGGCAGACGAGCGCGCCAGCGTTCGTGGCCGTCCCGGTCGCCGCGAGCATCGCCCAGATCGAGATCGCTTCGGAAGCGGTGACGGTTCGCGTCCGCGAGGATATGGACATCGAGCAGTTGGCCGACCTCATCGAGGTCGTCGCTCGTCGCGGTCGCGGATGCTGACGCTGTCGCCGGGCGTGAGGGTGTTCGTCGCGACGGCGCGCGTGGACGGTCGCAAGGGCATCGACGGCCTGAGTGTCCTGGTGCGCTCGCAGTTCGCCGAGGACCCGCTGTCGGGCTCGATGTACGTGTTCTTCTCGCGGCGAGCCGACCGCGTACGCGTTCTGTACTGGGACCGCGACGGCTACGTTCTGGTCACAAAACGCTTGGAGAAGGGCACCTTCCGCGTCCCCTGGCCCGCCGAACAAGGCCGCGCGATCATCGAGGCCGCCGAGCTGCTGCTGGTGCTCGAAGGCATCGATCTGCGCGGAGCCGAGCGCCGCGCGCGATGGTCGCCGCGTTCGCCTGTGCGCGCGCTGCACACTTTGTGAGATCGATCTTCGGGGGCGACGTCGAATCCTCTTTCCATCCGTCGCCCGGTGCGGCACAAGCGACGTCGCGTGTCCGAGCCGAGCGACAAGCTTCCGCCGATCACCAGCGCGCTGGATCCCGATCTGGGCGCGGTCAAGAAGTTCGTCTCCGACATGATCGCCAAGGGCGCCATCGCCGCGCTGGTCGCAGCGATCGTCGCGCTGCTGGTCAAGATGCGCGACCTCAACACGGAGCTGATGCGGAAGCTCGCGAGCAAGTCGCGCAAGCGTCCGCCCAACGAGGAGATGCGGCGGCTGCAGCTGGAGCTGCCGCTGCTCTGGGCGTCGGTCGCCAATGACGCCAAGCCCGCGTCGGCGCCGCCGCCGGACAAGAAACCCAACAAGCGCGGCGCCAAGAATCCGAAAGCGCACGGCCGGCCGAAACTGCCGGCCCACCTGCCGCGCGTGCCCGACGTCCACCTGGTCCCGGCCGACCAGCGCACGTGCCCCCACTGCCACGTCGAGCTGGCGACCATCTGCATCAAGACCACGGCCGAGAAGCTCGACGTTCGGCCGTCGCAGTTCGTCGTGTCGCAAACGCAGGTCGAGACGTGCTCCTGCCCCAAGTGCCACCAGTACGTGGTGACCGCCGACAAGGGCGACGAGATCCTCGACCGCGGCATACTCGGCAACGAGTTGCTCGTGCAGGCGCTCGTCGATCATCACGAGGACGCCGTGCCCTGGGAGCGCATGGAGCGCAACGCTCGCGACGAGGGCGTGCCGCTCGCCGCCAACACCCTGGCGTCCTCGGTCGGACGCGTCATCGACCTGCTGGACCCGGTCGTCCGGCACATTCGCGAGGCCTGCTTGTCGGCTCGATTCACCGCGCTCGACGCCACGCGCATGCCCGTACTCGACCCGCTCCACCCGCTGGGCATCCGCAGCGCGGCGCTCTGGCTCATCGAGGGCGACCACCGCTACGCGTGCTTCCTCTACGCGCCCAGCGCCCACGCCGAGCACCTGCGCAAGTTCTTCGAGGGGCGCACGCTCGGCAGCGTCATGTGCGACGGCTCGCCCACCAACAACTGCGTCGAGGACGCCGGCGGCAGGCGAGGCGGATGCAATGCGCACGGCCGGCGCGGCCTGGTCGAGGCGCTTCGGCTCGGAGATGCTCGCGCCGTCGAGGGGCTGGAGCTGTACGCCAAGATCTTCCACGTCGACGCCGAGTCGGGGCGTCTCGGCGAGAGCACCGAGCAGCGCTTCGAGCGGCGACTGCGCGAAACCGCGCCGCTCGTTGGCGAGCTGCGCGCCTGGCTCGATAGGCGCCTGGGCGACGTCGAGCCCAAGAGCGTGCTGGGTCAAGCCCTCGGATATCTCGACCGGCAGTGGCCACGCCTGACGGCGTTCCTGCGCGACCCGCTCATGGAGCTGACCAACAACGAGGTCGAGGGCGGCCTGCGCACATGGGTGCTCAATCGCAAGACCTGGCTCTTCGTCGGCCACGAGCTGAGCGCTCGCCGCGCCGCCGACGCGCTCACCCTCATCCGCACTTGCAGGAAGATGGGCATCGACCCGCGCGCCTACCTGCGCGACACGCTCGCGAAGATCCTCGCCGGCGAAAAGAACCTCGCCGCGCTGCTGCCCGAGACCTTCGCCGCATCGCACGCCGAGCGCGCCCCTGCCGTCGCGGCGTAGCCCGGCCCGTGCCGCTGACGCTTGACGCCCGGCACCGACACGTTCAGCGTCGTGTGGCGCCATGCTTGAGAAGACACAACAGCGGTCGATCGACGCCGGCGGTCCCTTCATGTTGCACGAGCACGATCCGCCGCCCGAGTGCGGTCACGGCGGCGTGTGTGTCGACACGCAGCTCGATGCCGCGCACCGCACCGACGATCGCGTCGTGTTATCGCTTCGTCGAGCCAAGGGACAAGAGAGCGGTTCCGTCGAGGTCGAGAAGGACCGGGTTTCCGTCACGCTCTCGCTCGCGACGGGTGACTGCTCCCCGCACGATGCGCAAGCAAGCGCGTTCCTCGCCGAGCATGGCTGGCTCGCTCGCGCCCTCGCCGCGCGCGTCGATTGGCTCCGGCTGAGAGTGCAGCGTGCAGCGTCCCGCCGGGACCGCACCGGCATCCCCGCCGCGCTCGCGCGCGCCGAACCGGGCGCCATGGTCCCTCATCACGACGTGTGCCCGGCAGACTGGGACCTGCTCTTCAACCACGAGGGCTGCACCTACTGGGCGATCGTGCACCATTGTCCCAACCCGAGCTGCACGTGCACCGAGATCGTGGTCGAGCTGCAACGGATCGATCCGCAACATGCATCGCACGTCGGGCAGCTACAGATCGACTTCGCCGTCACGCGGATCCGGCCGAAGGCGTCGACGGCGAAGGCCGCGGCACTCTTTGCGCCGCTCTGGGCGAAACACGCCGCCGAACTGGTGATGCGCTACGGCGAAGTGCGACGCGCCGTCCGTCAGCTCGCCGCGCTTCGCGAGGCCGACCACCACGATGCGCCCGCGCATGACGAGGCCCGCGGTCCCCCGCGCCCTCGCATCAGTCGCAACGCGCCGTGTCTGTGCGGCTCCGGCAAGAAGTACAAGCGCTGCTGCGCGGACCGCGACGCAGCGGCCGCCGGCGCCGATGCAGCAGACGCAGGCCCGAGGCCGTAGCTTCCCGGCGCCTGTCGGCGAGCACGACCTCGCAGCCGCCGTCAATGCGCTCGGCGGACGTCACTGGCCGATGGGTTACGCTGCAACTCAGTGTGGAGGTCTCGGGATCAGTGATCCAGCAGTCGGGGTCGATCACCGGCTGTGCATGGCAAGCGGGAGCCAGCCGGGGCTGTGCAAGCCGCTGTGCGGACCGGGCGGGGCGAAGACAATGACTGCGGCGGAGGGCGTGTGCGCGGACACGACATGCGCGGCGGCGACAGGGGGTAGCGGTGGAGGGGCGGCAGACGGGGGCCACTGAACTCCATACTTAGGGCTTCACGAAAATCGCTCCTCGGCTTCTGCGGTCGCCACCGCGCTCCGGAACGCCGCGTTGCGTACGGCTCGGATCGGTGCAAGGCCACGATACACGACGGCCGGAGGTGCCCGGCCGCGGCGCTTCCCGGCAACTACGGGTTCTGCGGCCGGCATCGGTAGCGACACTACAGCGGCGCCTCTCCTCCATCCTCCATCTCCGGCGGGTAACGTGCTCGTGAGCCGCTTCACGGCTGCCCTCGCTCGCCGATGGAGCGATACTGCCCCTCCGCGATCATGGCCCTATCCGAGCAGCCTCCGGCCTCTACTCCGCAGGTCCCGGTCTCGGAGCTCGATTCAGTCCTCGCCGTGCAGCTTACGATCGCCTGGGCGGGCGAGACCGTTGGCGGTGTCGGCGGCGAGAACCGCCTGGGCTGGTGGCGCACCGAGCTAACCGATCCGGAGGCCGGCGGCGACTTCCTCGCCCGCATGCTGCCCCGCACGCACGCCTGGGCCGCCTTCGGCGCCGTCCGCGACGCCGCGCGCCACGTCGACGAGGTCGCCCGTCGCCGCAGCGGCACCCCCGACGCCATGTGGAGCCTGTTCCACTTCGGCTTCGCCCTCGACGAGCGGCTCGACGCCAGGCTCGCGGAGCTCCGACGAGCGGGCGCCCTGCCGCGCGAGGCCCTGGGAGCAACTTTGCCAGTTGCCGATCGGTTCGACCGCGCGGCCTTCACGGCGTGGCTCGGGGGCCTGGCGCCGAAGGTCTCGACGGAGGTCGTCCCTGGCGGCCGAAGGCTGCGCGGGCGGCCGTCCTCGCCCGTCGAGGCTTCGCGCAGGCTCGCGGCCGCGCTCGTTCCCTTCGGACCTGCGTACCCACTCCCCTTCTTCTCGATGGCCAGCCCGTGAGCGAGCGACCGGGGGAGAGCATCGAGGTCCACACGCGCATCCTGCGCGTGACGCTCGCCGAGCCCGAGTGCCGCGCGTACTGGCAGCATGTCGATCTCGCGATCCCGTCGGAGCAGCGGGCGGCATGCGCCTTCGAGGAACGCTGGTTCGGGGCTCGGACTATGGCTCGGGTGCGCACGCTCATCGCAACCCTTTCCCAGCGGTTCGACGCCACCCCGGACGCCCTCGGCGCCCTGCGCGCATGGCGCGGAATCCCGGCGGACGCTCGCCTGCTCGCCTGCCACTGGCACCTGCAGTTCAGCGATCCCGTATACCGCGCCTTCACCGGGCCCTACCTGGCGCAACGGCGCGCCGACGGGCACGGCACCGTCGACCGTGATCAGGTGGAGCGCTGGGTCCACACGACCTGGGGCGAGCGTTGGGCTGCCCCCACCCGGCTGAAGTTCGCCGGCAATCTCCTCACCGCCTCCGGTGAGGCAGGTCTGGTGGCCGGTCGCACCAACCCCCGCAAACTCGTCACGCCCCGTGTCCCGGACGAGGCTCTCGCTTACCTCCTTTACCTGCTGCGCGAGGTCCGCATCGAGGGGCGCTTCCTGGACAACCCGTACCTGGCGTCCGTCGGGCTCACCGCCGACATCCTACCCGCGCGGTTGGCCTCGCTGCGCGGCCTGCGGTTCCGTCAGCTCGGCGACGTCGTGGACCTCGAGTGGGGCGCGCCCACCCTGCGCGCCTGGGCCGAGCACCTCCAGCAAGCGAGCCCCGCATGAGCCAGCAGGAGCTCTCCCTCAGCGTCGACCTGGACGGCGCGATCGCCGCCCTCAAACGGGACCTGCTCACCGAAGGCGGCCCGCGCATCAGCACGATCCGCACCTACAACTTCGGCATCTTGCCTTACCCGCCAGACCAGGAGTTCAAGCTGCGGGCGAAGATCCACACCCTGGCCTCCGAACTCGTGGAGGGCGGCTGGGAGGTGCGATCCATCGCCCTGCAGAAGCTGCTCTTCGATCGGCTGCAGGCCGAGGGCCCGGAGTTCGTCGAGACGCTCATCGCGACCGAGAAGCGCCACCACGCCAAGGCTGTCGACCTCACGGGCAACCCGGCCGAGCCCGAGCCCGACGTCGCGCTGAAGTACCTCACCGCGCACATCGGCGACCTTATCGAGGGCCCCACCGGCATCGCCGCCGACATCTCCCGCGAGATCGACACCCTCCGCGAGGAGCACCCCGACAAGGAGAACCGAACCGTCGTGTTCATCGGGCGCGCCGGGGCGCTGTACCCATTCTTCCGCACCTCGGCGCTGCTGCGGCACCTCGACGGCCACACCCGCAACTTGCCGGTGGTGCTGCTCTACCCCGGCGCCCGCACCGACGTGACCGCACTCTCCTTCATGGGCGTTCTGGAGCCCGACCGCGACTACCGCCCCCCTATCTACCCCTGACGCCCGCCGCCCCCAACATCATGAAGATCCTCGAGCTCTTCGCCCGCAACGTCACCCGCCCTATCGCGCCGGTTGTCTACTTCCACGAGGACGATCCCGCCAAGCTGCACGCTGAGGTCCGCGAGTACATCGTCACCGGCGGCTACCCGCCGGGCAGCCACCGCGCCAGCCGCAGCCAGGAGGGAGGCATCCACGAGGAGCTGGTGCGCTTGCTGCGTGGCCTGCGCGCCGAACTCGATCGCGGCGCGGGCCTGCCCGCGAGCTGGATCTCCGGCTACTACGGCAGCGGCAAGTCGAGCTTCGCGAAGCTCCTGGGCCTGAGCCTCGACGGCCGACGCCTCGACGACGGCACCCTGCTCTCCGAGGCGTTCCTTGCGCGCGACGAGTCCCCGCTGCGCGACGAGCTCGGGCAGGCCTGGTCAGCCCTGGTCAAGGGCCTGCAGCCGATTGCCGTGACCTTCGACATCGGCGCCCGGGCGCAGACGGGCGAGCACGTTCATGCCGCCATCGTCCGACAGGTGCAGACGCGCCTGGGCTACTGCCCCAAGCAGGCTGTCGCCGACTTCGAGCTGGCGATGGAGATCGACGGCCAGTACGGCGCGTTCCTCGAGGCCGCGAAGCGCGTGCTCAAGCGCCCCTGGACGGAGCTCAAGGACGCGCGCCTGGCCGACACGCACTTCTCGCACGCGATGCACGCCCTCGACCCCGAGCGCTACCGCGAGCCGACGAGCTGGCTCGACGGGCGCGTGCTCGTGGGGTCGGCCGAGGGCAGCGATCCGGCGAGCGCGGTGCGCGACATCGGCGACATGATCCGCCTGCGCGTGCCCGGCCGCACGCTGTTCGTCGTCGTCGATGAGGTGAGCCAGTACGTCCACGACAGCGGCGACCGCATGCTCAAGCTCCAGTCGTTCGTGTCCGAGCTCGGCGCGCGACTGAAGGGCGGCGTATGGCTGCTCGCAACCGGCCAGCAGAAGCTCGACGACACCGCCGGGGTCGCGCTCTCCAAGCTCAAGGATCGCTTCCCCGACCGGCTGCGCGTCCACCTGGGCACTGCGAACATCCGCGACGTCGTCCACCAGCGCCTGCTCAAGAAGTCGCCGGCCGGGGCCACGCGCCTCGCCCAGGACTTCGAACGGCACCGGCCCGACCTGCGCCTGTACGCCTACGGCTGCGAGGACGTCACCGACGAGGACTTCATCGATGTCTACCCGATGCTCCCGAAGCAGATCGAGCTGCTGCTGAGCATCACCACGGCGCTGCGCGCCCGCTCATCGCGCACGCAGGGCGATGCGCAGGCCATTCGCGGCCTGCTTCAGCTGCTGGCTGCACTGTTCACCGAGCTCTCCCTAGCCGAGCGAGAGGTCGGGGAGCTGGTCACGCTCGACCTCATCTACGACGTGCTGCATACGGGCCTCGACGCCGACGCGCAGATGTCGATGTCGCGCATCCTCGAAGACTGCAACCGGGCAGGCGATGTCATCGGCGTGCGCGTCGCGAAGGCCGTAGCGCTGCTCGAGCTGGTGCAGCGCGACGACGTCCAGACGGAGGAAGCCCGCACCAGCGCGAGGCTCGTTGCGCGCTGCCTGTACGACCGATTGGGACGCGGCGACCTCGAGCCGCCGGTGACCACCTCCCTCGAGCGCATGCGCGCTGCAGGACTGCTCGGCTACTCCGAGAAGACCGGCTACAAGCTCCAGAGCTCCGCGGGCCAGGAGTGGCAAAAGGAGCGCGATGGCCTGCGCGTGCCGGCCGAACAGGTCAGCACGTCGATCCAGGAGACGCTGGTGCGCCTGATGGCCGACGTCGAGCGGCCGAAGCTCGGCGTGCGCCCGTTCCCGTGGCTCGCCTTCTTCTCCGATGGCCGGCAGGTCTCCGACGCCCGCGTGACCCGCGCCTCGGACGACGCCGTCGTGACCATCGACTTCCGCTGGGTCGCACCCGACCTGCAGGAGCCCGACGCCTGGCTGAAGGCCACCCACCCGGACAGCGGCCCGATGAAGGACCGGCTGGTCTGGGTCGTCGGCAGTCCCGGGCGTGCGCTCGAGATCGCCCAGCGCCTCGGGCGCTCGGAGCACATGGTGCGGAAGTTCGAGGCCAAGCGCGAGTCGCTGACGGACGCGCGCAAGAGCCTCCTGCGCGAGGAGCAGGCACTGGTCGACACACTGCTGAAGGATCTCAAGCAGGCCGTGACCGAGGCGTTTCTCGCGGGCACCTTCTACTTCGCCGGGCGTCCGTACCCCGCGCGCCTCGAGGGCTCGACCCTCCCGCTCGCCCTCCACGACTTCGCCGAGCGTCGCCTGCGCGAGCTGTTCCCGCACTACATCGACCTGGCGATCCTCGAGGGCGAGCTCGACCAGCTGCTACAGCCGCAGCTGCACGGCCCCTCGACCAAGTTCTTCGAGAAGGGTCTCGGCCTGCTGTCGATGGACGCGGGCAAGGTCATTCCGAGCTGCGACGGCCTGGTGCCGCGTCGGATGATCGAGCTGCTCAAGAAGGACCCGGGCCTGAGCGGCGGCGCGCTGCTCGCGAGCCTGGGCAAGCCCCCGTGCGGGTACGCCGACGACATCGTGCGTGCCACAGCGCTGGGCCTGCTGCGCGCCGGCAAGGTCCGCATCGACGACGAGCAGGGCGCGACGCTGACCGACGTGCGCGATCCGGGCGCACAGGACGTCTTCAAGCGCGACCGCAACTTTCGGCGCGCATCGTTCCACCTGGCCCTCGACGAGGCCCTGACCCAGAAGGATCGCAACGCCATCTGCAAGCTGTTCGAGACCTACCTGCGCGTGGAGCTGGATCGCGAGAACGGCCCCATCGCCGACGCCGTGCACGAACGGTTCGGCGCGCAGCGGGAGCGTCTGCGGAAGATCGAGCAGAACTGGCGAAGACTGCCGGGAGACCGCGAGTTCCCACCGAAGCTGGAGCGCTTCGCCCAGGCCCTCGAACAGTGCCGACGCTCGCGCGAGGTTGAACCGACCGTGAAGGCGGCGAAGGCGAACATCGACGTGCTCCGGGATGGCTTCGAGGCGCTCGGCCGCTTCGAGACGGATCTGGCCGAGAGTGTCCTCAAGGTGCTGGAGGCCGCCGCCGCCGCGGTTCGCGACAGGGTCTCGCAGCTCGAGGCCGCGGACGCCGCAGCCGACATCGCCGCGGACGCCAAGACCTTGCGCGAGCACCTCGCCTCCGATCGGCCCTGGATAGAGGCGCAGGGCCTCGCAGCGCCCATCATCCGAATCCACGAGCGCTACCTGGCTGAGCGCGCCTCGATCCTCGGCCAGCAGGAGCAGCGCGCCGAGGCGGCCCGCGAGGCCATCAAGCGTCGTCCCGGCTTCGAGCGCCTCAGCCCCGACGCCGCCCACCATGTCCTGCGCCCCATCACCGAAGCGCTCTGGGACACCACCGCTGACGCCATCGCCCCGCGCCTCGACCAGCTTCGCGACGGCTTCCCCAAGCGGCTGGAGGCCGGGGAGGAGGCCGCCAACGCGCGCCTGGACGACGCCCTGGAGTCACTCGACGCCCGGCCGGTGGTGCGGGTGGCGATCTCCCTGCGCGGCCGGGTCATCGAGACGCGCGCCGACCTCGACGCCCTGCTGCGCGAGATCGAGGGCCGCCTGCGCGAGCCGCTCGAGAAGCAGAAGCGCGTCCGCATCGTGTGAGCGAGACCACTGCCGATGCTGACCCCCGACGCCAAGGACGCCCTACGCCGCACCATCCGCGGCCTGCGCGAGCGGCTCACGACGGACCTGCACGCCGAGGCCGAGAGCACCTATGGCCTCGCCCGCGCCGATGTCGCCGACCTGCCCGAGGTGGCGCGCGAGCGTCGCGCCCGCCTGCTCGGCCACCTCGACGAGCACGCCCGCAGCGTCTCGCCCGCCGAGTCGAAGAAGAGCCGCGCTGCGGCGCGCGACCGCGTGCTGTCGCGCTTCGTGCTCGAGGCGGCCCACACGCTCGTCAACCGCCTCGTCCTGCTGCGCCACATGGAAGCACTGTCCGCGGGTCGCCCGCGCGCCGAGCGCCTGGTCCCGATCGACGTCGTCACCAAGGGCTGGCAGAGCCCGGCCTACCGCGCCTGGCGCGAGCACGCACCCGAGCTCTGTGACGACGCGACCGAGGGCTACGCGACGCTCCTGGCCCTGGTGTTCGGGGAGCTGGCGCACGATCTGCCAGGGCTCTACGGCGACGTCGGTATCACGCGCCTCTTCCCGGTGCCACCATCCACCCTGCGCGCCGTCGTCGAGGCCCTCAACGAACCCGCCCTCGATGCCGCCTGGACTGACGACACGACCCTTGGCTGGGTCTACCAATTCTGGAACGACCCCGAGCGCGAGCGTCTCGACGCGAAGCTCAACGAGGGCGGCAAGGTCGAGCAACACGAGATCGCATCCAAGACGCAGATGTTCACCGAGCGGTACATGGTCGAGTGGCTGCTGCAGAACAGCCTCGGTCTGACCTGGCTTGCGATGTGCAAGAAGCACGGCTGGCGCCCCGACGCCGAGGACGTGCTGAACGCGCTCGACCGGCGCCGCGCGGAGTGGCGGGCCAGGCGCGAGGCCGGCGAGGTGGCGCTCGACGCCCTGATGCCCATTGAGAGCCCACTCGAGGACCGCTGGAAGTACTGGGTGCCGCAGCCGATCCCGGACGATGCGGTTGCGAAGGCGCCCGAGTCGATACGCGACCTCAAGCTCCTCGATCCGGCCTGCGGCTCGGGGCACTTCCTCGTCATCGCGTTCGATCTGCTCGCGGCGCTCTACGAGGTGGAGGGGCGCCACCGGGGCGAGACCTGGACGGCGCGGCAGGTCGCGGAGTGGATCGTCGAGAACAACCTGCACGGCGTCGACATCGATCCGCGCGCCGTGCAGATCGCTGCTGCGGGCCTCTACGTGAAGTGGCGCACGCTCGCCGCCGACGCGCGCCCGAAGCAGGTGAACCTCGTCGCCCCGGCGCTCCACCTCGGCCACTTGCCATCGGACGATCCGGCGCTCGTGCAGCTCCGGCGGTCGCTCGCTAGCGAGGCGGGCGTGCCCGAGGATGTGACGACGCGCCTCGTGGGGGCGCTGGCCGATGTGGACCACCTTGGGTCGTTGCTGAAGGTGGACCGGGCGATCGACGAGGCGCTGCGCCCGCTCGGCCAAACCCCCTCTATCGAGGCGCGGCAGGGGGACATCTTCCGCGGGATGCCAGCGGCGCAGGAGCGGCTCGATCTGACCGGGACGCGCAAGACGGTGCTCGAGCGGATCGAGGACTTCCTCGCGCAGCACGGGGCCGAGGGGGATCTGGGGCTGCGGCTCGACGGGGAGGAGCTGGCGGCGGGGCTGCGGTTTCTGCGGATCGTGTCGGAGGATACGTACCACGTCGTTGTGGGGAATCCGCCGTACCAGGGTACGGGGAAGATGGCGGACTCGGCGTACATCCAGAAGGAATACGCGACGGGAAAGGCGGATCTTTACACTGCGTTTCTTCTCAGAGGCTTGGACCTCACCCGAGTCGGAGGGGTGGCGGGACTTCTGACGATGCGTGGCTGGATGTTCCAAGCCACATACACGCGGCTCCGTTCCGAGCTGCTCGGCAAACACGACCTGCGATCCGTCGCCGATCTCGGCACCGGTGCGTTCAGTAGCCGCTCGATGGACGACGTCATCTCTTCAGTGATGGTGGTGTGGCTTCGGACGCCGACACACGATGGCCCTTCCGTCGGCATCCAAGCGGCACCTCTAGCCGACCCGACGCGCGACGCAGGGAAGCCAATGCGTCGAGCCGCCGCTCTGCTCGCGCAGACGCAGCGCCACGAGTTCACGCCCCGCGACTTCCAGACGATCGAGGGGGAGCCGTTCGTGTTCTGGTGGTTCCGCGAGTTTCGGGCAGAGTACGCGGCGGCTCCAAAGTTGGGCCGCGTGAGTCCTGTCCGATTCGGTACGAGTACGGGCGACAACACACGTTTCGTGCGCTTCGTGTGGGAAGTGGATCGAACGAGGGTCCAGGTCAGCGACAAGAGAGGCGCAGATGGCGCATGGAGACCCTTCGTCAACGGTGCAAAAGGGCGAGCCTGGGTAGAGCCCTTGCTCGAGGTCGTACGTTGGGCGAACGATGCTCTCGAAGTAAGCAATTGCCCGAGCGCCGCAATCAGAAACCCGTCGTACAACTTCAGGAAGGCCGTCGCCTTTTCGATGATCGGTAGCAACTTCACGGCGCGAGTCCACCGCTATCCCAGCGTGTTCGGAAATAAGGGGTCGTCCGTTTTTCCCGAGGATGTGGCGGGCACGGTCGCCATGATGAACGCGCGAAAGGCTCGGTGGACGCTTGAGTCACTGAATCCGGGTCTGGGCTGCGAGGTGGGAGATGTGATCCGCTTGGCAGTCATCCCCGTCCCTGACGCAGACGAAGTCTATTCGACCGTTGAGCGCGCCTTCGCTGAGCGCGAGGCTGCGCGCGAGACGTCCGTCGAGTTCCGTCGCCCCGGCCCATCGCCTTGGACCTACGCAAGGGACTGGGCGCAGCGCGCCGTGGATCGCCGCGCAGATTCGCCGCTACCCCCGTACGAGCCCGCATACGATCGCCCGTCGCCAATCGACTTCATCTCCTACGCGTTCGGCGTCGCCGTGGGCCGCTTCGGAGCCAAGGGCGAGGGAATCCTAGACGCCGCGCCCTCGAGCACCTTGCCCCACGGCATCCTCTTTCTCTCTTCCAACGGCGTTGATGATAGCCTATGGCACCCAGCCTGCGAGCCACTCCACGCCGCCTGGGCCGAGCACGGCGCCGCCATCGGCGGCCGCGAGGATCTACGCGGCTGGCTCCGCACGAAGTTCTTCGCGGAACACAAGAGCAAGGCGCGCTACGACAGCCGCCCCATCTACTTCCCGCTGTCATCGAAGCAGAAGAGCTTCGTCGCCTGGGTATCGATCCACCGCTGGCAGCACGACACGCTGCAGGTGCTACTTTCGGATCACCTCCGGCGCGAGGAGGCACGCCTCGACGGCCTGCTCTCCGACCTGAGGCGCGCCCGGACCGAGGGGGCGAAGCGCGCCGAGGCCGAGCGCCGCTTCCGCGACACGCAGCGGCTGAGCGACGAGCTGGCAGAGTTCGTCGCCCTGGTCCGCGCCATCGCCGAGGAGGGCCCGCCCCCGACCGACGACCGCTGCCTGCGGCGCGAAAAGGACGCCCGCTTCGCCATGGACCTCGACGACGGCGTCATGGTCAACAGCGCCGCGCTCTGGCCACTGCTCGAGCCGCAGTGGAAGGACCCGAAGAAGTGGTGGAAGGAACTCGCCACCGCGGAGGGCCGCAAGGACTACGACTGGTCGCACCAGGCGGCGCGCTACTTCCCGGCGCGCGTCGAGAAGAAGTGCCACGATGACCCGTCCCTGGCCGTGGCCCACAAGTGCTTCTGGCGGCTGCACCCGGCGAAGGCCTACGCTTGGGAGCTGCGGCTGCAGGACGAGATCCGGCCGGACTTCACCATCGACGAGTCGGGCAGTGACGAGGAGCGGGCAGCGTTCCTCAAGCAGAAGCCCCAGGAGGCCGCGGCGATCGTCGAGGCAGAGCAGCGGCGAAGGCAGCGGAAGAAGGACGCGACGGAGGTGGCCGCGCAGACCGAGTTGGGTGAGGGCGAGACCGAGGGCGGCGACGACATCGAGGAGACCTCGTGACCGGGCCCGTCTCCACCGTCCTCGCGGCCGAGGTGACAGCCGTCGTTCGCCGCCACGGCCTAGTGGCTTGGATGGACCCCCGCGGCCACTACACGGCGTTCGTCGACGACCTGGTCGGTCAGCACACCGCCGGTGACCTCGGCTTTCCGGTCGTGGCCTACCGGGGCAGCTTCCTCGAGCTGATGCTGGCGCTCGCGCCCCACGGCAACGGCCTCGATCCCGAGCGCCTGCTCATCCACCTGCCCGGATACGAGGCGGGCAACGTGCGCCAGACCCCCGTGCTGGAGCAGTACGAGGCGGCGTTCCCATTCCGCAAGGCGCTCGAGACGCTCGTCACCGAGGCCGCGGCGGGGCGCGTCGGAGCGGAGGCGATCCAGCGCTTCGTCGCCTCGCCGGGCCTGACGCTCGCGCAGGCGGACGCCTGGCTCCAGGGGCACCTGTCGGGGCCGCGCACCGGCGTTGCGGAGCGGCTCGCCGTACTGGCGCCGTCGCAGCTGGTCGATGGGCTGTTGGGCGAAGACCGCGCTCTGCTGCGCGAGCTCAAGCCCCAGGACGCAGCGGAGCTGGCAGCACACCTCGAACGCGTGGTGGGCATCGACGCCACCTGGCGCACGTTCTTCGGGGTGCGGGCGGGCGAAGCACGGGATCTGGAGCCGCTCGTCACCGCCTTCGCCGGATGGCTGCTGGCCGTCGAGTACGTGCTCGACCTGCAGCGCGAGCCGTACACGCCCGAGCTGCGCCCCCTGCGGCGTCTCGCGCGGCCCTTCGCCGACCAGTCGCTGGCACTCACGCGCCACCTGCGCGAGCAGCACCCGGCGGCGTACGCCTCGGCCGCCGACGAGACCGAGCAGCGCGTGAGCGCCGACGCGCTGCGGGCCACGGCCTCCGAGCTCGGGAAGATCGACACCTTCCGGTTCGAGGAGGAGCGGGTACGCGAAGCCGCCGTGGCCGCCGCCCGCCAGGGCCGCTGGCGCGAGGCGCTGCAGTGGGCCGAGCAGCGTGAGGGCGTGGCGTTCTGGCTGGATGCCTCGCCGCCAAAGCGCTGGACGTGGACGCTGGTACACCACGCGGCGGCCCTGGGCGTGGCCATCGAGCAGGCGAACGGAGCCCTGCCCGCTGGGGCGACCCTCGCCGACGCGGTCGAGGCCTACACGTCCAAGGGCTACCTCGTTGACCTCGCCCATCGCCGCTTCGAGCAGCGACACCACGAGATCATGAGCGGCGACGTGCACGACCGCGATGGCCTGCTAGCGGTCATCGCCGCCGCGCGCCGGGCCTACCGCGACTGGGCCGATGATCTGGCGCGGTCGTTCTCGCGGATCTGCCAGGCGGGGGGCTTTCTGCCCGACGAGTCGCTGCAGCAGCGCACCATCTTCGAGCGCGTCGTGGCCCCGCTGGCGCGCGAGGGGGAGAAGGCCGCCGTCTTCCTGGTCGACGCGCTTCGCTACGAGATGGGCGCCGAGCTGGCGCGCGACTTCGCCGGCCAGGGCGTGACCGTGGACCTCAAGGCGGCCCTGGCCGAGTTGCCGACCATCACCTCGGTGGGCATGAACGTGCTGGCCGGCGTGGCACGCGGACAGCGGCTCGATCCCATCTTGCGCGGCGACTCGCTCGAGGGATTCAGCACCGGCGAGTACCAAGTGCAGACGCGCGACGCCCGCGCGAAGTCGATGGGCACCCGCATCGACGGCAAGGCGGCACGCCAGCTGGACCTCGACGCCATCGGCGCCATGTCGATCGGCGATCTGCGCGCGCTCGTCTCGCGAGCTCCAGCCCTGCTGGTGATCCATAGCCGGGAGCTGGACGACGCCGGGGAGGCTGGCCTGGGGCCGCTCACCTTCGAGCACACGCTGCGGCAGCTACGCGCGGCCTGGAACCAGCTGAGCCAGGCGGGGGTGAAGCACTTCGTGTTCCTCGCCGACCACGGCTTCTTGCTGCAGGACGCGACGGTGCTTGAGCACCCCTACGGCCGCCGCACCGATCCCGACCGCCGGCACGTCATCGAGGAGCACCTGCGCGCCGAGCCCGGGATGGTGGCGGTGCCACTGTCGTCGCTCCGCTACGAGATCCCCAAGGAGCGCTACCTGCTCCTTCGCGAGGACACGGCGGTGTGGCGAACGACGCAGAAGGGGCAGCCCTTCGTCCATGGCGGCAACAGCCTGCAGGAGCGTGTGGTGCCGGTGCTGGTGGTGCGCCGCAAGCAGCGCGCGGGAGCCACCGACACCGAATACGAGGTGCGCGCCGAGGCGCTCGAGGACCGCCACGGGCGCCGCCGCGTCCGGCTGCAACTGCGCATCGCGCCCCGCGCCACGGGCACACTGGCCTTCACCGGGGCGTCGTACGTAACGCTGAGCCTGCGTGCCAAGGAGCGCCCGGACGTCTCCGTAACCCTCACCGACGTCGAGGGCGGCGCCCAGCTCGACGCCGGCACGCTGCGGGTGCCCGTGAAGGCGGAGTGGTCGACCGTGTACTTCATGCTCGAGGCCGCGACGGCCGGTCCGGTGCAGGTCGAGGTGTTCCACCCCGACGGGCGCGAGCGCGTGGAGGCGTGCACCATCGCGGCTTGGTTCTCGGTGAGCGCGCCGCCGCAGCGGCCGACGACGCCCCAGGCTACGGCCGTGGAGCCCACCTCAGCGCCCGCCCGCGCCCCGGCGACGCCACCCGCCGCACCGCCCATCCCGGCGTCCCGATGGCAGGACGCGATTGACGACGCCGGCTACCGACAGGTGTTCGTGCACCTCGACCAGTACGGAACCGTCAGCGAGGCGGCCCTCGAGACGCTGCTGGGCAACCCGCGCCGCGTGAGGGCCTTTGCG
>VFSW01006791.1_pt1 | contig 16751 bp, 11 predicted proteins | sample 5358111 | NCBI WGS metagenome assembly VFSW01 (sample SAMN11554181, study PRJNA540505) | mine drainage metagenome | isolation source: sediment from site ElyBrook_90M | place: USA: Ely Copper Mine, Vershire, VT | collected 2017
ACCGTCCCGCCGTCGAGCAGCGGGCCGTGTTCGGTGATGCCGACCGCACCCCCCCAGGTGCGCTTGCCGATCAACAAGCCGATCTTCCACCGCCGAAAGGCATTCGCGAAGATGTCGCCGTCCGAGCCGGTATCCTCGTTGACGAGCGCGACCTTGGGGCCGGGCTGCACCACGCGGGGATAGGTGCCCGGTGCATCGCGATTGCGCGAGAAATCCATCCCATGCAGGCTCCGCGCCAGGCGTTCGATCAGCATCTCGGAGATGTTGCCGCCGCCGTTGTCCCGTTCGTCGACCACCAGCGCCTCCTTGCGGACCTGTGGAAACCACCATTTGACGAACTCGCGCATGCCCGCGTCCTCCATGTCGGGAATGTGAATGTAGCCGATGCGGCTTGCACTCAGCCGGTCCACGCGGGCACGATTCGCCGCGACCCATTCGAGATAGCGCAGGTCGGCCTCGCTCGCGAGCGGCAGGTAGCGGATGGTGCGCGCCGCTTTGCCGTCCGCCGTGCCGGAAATCCGCCATTCCACCGCTTGATCGGCAGCCGCCGCGAGCAGCTCGTAGGGATCCGTGCCGGCCCGCAGCTCGCGGCCGTTGATGGCGAGGACGTAATCCCCCACGTGCGCATCCACGCCGACCTCGGTCAGCGGCGATCGATAGCGCTCCTCTTCGTTCTCGCCCGCGTAGATCTTGGCGATGCGGTATCGGCCCGATCGGGCGTCGAGCTCGAAGCGGGCGCCGGGCAAAGCGACGAAGGGGCGTTTGGGCAGGCCCAGGTCTCCGCCCTCGATGTAGGCGTGCTGCACGGTGAGCTCGGAAATCATTTCTGCGATGACGTAGTTGAGATCCGCCCGGTGGCCGACTTGATCGACCAGCGGCGCGTATTTCTTGCGCAGCGCCGGCCAGTCGTAGCCATGCATGTTGCTCACGTAGAAATGGTCGCGATAGCGGCGCCACACCTCGCTGAAGATCTCATGCCATTCTTCGGCGGGCACGCGCGTGGTCATCAGACCGGCGACCGAGACGGTCTTGGCATCGTCGCTCTTGCCCACCTCGTAGTATTTGATTTCCTTGGAAGAGAGCCGGGCGAGCACGTGCTTGCCGTCGGCGGTCGCGGACCACGCCGTCACATCCTCGACCACGGGCTTGGCCTCGCGATCCTTGATCGAGTAGGCCATGACGCCGCTTTTGACGACGGGATCGCGCCCGTAATAGAAGGCACCGTTGCGCTGGTAGAGCAGCGTGTCCTCACCGGCGTGCAGATCGCTGAGGTTGTCGGCGTCCACGGGCACGCGGATCACGCGTCCCATGATGCCGTCGAAATCGATGGCCACCGGCGCCGGAGCTTTGCGCCCGCGGCTGCCGGCGCCGCCGGCGGTACCGCCGTCAGCGGGCCGTTCCTCCTTGGCGGAGTCACGATCCTCGTCGCCGGGCTCATCGTCGCGCACTCCGAACGGGTTTTTCACGCCTGGGTGCAGCGCGAGCGCGAAAATGCCGGTCTGCCGGTCGGTGGCGAATTCGAATTCCACCGTGCTGATCAGCGGTGCATATTCGCGGTTGCTCAGGAAATACAGCAGCTCGCCGTTCGGCGCCCACGACGGGGATTGCGCATTGAAGAACTCGGGGGTGACGCGTCGCGAGGTGCCGGCGGCCGCCGACCAGATGTAGACCGCGGAATAATTGTTGGCCTCATTGCGGGTGTAGCTCAAGAATTGCCCGTCCGGCGACCATTGGTAATCGAGCGTGAGATCCAGCGGGTCTTTGGCGACCTCGGTGCGGCGCTTGGAGGCGAGATCGACCACGTACAGCCGCCCGGTCTGATCGGCGATCGCGATGCGTTTGCCGTCGCCCGACCAGCGGGGCGCGTAGTAGCGCGATCCCGACCCGAAGGTCAGCGCTCGCGGCGGTCCGCCGCCCTCCTGGGGCTGCACGTACAGCTCCTCCTCCCCGCTCGCATCGGATACGTAGGCGAGTTGCCGTCCATCGGCGGACCAGGCGGCCTCGCGCTCGTGCGCGCCGGAGCTATGCGTCAGGTTGCGGGTGACGCCGTGCTGCACGGGCACGGTGAAGACATCGCCGCGCGCCACGATCGCGACTCTACCGCCGATGGGACTGACGGCCAGGCTCTCGATGTTGGCGGCGTCGTTGACCGGTTGTGCCCGCGCGGTCGTATCGTCCGTCGGCACCGTGATGGCGAGGGCGCTGTCTCGAGCGGTGCGGGTGTCGTACACATGAAGCGCGCCGTCAAGCTCGTAGACGATCTGGCCGTCCGCGTCCGCGCTCGGCCAGCGCACGTCCCAGTCGGCATAATGCGTGATCTGGGTCGTCTGCCGCGTGTCCACGTCGTAGCGGTACAGGTTGAACACCCCGCTGCGATCGGAGTTGAAGTAGATCGCGGAGCCGATCCACATCGGATCGCGGTCGGTGCGCGGATCATCGGTGACCCGCACCAGTCCGGGGTGGGCGAGGTCGAAAATATACAGATCGTTGGCCCAGCCGCCCTGGTAGCGCTTCTCGCTGCGGAAATCGCGCCATAGAGGCGAATAAACGATGCGCCGGCCGTCCGGCGAGAAATGCCCCGCGCCCGAAACCGGCATCGGTAATGCGGTGGCGCCGCCCCCGCCCGCCGCCACCGTGTAGAGCTTGCAGTCGAATCGATTGTGTCCGTCGCGCGTGGAGCGAAACAGAACTGCCGTTCCGTCGGGGGTCCAGCCATACACCTGATTGTCGTAACCCCAGCGCTCGGGCAGCGGGCCCGGCGTCGGGTAGTAGGTCAACTGGCGGGGCGCGCCTCCGTCCGACGGCATGACGTACACCTGCTCATCGCCGCCGTACTGCGCGGTGAAGGCGAGTTGACGGCCGTCGGGAGAGAACTTGGCGAACAGCTCCATCCCCGGATGCGAGGTGAGGCGCGCCGCCACGCCGCCCCGCGAGCCGACCGTCCACAAATCGCCCGCATAGCTGAAGACGATGCGGTCGTGCCAGATATCGGGAAAACGCAACAGCCGGGTCGCCGCTTCCGATTGCGCCGGCGACAGGCAAACCGCCGCCAAAATCACCGCGGCTCGCAGGATCGGAGGGGTGCGGACTCGCAACTGCTCAGCGGCTCCGGTAGCGGTCGGTGGCGGTCACCAGCTCATGAATATTGCCGGGTTCGAACGCGGAGTGTCCGGCGTCGGCGACGATGCGAAAGTCCGCCTCGGGCCAGGCGCGGTGCAGATCCCATGCGCTGGTCGCGGGGCAAACCACGTCGTAGCGGCCCTGAACGATGGTCGCCGGAATGCGCCGGATGCGCGGCACATCGTCGATGAGCTGGGACTCGCTGCGCAAAAACCCGCGATTCACGAAGTAGTGGCTCTCGATGCGGGCCACGGCGAGCGCGAACTGGTCCTCTCCCCAGCGGCGAATGTTGTCGAGATTGCTGTGCAAGAAACTCGTCGATGCCTCCCACACGGACCATGCCCGCGCCGCCGCGAGCGCGGCCCGCTGGTCGTTGCCGGTGAGGCGCTGGTGATAGGCGCGCAAGAAGTCGTCGCGTTCGTCCGGCGGAATCGCGTCGCGGTACGCCTCCCAGCAATCGGGGAAGATCTCCGATGCGCCATGCTGGTAAAACCAGCGGATCTCGTTGTAGCGCAGCATGAAAATGCCGCGCAGCACCAGCTCGCTGACGCGCTCCGGGTGCGCTTCGGCGTATGCGAGCGCCAAGGTGCTGCCCCAGGATCCGCCGAACACCAGCCAGCGCTCGATGCCCAGATGCTTGCGCAATCGCTCGATGTCGGCGACCAGGTGCCAGGTGGTGTTCTCGATCAGGCTGGCGCTCGGCCGGCTGCGGCCGCAGCCCCGCTGATCGAATACCACGATGCGATAATGGTGCGGATCGAAGAACTGCCGCGCCCGCTTGTCGGATCCCGCGCCCGGACCCCCGTGCAGGAAGATGGCGGGCTTGCCTGCGGGATTGCCGCATTCCTCGTAGTAGATCTCATGCACGTCCGATACGCGCAAATACCCGTGCCTGAACGGCTCGATCGCCGGGTAGAGCTCGCGCCGCGGCGCGGCGGAGGAGGCGACCTTCGCCGCGCCGCGTGAAGCCGACGCGGTGCGCGTCGCGAGCTTGGCGGCGCTTCTTGCCGGCCGCGGCTTGGATGCGCGGGACGGCTTCTTCACCGTGCGTGGCGGGGTCTTTTTCCTCTTCATGGCCGATTCCTCTGCGTGTCGATTAGGTGCGCTGGATCAGGGGGCCGAGCGGTTTGCCGCCCAGCAGGTGCAGGTGCAGGTGATACACCTCCTGGCCGCTGTCCGGATTGCAATTGATGATCAGACGGTACCCGCTCTTCGCGATGCCACGCTGGCGGGCCAGATCGCGGGCGACGATGACCATATGGCCGATCAGCGACTCATCCTGGTCCTCGATGTCGTCGGTCGTGGGAATGGGCTTGTTAGGCACGATCAGCAGGTGTACGGGGGCGGCGGGGCGGATATCCAAGAATGCGACCACGCGTGAGTCCCGGTAAACGATGTCCGCGGGCAAGTCTCCCGCGATGATCTTTTCAAAAAGCGTAGGCATTTCATATGCCCCTGATTATCTGGGACGCCAAGAGTAGCAGGAACCGGCCGCGACACTCTGCGTTGCGCGCTCCGATTCGAGCTCGCGGCAATTATTTTATTCTTATTTTTCAATCGCTTAACGCCACATGCCGGTCCGCAGAATGCCCCCTTTGGCCGGCGCCTCCGGGGGAGATCTGCGAGTCGTAGAGCGAATAGAAATAGGAACGATTCTCATGTACACTCGCAACCATGCACTTGAAATACCAGCCGGCCGCAACGAAGCAACGGGCGCACGACGCTGAGCGCGCGCAGGGTGTGGCGGCCGGCGGCGAGATCAACCTGACCGAATTGAAGACCGGCGCGACGGCGCGGGTGGTGTCGGTCGCGCAGATCGATGGGGCGGCTGCGCCGGAGCTGGGGCGCCGTCTCGCGGAGATCGGCTTCCTGCCGGGCGAGGCGGTACGCGTGGTGGCGCGCGGGTTTCCGGCGCGCGAGCCGATAGCGGTGCGCGTCGGCACCGGCACCTTTGCGCTGCGGCTGTTCGAGGCCGCCTGTATACGCGTTTGCCCGGAGCAGACGCCGGCGGGATAGCTTCATGGAGGCCTCGTCCGCTGCGCGCCCGAGTCCGCTGGTGGCCCTGGTCGGCAACCCGAACTGCGGCAAGACCGCGCTGTTCAACGTGCTCACCGGCAGCCGCCAGAAAGTTGCCAACTACGCCGGAGTCACCGTCGAGCGCAAGGAGGGCGTGCTGCTCACGCCGTCCGGATCGAGAGTGCGAATTCTCGATCTTCCCGGCGCCTACAGCCTCGATCCCCTGACCCCCGACGAACAAGTCACGGCCGATGTGCTGCTCGGCCGGCGCGCCGGCGAGAATGCGCCCGATTTGGTGGTCTGCGTCACCGACGCCACCAATCTTCGCCAGAATCTGCGGCTGGCGCTGAGCCTCAAACGCCTGGGACTCCCGATGGTGGTCGCGCTCAACATGACCGACATCGCGCGCCGCAAGGGCATCATCATCGATGCTGCGCGGCTGGCGCGCGAACTCGGCGTTGCGGTGGTCGAAACGGTGGGCGTGAAAGCCTCCGGTGCCAGGAAGCTGATCGAGATGCTGGATTCGGCCGCGATTGCGACCCGCGCCGCGGGCACGCTAACCTGGCGCACGCCGTCGGCCGCCGACATCGAGCACGATCAGGCGCAGGTGCGGCACATACTGAGCGCGGTCGGCGCAGATCGCGTCGACGGCGTGACCTTCAGCGACAAACTGGATGCCATCGTGCTGCATCCCGTGCTGGGGCCGCTGATTCTCACGGCGATTCTGTTCCTGGTATTCCAAGCGGTGTTCGCCTGGGCGCAGGTGCCGATGGATGCGATCAAGTCGGGCGTCGATGCCTGCGCACGCTGGCTCGGGCAGGCAATGCCGGACAGCCAGTTGAAGGGTTTGCTGGTGGACGGCGTGCTGGCGGGCGTCGGCAGCGTGGTCGTGTTCCTGCCGCCGATCATCATACTGTTCTACTTCATATTGCTGCTCGAGGATTCAGGTTATCTGCCGCGCGCCGCGTTCCTGCTGGACCGGCTCATGGGACGCGTCGGCTTGTCCGGCCGCGCGTTCATCCCGCTGCTCTCCAGCTTCGCCTGCGCCATTCCCGGGATCATGGCGACGCGCACCATTCAGAATCCACGCGATCGACTCGCGACCATCATGATCGCGCCGCTGATGACGTGTTCGGCGCGCTTGCCCGTGTACGCCTTGATCATCGGGGCATTCATCCCGCGGCGTGCGCTGTGGGGCGGATTGCAGTTGCAGGGATTGGTGCTGTTCGCGCTGTACGTCGCGGGCGTCGCCGGCGCGATGGCGGTCGCCTACGTGTTGAAGCGCGCGGGAGCGGGCGCACGCTTCCAGGCACTGATGCTCGAACTGCCCGCCTATCACTGGCCCAATCTGCGCAACCTCGCGATCGGCCTGTGGCAGCGCGTGGAGATCTTTCTGAGCCGCGTCGGCACCATCATTCTGTCGCTGATGGTGATCCTCTGGGCGCTGAGCTCGTTTCCGGCGCCGCCGCCCGGGGCCACGGGTCCGGCGATCCAGTACAGCATCGCCGGGCATCTCGGGGCGTGGCTCGCGGTGATCTTCAAGCCGATCGGCTTCAACTGGCAGATCTCGATCGCGCTCGTGCCCGGCCTCGCCGCGCGCGAAGTGGCAGTCGGCGCGCTCGGCACGGTATATGCCCTGTCGGCCACGGGCGAGGATCTGAGCGGCGCGCTGACGCCCTTGATCAGCCAGTCGTGGAGTCTGCCGACGGCGCTGTCGCTCCTCGCCTGGTACGTGTTCGCCCCGCAATGTCTGTCGACCCTGGCGACGGTGAAGCGCGAGACGAATTCGTGGCGCTATCCGCTCATCATGGCCGGATATCTGTTCGCCCTCGCGTACCTGGGATCGTTCATCACCTTCCGCGTGGCGACGGCGCTGGCGCATCTCGGGTAACGCGCGTGAACCCGGTCCTCGATCATGCCCTGGTCGCCGCCGCCCTTCTGGCGAGTGCGGGATACGCAGGGTTCGCCCTCGGGCCGCGGGCCTGGCGGCGGCGCTCGCTCGCCCGGGCCGCCGCCTGGGCGGCGCGCGCGCCCGCGCGGCTCGGACTCGGCGCTCTCGCCGCGCGAATCGCCGCCGCGGCGGCCAGGTCGGCGGGGGCCTGCGGCGGCTGCGGCAGCTGCGCGGGCGAGGGCGGGAAGGCGCAGATTGCGCAGCCGGCGGATGATCCCGCATCCGCGGGGAGTCCGGCGCACGCCCCTCGTGCGCGACTCGACGGCCGTGCGAGCGGCGGCCAGATCACGATCCCGGTGACGAGCGTCGGCCGCCGCCGCTAGCTCCGCCACAGGCTCGTGGAGCCGGTCGGCGTTCGCGAGCACGGCGCCACGCCGCAGGCTCGGCGGATCCAATTCCCTGTGCGGCGGCGGCGCGGAGTGCGCCATAATGCCGCAGCCGCGCGCCTTGGCCGCGCTCCGCGGAATCGAGAAAGAATGCCCATCCCCCGCATCTTGGAAGGTTGTCTGCGTCTGCCGGTGATCGGCGCGCCGATGTTCATCGTATCGACACCGCAGCTCGTGCTCGCGCAATGCCGGGCGGGCGTGATCGGCTCGTTCCCCGCGCTGAACGCACGGCCGGCCGCGCAGCTCGATGAATGGCTCGCCGAGATCAACGACACCCTGGATGCGTATCGGAGGGCCGATCCGGCCGCGAAGATCGCGCCGTTCGCCGTCAATCAGATCGTGCACGCCAGCAACGACCGTCTGGAGCACGATGTGCGGCTGTGTGTGAAGCATCGCGTTCCCATCGTGATCACCAGCTTGCGGCCGCCGGCCGAGGTCGTCGAGGCGGTGCATTCCTACGGCGGTGTCGTGTTCCACGACGTGATCAATCTGCGCCATGCGGAGAAGGCGGCCGCACAGGGCGTCGACGGAATCATCGCCGTGTGCGCGGGCGCGGGCGGCCACGCCGGGGTGCTGAGCCCGTTCGCCCTGGTAAAGCAAATCCGCGCGATCTATCCCGGCACGATCATTCTGTCGGGCGCGATGAGCACCGGCGCGGACGTGCTCGCCGCGCAGGCCCTGGGCGCGGACCTTGCGTATCTCGGCACCCGCTTCATCGCGACCGAGGAGGCCAACGCGAGCGCCGAATACCAGGCCATGCTGATCGCGAGTCGCGCCGAAGACATCGTCTACACCTCGCTGTTCAGCGGCGTGCCCGGCAACTATCTGCGGGCGAGCGTCGTCAAGACCGGCCTCGATCCGGACAAGCTGCCGGCAGCGGACAAGACCAAGATGAATTTCGGAACCGGCGGCAATACCGAGCTGAAGGCGTGGCGGGACATCTGGAGCGCCGGTCAAAGCGTGAGCGGCATCCGTGAGGTGCTGCCGGTGCAGATGCTGGTGGACCGCCTGGTCGAGGAATACGCGGCGGTCCGCGGCCGTCTGGCGCACGCGCCGTGCGGCTGAGTTTCGAGCAATTGCCGGCCGCGCTCAAGCACGGTCTCAAACCGGTCTATCTGGTGTCCGGCGACGAGCCGCTGGCGGTCGGCGAATCGGCGGATGCGATTCGCGCCGCGGCCCGGACGGCCGGCTACGCGGATCGAACGGTATTCTTCATCGAGCGCGGATTTTCGTGGGACGAGCTGCGCAATTCGACGCGCGCGCTCTCCCTGTTCGCGGAGCGCCGTTTGTTCGAGCTGCGGATGCCGAGCGGCAAGCCCGACAAGGGAGCGCAGGTGCTGCTCGAGATCGCGACCGAGCCGCCGCCGGATGTGATGACGCTGATCGTCACCGACAAGCTCGACCGCAAAACGAGTGAGGCGCCGTGGGTGCGCGCCGTCGAGAAGCACGGCGCGTGGATTGCCGTGTGGCCGGTCCCGGCCGAGGCGCTGCCGGGGTGGCTCGAGCGGCGCGCCGGAGCGCTCGGCCTGACGCTCGACGCGGCCGCGGCCCGGCTCATCGTCGATCGCGTCGAGGGGAATCTGCTCGCGGCCAAACAGGAGCTCGAGATACTGGCGCTGCTCGCGGACGGCGGCGCCATCAGCGAGCAGTTGGTGCTACGCACCGTCGCCGACAGCGCGCGCTACGACGTGTTTCAATTGGCGGAGGCCGCGGCGGCGGGCGAAGCGGCGCGCGCGCTCAGGATTCTCGTGGGATTGCGCAGCGAGGGAGCGGAGCCTGCGCTCATCATGTGGGCGCTGGTACGCGAGCTGCGCGGGCTGTGGCAGGCGCGCGAGCGCGAGCGTCTGGGCTCGCACGGCGCGGGCGGCGGCTGGAATCAGGCGGCAAAGCCCTCGCCGCGCGCGCTCAGGCGTTCGGCTCAGATGCCGCTGGCGGCACTGCTCCGGGAGGCGGCCCGCGCGGACCGCACCATCAAGGGCATCCTGCCCGGCGATCCTTGGTCCGCGCTCGTTTCGCTGACCATGGGCATGGCCGGCGCTTTGCAAGCGACCCGGGATTCAGGCAGGGTAGCCGTATGAACCCGATGGGAATATTCGGCGGCACCTTCGATCCGATCCACTACGCGCATCTGCGCACCGCGTTCGAGCTGCAGCAGGCGCTGCGTCTCAAGGAGATTCGCTTTTTGCCGGCGGGCAATCCGCCGCACCGCGATCAGCCGCAGGCCGATGCGCAGCTGCGGCTCAAGATGGTGCAGCTCGCGACCGCCGAACAGACCGGCTTCCTGGTCGATGATCGTGAGGTGCGCAAGGAGGGTCCGTCCTACTCCGTGGAGACGCTGGGAGAGCTGCGGCACGAGTATCCGGACCGCAGTCTCTGTCTCATCGTCGGCATGGACGCATTCCTGAGCCTGCCCAAGTGGCACCAATGGCGCGAGCTGCTGCAACTCGCGCATCTGGTGGTGGCGCATCGTCCCGGATGGCGCGCGCCGGGAATGGGTCCCCTCGGGGAGCTGCTGGTGGATCGCGGCACGGGCCGGATCGGCGATCTGCACGAGCAGCGCGCCGGATGCATCTATATCCATGCGGTCACGCAGCTGGAGATTTCCTCCACGGAAGTACGGCAGCTCATTGCCATGGGCCGGGACCCGCGCTTCCTCATGCCCGATTCAGTGCGTAAACTGATCCTCGATACCCGCTGTTACGCGAAATCACGGACGCCCTAGTGCCAACCGAGAAAAAGACCCCGAAGCCGAGATCCCCGCAGAACAAATCGATGCCGCGTGCGCCGGCCGGAACCGCCGCGAGGAGCGGGCGGCCCGTCGGCCGCGGAGCCGCGAAGCCCGGCGCCGCGCAGCCCGGCGCCGCGAAGCCCGGAGCCGCGAAGTCCGGCAGCCGCAAGTCCGGCGCCGCGAAGCCGGTTGCCGCGAAGCCGGGCGCCGCCAAGCCGAGCGCCGCCACGCGCTCCCTGAAAGCCGTGGTGCTCGAAGCGCTCGATGACATGAAGGCGCTGGAAGTGAGGATATTGGATGTTCGGGGTCTGACGGACATCGCGGATTTCATGGTGATCGCGAGCGGCACCTCGGATCGCCACGTGCGTTCGGTGGCCGAGCGCGTGATGCAGAGGACCAAGGAGGCGGGTTTTCGGCCCCACGGCGTCGAAGGGCTCGACGACGGCGACTGGGTGCTGGTCGATCTGCACGAGTACATCGTGCACGTCATGTTGCCGCGAGTGCGTGAATTCTACGGATTGGAGAAGCTCTGGGACATGACAGCCAAGCGCGCCGTGCGCGCCTGAGGCGCGCCGCGATGGCGACGGGTGTCGCGTGAAGTGCCGATTGCTCGCCGCGGGGACCCGGTTGCCGGAATGGGTCAACACGGGATTTCGCGAATATCAGCGGCGCCTCAAGGCCCCGCTCCTGCTCGAGCTGGAGGAGATTGCGGTCGCCACGCGGCGCGCCCGCGAGAGTCCCGCGCGCGCCGTCGCGCGCGAGGGCCAAAGCATGCTGGCGGCGATTTCCACCAAGGATTATGTCGTTGCGCTGGAGGTGACGGGCACTTCCATGAGCACGGAGCAGCTCAGCTCCTGGCTGGCCGAACGATTGCGCGACGGTAAACCGCTGGCGCTGCTGATCGGCGGCCCTGACGGCCTCGCGCCGCAATGCCTGACGCGAGCGGACCGCACCTGGTCGCTGTCGCCGCTCACGCTGCCGCATGCGCTGGCGAGGGTCGTGGTCGCCGAGCAGATCTATCGCGCGATGAGCCTGCTGGGCGGCCACCCGTACCATCGTGCCTAACGCAGTCACCCGGCGCCGCGTGCCCAAGGTATTCTTGGCGTATGAGCGTGGATTTCGTGTTGCTCGCCTCCGGCTCGCCGCGGCGACGCCAGTTGCTTTTGCAAATAGGAGTGCCTTTTCAGGTGCTTGGCGTGACCGTGGACGAGTCGATCAGGCCCCGGGAGGAGCCGCTCGCCTACGTGACGAGACTGGCCGCCGCCAAGGCCGACGCGGGCCTCGCAGGGAGCGCAGCCTGCGGCGCTGCCGGGCGACCGGTGCTCGCGGCGGATACCGCGGTGGTCATCGGCGGTGAGATTCTGGGGAAACCGCAGGGTCAGGACGATGCGGCGCGCATGCTGCGGCTGTTGTCCGGCCGAACCCACGAGGTTTTGACGTGCATCGCGCTCGCCGCCGCCGGCCGCACGTCCTTGTGCGTGAGCCGCAGCGAAGTCACGTTTTGCGACATCACCACCGCCGAGGCGCACGCTTACTGGGACACCGGAGAACCCAAGGACAAAGCCGGCGGCTACGCCGTTCAAGGCCTCGGGGCCGTCTTCGTCGCGCAGCTGCGCGGCAGCTTCTCCGGCGTGATGGGACTGCCGTTGTTCGAGACCGCGGAGTTGCTGCGGGCGGCCGGCGTGCCGCGGTGGACGTGTCCGCCGCCGGGCGCCGCCCGATGAGCACCGAGATCCTGATCAACGCCAGCACGCACGAGGCGCGCGCGGCGGTGGTCGAGAACGGGGTGCTGCAGGAAGTGTATCTGGAGCGCCCGAGCCGGCGCGGACTGATCAGCAACATTTACAAGGGCCGCGTGTCGCGGGTGCTCCCGGGCATGCAGGCGGCGTTCATCGAAATCGGCATGGAGCGCACCGCGTTCCTGCATGCCTCCGACATCTTCGATCCGCGGCACGCGGGTACCGGCATCGAAGCGCCGCGCACGGAGAACATCCGCACGCTGGTGGCCGAGGGCAACGACATTCTGGTGCAGGTCGTCAAGGACCCGCTCGGTACCAAAGGGGCGCGCCTCACCACCTACATCACCCTGCCGTCGCGCTTCATGGTGTACATGCCGCAGGGGCGCGGCGTCGGCGTGTCGGCGCGGATCGAGCACGAGAGCGAACGCGAGCGGCTTCGAGCGGCGGTCGTGGCGGGGCTCGAGCCGGACGAGAACGCCGGATACATCGTCCGCACCGCCGCCGAGGATGCGCTGCCCGAGGCCCTGCGGGCCGACATGGCGTACCTGCGCAAGCTCTGGGAGTTCGTCCGTCAGAAGGGGTTGCGCACCGAGCCGGGACAGCTGGTGCACGCCGACCTGCCGCTGCACCTGCGGGTCCTGCGCGACATGCTGCGGCACGACGTGGAGCGGGTGCTCATCGATCAGCCGAGCGCGCACCGCGAGATGCGGGAATTCGCCGGCTCGTTCGTTCCGCAGATGGTGGAGCGCATCGAGCTTTACGGTGAAAAGCGGCCGATATTCGAGCTCCATCACGTGGAGGAGGAGATTCAAAAGGCGCTCGATCGGAAGGTCACCTTGAAATCCGGCGGCCATCTGATCATCGATCAGACCGAGTCCATGACCACGATCGACGTCAACACCGGCGCGTTCGTGGGCCATCGGAATCTCGAGGAAACGATTTTCCGCACCAATCTGGAGGCCGCGGTGACCATCGCGCGGCAGCTGCGGCTTCGCAACCTCGGGGGCATCATCATCATCGATTTCATCGACATGGAAGAGGCCGAGCACCGCCGTCAGACTCTCCAGGCGCTGGAAAGGGCGCTCGACGACGATCACGTCAAGACCAACATATCGTCCGTCTCCCCGCTCGGGCTGGTCGAAATGACGCGCAAAAGAACCCGCGAAAGCCTGGAACATCTGCTGTGCCAGGCTTGTCCGACCTGCGAGGGGCGGGGATTCGTGAAAACGGCGGAGACCGTCTGCTACGAGGTGTTCCGTGAGATCGTCCGCCAAGCACGCCAATTCGAGTGTCGCCAGCTGATGGTCCTGGCGCATCAGGACGTCATCGAGCGGCTGCTCGATGAGGAGTCCTCCGCGCTCGGTGAGCTGGAACTGGTCACCGGCGTGCCCATCCGCCTGCAAACCGAGGCTCTCTATGGCGTCGATCAGTATGACGTCGTCCTGATGTAATCGCCGCAGATGAATCTTCGCAAGCTCGGCAAGGCACTGCTGTTCACCGCGGTCGGCTTCGCGCTATTGATCGCGACGCTGATGCTGGGGGTGAAGCTGGCGCTCGATCGCGCCCCCCGGTATCAGGCGCAAATCAAGGAGTGGGTGCACCGCCAGACCGGATATCACATTGCCTTCGCCGCGGTGTCGCCGGCGTTCCGCTGGTACGGGCCGGAACTGTACCTGAGCCGGCTGGAGCTGCGTTCGCGCGACGATCTGCGGGTGCTCGCGCGCGCGGCGGGCGGCAGGGTGGGCGTGGACATCTGGCAGCTGCTGCAAAACGGCAAGCTGTTCGCGTTGCGCGTGGAACTGGACTCGCCGGATATCGTCATCGACCGGCAGGGTCCCTCGCAGTTCGCGCTGGCATCCGAGATCGTGCTCGGCGGCGAGGGCTCCCCCGTGTCGGCCCTGGCGCTCAACGACTTGCCCGCGGGTGCGCTGGTCATACGGCGGGGCTCGGTCAGCCTGCGGCACTGGAATCCGGAGTTGCCGCAGCTCGAGCTGCGCGCCGTCGACCTGGATCTGTCCCGCGTCGACAATTTCATCGACGCGCGACTCTCGGCGCGCCTTCCGCCGGTTCTCGGCGGACACTTGAGTTTCACGGGGTCGATGCAGGGACCCGGCAAAGTGGGCACTCTGCAGTGGCATGCGGCGGCGAATGCCGACGGCATGTCGTTCCCCGGGTGGCGGCGTCTGCTGCCGGAATACCTGGAGCGGCTCGATGCCGGGACGGGCGCCTTCCAGGCGGCGGCACACGGTCGCGGGGCCGCACTCGAGCGCGTGGATCTGAACTTCGCCGCGCAGGGCGTGGTGACCAAGCTCGCCGACGGTGCGAATACCCGAATGGATGAGGTCACCGCCGCCCTGTCGCTCGCCCATGCGGAGAATCGGTGGACGCTGCTCGGCCGACGGGTGCGCGCCCAGCGCGACGGACGTCTCGATCCGAACTCCGAATTCGACGTGACCTGGGAGGACGACGGGGCCGGCATGCTGCAGCTCTCGGCCAAGGCGAATTATCTGCGCGCCGAGGCGCTCCTGCCGCTGGTCGGATTGATGCCGCAGAGGGACGTGCGCGAGCGCCTGCGCGAGCTCGCGCCCACCGGCGAGTGGATGGACATGCGCCTCGCGCTCAGGCGACCGTCGATGGGCGCCGCGTGGCAATTCGACGCGCGCGCCAGATTCCGCGGCGTCGGGTTCGCGCCGCTCGGACGGGCGCCCGGGCTGCGCGGCCTGTCGGGCGTGCTCGCCGGCAACGAATCGGCGGGCCATGTGATCCTCGATACCGGGACCGGCGTGTTCAACTGGCCGGGCCAGCTTCCGCAACCCGTCGATCTTACGCTGCTCAAGAGCTCGCTTTATTGGAGGCGCACCGCCGCCGAGCTGCTGGTGGCGACCTCGGATCTCGAGCTGCACACGCGCGATGCGACGGTGCACGGCAAGCTCGCCTGGCATCAGCCGGCCGACGGCAGCTCCCCGGTCCTCACCCTGGCGAGCACGATCGACGACGGCAACGCCGGCGATGCGCATCTTTACCTGCCGCGCGAGCTGTTGTCGCCGGACGCGTTGCAGTGGTTGAACCGCGCCTTCGTCGCGGGCCACCTCTCGCACGCCGATGCGGTTTTCGACGGACCGGTGCAGCTGTTCCCATTTCGGGACGGCGGCGGGTTGTTCCTGGTCCGTTTGCGCATCGACCACATGATCCTGGACTACCGCGAAGGCTGGCCGAGGATCGAGAACCTCGCCGCACAGGCCGAGTTCCGCAATCAGGGCATGGAGGTGAAGGTTGCGGGCGCGGATTTGGCGGAGCTCAGGGTGGATTCGGCGGAGGCGCGCTTCGCGGATTTCAAGAACGCGGAGCTCGAGGTTCATGCCTCCGCGCACGGCGATGCCGCGGCTGCCGTGCATTATCTGGCGGCGACGCCCCTCGACGCCATGACCGAGCATGCCTTCTCGAACGTCGTCGCGAAGGGCCCGTTGAGAGCCGGCATCGAGCTGTTCTTTCCGTTCAAGCAATTCGATCAGCGCCGGACGCTGGTGCACGTCGACTTGGACGGCGCCTCCTTGAGTCAGGCCGGATCCTCCCTGACGGCGACCGAGCTGAGCGGCGGGGCCGACATCGACGACGCCCAGGTCGTGCATGCGGATATTCGCGGACGGGTGCTCGGCGGCCCCATGCAGATGACCGCGCGGGCGCCCCGCAACCGGCAGAACGCCCGGACCCATCTGGATTTTCGGGGCAGCGTGACGGGGGAGGCGCTGCGCACGGCACTGTCGCTGCCGGCGAGCATCACCATCGGCGGGCAGACCGACTATCGGGCCGTGCTGCGCATGGCGCCCGAGCCGGCCCGCGATCGGACCTTGCAGATCAGCTCGAACCTCGCCGGGCTCGAGCTCAAACTCCCCGCGCCGCTGACCAAGCCCGCCGCGGCGGCCATGCCGACCACCGTCGCCATCCAATGGCCCGCGAGCGGCGGCCAGGAGTATCGCGTGGCCTTGGGGTCGGTGCTGCGCGGCGCTGCCCAATTCGACTCGGATTCGAACGGGCCCAAACTCGGGCGGGCGGCGCTCGTCTTCGGTGATGGCGAGCCGCTTTTCAGCGATTCCCAGCTGATCCACGTGGGGGGGCGCATCGGCGAGTTGGACCTCGGCGGCTGGCTCAAGCTCTGGGGCGGAGCGGGCGCGGCGGGTGCCGCCGGGACGGGCGGCTCCGGCGCGCCGGCGGGGAAGAGCCCCAAGCCGTTGAGCGCCTACCTGCGGAGCGCGAAATTCGAGGTCGGCACGATCGACTACCTGGGGTTGGCGTTCAGCGACGTTTCGATCGCCATCTCGGCGGCCGACGGCGGATGGCACATCCAAACCGGCGGTCCGAACGTCGTAGGCACCCTCGCGTTACCCGGTGCGCAGGACCCGTCCGCACCCTGGGAACTCGAGTTCGAGCGTCTGAAATTCTCCGACGCAGCCGATGGGACGTCGAGCGACTCTCAGCCGGGAGGCGCCGAGCAGCCGGCCGCCGCGGATCAGAAAGCCAACCCGCGCGCCATACCGCCGATCGAGTTCCATGCGGCGGAGCTCACCTGGGACGATCGGCAATTCGGGGACGTGCGCGCCTCGCTCGTGAAGCTCGATGACGGGGTGCGCCTCAAGCAGCTAACCGCGGCCGGTGCGAGCTTTAGAGCCAATGCCACCGGCGAATGGCGCGGCAAGGAGGGAGGCACCGGCCGCGTGCAGGGCACGCTTTCGAGCACCGATGTCGGTAGCACACTGAAGGAGCTGGGGTTCGCCGCGGTGATCGAAGCCAAAACCGGCCATGTGGATTTCGAC
>VFSW01006792.1_pt1 | contig 16750 bp, 18 predicted proteins | sample 5358111 | NCBI WGS metagenome assembly VFSW01 (sample SAMN11554181, study PRJNA540505) | mine drainage metagenome | isolation source: sediment from site ElyBrook_90M | place: USA: Ely Copper Mine, Vershire, VT | collected 2017
AAAATAGGGTAATAATATTATTAAAAGTAAATTGATATAAAGCGTCTGTTCGCTGTGTTAATTTTTGTAAATAATTAAAATATTTTATATATTTGTTGGTGAAGAGTTCCGGCAAAACCGGAATTCTTCTTATTTTTTAATAATAAGAGAGAACATGTCAGAGACTATTTATGTGACAGAGGAAGGTCTTCAGAAACTTAAAGATGAACTTGATCTTTTGAGAAATGTTGAGAGACCTTTGATATCCAGGCAGATAGCAGATGCCAGGGATAAGGGTGATCTTTCTGAAAATGCTGAGTATGCTGCTGCCAAAGAGGCTCAGGGCATGCTTGAGATGAAAATATCTAAACTCCAGGATATGGTTGCCAGGTCAAGGATAATAGATGAGACAAAAATTGATATCTCGTCTGTCAGAATTCTCCATAAGGTAAAGATACACAACAAAACCAACGACTCTGTAATGGAATATCAGATTGTTCCTGAAAGTGAAGCAAATTTCAAACTCGGTAAAATTGCAGTCAGTTCTCCCATTGCCCAGGGTCTGATCGGTAAAAAGATAGGAGATGTGGTTGAGATCAAAGTGCCGTCGGGCATCATCCATTTTGAGATTATCTCTATTTCAGTTTAACTTTCATTTTTATTGTTATAATGGCAACAGTATTCACTAAGATTATTAATGGCGAGATACCCTGTTACAGGATAGCAGAAGACGAGAGGTACTTTGCCTTTCTTGACATAAATCCTCTCAGGCCCGGGCATACCCTTGTCGTACCCAAACAGGAGACGGATTATATGTTTGATCTTGATAATGAACAGCTCTCCGGGCTAATCATTTTCTCCAAGAAAGTAGCTGCAGCCATTATGAGTGCCATCCCATGCAGGCGTATCGGCATTGCTGTGCTGGGACTTGAGGTCCCTCATGCACATATCCACCTGGTGCCAATGAACAGCATGGATGATGTGAACTTCAGAAATCCCAAGCTGAAGCTTTCGCCGGAGGAATTCAAAGAGATTGCTGAGAAAATAAGCAGTAACGTTATACTTTGAGAAACAGTTCATTATTCATACCTTTAGGGATATGATTCTGCCCGCTGCATGAACTGGCTTTATGATGTCTGGGACGATTTTATCAGTCTCCTCTTTCCACGGATCTGTTACGCCTGTGGGGATCATCTCCTCAGGAATGAAAATCTCATTTGTACAGGGTGCTATGTTTCCATTCCAAGAACCAATTATCATCTGGAAGCTGAAAATCCCGTAGCCAGGCTATTCTGGGGAAGATGCATGGTGGAAAAAGCTGCTGCATTCTCCTTTTACACAAAAGGAAGCCGGATAAGAAATCTGATTCATAACCTGAAGTACAAGGGGATAAGCGAATTAGGAGATGAGCTGGGGAGGATTTACGGTCTCTCTCTGAAATCTTCAGGATTTACTGATGGAATAGACCTTATTATTCCTGTTCCCCTGCATAAGGATAAAGAACGGTTGAGAGGCTTCAATCAGAGTGAATCTGTATCAAAAGGCATTGCCGGGGTGACGGGTCTGCCAGTCGATACAGGATCCCTGGAGAGGATAGTCCTGTCTCCGACCCAGACAAATCGCTCGCGTTATGAACGGTGGGAAAATGTTAACGGTATATTCCGCGTGAAAGATCCTGAAAGAATCAGAGGGAGACATGTATTACTTGTTGATGATGTAATCACTACCGGATCAACAATAGAAGCTTGCGTAAATGAACTTCTGAGAGTGGAGGGAGTCAGGGTAAGCGTGGTAGCGCTTGGTTTCGCCAGGGTCTGAATGAGAGAACCTATTTCACTCTGCCGGGATGCTTATTCATAAAATCTTTCCAGCTGTTATAGGCCTTTTCCTGAGCAGGATTATTTGTCTGGTAAAAGTGACAGAGGGCTGCGGCAAGCCCGTCGGTGGCGTCCAGCTTAATATCTGTCATTTTAAATTTCAATATGTTCATAAGCATCGCGGCCACCTGTTCCTTAGATGCGGCACCCTGCCCGGTAATAGACATTTTGATCTTCCGTGGAGCATATTCGAATATCGGCAACGAACGCGTCAGGGCAGCGGCAATAGCTGCACCCTGGGCTCTTCCGAGCTTTAACATCGACTGTACGTTCTTGCCAAAAAAAGGAGCCTCTATTGCAAGCTCATCAGGATGGTATTCGTCAATTATCCCGATGGTCCTTTCAAAGATATGTTTCAGTATAAGGTAATGATCATCAAATTTTGAGAGATCCACAAAACCAATAGCCAGAAGTTCAGGAACCGTGCCTGACGCTTTTATTACGCCATATCCGGTAATATTGGTACCGGGATCGATTCCTAGAATGATCCTCTCTTTTGCTTTAACCTTCAAGCTCCTGGTTATTTGTAATAATAATTACTTATTATGTAAAAATACATTATTCATCCAGGCAGGTTTTTCAGAAAACTGTGGATGCCGTTTAAACGACGATACGCTTTTTCTTAACACAGCTCCGTTCTCAAGGTAACTTATGGCTGCTTTCAGGCACAATTCCTGCCTCTGATTGAAATCATGTGTGATATCATCTGAAACCAGAGCTTCCGGGGCTATACCTGCAAAATAATCACCTTCATTGTTCTTATTTACAATTTTAAATGTAACAGGAGCAATAAAATATTTTTTACCGATATCTCCTCCATCCATTCCGGCAGGTTTTCCGTTTGTAGTATCCCCTATACTTATAATATTCATAAATGGTTTAAGCCCGTTCATCACGGCTTCGCTTGCAGAGGCTGTTTCACGTGTTGTGATCACAACCATACGCGGAAGAGTGATGGAATATGGAGGAGTAAGAAGCGGAAATGAAGTGTTTCTTTCAGGATGTTTATTATTATAGGACAACCTGACAAATTCGGATCCATGGTTTGCATACCCCGCTATATAGCTTGCAAGCTCCTGGGCTATATAAAGGTATCCTCCTGAATTATACCTCAGGTCAAGTATCAGATCCTTGATCCCGTATGAATTGAAGTATGAGAATGCAGTGGCAAGTTCAGATTCGGAGGGAGCTATAAATGAATCAAAGACCAGGTGACCTGTTACTCCAGATGAAAGGTTAAGTGTATCATACAGGATAACTGAATTCAGGGTAAATGATGATTTTGTCGAAGTGATTGTTACCTCTGTACTATCCGGTTTCCGGAACAGGAAGATATTGGTGATGCCGGCCTGACCGGGACCAATCAGATTGGAATATGCTGCAGGATCAGTTGATAGTAATGCCGGTACAACATCAGTGCCGTTTATCTTCTCTACTATCCAGCCCCTGCGGACACCCTGTGCATACAGCGGAGAGCCGGAATAGATCATGACAATGCGTGCATTCAGGGAATCGTCAATCCCTATCCTGAAGCCGTGTCCCACGAATGATCCCTCCATCTGGGCCATAAACTCATTATAGTCAGCCACAAAGCTCCACCTGTCAAGCGGTTTGTAACGCATTGCATCCATAAGCGCATAAGGGTCGGCATAATTACTCTTATTTACTGTTGGCATAAGATCGTACCAGTAATACCACTCATTCATTATGTCGTACAGACTGTCTCTGGCCATGGCAGGAGTCAGTTCTGCCGTTGGTGGTGTAACAACTTTATCCTTTTTGCATGAGGCAAAAGCAGAAAGAACCAGGACCGTTACAAAAAGCAGCTTGGAGAGCTTCATTTTTTAAATTTTATATTGATATCAAAGTTAATTATTTAATCTTCCGGTTTTACTGTTTTGAATTAAAACTCCACAGATGATCAGCACCAGGCCGGCCGGAGTAGTATAATAAACGGGTTCTTTTATAATAAAGTGTACAAAGACAAGTGAAAAAAACGGAGCGAAATATACGAGATTGCTTATTTTATCTGTTGTAGTCGCCAGGCTGAGAGCCTTCAGCCAGAAGAAAAATGTTATGCCCATTTCAAAAACACCAATATATACTGCTCCAAGCGCTCCCCTTAAACCGATTCCTGCCGGCCATTTTTCTGTAATGACCATTGCAGTTATCAGATAGACGGAACCAAACATGAAATTGAGAAACAGTTTAACAGCTTCATCCCTCTTATCCTTTACGTTGAGAATAAAATAGAATGCCCAGAAAATTGAACTGCCCGTGGCAAGGAGTACCCCTGTGGCGTTGGCTCCCCTGCTTCCGAAAAGATGGCCCTGTGAAGAGATTATATATACCCCGGCAAAGCTTATAAAAAGTGCGATAAAGCTTTTTCTCCCGATTTTCTGGCCAAGTACCGGTACTGAAAGAAATACCAGGATTACGGGCCATATCATGTTAAGGGGTTGTGCAACCTGCGCAGGGAGAAGCTGATAGGCTTTTAAAAGTATGAGATAGTACAGAAAAGGATTTATAAAACCCAGAATAGCTGAATTCAGAAGATCGCGTCCGGAACTCTTTCTGATGAGGTCAGTTCCGGAAGAAGAAAGGATTATTATAAACAGGACAGCCGTTGAGGTAACGGAAGCTATTGTAAGCATTGGAAGGATATCCAGCTCTCCAAGCCCGATTTTAAATGCGGTGGGTATTGTAGACCAGAAGAGTATGGCCAGTCCGGCGAAAATATATGACTTTCTGCTCTTTTCCATTTATTATTTTCTGCTGGAAAATTCCGTAGACCAATGCCCGCTCTCTGGCAGCATTGCCCCTGACCATTATTAAAATATAATATCAGCTTATCGTATCAAATCCGGTGTAAGGGATCAGAACAGGCGGGATCATTATTCCTGATTCGCTCTGGTTGTTCTCCAGGATTGCCGCAACTATTCTCGGCAATGCCAGTGCGCTTCCGTTGAGAGTATGGGCAAGGCGGTTCTGTTTGTCACCTTTCTCCCTGAATCTGCATTTCAACCTGTTTGCCTGGAATGATTCAAAATTTGAAACTGAGCTCACTTCAAGCCATCTTTTCTGCGCAGCTGACCACACCTCAAAGTCGTATGTGAGCGCCGAGGTAAATGACATATCTCCTCCGCAAAGTCTCAGAATCCGGTATGGCAATCCCAGTTTTGAGATCAAACCTTCTACATGACTGACCATTTCATCAAGTGATTCATATGAATGATCAGGATGTGCAATCTGAACTATTTCAACCTTATCAAACTGATGAAGGCGGTTCAGCCCTCTTACGTGAGCCCCCCATGAACCTGCCTCCCTCCTGAAGCAGGGAGTATATGCAATATTTTTGACAGGCAGCAGATCTCCATTCAGAATAACATCCCTGTATAAATTTGTGACAGGCACTTCAGCGGTAGGAATAAGATAAAAATTGTCAAGTGTGGAATGATACATCTGACCCTCCTTATCAGGCAGTTGCCCGGTACCGAACCCTGAGTCCTCGTTGACCATTATCGGGGGCATAACCTCCCTGTAACCTGCCCTGCCACCCTCATCAAGAAAGAAATTTATGAGGGCCCTTTCGAGCTTTGCCCCTTTACCAAGGTAAACCGGAAATCCTGCTCCGGTCAGTTTGATGCCCAGATCAAAATCTATGATATCGTATTTTTTTATCAGGTCCCAGTGAGGCAGTGCCTTTTCAGAAAGGTCAGGCATCACACCACCCTCCCTTACAGTCACATTATCATCTGCTCCATGACCGGGTGCAACCGAAGCGTGGGGAATATTTGGCAGGCTGACGATCTCATTCTTCAGGGAGTCATCAATGGGTATCAGCTTGTCATAAAGTGTCTTGATCTCCTCCTTTAGAGAATAGGTCTTTACTTTTGCTGCCTCGGCCTCATCTCTTTTTCCATCCTTCATAAGAGCCCCGATCTCTTTGGAGATGCGGTTCATCTCGCTCTGGAGCAGATCTGACCTTGATTGTAATTCACGGCGTGAGGAATCGAGTGCAATGATCCTGTCTATAATATCCCTGGCATCAAAGTTTTTAACCTTGAGACGTTCAATAATAAAATCCTTTTTTTCGCGGATCAGATTTAGTGTCAGCATAATCAGTCAGGTATTAAAAAAAAAGGCAGATGAAGCCCTGCCGTAAAATTATTAAAAACTCCCGAAGTTTCTTTCCTTAGGAAGAAAAGAATTTCGGGAGCCGGTTTTTCATTATGACAAATTATCTCTTTATCCCCTGCGAATAAAACAAACTTTTTTCAAATTGTGTAATACATGAAAGGAGAAACTATTTCAATTCCTTTACGGATACATAGGTCTTATTGTCCTTTCTCCTTTTGAATTCAATTTCTCCGTCAATGAGTGCGAACAGAGTATGATCCTTACCAAGTCCTACATTGAGACCAGGGTTGTGCCTGGTTCCTCTCTGGCGGACAATGATGTTTCCTGCCTTGGCCGTCTGGCCGCCGAACAGCTTCACACCCAGTCTTTTACTATGCGAATCACGACCGTTACGGGAACTGCCTGCCCCTTTCTTGTGTGCCATAATATTTTGTTTTTATTTGCTTAAATATTTTCAGGTTATTTTTTTGCTTTGGGAGTTTTTTTTGCTGCCGGTTTTTTCTCCGGTGTTTTTTTCTCAGTAGCTTTTTTTGTTGCTGCTTTCTTTACCGGAGCTTTTTCAACTTTTTCAGCAGGTTTCTTTGCTGAGCTCTTTTTCTCTTTTACAGGTTCGGCTGTTACGCTTATTTCAGCAACGGCGGCTTTTTCTTTCCGGGCAACTGCTTTCTTCTCAGATCCTTTTCCATTTATACTCAGGATCTCAACCTGCGTAAAGTTCTGGCGGTGACCATTTTTGACCCTGTATCCTTTCTTTCTCTTCTTTTTGAATACTATAACCTTGTCACCTCTCATATGGTCAAGTACCTGACCCTCAACAACAGCATCTTTGATAGTAGGCTCCCCGACAACTATGTTACCCTCCTCCTCAATTAAAAGCACCTGATCGAATTCCAGCTTTTTACCCTCTTCAGCTTCCAGACGGTGAACAAAAATCTTTTTTCCTGCCTCTACCTTAAACTGCTGACCGGCAATTTCTACGATTGCGTACATCTTTTTTCTCTTTTATGTTTTTCCGTGAGGCGTATATGATTTATTTATCACATATCTTCAGATGCCCCTGCGGATTATCTGATTTTGGACTGCAAAGATATACAAAATAGATAATTTACAAATCAATCCGGTGAATATTTTGTTTGTTATATAAAACACGGACGGTTAAGTCGGCCGGGTAATAATCATAAGTGAAAGATCTGAAGGCATGTATTTGTTTGGATCGTGTTAAAAAAAAAGAAAATAGTAACGGCAACTGTTACTTTGATTATCTTTATATTTGTTAAAGGCAATTGTGCTTATTGAATCGCATGGGTACATAAACATTTGAGATGAAGAGAGTAAAGCTAAAAGTAATGGGTATTTCATATAGTCAGACTCAGTCGGGAGCCTATGCGTTAATACTGGTCGAAGAGAATGGAGAGAGAAGGATTCCAATAATAATAGGAGGATTTGAAGCTCAGGCAATCGTAATAAAACTTGAAAACCTGGATCCTCCGCGCCCTCTGACTCACGATCTGTTCAAAAAATTCGCAGATGAATTTAATATCTCCATTACCGAAGTAATGATTTACAAACTTGAGGAGGGAGTCTTTTTTTCAAAACTTATCTGCACCAACGGAGGCAAGTCGTTCTCTATCGACAGCAGGACGTCAGATGCTGTAGCTATTGCACTCAGATTCGGCAGCCCCATATATATCACCGAGGAGATACTCGACAAAGCAGGGATTACCATCAGTCCATCCGATAGTGAAGCGACACCCTCCGGTGAGACAGACACAATATTTGAAGCAGAGAGTACAAAATATGACTCATATTCCGATGAAGAGCTTTACAAGCTTATTGACGAGGCTGTTAAGACAGAAGATTATGAAAGAGCTGCTTCCATCAGGGATGAGATTGAGAAAAGAAAGAAAAAGAAGGGTTAATGTCTTCACCGGGATACAGGAATCAAACATTTATAAAAAAGTAGTTATGACAAGAAATTTTCTTCTGGTTATTTTGTTTGCATTAATGGCAGGGTCGGCCTCTGCAAAAGATTACAGCATCGCCTCACCTGATGGCAGAACAGTGCTTTCAGTAAATGTCGGAAGTGATATAAAATGGACTGTTACCTATGACGGGAAAGTGATACTGACCAACCCGAAAATCGCCATGGTTCTGGCAGGTGGCAGGACCCTGGGTGAAAATGAAGAGGTTAAGAAGACATCACTCAGTACGGTTAATGAGGTCATCACTCCTGTTGTGGCATATAAGCGATCGGTGGTTACCGATAACTATAACCTTCTGGTAATAACATTCAAATCGGGATTCTCAGTTCATTTCAGAACCTATAACGATGGCGTGGCTTACCGTTTTGAGACAGCTCTCAAAAACGATATCATTGTGAAAAACGAGATTTCTGAATTTGAGTTTCCGGCAGGTTCTCATTCCTGGTATCCTCTAGAAGTCAGCTTTATGTCGCACAATGAACGGACGTTTATCTATTCCTCCCTCGATACAATAGGTGAAAACCATCTTGCCAGCCTGCCAACCCTTTTTAAGTCAGATGGTGTAAATATCCTGGTTACGGAATCGGATATAGAGGACTACCCCGGCATGTGGATCCGGGGAGCCGGATCGGGCAGGATCACCGGCACATGGCCTCATTATCCGGCATCGGAAAAACTCGAGGGAGACCGCAATCTTTATGTGACCGGTACAAAGGATTATATTGCAGAGACCAAAGGAACAAGGACATTCCCCTGGAGGGTATTCATCATATCTGAGAACGATGGAGGATTAATTGAGAGTGACCTGGTGTTCAGGCTTGCAGCCCCTAACAGGATTGCGGATACTAAATGGATAAAACCAGGGCAGGTTGCCTGGGACTGGTGGAACGCCAATAACATTTACGGAGTGGATTTCAGGGCCGGGATCAATAATGAGACTTATAAATATTACATAGACTTTGCCGCAAAGAACGGGATTAAATACATAATTCTTGATGAGGGGTGGTATAAGCTGGGCAATGTTCTGGAACAGGTACCGGAGATCGATGTTGCGGAGCTGTGCAGGTATGCGGGAGCTAAAGATGTGGGTGTGATCCTGTGGGTGGTCTGGAAATCCTTTTGGGACAATATGGATGAAGCTCTGGATCTTTATGAACAATGGGGAGTAAAGGGAGTCAAGGTGGATTTCATGCAGAGAGATGATCAGAAGATGGTCAATTTCTATCTTGAAGCCATGAAAAAAACAGCGGAACATCATCTTCTGATCGACTTTCACGGAGCGTACAAACCTGACGGGATGGGCCGTACCTGGCCAAATGCACTTACCAGGGAAGGAGTCAAGGGAATGGAGAATGACAAGTGGAGCAGGGACATTAATCCCGATCATGACGTTACGATCCCGTTTACAAGGATGGTCGCCGGTGCGATGGATTATACCCCGGGAGCGATGGTAAATATGGACAGTGTTAATTTTTCACCGAATTTTACCCGTCCCGAGAGCCAGGGAACCAGGGCACATCAGGTAGCGCTTTATGTAATTTATGAAAGCCCCCTGCAGATGCTTTCGGATAGTCCTTCAAATTACATGAAGGAGCAGGAAACGACAAATTTTATTGTAAATATTCCTGTGGTATGGGACGATATAAAAGTACTTGATGCGAAAGTAGGGGATTATCTTCTGCTTGCAAGGAGATCAGGGAAGGAATGGTTTGCCGGGGCTCTGACTGACTGGACCAGCCGCGACATGGATCTGGATCTCTCTTTTCTGCCCGAAGGCAGCTATAGCATGGAAATATTTCAGGACGGTATTAATGCCGACAGGTATGCCGGCGACTATAAGCATTACAGTGTTAATGTAAAATCAGGCGACAGGATGAAAATTCATCTTGCTCCCGGAGGAGGCTGGGCTGCCAGAATTTCACCATTATAGAATACAGGATGAAGCAATATCTGAATCTTCTTGATCATGTGCTGAAGAACGGTACCGAAAAATCCGACAGGACAGGGACAGGTACAATAAGCGTTTTTGGTTATCAGATGAGATTTGACCTGGGTGAGGGATTCCCTCTGCTTACTACAAAAAAACTTCACCTGAAATCAATCATTCACGAATTGCTCTGGTTCATTTCGGGCGACACGAATACAGGCTATCTTAAGGCCAATGGAGTTAAGATATGGGACGAATGGGCTGATGAGAACGGAAACCTGGGTCCTGTTTACGGATACCAGTGGAGGTCATGGCCTGCAGAAGGAGGGAGGAAGATTGACCAGCTTCTGAATGTAATTGACTCAATAAAAAAATATCCTGACTCCCGCCGGCATATCGTCAGCGCGTGGAATGTAGGGGAGCTTGAAAAAATGGCTCTGCCGCCATGCCATATTTTGTTCCAGTTTTATGTTGCAGGAGGAAGACTGTCATGCCAGCTCTATCAGAGAAGCGCTGATATCTTCATCGGTGTGCCTTTCAATATTGCCTCATACGCACTTCTGACACACATGGTGGCCCAGGTTACCGGTCTGAAGCCGGGGGAGTTCGTTCATACCCTTGGAGATGCTCATATCTATCTGAATCATATTGAGCAGGTTAAGCTTCAGCTTACCAGGGAACCCTATAAGCTTCCGGTAATAAATTTAAATCCTTCAGTATCAGATATCCTTAATTTCAGGTATGAAGATTTTACTCTCACCGGCTATGTGGCTCATCCCCATATTAAGGGAGATATATCTGTCTGACATCCGGGAGAGTTGGAGGAGGTGAATTGAAGTTTGGGAAAAAGGAAAAAAGTTAAAGTATGATTTCAATTATTGTTGCAGTTTCCGAAGACCTGGGTATAGGAAAGAATAATGAGCTGCTGTGGCATATTCCGGAGGATCTGAAACGGTTTAAAAAGATGACAACCGGGAATGTTGTTGTCATGGGGAAAAAGACCTGGGAATCATTGCCTCGAAAGCCTCTGCCCGGGCGTATGAATGTGGTTCTTACCGACGATCAGAGTGATGTCTTTCAAAATTCAGTCACTGCATATTCCCTTGAAGATGCTCTTATAAAATGTGGCAGGGGTAAGGAGATATTCGTTATTGGAGGAGGCAGCGTTTACAGACAGTTTATGTCAATTGCTGACCGGCTCTATATAACTCATGTGCACAGAACCGCTCCGGCAGACATATATTTCCCGGAGATAGATCCGGCGTTATGGAAAACCGTTGATAAAAAGGATTATATATCAGGCGGGGATGAAAGGATTCCTTATACTTTTACAGTATATGAACGAAAAGACTGCGATTTAATACCGGATGACTCCCTTACAGGTTCCGCTGATTCCTGAACACAAACTGCAAAATATGTTAAGATAATTTACGGAAGAGATTAAAATCAGGGGTGGTTGAAAAAGTCAGCCACCCTTATATTTTATGAGGCTTTCAGTACCTTCAGGTTTATTCTTTCAAGCTTGTGGCTTGCATAATCGATTGTAATTTCGAGCTCGCTGGTTTCAATGGATGGCATTTCAAACATGGCGTCAAGCATTATAGCTTCGCAAATTGACCTCAGTCCACGGGCGCCGAGCTTAAATTCAATGGCCTTGTCAACAATATAATCAAGCACTCCATCGGCAAAGGTAAGATCTATATCATCCATTTTAAAGAGCTTGATATACTGTTTAATCAGAGCATTTTTAGGTTCAGTGAGTATGGCTCTGAGAGCATCCCTGTCAAGGGGATTAAGATGAGTAAGGACAGGCAGCCTTCCGATTATTTCAGGAATCAGCCCGTAAGACCTGAGGTCCTGGGGTGCAATGTACTGCAGAAGGTTGTCTTTATCAACCTTTTCCCTGATTTTTGAAGCGCCAAAACCAACTATCTGGGTGTTGAGTCTTTGAGCAATTTTCTTATCAATACCCTCGAATGCCCCGCCGCAGATGAACAGGATATTTTTTGTATCTACCGGGATCATTTTTTGCTCAGGATGCTTTCTTCCACCCTGGGGCGGTACGTTCACTATAGAACCTTCCAGCAGCTTGAGAAGTCCCTGTTGTACACCCTCCCCTGATACATCGCGGGTTATCGAGGGGTTGTCGCCCTTTCGTGCGATCTTGTCGATCTCATCAATGAAGACTATTCCTTTCTCAGCAGCCTTTACATCGTAATCAGCATTTTGAAGGAGTCTTGTCAGAAGACTTTCAATATCTTCCCCTACATAACCGGCTTCAGTAAGTACCGTTGCGTCTACAATTGTGAATGGGACATGCAGCATTTTTGCCACAGTTCTGGCCAGCAGAGTTTTCCCTGTGCCAGTCTCGCCGACCAGGATAATGTTTGATTTTTCTATTTCAATATCTTCGGCATCAGGTTTTTGCATTAACCTTTTGTAATGGTTGTATACGGCAACGGATATTATCTTTTTTGCCATATCCTGGCCGATTACATACTGATCGAGAAAATTTTTAATTTCTGCAGGCTTAAGAAGGTTTATCGTATCAAATTTGATATTCTTCTTATTCCCCAGCTCTTCGTTCATTATGCTATACGCCTGTTCGATACAGTGATCGCAGATAAACCCTTCAAGACCGGCAATCAGCATATTTGCCTCTTTTTTTGTTCTGCCGCAAAATGAACATTTATCCATTGCAGACTATTTTTGTGTTTTTTGCAGAATCTCGTCAATCATACCATACTCTTTGGCCTCCTCGGAAGTCATCCAGTAATCCCTGTCAGAATCTTTTTCAACCTTTTCAATCGAATTGCCGGAATGAAGAGCTATGATCTCATAAAGTTCCCGCTTGAGTTTCACAATTTCACGTACGGTAATCTCGATATCGGATGCAACTCCTTCAGCACCTCCCATAGGCTGGTGGATCATTATCCTGGAGTGCTTGAGAGCGGATCTTTTGCCTTTCTTGCCGGCTGTCAGCAGCACTGCACCCATTGAGGCTGCCATACCTGTACAGATAGTCGCAATATCGGCAGATATATATTGCATGGTATCATAAATTCCAAGGCCTGCATTTACTGATCCGCCCGGGGTGTTGAAATAGATCTGGATATCTTTGCCGGGATCGGATGAGTCAAGATAAAGAAGCTGGGCCTGGATAATATTTGCCACATAATCATCGATGGGCAGACCCAGGAAAATAATCCTGTCCATCATAAGACGTGAAAAAACGTCCATTGACGCAACGTTTAATTGTCTCTCTTCAATAATTGTGGGGGATATATAGCTTCCGTATATAGAGGAGTATTTATGCAGGCTCAGGCTGCTTACTCCGCGTTTGCTTTTCGCATATTTTCCAAAATCGTCAAGAATGCTCATATTTTCCGGATTAAAAATTTAACTTACAAAGATAATAAAATAAAAATTAATCATTCCAAAGCATTGATTACTATTCAAAAAGCTTATTGAATTCCTCCACGGTAACACTCTTGTTCTCAATCTTCACAAGATCTTTTAAGATAAGGGTTACCCTTTCTTCAAGTATCTTTTCTGCAATTCTTTTGGCGTCCTCTTCTCTTTTAAGGGTCTCTTTTGCATAATTGTTGATCTGTTCGTCGGTGGCATAAAACAATCCATATTGCCTGAACTGGTACCTTGTAACGTTGGCAGCCTCTGCAAGCAACTCCTCTTCGGTGATCTTTATATCGTTGTCGCGTGCTATTTTATTTCTCAGTAGCTGCCATCTGAGATCCTTCCTGAAGCTGTCAAATTCTTTTTCTATCTGTTCGGCGGTAGTATTTTCGTTCACCCTCAGAAGCCATTTTTTCAGGAACTCTTCAGGAAGCTGAAAATCATTTTTCTCGAGGGTGAGGGTTTTAATATCCAGCATCAGTTTGTATTCGCTTTCGCGTTTAAGATTTCCTGTAATCTCCTCTTCGATCTTCTTCATGAATTCCTCTTCCGAGTTTACAACTCCCTCTCCATAGATCCTGTTAAAAAGTTCTGTTCCCAGTTCTGCCGGATAGAAGCGACTTATTTCATTGATCGTAAACCTGAAATTACTGCCGATTGTAGCAACTTCTTCCTTCTTCTTCTGTAGCAGGCCGGCTATTTCAGTCTCATTCGGGAAGGCCTTCTTAATGTCAAAATCGATGGAATCGTCCTTGCTTTTTGAGAGAAACTGCTTTTTGATTTTTTTGTCGCGGATAATATCTATACTGAGCGAGGTTTCGGGTGCAGAAGGACCGCCAGGTATTACATTTCCCTCCTCGTCAATTGCTTCTATTTTCCCTTTAAGGACATCTTTTTCCCCGGATTCGCCGGCATTTCTTAATTCACCGTAACGTCGTGTATAGCTCTCGATATATTCGTTTCTCATCTTTTCATCGATGATTATATCGTATTGTGCAACTTTATTCTTTTTTGTCAGGTTAAGCTCAAAAGCCGGAGCGAGTCCGAGCTCGAATGAGAAGGTAAAGTCTTCCTGAGTGTCGAAATCAATTTTCTCCTGCTCATCCGGCTTTGGAAGAGGATCACCCAGGATCTCAAGTTTTTCATCTGCAATATATTTTTGTATATTTTCAGTTACTAACTTATTGATCTCATCAATCTGCACGGCTTTACCGTACATTTTTTTAATCAGGCCTATGGGTACCATTCCCGGACGGAATCCCTTTATATTTGCTTTTTTTCTGTGGTCTTTCAATACATTTTCAACCCTCTCTTCATAATCGGGCTTCCTGATCTCAACCTTTAGTACGGCATTCAGATCGTCGATGTTTTCTCTGGTAATATTCATTTTATCAGGTGTTTGTTGCATAGTTAAAAAAACCGCCAAAACGCTTTAATGAAGGTCGTTACAGGCGGTCTGTCACTTTTGTGCGGATGAAGGGACTCGAACCCCCACGTCACGAGGACACAAGATCCTAAGTCTTGCTCGGCTACCAATTACGACACATCCGCGGTAAAAATTTCCCGCAAAAGTATAATAAATTATCGTGAAAACAAATTGATTGTATTACCTTCTCAGTTCAAAGTTCTTTCCAAGGTAGACTTTTCTTACATGCTCATCATCTGCCAGTTGCATGGAAGTCCCCGACTTAAGGATCCGTCCTTCGAAAAGGAGGTAGGCACGGTCGGTTATTGAAAGTGTTTCATGGACGTTATGGTCGGTTATCAGGATGCCGATCTGTTTTTCTCTCAGCTTTGATACAATTTCCTGTATATCTTCCACGGCGATAGGGTCGACTCCTGCAAAAGGTTCGTCAAGCAGGATGAACTTCGGTTTAAGCGACAGGGCTCTGGCGATTTCAGTACGTCTTCTCTCACCTCCCGAGAGCTGGATCCCTTTGCTTTTCCTGATCTTCTGCAGCCCGAATTCGTTAAGCAGAATCTCAAGTCTTTCCCTTTGCTCTTCAACCGGAAAACCTGACATCTCAAGTACTGCCCTGATATTATCTTCAACAGACATGTTTCTGAATACTGAGGCCTCCTGGGCAAGATATCCGATCCCTTTCCTTGCACGTTTGTAGACAGGAAGAGTTGTAATTTCCTCCTCATCAAGGAATATTTTCCCCTCCCGCGGTCTTATAAGTCCGACAATCATGTAAAAAGTAGTTGTCTTGCCGGCGCCGTTGGGTCCAAGCAGACCCACGATCTCTCCCTGTTCAACCTCAACCGAGACATGATCAACTACAGTCCTGTTATGGTACTTTTTTACAAGATTCTCCGTATGCAGTTTCATTGCAGATGCTATGAAGTAACAGTTTGAGCCGTACTGTCATCGTCCTTCAGGAAGTCCTCGCGCTCTTGATCCTTCTGCTTCATTACCCTGGCAGAGATCAGGATGCTGATCTCATACAGGATCAAAAGAGGAATAGCTACGAGTGTCTGGGAAAAAACATCCGGCGGAGTAATTATAGCGGCAATTATAAATATGACCACAATCGCATGCTTCCTGTATTTTCTCATGAAGGCAGGAGTAATAAGACCAATTTTCGTAAGGAAGAAAGCAATAATCGGGAGTTCGAACACAAGTCCCGTGGCAAGGCATATTGATGTCAGAGTGCCTATATATGATCTTATATTAATCTGATTTACAATGTCTTCACTTATAACATATGAACTCAGGAAATGAATTGAAAGAGGAGCCAGCATAAAATATCCGAAGAGCACACCTGTGAAGAACAGAAGCGATGCAGCCATGACGGCACCCTTGGCATACCTGGCTTCATTTGGACGGAGAGCAGGTCTAAAGAACTGCCAGAATTCCCAGAGGATAACCGGGAAAGCCAGTATAAGACCTGCTACCATAGACACCGTAATATGGGTTGTAAGCTGTCCCGACATTTTTATATTAATGAGATTCAGAGGTTTGGTATTGATACATAATGAAGTTGTATTGAGATACTCTCCAAGCTTGCAAAGCAGCCGGTTTGTTATAAATTCAGGGCTTTTCGGGCCAAGTATAACGCGGTCGAAAATAAAATTTTTAAAGATAAATGCAAGTATCATAAAGAACACAACTGCTAAAATTGAGCGGATTATGTGCCATCTTAACTCTTCAAGGTGTTCAAGAAACGACATTTCCTTCTCACCCTTTTTCCCTTTTTTCCATAACGTTGCCATGAGCACGGATATAAATTAGTTTGAAATCAGCCTGCAAAGATGATAAATCTTCTTTTGCAAAGCAACATAAAATCTTTGGTCTATGAAAATTGTGTCATTCATAAATTAATTTGAGTTTATGTTAATAATAATATAAAACGATTATTTGATTTAGAATTTTATTAACTTTATGTAAACTGTAAAAACGAAAAAATCTTTTCAGTTTAATCAAAAAA
>VFSW01006793.1_pt1 | contig 16748 bp, 17 predicted proteins | sample 5358111 | NCBI WGS metagenome assembly VFSW01 (sample SAMN11554181, study PRJNA540505) | mine drainage metagenome | isolation source: sediment from site ElyBrook_90M | place: USA: Ely Copper Mine, Vershire, VT | collected 2017
CTATGCCCCGAACTTCTTGAGGCGCATGCCGTTCGCAAGCATCAGGGGTATAATGTCCGTCGAGTGGAATATCCCGAGTTCCCCTTTGAGGCATTCCCTCTCGGTAAACGAAGCAGATGTCCTGCCGAACACGTACCTGCTCTTTAACAGCACCGGCACCGGATGCCAGCTGTGCCCCTTGATAAGGGCGGGTGTGGAATGGTCTCCCGTTATGACGAGGACGTCCGGATTGAGAGACAGGATGTCCGGGAGGTTTTTGTCAAACTCTTCTATGACTTTGCACTTGCCGTCAAAATTCCCGTCCTCTCCGTTTGAATCCGTTTTCTTCACGTGGAGGTAAAAGAAATCGTATTTATCGTAGTTTTTTTTCAGTGCCTCGATCTCCTGAGTAATGCCTCCCTCGGGTTTTATGGTATCCATGCCGAGCAGCTTTGCAACACCGAGGTACATAGGGTATGTCGCGATGGCGAGCGGCTTCACGCCGTAGACTTCATTGAACTTCGGTATCTTCGGCACGGATGAAAAACCCCGCAGCAGGATATAGTTCGCTTTGTCCTGGTCCTTCAGTATCTGTGCTGCCTTTTCCACAAACTTCAGTGCAATCTCTGCAACGTGTTTTGCCTGTTTGCCCGAAGGCGACGGCACTACCGGCTCGAGCCCTTCTTTCTGGGGGTCCGTATCCTCGATAAGATCAGCGCCCTTTTCAAGTGCATTCTGAAACCTCAGGACCAGTGCAAACCTGTGCTCCATACCCGGAAGCAGGATTATCTGTGCATCGTCAATTTGTTTGATCTTTTCCTGCAGCATCCCGGTGATCTTCCTGCTCTGATCGGTCGGGATCCTGCCGGCCCTCCTGTCCTTTATGATAATCTTCGGGCCTTCATGGGCCGCCGTCGCATAGTTGCACCGTATCGCTATATCGTTTTCCGTCAGATGGATACCCAGGCCGAGCCCCTCAAGCACGCCTCTCCCAATCTCATATTGAAGGGGGTTATAACCGAATATGCCGAGGTGCCCGGGACCGCTGCCCGGGGTTATGCCGTAGGCAACAGGCACCTGCAGACCGCATGCAGAACTATTGGCGAGGAGAGAAAGATTGGGAGCATCCGCCTTTTCAAGCTCGCTTGCACCGTCTACCGGCAGTCCGCCGACGCCGTCCAAAACGACCAGGACGAGCTTTGTCGTGTTGGGTTCTATAAGGGGTTTTAAAAGTTCTTGATCATTCATACCATCTCCTTCGAAACTTTATCTTTGTTGATTGTATCAATAAAGACATTCCTGCGCAATAATTTCTCAGCATCCCCCTATACTGAAGGAGCGGGTTGAGCCAATTTTTTCTGCTTCATTACTTTCTTCAGCCTCTTGGTGCTTGCATGGGTCCTCAGAAGGATGTAGGGCACATAGTACATCAGTCTGAGCAGGCGGCGCGGTGTCAGGATACCGAGTCTGAATGCCTTGACCGCAATCTTCTTGATCTGTCCGGGTGTGTAAAAGTCCCGATCGATCCTTTTCAGGATTGCCGTCAGTTCCTTGCGGCCGTACTTTTCCGAGTAAATACCGTTGTCCTTGCCTATGTAATACCCCTTGTTCGCCTTGACGATATCCTCCAATGCGGAAAATTTTTCCCACCTGAGCCTGCTCAGGGAAATGAAGTCGATACCTATCTCACGGGCATACTTTGATATCTCCAGCATCTCCTCTTCAACCTCACCGATAATCCCGACAATAAAATAACCGTTGATGAGCATCCCCGAATCTGCAAGAACATGAAACACCTCTTTTACTTTGGCTGTTTTAAAGCCTTTCTGGAGTGCGTCGAGTGACTTGTCCTGGGCAGATTCCAGTCCCACCATCAGGATCTTGAATCCCGCCTTCTTCATCTTCTCAACCAATTCAGGTTTTCGCGCGATGTCGATCCGCACGTTGCACAGGAACATCTTCTTGATGCCCTTTGCAATGATGAGATCGCAGATCTTCTCGACCCTTTTCATGTCGGCAGTAAAATTGTCGTCTACAAACGCCACGAAATCGGCATCTATGGCCTCTATTTCTTCGACCGTAGATTCGGGACTTCTCGCCTCCCATTTGCGCAGCTGTCCCAGAGGGTTAAGCTTGAAGCTGCAAAATTTACAGCTATAAGGACATCCCCGCGAACTCATAATGGCATCGAATCCGAATCCAAGGTCAATCCCCTTGATGGTGGCTCGGTAATTCGTTGTCCTGAGGCTCCGGTCCGGTCTTTTAACTTCTTGAAGAGAAAACAACGGCCTGGATTCATTATGAATGACTTTTTCGTTGTCCCTATACGATATGCCCTTCACCTCTTCCAATGGTCTGCCGCTGAAGAGGTCTCTCAGGGTTAGTTCTCCTTCCCCCCTGACGATCACGGATATGTTCGGACACCGGTTGAACAGGTCCTCGACGAAATCCGTGGCCTGCCGGCCTCCTACAATGACTCTGACCTGCGGCGGGATCTGCCGTATTACCGCGCATACTTCATCGTAGGTATAGTTCCAGTTCACGCTCACCAGAGCAGTATCGATAGAAGGGATAAAGTAATTCATGGGGTCCTTCACATACCTGAAATCCACGATTTTTATACTCCCGACCATATCGCTGACTGCAGTCGCAACATATTCAAGTCCTATCGGCGGGAAAAACTCATAAACTGGCACCTCTTTTACATAGGGATAGAGGCAAAGAACATTGTTTGGCTTTATTCCTTCATGCGCGTGCATCTGTCCCCCCCGTCAGGATGAACGCGATTTTAAACCGCGCCCTTCCTATAAAAACTTTAATTCCTAACATAGTATCCCCCTCCTCAATAGTTGAGCTTTCCAACGGGGTAAACCCGGCAGAAAATTAGATTTGCGATCACTCATTATAAAGAGATTAACACAGACCGGTAAAATAATACAATCAAATAAATTATGCTTCGGGAGCTGTTACCCGGGGGTGGTTATAACCACCCGTAAAAAAGGCTGTACAGCGTAACAAGTATCCGTGACCTGTGGAGAAAGAAATACCGTTTGAACCATGAAAGGTTTGACCGGTAAACCTTGAAGCGCTTTATCCTATACGGGTCTCCTCCGCGAACATTCGCACCCTTGTCCGTTGTTATAGCGCCTTTGTACCCGATATCTTTCAAGAGCTGAAGACTCTGTTTATTATACTGCCCCCACGGGAAGCATAAGAACGCAGGAACAACACCGGTCCGGTCTGAAATCAACTGCCTGCTTTTCTCAAGATCCGTCCTGCACCTGCGTACATAAGTCTCTTCCGATTCATAAATAACCTTTACAGGGTTCTGCTTCCTGTATTCAAGATAAGCCTTCTTGAGTATCCGGAGTGCATTGCTTTCGGACAGGTCGAGCGACCGGTCTTTGACCAGTTTTACGAGGTAGTCGTTGAGCTTGTAATCGCCCGTAAAATTTTTGTGCGCCAGGGAGGAACCTGCTTCATATCGAACCGTGCCGGGCCTTGTATCCCCCCACACAGGCCAGTCAAGCTCGACACCGGAATTAAACCCGCGTGCACTGTCGTTTCTATAAACGCGATCATGGAACAGGCCGTGGTCCTCAATCTGCACCAGGCCCGGGGCCGTCATACGGTTCAATTCATCCCACGTTGCAAACCTTTCCGCAGATTCCATGTTGGCCCCTGTCCTCGATGGATAGCCCCTCGAGCGTTCACGCTGTCCCGCTCCTATGGATTGCTTTCTCACGCCTGACACCGCAAAAATAGCCGCCTTCAGTTTGTACTTTTCGAGGATCGGGAACAGATAATGATAATTGCAATAAAAGCCGTCATCGAACGTCAGCACAAAGCTTTTTCTCGGAACACTGCTGATGCCGGTCATGAAATTGTACAGTTCATTCAAGGACAGGGAATTGTAACCTTTCGACAAAAGGTGTTTCATCTGTGCTTCAAATACCTCCGGGGTCACGGGATCGGTGGGCTCGACATGATGGTAGTATAACACGGGTATGGAGAACGCCCTGAATTCGAAATACCAGATTACAACAGCCAGCACGGCGATGAAAAGTACGACGTATATCATAACAAAGACCTGAAAAGCTCCTCTGTTTGTTTTGAAACAACCTCTACGGAAAATGCCTGCTCGACGGTTTTTCTCGCCTGAATGCCGAGCTCAACGGCATGCGAAGTGTCACCGAGAAGGCCGCACACGGCATCTGCTATGTCCCGGGCGGAAGACGGTTGTACGAAAACACCGTTCTTGTTCTGTTCGATAATATCGACCATCCCGCCAGTCCTGCTCACAACAACAGGCCTTTGCATGGACATGGCCTCGAGCAGTGAAGTACCCAGGCCTTCTACCAGGGAAGGGAACACAAATACGTCCATTGCCTTCAGATACGGTCTGACATCCTGCTGAAACCCTGCAAAAATGATCCTGTCCCTTACTCCGAGCTCCTCGGCGAGCCCGACAAGCTCCCTGTCTTTCTCATGAACACCGACATCGACAAACACCGCGCCCGGGTATTTTTTCAGTATGGATGGTATGGCCGTTATAAAGTAGCTGTGGCCTTTCTGCTTGTTTGCATTCCCTACAGTCCCGATAACGGGTCTGCCTTTCCCAAGTCCGGGTGCCGGCAGAATATCCGGCGGATTGTAATGTTGAACATCGATGGCATCCGGTATTACGGTGATATGGCTCTCCCGGACACCGGTTTTAACGAGACTCTGTTTTACATCATTGGAGATGGCCACCACACGGTCAACAAACCATTCGTACTTTATCTTTGCAGAGATCCTCGATGGAATACCGTACGGCACCCTCCTCGTTACAACGAACCCGGCATGCGGCGATACCATATTGGCAACCATCGCAATGGTATGTGCCGTGGGCCTGTGCACATTGATAATATCAAACCTGTTCCTCCTGAGAAAACCCGCCATACGCATCATGGTAAAGATATCGGCCTCTTTGTTCATTCTGAAAGAATGCACATCGATGCCTTCACCGGGAACAAGCCTCTTCCCGAGTTCACTGTTGTGCGATGTCACAACCGATACGGTATTCCCCCTGTCTCTCAGTCCCTTTGCGAGCAGGTAAACCTGGTGCTGCCCCCCGCTCCAGCCTGTCGAAGATGTTGCAAGCAGGATCTTCATATCGGTTTCCGGGCCTGCTTGATCTGTTTGAGCAGCCCGGGATTTTTTACCAGCCTGTAACCGGTCATTGCGAGTACCAATGCCCCCTCTGCAATCCCTGTGTCCGCAGACTTTGATACTGCAAGCCTCCTGAATGCCGGTGTGTGGATATGAGCCTCCGTCCCGATGGGCGTATAGGTATGAAGCGTGGGAAGCAGGTACGACAGCTGCCCGATATCGGAAGACCCGATACCCTGATAAGGGCTTACATCCGTTTGCTTTAATCCCAAGGTGTCCAGTACATCGGAATATACCGAAACGAGCTTCTCATTCACAGAGAACGGGTACTGCGTATAGCCTTCTTCTGCAATCTCTGCCTTTGTCCCCGTTGCCTGTGCAGCACCATGAACTGCAAGCTGTATCCACTGCATCAGCTCTTCAAGCTCGTCCATCGTTATCGCCCTGATAAAATAATATGCCTCGGCAAAATCCGGTATAATGTTCGGGACCGTGCCGCCCTTTGTTATGATACCGTTCGCTCTCATATACGGCTTGAACGATGAACGAATACTGTTGATGTTGTTGATGGATAAGATCAGCGCTGAAAGTGCGTCCCTGCCTTCTTCCGGATACGTAGCAGCATGGGCAGTCCTGCCCCTGAACCTGATCCGTATCTTCTTCAATGCCAGCATGTACCGGTAGCTCATGCGCTTTGTAGATGCATGGCTCATCATGGCAACATCGTATGGCTGAAACACACGGTGTTTTATCAGTTCCGGCTTCCCGTATCCTATCTCTTCTGCAGGCGTTCCAATAACCGATATGCGTGCAGAATCAGGGCTGATCACCTTTGATAGTGCTATGGCTGCACCTATGCTTATGGTGCTATTTACATTATGACCGCACGCATGCCCGATAGACGGCAATGCGTCGAGCTCTGCCAGATAAGCAATCGCAGGGTGACCGGCTTTACCGATGCTTGCTTCAAATGATGTCTTGAGTCCCCCGGCACCCTTTTTTATATCAAAACCCTGCCGGTGCAAAAATTCGCACAGGACATCCCGTGTCCTGTATTCTTCGAGTGCAACCTCCGGATGAGCGGACAGGTCATGGGAAAGTTCAACGAGGGAAGGGGACAGCGTCTTAATGAGCTTTCGCAGCTTGTTTTCCAAACGATACCTCCCCTGCCTTAAACACGGGTCCATCCTTACATACTCTTTTTGTATTGCCTTTTGTATCGAAGATCGTGCAGCCGAGGCACACGCCGAAACCGCACGCCATCCTTGCTTCAAGCGAGAGATAACACTCTGCATGATTTTTCATGGTTATATCTTTAACAACGGCAAGCATGGGCATGGGACCGCAGGCAAAAACAGTATTATTATGCTTAACCTTTCTTTTTAAAATGTCCGTGAGCTTCCCGTGATGCCCTTTTGAACCGTCATCCGTTGATAGCAGGGGATTGTACGGTCTTACAAGATCCAGCAAGACCAGTTCATCCTCTGTCCTTGCCCCATAGAGAAGCTCATAAGAAATACCCTTCGAGTGTAACATCTGCACAAAGGCAAAAACGGACGCAATGCCGACCCCGCCTGCTGCAACCAGCGATCCGGACTTCACATCAGAGGGAAAACCATTGCCGAAAGGACCTGTCAGAAACACACTTTTACCGTATTTGAAATCTGCAATGGCCTTGGTGCCCCTGCCGACAACCTTTATCAGGAACCGGTAAACGCCCTTATCTGCATCGAGTATGCTGAAAGGCCTCAGGAGAAGGGGATCGTAGCTGTCCGATACCTGCATCATCATGAATTGTCCGGGCCTGAATACAGGTCTGCTGTCTATCATGACGGACAGCAATACATAGTCCGGCGTCATCCTTTCCAGCGAAGTAACAATCCCGTTATGGGTCAGCTTCATATACACCCGGGACCACACATCATAGGGACTTTTTCATAACCAGGGCATCTTCCCTGTTATCGGAGTAATAACCTCTTCTGACACCGATCACCTTAAACCCATGCTTTATGTAGAGTGTCAATGCCGTGATGTTTGAACGCCGCACCTCGAGAAACGCTGCTTTAACGCCGAGCTTCTGCCCTTCATTCACAGCTGTTTCAAGAAGACTGCTCCCCGCGCCGCACCTCCTGTATAAGGGGTTAACGGCTATGTTCAGAATGTGCAGCTCATCCATGAGCAAGAGATCGAGTATGAATCCCTGGACCTTCCGATCGGGACGGTCGAATGCCACAAAATTAAATGCCTTTGGATTATCCAGGCTTCCCTGAATAAGGCTCCTTGACCATGGATGTTCATACGACAATGACTCTATCTCCAGAATAGAATCAAGATCTTCTGATTCCGCATTTCTTATATTGAAAGAGATTATGTTTTCTAAGAATGTTTTCTCTACTACCATCTCAGTAACGCGGATGCCCATGTAAACCCTGCGCCGAATGCCGCTACACATACCAGTGTTCCCGGTTTCAATCTGCCGTCTTCAATTGCATCATAGAAACACAGCGGTATGGTGGCCGCTGTCGTGTTCCCGTATTTTTGGATATTATGAACCACCTTTTCAGGGGCTATACCGAGCGTACCTGCAACATATTCATTGATCCTCATGTTTGCCTGATGCGGGACAAGCAGGTCTATATCGGAGATCTTGTATCCGTTTGCATTCACGGCCTCCATGATTACCTCCGGCATTCTTGTGACCGCATGTTTATACACATTCTTCCCGTTCATCTTCGGATAATGCCTTCCCTGGTCCATCATCTCCTGTGTTAATCTCGGGTGAAGGATACTCGCAGGCGCCTCAACCCAGAGCTCCTTGGCATACTTGCCCTGCGAATGAAGGTGCGTTGAAAGGATGCCTCTTTTCTCATCCTCGCTCTCCCCGACGACGACAGCACCGGCGCCGTCTCCAAACAGCACGGCGACGTCCCTGCCCCTTGTCGTAAACTCATTTCCGGTGGAGTGGACCTCCGACCCGATGACCAGGATATGCTTGTACATGCCCGTCTTTATAAATTGATCCGCTATGGAAAGACTGTAGATGAACCCTGTGCATTGGTTTCGTACATCGAGCGCCCCTATGGGTTCAATACCGAGCAGGTCCTGAACAAACACCCCGGACCCCGGGAAGTTGTAATCAGGGCTTAATGTTGCAAAGATGATGAAATCAATGTCCTCCTTCTTTAAGCCTGCGTTCTTGATGGCTTCCTCCCCTGCCCGTGCCCCCATCAGAGCGGCACCTTCACCCTCAGCGGCAAAACGGCGCTGTTCTATGCCCGTACGCTGCCGTATCCATTCGTCCGTTGTATCCATCATCTTCTCGAGATCAAAATTTGTTACAATCTTTTCGGGCAAATACCTCCCGACTCCCAGTATGCGAGACTTCTTCATTCTTCAGTCCTCCTTTTCTATTATAGACAGCGGCGCATCCGGCAAAATACCGGTTGCACCTTTAAATGAATTCACAATATCGGATCGTGATACCCCGTCCCACATCGGCCAAAGCCTGTACTCGCGGTCTTTCGTGGACGTATAATTAAGAATTGTATATGCAACACCCGCCAACAAACCCTGAATATCGGAACTTATGTCGTACAGTGAAGGCATAACATGAACAACATTGTATAAGGACAATTTCGAAAGTGCAACTAAAAGATCTTCCGTCAATAACGATAATTTTTGGGACGTTAAAGCATTTTTCCTGCCGAGCCCGTAGGCGAGCACCTTTCTTCCGTGATAACAGGAGTGCCTCAGGTACAGGAGCATCCTGGCTTTTTCTTTGCCTTCAAATTTTTTTTCAGCTATCATGCGCGAGAGCTCTCCACACAGCTCCCAGTCTACAATACCCGGATACCCGTGCAGGGGAAGCCGCTCGTCGAACAGCAATACTACCACCGGCTCTTCGAATAATCTGTCAAAGGATGCGTCGAGGTTTATCTCGAGGCTCACGCTGTCCTGCCGATTTCTTTTGCGATTGCATCAAGCACTGCATTGATAAAAGTAAAGGAGTCCTTGGTACCGTATTTCTTCGCAATCTCTATCGCCTCATTGATAATAACCTTCATCGGTGTTTGGGCTTCGTACACAAGTTCGTATATTGCAAGTCTCAGTATACTCTTATCGATGATCGCTATCCTTGAAATAGTCCAGTTCTTAAGATGCTTTGATATATAATCGTCTATGGTACCGAGTTTTGACACAATGCCCAGCATCCTTTCCAACGTCATCTGGTCCCATTTATTTCTCCCTGCAAACAGCCGCACAGAACCTTCTTCATAATCATCAAGGATGTCTACGCTGTACAATGCCCTCAGGAGCGATTCTCTTTCTTCCCTTTTTCCCATCGTCTATTGTTCCCTTTGCTCATTTCCACCTTCAGGTTGGCAAGTTCAACTGCAGTCATAGCAGCCTCATACCCTTTGTTGCCCTGCTTTGTACCCGCCCTCTCTATAGCTTCTTCTATGGTCTCGGTGGTCAGTACGCCATAGACAATAGGGAAATCAAGCTCAAGGGATGCATGTGCAATACCTTTTGCAACCTCTGACGCAATATACTCATAATGGGATGTCCCGCCTTTAATGATAGCACTCAGGGCAATCACCGCATCAAGGTCCTTCTGCGCAAGTCCTTTCGCAAACAGGGGGATTTCAAAGGCACCCGGCACTTTAACTATCGTGATATTGTCTTCTTTTACGCCGAGTCTTGTGAGCGCATCGATTGCACCATCGACAAGCCTGTCTGTTATAAAATGATTGAATCTGCTTACAACGATGCCTATTTTCAGGCCTTCACCGTTTAACCTGCCTTCAATTATCTTCATGTGCCCTCCTTATCTTATTTTATATGCAGGATGTGACCCATCTTGTCCTGTTTTGTTTTTAAATATCTTTTGTTTATGTCGTTTGGGGCAATCTCTATCGGGACCCTTTCAACGACCTCGAGACCGTAGCCTGCAAGTGCATGGAGCTTCTTGGGATTGTTGGTCATAAGTCTCATCTTCTTTATACCGATGTCCGCAAGGATCTGGGCGCCAATACCGTAATCTCTCAGGTCTGCAGGCAATCCAAGTGCATGATTGGCCTCGACCGTATCAAGACCGTTATCCTGAAGCTTGTAGGTCAGTATCTTATTGGCAAGGCCTATGCCCCTGCCTTCCTGCCTCAGATACAATATTGCACCCCTGCCCTCTTTATTTATTATCTTCATTGCCTGATGGAGCTGGTTGCCGCAATCGCACCTCAAGGAACCGAACACGTCACCGGTAACACACTCCGAATGGACCCTTACCAGGACAGGCTCGTCGGTCTTTACATCGCCTTTTACCATTAAGAGATGTTGATTGTTATCGAGGTCGTTCTCGTAAACCATTGCTTTAAAGACTCCGCCGTATTCCGTCGCAATGTTTGCCTCTGCGACCTTTTTAACAAACCTCTCCTGTTTCATTCTGTATTGGATGATGTCGGCTATGGTCACAATACCGATGCCGTGCTTCAATGAAAATTCCTCGAGATCCGGCATCCTAGCCATTGTCCCGTCGTCTTTCATGATTTCACAGATGACAGCGGCAGGCTTCAGACCCGCGAGTCTGGCAAGATCCACCGAACCTTCAGTTTGTCCTGCCCTCGCAAGAACACCGCCCTTTTGGTATCTGAGGGGAAATATATGCCCGGGCCTTACGAGGTCCGACGGTTTTGACTTCTCATCTATCGCAATCTGGATCGTACGCGCCCTGTCATAAGCGGAAATACCGGTTGAAACACCTTCTCTTCCATCAATGGACACGGTAAAAGCGGTCCCGAATCTCGAGGTGTTTTCATTCACCATCAAAGATATCTGCAGCTCGTTCAGCCTTTCCTCGGTCATGGAAAGACAAATAAGGCCCCTGCCGTAGGTAGCCATGAAATTAATGACCTCCGGGGTCACATTTTCCGCTGCTATTGCAAGATCTCCTTCGTTCTCCCTGTTTTCGTCATCGACAAGGACTACCATCTTTCCCTGCTTTATCTCTTCTATCGCTTTTTCTATATTTATTATTGGCATTATGCAAATCCTCTCTCTTTTAAAAATGTTTCCGTTATCTTATCACCCTTGTTCTTATTCAACATACTTTCAATATATTTTGCAATAATATCAAATTCTATATTAACGGTATCGCCTGTTTTTTTTACCTTCAGATTCGTGTGCTCGTAGGTATAGGGTATTACGGAAATGGTAAACATGCGTTCTTTTACATCATAGGGGGTAACGCTTATGCCGTCAACCGCTATAAAACCCTTCTCTACAAGATAAGGCGTTTTCCCGGATAATTCAAATGTAACGATATGATATTTGCCGGTTGTACGTATGCCTGCAATGACAGCTGTGCAATCTATATGACCGTTCACGATGTGGCCATGCAGCATGTCGGAAACCCTGCGCGGCATTTCTACATTAACGATATCACCGGTTTTGCCCTGTCCGAATCCGGCCTTCTGCATGGTTTCGGATGATATGTCGAACGTATACACGCCGTTCGTCATGGACGTCAGCGTAAGGCAGGCACCGTTGACAGCAACACTGTCTCCCTGAACTGCACCGGGCAGGGACGCTATCTTCACTCGTATCGATGCACCGGTGTCATTTTTTTCAATGTGTTCCACACTGCCGGTGTATTCTATCAATCCTGTAAACATACCGTCACCATTGCGGGTAGCCCCGGACGAGGTAATCACCGCCGGCTATGATTATCTCTGCATTTTTCAAATCAATCGCGTTCCTCATACTTTTCAAAAAAACTCCTTTAAAAGGGTATATGCCGTCTGCACCTATAATCTTCGGTGCAATGAATATATGGAATTTATCAACCAGTCTTGCCTTTACAAGGCTGCCTGCCATTTCCGCTCCGCCTTCAACGAGTACATGCATAAACCTTTTACCGAGAAAATTCAATGCATCCTGCACAGACAGCATGCCTCCCCTGGTTTTTATCCGGACGACCTCTGCACCGGCATGCGTGAACGTACGTATCAGGGCGGTATTGCTGCTTGCCGTAAGGATCATGGTCTTATAAACAGCGCTCTGGTTTGTAATGACCCTCGCACGGAGCGGTGTACTGAGGTGCGTGTCAAATATAACCCTGAATAACGGCCTGTTCCTTACCTTCACATGCCTGACCGTGAGTTCCGGATCGTCGCTTTTTATCGTACCGGCACCGGTCACAACAGCATCAACGGTATTCCTCAGGGTATGCGCGATACGCCGTGAGTCCATGGATGTGATCCATTTTGACGAACCGTCATGGGCAGCGATCCTGCCGTCCAGACTCATTGCAAGCTTTACGCTGACAAAGGGCAGCGACGTTTTCACATGTTTGAAGTACGCCTCGTTGAGCCGTTCTGCCTCCTGCGCACAGACGCCGCCGATAACCTCTATACCTGCTTTTCGCAGATATGCCGCACCGCCGCCTTTTACCCCGGGGTTGGGGTCCTTATGGGCAATGACGAGCCTTTTAATCCCGGACTGCTGTATTGCAAGCGTACACGGGGGTGTCCTGCCGAAGTGGTTGCACGGCTCCAGGGTCACCATCATCGTACTGCCCTGCGGTACTTTGCCGGCATCGCGTAAAGCCATGACCTCTGCGTGGGGCTCGCCCGCTCTTTTGTGGAATCCCTTTCCGATAATCTTTCCTTTTTTGTCGATGATCACGGCACCGACAAGCGGGTTGGGCGATGTCATGCCCTCTGCCTTCTTTGCAAGTTTTATGGCAATCTTCATATAGGACGTATAGTCGGTTTTCATTGGATTTAGTTTTGCACTTTTCAGGTTATAAGACAAGCGGATCTATCCTTTGTCAGGCCTTTGGCGGGAAGGGGAATTTATGTAATGAGGAGAAGATTGAGCGGTTTAAACCGTTCAGACAGACAACCTACCTGTCCTTCAATTTCGACAGGATCTGCGTGCCGCTGATAAGCCAGCGATTGCTGTCCTCGACGAAAGTCCACTGCACCCTGGTTAATTCCGTGATCGTCTGCGGTATCAGGCTCTTGGTAACTATGGATGTCCGCTGGTCCATCACCGCAATCGCGGTATTGCCCGATACGTTGATGGAAATATTCGAAAAATTGACATCTATTTTTTCATACCTGTTAAAATAATCTTCCAGCGCCCGTTTGTTCTGATCGCTGTTCCCTGCAATATCCTGAAGGGCAAGTGACACGTTCTTCGTCACCATCGCCTGCTTCTGTCTGTTAATAATGGCGAGCACGTGCTGCCGTGCAACATCTTCAGGCGAGGGCTGCGGTGCTGCGGGAGGCACATTGCTTGCAACCTGCTCCCGTGCGGTCCGGTTGTTATTTTCAAGAGTTTTCCGCTCAGGCAAAGGCCCGACCTTTTCGTGCCTTGCCTCTTTGGGTGTCTCTCTCTGTATGGGTAAAGTCTTGTGTTTCTCCTGTGTCAAAGGCTTTTCCTGCGAAGGTCCCTGAGCAGTGGATGTCTGTGCAGGGACAGCACCCTCTGTTTTCAGGGTAATGGTGATATCCTCTTCCTTATTCTTCTTTGAGCAGGACGAAAACACCGTTGCAGATACAATCATTGCAACAGAACATATCAAAGCAATCTTTTTATAGCTCATACAATATTTCATAAATTTGCTGCGGCTCTTTCTTCCCTTTTATAGATACCTTATCAAGCGGTTGTATGGCAACATCATTTTTAACAGCTCTATAGGTATTTTCGCATATCAATATCTGACCGCCTTTCGTCAACCCTTCTATTCTTGACGCAAGGTTTACCGTATCACCGATAACCGTGTATTCAAGCCTTTTCTCCGAACCCATGCTTCCTGCCACGACAGGACCTGTTGCAATGCCGCATCCAACCGCAAGATGTTTGTTCTTTCCTTCCTTTCTCCAGGTATCATTCAACGTTTTCAGTGCCTTTTGCATACCGATAGCGGTTTTAACGGCCCGCAAAGGGTCATCATTATGGGCATACGGTGTTCCGAACACAGCCATAATGGCGTCGCCGATATACTTATCGAGTGTACCTTCATAGGAAAAGATCACATCGACCATGACGGTAAAGTATTCCTTTAATATACCGACAACCTCTTCAGGAGACATCCGTTCGGACATGGAGGTAAAGCCCCGTATATCCTGAAACAGTATCGTTGCGGTCTTCCGTTCTCCGGTAATCGAAATCTCCCTGCCCTGGATAAGCCGGTCCGCGACAAGCTCCGAAACATACCTCTTAAAAGTGTGCTTTATGTGTTCCCTTTCTTTCAGGCCTTCGACCATGAAATTGAAACTTGAAGCGAGCATTTGCATCTCATCCCTTGTCTTTACTTCAACGTGCTGGTTCAGATCTCCCCGCTCCACATTCTTCATGGCTTCCACTATTTTATAGATAGGTTTGGTGATATTCAGAGACAGTCCGAATGATGCCATAATACCGAGAACAATAAATCCCAGGGTAAAAAGTATAGTAACGGTCCTTGCTGTTTTTACGGATGAATCAAACATGTACAATGAATAACCTATACTCATGGTCCCTATGAGATTATTTGCTGGTTTCAACACCACGTCTATGGGGAGTACATGACCCAGGCTTTCATAGACAGCTTCGCTCTGTCCCTGGTCCGATTTTAAGAGGTGTGCCTTTACAGCTTCCGGTATTTCATTGGTAAGACGATCACTGTCATGACCTATTATCCTTGTCAGGAGCGGTGTGTTGATCTCCGAATCGACAATATTGTTCTTTGCATCGGTAATAATGACGTACAGAATATTGTTGTCGAGCTGGGGTGCAAATTTCAAAAATTGTTTTGCAAACGCCCATGGATCTGCCCCATTCCCGCCGAGGAGGGCAAGTGCTCCCGTTATCTGCGCCATGTTGATTGCCTTAGCCCGCATCTCGTTGCGCATGCTTCTTTCCTGCCTGATCACGGATGTATAGGCAACGATAAGCATGATGATCAGTACGATCATCGCAACGAGCAGTCCAAGCTTTACCTTAAGACTGAGGAGTAATGGCTTATTCATAATACAAGATAATCAAGACCTATTGTATAAATGTAATGATATCCGAACAGGAACGTATTGTATGGTGAATATTTCAGGGCCGTCGTTAAAAATATGTTAGGGGTCACGCTAAATCTTACACCGGGCACGAGATCGAATTTCCACTGCTGAACCGAATAGGAAGTGCCGCTATTTGCAAAATTTAAATCGGTAAACTGTCCTGCATTCATAACATTAACCTCAAAGAAACCCGACAATGAAAGCCCGAACGGGATACTGAAAGCGGTATTGGCAATTGCAATATTGTTTGACTTTGTTTTTGTTGAAGGCTGCAAAGCTGACGGCTGCTCACCCGTCAGCCTGTATCCTACATTTGAATCCCATTGAACAATTCCGATATCCCTGGTATAGGCAATATCCGCTTCCATGTCCGTTCCTTCGGATCCTATTCCCATAAATCCGGTCGGCAAATAGATCGTACCATACACGGCAAGCATCGGGGAACTGAGGAACTGATACATGAACCGGACAGCGGGATTACTTAATCCACTGTTACTTGCGCCGAGAACGTAAGAGCCCTGAGGGTTTGCCGGGCTTGTAATATACTGCCCGACATCAACACCGATATAGGGTATACTTAAAGAAATGTTCATGTTTGACGAAAGATTGTAACTCAGATTGAAGATTCTATAGATAAGCCTTTCTCTTGGGTTGTTTTGATACTCTATCCAAATATCTTTCCCCATATACCGGTCTACCTGAGCATAATATACATAAAACCCTGTATCCAGAATATTAGGCTGACCGGTTTTTGCGGTTAAGGTGAACAAGGGGAACGTGGTTTGTTTTTTCCCCTGGATCGATGCTATGCCTCCAATTGCGCCAAGCTGGGCATGTGCATTAACAGCAGTAAACAGCATAATCAGCAGGTATAAGAAAATGTGTGGTCTTTTCATGTTTCTCATCCCGAGTATTATAACTTATATCCAATCTTCCGCAAGAGTTCTTTTCTATCCCTGCGATCTTCCGCCGTTTCTACCCCTTTGGGTGAGAAACCGTCTATTACTCCGAGAATCCCGTTGCCCTGTTCTGTTTTTGCAACAATCACATCAACAGGGTTCGCTGTGGCACAGTAAATACTGCAGACCTCCGGACAGTTTTTTATCGGATTGAGTACGTTGATAGGATAGGCATCCTTGAGCAAGATGCAGAACACATGACCTGCACCGATATCCTTGAGGTTCCGGACGCATGCATCCATCAGTTGTTTGTCGTTCCCCTCTGTCCGGATAAGGCACGGGCCCGATGCCTCGGTAAAGGCCACGCCGAACTTTGCCTGCGGTACGGTCGTTGCTATGGTCTCATAAAGGTCTTCCGCGGTTTTGATAAAATGGGTCTGCCCCAGTATTATGTTACAGCCCTCGGGTACTCTGATCTTCAAAGCCTTTAACTCCATAGTGCCTCCATCAAACAAAAAACGCTTATGGGCTCCCGGAACAAATTGCCCTTCCTTTTTTATATATTCACAGCTCATAAAAAAACGCAACTTGTCTTGCGTAATCACGGTGACATGGTTGACATCTTCCTTGAATCTCATGTACGATGTTGCAAGGGGCTGTTGAC
>VFSW01006794.1_pt1 | contig 16747 bp, 16 predicted proteins | sample 5358111 | NCBI WGS metagenome assembly VFSW01 (sample SAMN11554181, study PRJNA540505) | mine drainage metagenome | isolation source: sediment from site ElyBrook_90M | place: USA: Ely Copper Mine, Vershire, VT | collected 2017
TGCTCTACCGCTGAGCTACGCGCCCGTTTTGGGAGGCCATCGGATAGGCCGGGTGGACCGAATTTGTCAACCACGCGGATACGGCCTGTCCTCGCGCAGACGTTAGTTTCCGAAAAGCCAGAGAGCGCCATTATAAGCTGCAGGCAGGAAACAATGAGGCAGGAGAGACAATGCTCGACCAGTTGGACAGTATCCCGTGGAATAAGTTCCATCGTAAAGTTTCGATGGCTCTGGGGTTGGGCTGGGGGATGGACGCCTTTGAAGTCACGCTGATTGGGTCCATTTTAGGCGTGCTGGGTCCGCTTTGGCATTTAAGCGGCTTTATCTTATCAGCCATTCTGGGGGCTTGGTTCGCCGGGATTATGCTGGGTGCTTTGGGCTTTGGCCTGCTGGCAGACCGGTTTGGCCGCCGGGCGGTATTTTTGGCCAGCCTCGTGATATATGGCGGTGCCACCTTCGCCACGGCATTTGCGCCTGGGATCGCCATATTACTACTCCTGCGGTTTGTCGCAGGCGTCGGGGTTGGAGCCGAATACTCGGCGGTTAATGCCGCGATTGCCGAGCTTATTCCGAGCGCAAAACGTGGCTTTGCCGCCAGTTTCGTGATGAATTTCTGGTCGGTGGGCACATTGTTTGCGGCTTTCCTGTCCTGGCTGTTGTTTTCACTTTTGCCCCCAGATTTTGCCTGGCGGGGTGTGTTCGCCTGTGGTGGCTTGGTGGCTCTCTCGACCCTATGGCTGCGGCGCACGTTACCTGAATCGCCCCGTTGGTTACTGGCGCAGGGCCGGGAGGTGGAGGCGCAGGCTATTGTTGCGGCAATCCAGCGTGGCACGACGTGCTTGCCGAATGTTGGCATGCGCAGCCGCAAATTCGTGCGGGTAAAGTCTCATCTCGCTGCGGATTTACGGGCTCTGCTTACGCGCCATAAAGCTGCTCTGGCGTTGGGCTGTGTGCTCGATTTTGCGGAAGCCGGCGGTTACTACGGCTTGTTTGCTTTTTTGCCCTTGGCGGTGCTGCCGAACCTGCACTTGGCAATAACGGCCCTCCCGCTGTTCTACATGGCGGGGAGTTTGGGCGCGTTGCTCGGTGGTGTCATCGTCAGCCTGTTGCTGGACAGGCTTGGCCGTAAGCCGGTGGTGAGTTTTTGTTATGGCGCAACCGCCGTGGCTTGTCTTGGGTTTGCCGCCGCAGCGCCTACTGGAGCAACGCCGGTCATCATCGGCTTCGTTGTCGTAAACATGCTGGCCACGGCGAGCTGGGTCGGCGCATACCCGACATTCTCGGAACTTTTCCCTACGAATCTGCGGGCTAGTGGCATTGGCATATCAGTCGCTGTCGGACGTATTGGCGCCTTGATGTCTCCATTTTTAATCGCCTACGCCGGCCAAACCGGGGTAGCTGCAGCATTGGCGGTGCTGGCGGGGTTCTGGGCGATAGGATTTTTAGCCATGGTGGTATGGTTATTCGCGGGGGTTGAGGCGCGAGGCGTCTCACTCGAGCGTTTAAGTAAATTCCCAGCGTGAAGCTGCATCTGGAAGGTAAGCTGCTGGCGTTTGGCGGCTGTTACAGCAATTTGCAGGCGACCCAGGCTTTGCTTGCGCGGGCGGATGACTTGGGAATAAGGGCTGCGAATATCATCTGTACCGGCGATATCGTAGCCTACGGAGCCGATGCCCACGCCACTCTGGCGTTGATCCGTAGCGCGGGGATATCAGTCCTCATGGGTAACTGCGAGGAAGCGCTTAGCCGCAAGGCTGATCATTGTGGCTGCGGCTTTGCTCCCGGTTCAGTTTGCGATGCTTTGGCAAGTCAGTGGTATGCGTATGCGGCTGCCGATATTGATGATGACGACCGCGGATACATGGCTAATCTGCCAGCAGACATTGAAGTGGACCTCGCGGGAAAAAAATTAAAATTTGTGCATGGTAATGTCGATCGTATCAATGCGTTTGTGTTTCCATCGGCCAGTCACCTTGAACTGAAGCGCCAGATTGACCGTACAGGATGTGACGCGGTTATTGCCGGACACGCGGGCATTCCGTTCACCCGGGATTTAGGTGGGAAAATCTGGCATAATGCGGGTAGTATTGGTATGCCGGCTAACGATGGTACCCCGCGCGGCTGGTTTAGTACCATCGAGGTCTGCAATGGCGACATCGTCATTACCTCCTATCCTTTGCATTACGACCATCAATCGGCGGCGGCCTCGATGAGGCGGGCCAGATTGCCGGAAGATTATGCGGTGGCGTTGGAAACCGGCGTTTGGCCGAGCTTGGATATATTGCCCGCCTTTGAGCGCTATTTCACGGGCACACCACTGGAACATCGGCAGCCGGAAGGGTCAGTGCCGATTGTCCCGTTACAGCGTTTGGCGACTTTATGGGTAAACACCGGAACCTTATGCAACCTATCCTGCGCGAATTGCTTTATGGACAGCACGCCGAGCAACGATAGCCTGGAATATTTCACGGCGACGGATTTTCAGGCTATTTTGGCACAAGCACCAGCTTCATTAGGCGAAATAGGGTTCACTGGCGGCGAGCCCTTTATGAACCCTGATATTATTGTGATGTTGGAGTGTTGTCTGCAGTCAGGGTTGCGTGCGTTGGTACTGAGCAATGCTATGCGCCCATTGCAACGCCATAAATCAGCGTTGATGAGGTTGATTGATAATTACCCGGGACGTCTGCGCATACGGGTCTCAATAGATCATTATCGCTTGGATGAGCATGATACCCTGCGCGGCACGGGGAGTTTTGTGCAGAGTTTGGATGGGTTAAAATTTTTAGAGACAATGGGGCTGGAAGTGTCGGTTGCCGCACGGACCCCGTGGGGTGAAACTGAGGCCATGATGCGCCATGGGTTTGCTGAACTGTTCTCGGGGCGGGGCATCGGCCTTAATGCTTATGAACCGGATGATCTAATCTTGTTTCCGGAGATGGATGTTAATCCGGGCGAACCGATGCCCGTGACCAACCAAGCGCTTTCCATGCTTCAGGGTGATAAACCTCTCATGTGCAGAGATTCTCGTATGGTTGTGCGGCGGAAGGGCGAGGCCGCTCTCAGCTTTACGCCATGCACACTTCTGCCAGGCGTGAATATCGGTGCTTCGTTGGCCGAAGCGGAGGCTCCGGTTGCCTTGCGTTATGCGCATTGCGGGCAGTTTTGCGTGTATGGCGGCGCCTCATGCGCGGGAGCTCCCGGTTAAAACCTCTTGTGAACCTTGGCGTACCGTGCTGTTTGCGCTCCATGCATGATGAAAAAATTCTGATCCTGGATTTCGGCAGCCAGGTAACACAATTGATCGCCCGGCGGCTTCGCGAATCTGGCGTTTACTGCGAGATTTGGGCGTTTAACGCTGACCCAGCCCGTATTGCCGCCTTTGGCGCCAAGGGGTTTATCCTCTCGGGAGGGCCGGCCAGTGTTGCCGATGCTGGGTCGCCCCGCGCACCGGAGATGGTATTTTCCGCCGGGGTGCCGGTGCTGGGCATTTGCTATGGGCAGATGGTGATGTGCGCCCAGTTGGGTGGGGATGTTCAGGGCGCCGATATCCGGGAATTTGGCCGGGCATATATTGATGTGGTTGAGGATTGTACCTTGTTTGAAGGTGCCTGGGTGAAGGGTGCGCGTGAACAGGTTTGGATGAGCCACGGTGACCATATTTCGGCCCCACCTCCGGGGTTCCGCACCGTGGCAGTCAGTGAGGGAGCACCGTTTGCGCTAATTGCCGATGATGCGCGGCATTTTTATGGGCTGATGTTCCACCCAGAGGTGGTGCACACGCCCCATGGCGCACAATTGCTACGCAACTTTACTCATAAGGTGTGCGGGCTTTCGGGCAACTGGACAATGGCCGGTTTTAAGGAAGCCGAGAAAGCCAAAATTCGGGCCCAGGTTGGGGCTGGGCGTGTTGTTTGCGGATTATCCGGAGGTGTTGATTCATCGGTGGCCGCGGCTTTGATTCATGAGGCCATTGGAGACCAGCTAACTTGTATTTTTGTTGACCACGGACTGTTGCGCGCCAATGAAGCCGAACAAGTCGTGAGGGTTTTCAGGGATCAGTTCAAGATCAATCTCATACACCGAGATGCGTCGGACTTGTTTTTGGGTGAACTAGCTGGTGTTACGGACCCCGAACAGAAGCGGAAAATTATCGGTAAGTTATTCATTGATGTGTTCGATGAAGAGGCTGCAAAAATCGGCGGGGCTGAATTTTTGGCGCAAGGAACCCTGTATCCGGACGTTATTGAATCCGTGAGTGTTCTAGGTGGGCCGAGCGTTACGATTAAGTCCCATCATAACGTTGGCGGGTTGCCGGCCCATATGAAAATGCAATTGGTCGAGCCTTTGCGTGAGCTTTTTAAAGATGAGGTGCGCGTGCTGGGTCGCGAGCTTGGCTTGCCCGATACGATCGTGGGACGGCACCCATTCCCCGGGCCTGGTTTGGCGATCCGTATTCTTGGGGCTGTCACGCGTGATGCTGTAAGTATTTTACAGAAGGCCGATGCGATATATCTCGAAGAAATTCGAGCTGCTGGCTTATATGATGCCATTTGGCAGGCATTTGCCGTACTATTGCCGGTAAAGTCTGTAGGCGTGATGGGAGACGGACGTACGTACGATCAAGTGTGTGCTCTGCGTGCTGTAACCAGTACCGATGGTATGACTGCGGATGTGTACCAGTTCGAGATGGCGTTTCTTAGCCGGGTCTCCAATCGGATCGTGAATGAGGTGCGAGGGATTAACCGCGTAACTTATGATATTACCAGTAAGCCGCCCGGCACGATCGAGTGGGAATAATGCTGTGAATAAACTAAAGGTTCAGATAATTCCGGTTACACCTTTCCAACAAAACTGTGCGTTAATCTGGAATACCGACAGTTTGAAGGGGGCTGTTATCGACCCGGGTGGCGATGTTCATAAAATTACCAAGGCAGTAAAGGCTGCCGGTGTAACAGTTGAAACAATTTTTTTAACCCATGGACATTTGGACCATGCTGCGGGAGCAACAGAACTCGCGCAGCTCCTTGAAGTACCCATTGTTGGGCCGCAATTGGGTGATAAATTTTTACTGGACAGTTTGCCAGAACAAGCTATTCGGTTTGGTGTCCACGGGCTAACCGTCGTGAAGCCGGATCAATGGTTGAACGAAGGTGATACGATTTCTATTGGTGGTGAGAGCTTTGAGGTCTTGCATTGTCCTGGTCACACGCCAGGGCATGTGGTGTTCGTCAACAAACTAATGAAGTTTGGGATTTTTGGCGATGTTTTATTCCGTAATTCGGTCGGCCGTACCGACTTTGAATATGGAAATCACGATGATCTGATATCTGCGATTACGACCAAGCTTATGGTTTTGCCTGATGATTTCACGTTTATATGCGGCCACGGCGAGAGTTCGACCGTTGGAGCGGAGCGCCGAAGTAACCCGTTCATCGGCTAATTATTTCACCATCCATTTTCGGTCCTCAGCGAGCGGCCCCTTGTCAGCAAGAGTCCGTGGCATGAGGACCGTCAATTAATCAACGCGCCGTTTGTATTTGCCTTTTGGCTTATCAGAACTTAGTCCGCCATGAATTGCTGAGCCTCGCCCTGAAAGGGAAGGGTTGGTCATGAAATACTCATGGGCGGAGGCTGGTGGGTCACCTGGTGTAACGCGCTCCCACGTTCCATCAGCATGTAACTCAGAAGATTGAGCATCATCGCGCAAATTTACGACCATAATCTGGTCAAGTACTTGCGCATGAACAGTTTCATTGTGAATCGGCACGAAGGTTTCAATACGCCCATCCATGTTCCTGGCCATCCAGTCGGCGCTTGACATAAATACTTTGTTGTCACGCGATGGCAGAGGATGACCGTTAGCAAAAACGCAGATACGCGCATGCTCAAGGAAGCGCCCAACGATCGATTTTACTTTGATGTTTTCGGATAAGCCGGGAACGCCTGGACGCAGACAGCATATACCACGGACCACAATGTTAATGTGCACACCGGCCCGAGAGGCCTCATACAATTGGTCAATCAGACGGTCATCAACCAATGAGTTCATTTTTAACCACATGCCGGATGGCTTGCCAGCTTTCGCGTTGGCGACTTCCTGATCGATCAATGCCCCGATGGTTTTGCGCGTGGTGAGCGGTGAGAATGCTAACTGTTCCATGTCCTCCGGCCGTGCATAACCGGTCATATAATTGAACAAGCGGGCTGCATCGCGCGTAAGAGGCGGGTCACACGTGAAGAACGACAAGTCTGTGTAAATTCGTGCCGTAATTGGATGATAATTTCCAGTTCCAAAGTGCGCGTAGGCACGCAGGCTACCGGCTTCTCGACGGACCACGTAGGAGATTTTGGCGTGCGTTTTTAATCCAACAAAGCCAAATACAACCTGCACACCGGCAGCCTCAAGGGATCGGGAAAGACGGATATTTGCTTCTTCGTCAAAGCGAGCCCGCAGTTCCACCATCGCGGTAACAGACTTGCCGGCCTCTGAGGCTTCAATCAGCGCCTTAACAATAGGGGAATCCCGGCTTGTGCGGTATAATGTTTGTTTAATCGCAACCACGGCTGGGTCTGCCGCAGCCTGGCGAAGAAACTGCACAACGACATCGAAACTTTCAAATGGGTGATGGACCAGAATATCTTTTGCCCGGATCGCAGCAAAACAATCGCCACCAAAATCGCGGATGCGTTCTGGAAATCGTGCGGTATATGGTGGAAATAACAAGTCTGGACGATCATCAACAATAAGCTGCTTGACATCTACCAGGCCCATAACGCCGGTTTCAATATAAATTTCATCATTGGGCGCATCGACCGCATGGATCACCAACTCACGTAATTCATGTGGCATTTCGGCTTGAATTGTGAGCTGAATGGCTTTGCCCCGGCGGCGGCGTTTGAGGGCTGTCTCATAGGACTGCACCAAGTCTTCGGCTTCTTCTTCGAACTCGACATCAGTGTCGCGGATGAGCCGGAACAGACCAGATCCTTCAACTTTGAAGCCTGGAAATAGCCGGTCCATAAACATGCTGACCAAGTCTTCAAGCATGACAAACCTGATTGGATGATCGACTTCCGTAGGCAAGCGGACAAAGCGCTCTATTTGGCTTGGCATGGGGATGAGTGCAGCCATGTTGCCGTGGTCATCATCGCGCGCCAAATTCAACGCCATCACCAGACCCATATTGGGAATAAAAGGAAATGGGTGAGCTGGGTCCACCGCGAGAGGGGTAAGCACGGGGAATACCCGTTCCATAAAATAGCTGTCGAGGAATTGCGCATCATCGGATGTAAGCGAGATGGTGGGGCACACAACAATACCGGCTGCCGCGAGCAATTTTCGAAGGTTGTTAAAGGCGCCCTGCTGGGCGGCGATGAGCTCGCGGGCATGAGCGTTGATTGCGGTGAGTTGCTGGGCCGGGGTGGCGCCGTCGGCTGAGCGTTCAAGCACGCCAGCGTTGGACTGGCCGATCAAACCGGCGACCCGCACCGAATAAAATTCATCCAAATTGGATGCGCTGATCGAAACAAACCGGAGGCGCTCCAGTAGTGGGTGACGTGGATTTTCGGCTTCCGAGACAACGCGAAAGTTAAAGTCGAGCCAGGAAAGCTCCCGGTTTATAAAGCGATTCGGGTCGTCCAGGGTAATTTCGGCTACGGGAGCCATTGTAGATTGGTCCATGGCTTGTTCCTACATCAGCGGTCTATCGTCCGGCGAGTGACGGTTTTGTAACAGTTTTTCAACAATTTAGTCGATAATTCTGAGATCGTTTATCAGATCCAGCGTCAAATTGCGGGTTATTTTTCCGCCGTTTGCTAATGCTGCGCGGTCCAGCCGGGCTACGGCCTCGGCCAGGGCGGCTGGGGTGCGTGGTAAGTGCGAGAGCAGGAGGTTCTGGATGTGAAAATCCAGCACTAGTTGCCGGGCTGCGGCCAAACGGGCGAGAAACAAGGCCAATGCGGCGTCATCAGGAGGGCGGATTTCTGTCGCTAAGCTGGCCCTCAGGCGGCTGGCGAGGTCAGGAAGCTGGGTGGCCTGCCGTGAGGGAGGTAACCTTGCGGTCATCAACACTGGTAGCCTCGCCTCGGTAGCCGCATTGAGTAAATGAAGCAGGGTTTGCTCTTCAGCGGGTAAGTCTGCATCGTCAACGGCCAGAGGGCTTGAAGGCACCGCAAACAATCCTCGCAAATTTGGGCCCTTTAATATTTCAGCGTGGTGAGACGCTGCCCAGATATGGAGTAAATGGGTCTTCCCGCATCCAGCCTCACCCCAAAGGATCAGGCGTCCGTTGGTCCAGCCGGCGGGATTTTCAAGCCAGTTTTGGGCGAGGGTGTTGCCCGCGTAAGTCCAAAAATTATCAGCGGAATAATCGGGTTTTTGATCAAACGGGAGCGGCAACTGCCTCATGATGACGGCGGAGGGTTCAAGTAAAGTGGGCTCAGTAAATATCGCTTCAGCCAGAATCGGGCCAGTACGCCAATTGTCGCGGTAACAGGCACAGCCAGCATGATGCCAAGAAACCCGAAGGCCGCGGCACCGGCAAACAACGAAAAAATAACCCAAACGGCAGGCAGGCCCACACGGTCACCTAAAAAACGAGGCTGGATGACGTAGTCATTAAGTGCCTGGCCGAGCGCAAAAACGGCCAGAACAGCAAGCACGCCATGCCAGCCTGGCTCCTGCGAGAGCACCAGCAGCACGGCGCTGCCCGCACCAATGATGGTGCCGACATAGGGAATGAACGATAAAAGTCCGGCGGTAAGTCCCACAATGAGGCCTAAATCCAACCCTACGATGGTTAGCCCCGCCGCATAAATTGCTGCCAAAATTAGGCAGCATATCGCTTGCCCTCGGATCCAGGCTGCGAGAATTCTGTTAACTTCGAGCGCCTGGGCGCGGATAACAGCCTCATATGGCCGGGGCAGCCAGGTATCCACGTGGCGGATGATTGCGGGCCAATCACGTAAAAAATAGAAAGCCACAATTGGAGTGATGATCAGCAGCGTGAGAATATTCACCACAGCAAAGCCGCTGCCAACGATGTTGCTGGCAGCAGTCTCGGCGAACGAGATGATTGTGCCGGCTTGATTAGAGGCGAGGTCGCGCAATTTTTGGCTGATCGCGCCGGGGCCAAGCCGGGCTTGCAGCGTATAAACGATATGCCCGAAATCAGCCTGCGCCGTTTTTAAATACATTGGCAAATTCGTGACTAAAATGGTCGCCTGGGCTGAGATAATTGGGTACAGCAGCAGCACGAAGATAACGACGCCTAGCAGGACGGCACCAAGCAAAATAGCGGCACCAATCGACCGAGGAACCCGGTGCCGGGCCAAGCGGCTCACAGCAGGGTCAAGGAAATAAGCCACGCCAGCGGCCACCACGAAGGGCGTTAAAACCGAGGAAAACAGCCTGAAAAAAAGCCACAGTATCAGTAGAAACGCAATAACGAGGGCGATGCGCTGCCACTGCACGCGGCGGGCCACAGAGTCTGGGAGAATGGGATCACTCACGTTGGCACTGCCGTAGATTGCGCCCGCGGTACGCCTATGGTGAAAGGTGCTGAATATTCATCGGGCGGACATAGGTGTCGTGAAGTCATGGCACTGACTTAGCGCATTGGGGGCAGACATGACTAGCGTGACCTATCGGGATGCCGGGGTTGATATTGAGGCGGGTGATGCGCTGGTTGAAGCGATCAAGCCATTGGCCAAGGCCACCAGCCGGGCCGGCGTTTTAGGTGGCATTGGCGGTTTTGGTGCATTGTTTGATCTAAAGGCGGCTGGCTATGCCGACCCCATCCTGGTTTCCACGACTGATGGCGTTGGAACCAAATTAAAACTAGCCATTGAGACCGGCATTCATGATTTCGTGGGGATCGATTTGGTTGCCATGTGCGTCAACGACCTGATTGTCCAGGGCGCGGCGCCGCTGTTTTTTCTGGATTACTTTGCGACCGGTGCACTTGATGTGGCAGCGGCCACGCGGATCATCGGGGGCATTGCCGAAGGCTGCCGCATCGCGCAATGCGCCTTGGTAGGTGGAGAGACCGCGGAAATGCCCGGGCTGTACGCCAAGGGGGATTACGACCTGGCGGGGTTTTCAGTTGGGGCGGCGGAGCGAGGCGAACTTTTGCCGTCGGGAGTGGCGGCCGGCGACGTTATCATTGGTTTGCCAAGTTCGGGCGTCCATTCAAATGGGTTTTCGTTGGTGAGGCGAATTATGGCCGACTCCCAACTAAGCTTAGGTGCTGCCTCACCCTTCACAGACCATGGTAAATTGGGTGAAGCGTTGATGACGCCGACCCGTATATATGTAAGCGCCGTTCTCGCTCTGCATAAAGCAGGTTTATTGAAGGGGGCTGCGCATATTACGGGCGGTGGTTTACCCGGAAATCTGCCGAGGGCGCTACCGGTGACCATGGGCGCTAAACTGGTGGCACCGTGGCCAATGCCCAAAGTATTCCCTTGGTTGGCAAAAGCAGGAAACGTGGCGACAGAAGAAATGTTGCGTGTTTTCAACTGCGGAGTTGGTATGGCGCTTATTGTTTCCGACGCTGAGGCGGCCATGAATATACTGCGTGATGCGGGGGAGGAGCCTTTCATGTTGGGAGCGGTAACAACCACGCCCGGTATAGATATTGAAAATGAGAGTTTGATATTCGCTTGAAGCCGCGCGTTGCCATTTTAATTTCAGGGCGCGGCTCCAACATGACCGCGCTCATTGAAGCTGCCAAAATGCCTGATTATCCGGCAGAGATCGTGTTGGTATTGTCGAACCGCGAGGACGCCCCTGGCTTGAAATTGGCCCGTGACCTTGGTGTTCGGGCGGTGTCCGTTGAGACGCGGCCATTTGGGCGCGACCGGGAAGCTCATGAGCGTGCTGTAAATGCCGAGTTGAGAAAAGCTAATGTCCAAATTGTCTGCCTCGCCGGCTATATGCGGTTGCTGACACCATTTCTCGTCAATGAGTGGGCAGGGCGAATGCTCAATATACATCCTAGCCTGCTTCCGAAGTATCCGGGGCTCGATACGCATAAAAAAGCTCTGGAGGCGGGGGAATTGGTCCATGGATGCACGGTCCATCTGGTGACCGAAGAAATGGATGCAGGGCCGATCCTGGCACAGGGTGAAGTGCCCGTTTTGCCAGGGGATACTGAAGATACCCTCGCGGCTCGCGTGCTCGGGGAGGAGCACAGGGTCTACCCTAAGGCTTTAGCGAAACTGGCGATAGGGAACAATTTTAAAACCTAGAATGGAATATCTTATTTTGGATTTGTGTTAATAACACACCTTACCGTGAAACTATTGCCAACCCCAGGCATTGCCCGTTAAAGAATGGTCACAAACCTGTGTCCGGGTTTGAGGCGCTATTGCAGGCAGGAAAATTTATGGCTGAGCAGATTTCTAAACTTAGTGAGTCCTCCGAAAACGACCCGTTCACCAACGTTAGTCAGACGGGCTGGAATCGTTTCAGCCGGTTTTTGTTGATCAATGTTTTGGTCGTCATTGCGGCACTGCTATTGATAGGCGCTTTTACCGTTTGGTCGTAGGCTTGCCCTGCCGCTGATTGCACTTCGCTTGGCGTAGTGTTCTGCTCGGGTATGGCCATTATATCTTTTCAGTCGCAGGTGGTTGCCGGATATGTTGGTAACTCTGCGGCTGTTTTTGCGCTTCAGCGTCTTGGCCGTGAGGTCTTCGCATTACCCACGATTCTGCTCTCGCACCATCCCGGACATGGCGGCGCTGAGGGTGGACCGATACCCTCGGCGCTCATGGCACGGCTCGTGGCAGGCTTAGAGACTCGGGGGGGCTTGTCTCGGTGTGAGGCGGTGATTTCGGGGTATTTGGGGACTGGTGAGACCGCGCAAACCGTGTGCACCATTTTGGCCCGTATCCGAGCCACAAGGCGCGACGGCATATATTTATGTGATCCCGTTTTAGGTGATGACGGCCGTACCTACGTGAGTGACGACGTTGTGGCCGCTGTAAAAGGCCTGGCCCGGCTGGCCGATATTATTACCCCCAACGCTTATGAGTTATCGCTTTTGTCGGGGCATGACCTCACAAACCGGGCTGGGGCGTTGCGTGCAATGCGTGCCGTTCAAGGGTTGGGTCCTTCGATTGTCATGCTGACTAGTTTTTCCGGCGGAGACACGCCTGAAACGGCAATTGATGTTATGGTGGTTGATCGGGATTTGGCATGGCGGCTCACGATCCCGAAACTTCAGCGTAAATTCTCGGGCGCAGGAGATTTGTTGGCGTCATTGTTTCTGCATTTCTGGTTGCCCGACCGCAATACGGCCTTCGCGTTGGCGGCGGCTTGCTCGTCGTTGCGCGAGGTACTCCTCGAAACGGTTACCCAAAATGCAGATGAACTGTCATTGATCGCAGCCCAAAATCGAATGGTCTCGCCATCCGTTCAATTCACGGCAGAGATTATTGTATGAGTTTCCTCGCAGTTTATGGCCGTGTTCTCGGGTTACTTAAGCCAGACCGCCGTATCGCCGTGGCGCTGGTATTTGGTAATTTTTTTGTGGTTGGCTTACAGTTTGCGGAACCGGTGCTTTTTGGCAGGGTCATCAACTTACTTACCCAGTCTGATACGATCAGCCAGAGTGTTCTCTACAATAAGGCGCAATTCCTGCTGGTAACTTGGACCGCTGTCGGCGTTGCCAGCATTTTGGCCAATGTGGCGGTTGCAGTGCACGCCGACAGGCTTGCCCATCGTAACCGGATGGCTGCGATGGCACGTTATTTTGAGCATGTTTTGTCTCTGCCCCCGGCATTTCATCGTGAGCGGCAATCTGGCCGGCTACTTAAAATGATGCTGTCCGGTGCTGATGGCTTGTTTGGAATGTGGCTGTCTTTTTTCAGAGAGCATCTGGCAACTTTCCTCGCCACAATTTTTCTCCTGCCATTTACCATTTTTTTAAATTGGCAGTTGGCGATTGCCTTGATCGTGCTCGTGCTCGTTTTTTGCACATTTACGGTGCTGGTCATCAGTAAGACCGAGACGGCTCAGAGGCAGGTTGAGGCGTATCACTCAGCTTTGGCGGGCACCGCCCAGGATGCACTGGCAAACATTCTCGTTGTTCAATCTTTCACGCGCTTGTCAGAGGAAACCCGGAATTTTTCGCGGACAACCAGCCTTGTATTGGCAAAACAGTTTCCAGTTTTGAATTGGTGGGCCGTTTTGAGTGTGATTACTTCAGCCTCAAGCACAATTACAATTATTGCGATCTTTATCGTCGGTACATTTTTACATTTGCATGGAGAGGCCAGCATCGGTGAAATTGTCTCGTTCATGGGATTCGCAACGTTACTGATCGGCAGACTTACCGGAGCTATGGGGTTTATTGCCCGCCTATTCATGCAACTGCCCATTTTAGTAGATTTTTTTGCTGTTCTGGATGTGAAGACCAGCATCCATGAACAGCCAAACGCTCCGGCTTTGAAGGTTCGGGTCGGGGAAGTGAAATTTGAGCATGTTGGGTTCGAATATATCGCTGGGATACCGACCGTTAACGATGTTTCATTTACGGCCCGTCCCGGCAATGTGGTCGCGTTGGTTGGGGTAACGGGAGCTGGAAAATCCAGCACGATGGCTTTGTTGCAGCGCTATTGGGACCCGACCCAAGGTCGCATCACGATTGATGACCAAGACATTAGGGACGTAACGCTTGATAGTTTGCGTGGTGCCATCGGGGTTGTGTTTCAGGATAGTTTACTTTTCAATCGGTCTATTCGTGAGAATTTGCTGGTTGGTAAGCCTGACGCGACTGAGGCCGAATTGCACAAAGCCTGTGAGATGGCCGAAGCCCTGGATTTTATAATGGCGCAACCGGATGGTTTTGAAACCATGATTGGCGAGCGGGGCTCAAATCTATCAGGAGGTCAACGCCAGCGTCTTGCGATTGCCCGGGCAATATTAAAAGACCCGCCACTATTGATCCTTGATGAAGCGACCAGTGCTTTGGATGCGGCGACAGAATCAAAAGTCGGGCGGGCATTGCGCACGTTGATGGTAGGACGGACAAGTTTTATCATTGCCCATCGGCTTTCAACGATCCGCGATGCCGATGAAATTTTAGTTTTTGAAGATGGCAGAATTGTCGAACGCGGTAGTTTTGCGGCGTTACTCGCGGCCAAAGGCCGGTTTGCGTTTTTAGTTGAGACGCAGATAATGGCGGGCACAGGCCAGTAAGACCCAACGTTCAGGTTAAGGTTGTAAAAATCATTTGATTTGCAGTGGCCCCCTATTACATAATGTGGTGAAGGAGGACACAATAATGATGCTTTCCGCAATTTTGAAAAATAAGCCAGCCAATGTCATCTCGGTTGCCCCAGAGACCACGATTACGCAAGTTGTAAAGTTACTTGGTGAGAAGCGGATTGGTGCGGTGCTGGTCATCGATGCTCACGATAAGCTGGTAGGTATATTAAGTGAACGCGATATTGTGCGGACGCTCAATACTCATGCTGCCGCGACGTTGAGCATGACTGCGGCACAGTTAATGACCCCTTCGCCAACCGTTACGTCCCCCGAGGCGACCGTGGTTGATGCCATGCAGGTTATGACCGATGGCCGGTTTCGCCATCTCCCCGTTGTGAGTGATGGCAAACTAGTAGGATTGGTCAGCATTGGCGACGTAGTTAAGGCAAGGATTGATCAACAAGCCCACGAGGTGGACAGCTTGCGGGCTTACGTGGTGGGTGCCGTTGCCTAATAGGCCCCGGCGCTAAGTTCCGCCGCGCTGCCAAATGGGTTTCCCGAGGTCGACCTGTTTTGGTGACGTTGTTGTGGAGGTGATCGCGCCGGCGGCGCCACCGATCGCAGCGCCGACCACGACGCCTACGGGGCCCCCGATGAGACCAAAGGTTGCCCCAGCAACCGCGCCACTCGCGGTGCCTCCCTGCAAGCGACCTGGTTGCCCATCGCCGCAGGCAGCAAGGCTCAATGGCAGAATGGCAGCAAGGGTTAAACGGATCATGGTGCGCATTCAGTACTCCTACGGCAAGGCCACGTATTTGTCACAGATGCTCGGTGTGCCCGGCAAGTCCCCTGAGGTTTAATAGCGCTTATAAGGCAGAAATTTACCGCTGAGCATCATTCTAACCCGGTCTCCCTTTTGGTCAGGCTGGCGCTCGAGCGTCATATCGAAGTCGATGGCGCTCATAATCCCATCGCCAAATTCTTCGTGGATCATTTCCTTCCAGGTCGTTCCGTATACCGATACCAGCTCATAAAACCGATAAATTAGTGGGTCTGTTGGAACGGTGGTTGGCAGGGAGCCGCGATAGGGGATGGCTGTCAGAACGTCGGCCTCATCCGCCGATAACCCTAAAATATCGGCAACTTTTTGAGCTGTCTCGGGCAGCATAGACATTTGACCAAGGCAGGCTGCACAAGTCCAAACTGGAGAATAGCCTATTTTATTGGCAATATCCTTCCAACTGAGACCAGTTTTGGCTTTTAATTTGAGAATTTTTTGGCCAAGTGCAGTTTTTTCATCGTTCATACAAAAACTCCGGTCTGATTAAGGGCGCAACAGGTATCAGTGAGCACGGTAGCCCACGCGATGCCAAGAGGCAGATAAATTATTGGCGGAATCGTGAAGACCCGGTACGGTGGCTTTGTAACGAAAATGGGAAGCTTCGATGTCTGATAAGCTGAAAATTAATTCCCCTGCGTGGCTGGACGAATTCAAAGCCTTCATCATGCGTGGCAACGTGGTTGATCTGGCGGTTGGCGTTGTCATCGGGGCGGCTTTTACCGGTATCGTGGGTAGTTTGGTCAAAGATATGATCACGCCCGTGATTGGGTTGATCACCGGCGGCGTAGATTTCTCGAATTTGTTCGTAACCTTAAAAGGGCCCGTGGAGCCGACCATCGCAGATGCCGTAAAAGCCGGAGCGGTGACTTTAAATTACGGTATTTTTCTGAATGCCGTGATTAATTTTATCATTATCGCGTTTGCGATTTTCTGGATGGTTAGGCTGGTATCCCGGCTTTACAAAGCACCGCCCCCGGTGGCGGCTGGGCCAACAGCTTCGGAAAAGCTCCTCACTGAAATCCGTGACTTGTTAAAGGCCCGCGCTGAGTAAGCCACGATAAAGATACACGAAGTACAAGCCGGGTTTTATACCCGGCCATGGCAGTATTTGTATTTTTTGCCTGACCCGCAGGGGCAGGGGGCGTTTCGAGGGGTGGCCCCCCATGTTTCGGGGCGTTCGCGGTCGATGTTTTCTTCCCGATACGGCTCCACTAATACCGGAACCGGTGAGCGCTCATTACTTGGGTTAACCGAACTACCACCCACCAGCGGTTGTGGTTCGGGATGGTTCTCGACCATGACCGGCGGTGGCGGAGCGGCTTGAGGCGCGGTGCCGATCACGACGTGTGAGAGCAACAAGGTCACGCGTTCCTTGAGGTCTTCGAGCAGGCTGCTGAATAGCACGAAGGCCTCGCGCTTATATTCATTGAGCGGGTCGCGGTTACCATACGCCCGCAAGCCAATGCCTTGCCGTAGGTGGTCTAGAGCGAGCAGATGCTCCTTCCAAACCTGGTCAAGAGTTTGCAGCAGGATCGATTTTTCAACAAAATTCGTGAGTTCAATACCGGTCGTTTGAGCTTTTTCAGCAGCCGCAGCTTCTGCAGCTTCGATCAGGCGCTCGCGGATGCCATTCTCATCGATGCCTTCTTCGGCTGCCCAATCGACGATGGGAAGGTCCAGGTTGAGGATAC
>VFSW01006795.1_pt1 | contig 16747 bp, 19 predicted proteins | sample 5358111 | NCBI WGS metagenome assembly VFSW01 (sample SAMN11554181, study PRJNA540505) | mine drainage metagenome | isolation source: sediment from site ElyBrook_90M | place: USA: Ely Copper Mine, Vershire, VT | collected 2017
CTGTTGATGTAGTCTGCGACAGCCTGGCGAGCTTGGTCACCGATGATACTCGTATATCCGTCCAGCGCGGTAAGTGTCATCGACACGACGATGCTGATATCGGTGGGCCGGAAGAACTTGATGACCTTGCTGATCCCAACACTATCGACCACGGTCACACTCGTTGTCCCGTAAGTCCCCGCCCCCGGGCCTTTCTTCCGGTCGATAGTTTCCGCGATGGTGGCTGTGTCGCCCCCGTTCACCACAAACGCGACGCTGTGAGCGGGGATACCGTTGATGTCCGTGGAGTTCGTATCGTTGTCGTACGGAGCCACCTCAACGACCACCGGCAGCGCTTCCAGGGCAGCCACGGCCCCCGCCAACACGGTGAGCGAAGGTAGCGCAACGGAGCGCGTTTGGCGGCTCTTCAGCTCAGGGTCAGTTTCAACCGGGGACCCTTGGCTCGCGGAAGCCGCGTTGTCCACCGACTGCCACCCGAGCTGTGGATTAGCGATTCTGGTGACAGTGTGCGACGCAGCCGCGAAGGCGCCCGGTTCCGTGCACGTGGCAGAAACATCGATGAACCCGCCACTCGGAATGACGACGCTGGCTGGTAGCGACCAAGTCTTGCCGAGCCCCGTGTCCTGCGCCTGACCATTAACGATCGTGGCCCCGACGGTGCCCGTGACTGTGACCGTGACCTGTGAGTTGGAGGGCACCGCCCGCACCAGCCCGTTGATCTTCACGCGACTCGACAACCCCGCGCCAACGGCGGTTTGTGGGGAGAACGAGTTGTAGACAGCGATGGCCGCGTCGTTGCAATCGGAGATAGACTTGGCGAAGATGGCCAGCAACTGACCATCCTGCCCGTCGGCCTCCAGGTAGGCGTCGAGCCCGTAGATATTTTGGAAAGAAGCCTTCAGAGACGCGAGAATATCCGCGTAGCTAGGGGCGGATATTCCGGTGGCGCTCACAGTACACGCCAGCGTAGGGAGGGGGTATGTGGCCATGGTGCAAATTATCCCGTAATGGTAGAGACTACGACCGCTGTGCCGTAGATAGTCTCAGCCGTAAGTGCCACCTTGAAGTCACGTGATTCTGTTGAGCTGAAGTAGTTGGAGATGGAGGCCACGCCGGGCGTGCCGAGCACCCGGTCCTTGATGGCGGCGTCCTTCGTGTACAGAGTGTTCGTGCCGAGAATCTCCGTTAAGTACGGGGTGCCTTCCTCCGTGTCGAGCAGCCATTCGCCCTGCATCAGACGCAGCCTGGTATCGATGGCCTGGGCCACCGCAGCGGGCGAGTTGGAGAGGAAGTTCGGGGACCTGACCCCGAACACGTAGTCGCCGTTCTTGTCTAACGCGCGGTATCTCATTTCTCAGGCTCCTTTGACGGTCGTGCTGACATGAGCTGGCCCCATCAGCTGGTTAGGAACCCCGGTGTTCGGCGTACCAGAGGGGTGAGTGTGCGAGTTGAACAGCGAGGTTAGCGCCGACGTGACGAACGACAGCAAGGTCTGGCCCGTGTCCGCCAGCGATATCGACGGCGACACGACGCTTACTGTTGGCGCCGAGACCGTCGCCGAAGTCGAGGACGTAATATTCGCCGCGCCCGTGATGTTCACGCTCATCGCACCCCCGGAGCCTATGTTCACAGGCCCAGTGGTCTGTACGTGCACTTCGTGGCTCGTTGGGTTAAGCCCGATCACCGCGCCGCCGTCATCGGTCCGCAGCTGGGCCTCGGATGAGCTGTACGCTGTGAGCGCGCGGGGCTTGCTCCGGAACCCGAGCAGCGCAAACCCGTCCGACAAGTCGTGCATGCGGAACTCGGCTTGCTCGGCCGGTGCGATTGCTCCCTGTGCGTTCTTGCTGCCCTGGGCCCACCAACCGTCGATGCACCGAGACGCAAATACCAGCAAGCACTCATCGCCGACCTCGACCGGGAACGTCAAGGTGACGCCGCCGCCGCTGGGGAACTGAACGGGGCAGTGGATGCACACGGGCATGTCAACGCTGTACCACGTCATGTCGGGGTTCATGAACTGCGCGCGCACCGTCGGCTGCACATCGACAGTGACTTCTTCGCCTACCCGCGCGACGTTCACGATGACGCCCGGCAGCGCGGTCCACATCTCGGCCTGTGCGCCGCGAAACGAAGAAAGCAGCGAATCCTGTAAAGAGTCTAAGCGTTCGAGCCTATCCATTGGCGATCACCTTGTTGGTGTCGGCGTTCAGAGCGAGCGCCACGATGTCGGTGTAAAAAGGCTGGCCCCGCGTGTCGCCTTCAAACTCCGCCGAGTACACCCGGTAAAGATTGTCGGCGGCCACGCTGGCTAGCAGCTGTATGCCGGTGTACTGGTTGTACGGGATCGGCGCGCTGGGGTTCGTCTGCAGCGTCTTGTTGATGCTGGCGTTGTCTATCTTGATCAGCAGCCCGGCCTGGATGCGGGGGTTCATCAGTACCCGCACCTTGATGCCATCGATCGTCGACTCGGGCATCCCTATCATCCCCGTCAGCGCGTTGATGACGACTGCCGAGCCTGGCAGGTAGCCGTCAAGCGGCGTGATGTTGATCTTGCCGTTTTGTATCGACCAGGTAGCCCCGGCGCTCCAGACCTGCTGGCGCAGCATCGTGCGCGCCATTCCGAAGAGCACCTTGCCCCGGGGTAGCACGCCACCCGTGTTCGGGATGTTGATCACGCCCGGCTTTACGTCGTGCTTACCGAAGCCCTGCATGATCGCGTCGACGCGGCTCGACACCCCGGAGTTGTCGGCCGAGAGCGTGGCGTTCGCTACCGAGAAGTTGTACCCAAGGTCTCCATCAGCCGCCAAGATATCGAGGTACGTGTCCGTTGCGTTCTCGCGCCCGATGCGGTACTGTTTGATGGTCCCCTTGAAAATCTGCCCGAAGTTGCCCTCGTACCCGGCCTGCAGCACCACGGTAGAGTACTCGCCCTGCACCTTCTTCACGGTCTCAGGCTTCAGGTTGTACACCCGGACGGACGCATTGTTAGGAGACTCAGTGTCGGCCGTCGAGCACTTGAACTTGTAATGAAACTCTGACAGATCGAGCGCCTTCCCCGTGGCGGGGTCCGTCAGGTAGAGCGCGGCCTTGCGGATCCACTGGGTGGTCATGATGCGGTCACGTAGTAGATGCGCCCGTCGCCGCCCAGGCCTTCGTAGGTTGGCGGGTTGGCCGGGTCGGCGTCGTTGGCCACGACGATGGAGCCGCCGATACCGAGGTAGGCGTACTGAGCGAGAAGGTCAACGCCGGGCAGCACCGGCAACCCACCAAGAATCTCAACCCCTGCTGCGTCGCCAAGGTCCAAGTTCCAGGCGCCCTGCGCGTCGATCCACCGCAGCGTCACCTGGTAGGCTACCCCGCCCAACGTGATCTGGAACGTCTGGGCCACCGGGCTCGTCGGGATCTCGAATATTCTGCTCATTTTCCGGTCACCAAGAAAGAGAAGTAAGACGGAACCCGCGTCGTCAGTTGCAGGGCCTTGGTCCCGAAGTCAGACACCGGGTTGGTGATCTTCGGGATCTTCTGGGCCGAAACCGGCGCGGCCCCGCCGACGATTTGGGTCTTCGAGATGATGATCTGCGTGAACGCAGCCGTGATGATCAGCGAGTTTTCGGTGTCGGCGGTAGTGCTGGTTGAAAGCGACTTCAGCAGCATGTTGGTGTAGTTGCGCTTGCCGGTGTACACATCGATGAGCTGGCGCGCTTGGAACGCTTCGAGCAGCTTGGCGTAGATAGCGCGCACCTGCGTCTCCGAGTTCCCGGTACCGAGCGCCTGGTTCGCAATCGCTGCCGCGCCCGCCAGGGTTCCCTGGATAGCGGACTGCACCGCACCGAGGTAGCCGCTATTCGAGGGGCTGTTGCTCCACGCGCAGCGGATCGTCAACTCGGCCGGGCGCCGGTAGGCGTGGTCAGAGATGGCGGCGCCGTTCTCAACCGGGTGCTCAGTCACGACGAGCTCGTCCCGGTGGGATTCCTCTATGGTCACCTGGGCCGTGAACGTTCCGAAGCCGCGCTTGGGCTTGAACGTCACGGCCTGAAGCCCAAGCTGGCCCGCGATGTTGAGATCCGAAAGGAAGGAAGCCATTTAACGAGTCCTCGGACGTTGGTTACGGACGATGTCGGAGGCCACCCGCTTCTGCTCGCCAGCGACAGCGTGCGCGGTAGCGACCGGGTCCGCCGAGCCAACCACGTTGATCGTGGTGTTCTGGGTGTACCCAGGCATACGGCCCTCGACCTCCGAGATGTAGTTCTTTGTCTCCGAGGGGGCACTACCCAGCGTCTTCTTAGCCAAGTTACCTTCACCCCAGTTGTATGCCGCGAGTGCGAGATCCAAGTTGCCGCCGTACATGCCTAGCAGGTGCGAGAGCTTTGCGGCCGCGCCGCCTGCCGACTGGCCCAGATCGTTCGGATCGCTGACACCGTATTCCTTCGCGGTGGCGTCCATGAACCCGAAGTGACCCTTGGCCCCCGCTGGCGACAACATGTGCTTGCCGCGAGAAGATTCCTGAGCCCAGACAGAGTCGAGAAGCCCAGCCGGCAGCCGGTACTTGCTTTCCAGCGATGCGAACAGCTCGCTGTGAGACCCGCCGCCGCTAGGCTGTGGCTTACCGCCGTTCTTGAAGTCGCTGTTGTCTGGTACGGCGCCCGCACGCGCTGCGGCCTGTGGACTGAGCACGACTCCACCGCCTTGGGTAGACGGCCTGCCGGTGATGCCCTCGTACAACTTGCTGAAGAAGTCCCCAGCGCTTTGGATGCGCCCGACGATCTTGATCCAGTCCTCGAGCACCAGCTTGACAACCGTGCCGAACTCCTTGGTGGAGGGTAGTAGCGATATGGCGATGGCGTCCCTGAGCAGGCCCACCCGGTCGGTTATGTCGCGCCAGGTGTTCTTGTAATCGGCCGCAGCTGCGGCGGCGTTCTCGGTATCGATGCCGAGGTCATTCGACAATTCTTTGCGCGTGGCGGCTGCGGCCTTCAGTTGGTCGACGCCCTGTTCAAGCATCAGCAAGGTGTCGGGGTCGATGCCGAACAGACTCGCGTACTGGGATCCGACAAAGAACGGCATCTGCTTCAGCTGACCGACCATGTCGACCATCACGTCCGACGGGTCGCGGCCTTCGACTTTCACGCCCAGGCTCTCGATCAGGCCGCGCAGACCGGGGTTGAGCCGCATCGCCCGGCTCATACCCTCGATCGCCGCCACCATACGGTCGCCACCCACCCCGATGCGGTCCGCGCCGGATGCCATGGCTTGGAGGTTCTGCACCGTGGATCCGCTGCGACGCGACGCGTAGTACAGCTTCTCCATGTTGGAGGCAAACGTCTCGATGACCCCGCCGATCGCTGTAGTTGTTGCGATAGCGGTCTTGCCGATGGTTGCCAGCGTCTTGTTGACGCTCTTCATCACCTTGTCAGCGTTATTGGCCGACGGCTTGTCAACCACGAAGCCAAGCGCGATGAGGTATTCTTGTAGGATGTTGCTTCCGCTAGACATTTGCTTGGCTCCTTACTAGGTCGGCCGCAAGCGGCGGGTATTCTCTTGCTCGACGTCCATCGCATGGTTCAATATGTCGATGTCGTCCAGATCTAGGGCCCCGTTCTTCAGGCTCTCGTACAAACACTTACCTGCCAACACCGGCCGCAAAAGCCAGTCCTCACCTCCGTGCATCTGCAGCAACTCAGTGCTGCTACTGCCAAGTTCTTGCACTCCTCTCGCGACCTTGGCTCTTAGCGGGGAGTTGACAAGAAATTTCCGATGTTGTCCTTGATGACCTCGATCGAGAGCCGCACCATGGCCACCATGTCGATGTCCTGGAACACCAGCACACCCTGGCGCATCATCGGGGCGAAACGATCGCCCTCTCGGCGTGAGCAAGCCGACAAGCAGGTGTCGATGACGTAATCAACCTCCGCGTCTGGCATCTTGGCCAGCTCGTTCATCACGGGCTCGAGCACGTCGCCGAGCGAAGCTTTCCCAGAGCCCTCAGCTTCCTTGAGGGAGCCGTAGGCCCGCACCATCTCGCCAACCGGCTTCCCGATGGCGGCGAGAAGTGGGCCAAGGCGGCGGAACACGTGCAACTGCTGCTTCGCGTTGAGCCGCCCAACCCGGTAGACCTTGCCGTCGATTTCGATTTCCGTTTCTTGGGCGGCTTGCATCATCAGCTCCCGAGCACGCGGTTGATCACCACAGCCTCAAATTCCCAGGTGTTGGTGCCCGCTTCCTTGGCGTAGTTCAAGTCCGGGGCCTTCACGAATGCCACCTGGGTGCAGGTCACCGCGTCACCGCGCGCCTTGTCGGTGCCCGCGATTGTGTTCTGGCCATGCGCGCTGGCGCTGGCGGTCTGGAAATTGTACATCGCCATCAGCGCGGCGTTGGTGGGCGAAGTCTTGAGCAGCCGCAGCGAGATGTGGCCGGACTTGTTGGCATGCAACGAGTGCTGGCCGCCGCCGTCCGCACCGACCTGCATCGAGCTGATGTTCTCCGTCGGTGTGAACGTGATGCCCTCGTCCGAGGCGCCAGACCCCGAGCCGATGTTGACGAACCCGCCTGGGCCTGCGATCGTGCAAGCGAAGTCAAGGAAGCTGTAAGTTGTCGAAGCCATGAGTGGTGCTCCTTATTGGTTGACGTTGACGGTAACGGCGATCGTTTCCACGGCGCCCGCGAGCTTCAGCGCGATCTGGATCGGCATTGACTTTCGCGCCGCACGATCGGAAGAATTCTGGGTAGCGACCGGGGCCACGTAAATGTAGAAGCCCTTGTCCATGTAGTCTCCCTGCTTCAGCAGCCCGAAGCCCCCCGTGGTCCAGACACCCGGCGCCACGAGCCCGTTCACCACAGCCTGGCGGCACACGGCCTCGGCCACGGTGGCGAGCACGTTCATGCCCGCGTCGGTTTGCGGGATCTTGGTGGTGCTTGTGTAAAGAGCGTTGTACAGAGCGGTCTGCAAGGTGACAACGAACCAGTCAGTGCCCGTGATAACGTCTGAACGCACCCCCGAGGCCATCGTTCCGCGCTCGATGATCGAGGTGTTGTTGTCGTAGGCAACAAACACGTTGCAGTTGAAGCCTTCGAGCGCGCCTACCTGGGTGACGTTCAGCGCCTCCGAGGTAACGCCCGGCTCCTGCTTGTACATCAGCGCGATGACGGTGCTGTTGCCGGTGTAATCGACGGTCAACGCGCGCCCAGCCGCCGAAGCAACCGCGTACGCGGTGCCCGAGCTATACTGGGTGAACGTGCGGTTGTAGCCGAGGCCCTTCAGCTGGTACGCGATGTTGGTGGTGTCAGCGGCCACCAGTACACCAGCGGATTGGGTGTTGACCCAGTAGGTGTGCTTGGCGTTCGTGCCTTCGATGAAGCCCGCCACCGCGAGAGGGTCGGCGTCCACGGCTTCCGGGATCTCAAGGCCGTACCACTTCTGGCCGTAGTTGCCGTCGAACAGCGCAACGGCGGCCAGGGCCGTTTCTGCTGCGAGGCCAGCGTAAACATACGCGCCAGAACTTGCGGCTTGGCCCCCGAGCAGCGCCGAGATATCAGTACCAGAGCCGGTTGGCGTGAGGAACGAGATGGCAGACGTGGCGCCCGTCGTGTTGCTGGCGAACTCGAACCGCTGGAACGAGGGGTTCCAGACAACCGTCACGCCCGTGAGCGCGGCCTGGATGATCGCGGCAACGGCAGTGAGCGTCGACGCCGCGCTGAAGTTCAGGGCTGTGACGTTGGTCGGGCCGCCGCCGTCCTTCGAGTACGTGAAGGTGCCGTTCGTGATGCCGGTCCAGGTTGTCATGGCCTGGGTAGCAACGGAAAGCGTAGCGCACTTCAAGCCACCGACCGAAGCAGTCTTGACCCAGCGCCCAACCAGGAGTTGTGCGGGCTGGGGAACCTGGCTGAAGTAGAGCTTGGCCGCGTTGTACTCGGGGCCGGTGGTACCGAAGTCCGCCGTGACCGAAGCCAACGAGGCGTACGTGCGGTACCGCTCGACGGCGTCAATCACGCTGGATGAGCCAAGCACCAGCAACGAGTTCAGGTTCTGGGATTGCGCTGCGCTCGGGGCCAAGTTGACCAGTACGCTGACCAGGCGCGAGATGGGGAGCTGATTGAGAGCCATGTTGGTGTCCTCGAAGTTACGGCCCCGTTACGGTGGCCTGGGTTGTGTACTGCGCGTTGTCGACAACGCCGTTGGCAGAGAGAATGGTTCGCACTTGGTACAGGCGGGTGACGTTGCGCCGCATCCGCACCGAGATGTCGGCCCGGCGCACCCAGCGCTCTTTCGTCAGCGCGGGCACGACCGTGGCCCCAGAAGCCTCGATCAAGCCGATTCCGACCCCGCGAAGTGCGTCGCGGTTCTGGCTCAGACGGCTGCCGAGCCGGAACGTGGTGGCGTTGGCGACGCAGCCGGGTCCGTAAAAACTGACCAGCATCTCCAACTCTTCGGTCAACATCACGGTGTCGGACCCCAGGCCACTTGGATCGTGGACTTCGAACGCGTCGTTGTCAGTGGTGGAGCGAACGATGCCGAACGCGATCCAGTCGGTCGTGAACGCGGGCTGCGTGGGCGGCTCGGGCTGCCACCGTGGCCGGATAAGCGTGCCGTCCGAGAAGCCCGTGACGCCCTGCACCCAGTCGTGCAGAAAATCGTCAAGCGCGTCGTCGTCAAGCGGCGGCGCATCAGCCGGTACGAGGTAGCCTGCGGTTGTAGAATCGTTGGCCATGGCGCTTACACCAGCGGCGCGTCTTGCGCGTTCTGAGAAAGGGCCAGCACCTCGACGAACCCGGCGCCGTAGCGCGTGTAGGGCTGCACGTCGTTGACCGTATACACAGCCCCGTTCCACGTAATCTGGTCCGGCTGAAACCCGGTCACGGCCGAGTTCAGGCGCGACTTCGTGATGAAGGAGATGGCGCGCGGGATGTACTGGCCCTCGGCGAAGCGCGTCAGCTTGCTCGGGTCGACGATCGTTACAACGCCGTACGCATCGAAGACGGTGCCAGAAATCTCGCTACGTCCGTTAGCACTGACGACGTCCGCCCGGCGCGTGATGCTGACGGTGTCGCAGAACTCGGGGTCCAGCAACACATTTGATACGTCGAGCCAAGGCATCTTTGGTCCCTCACTTCTTGTTTCTGATGACGAACGTCACTGCGTTACGCAGTTGGCCCGTGTCGATGAGCGGCTTGGCCAGGTCAGTTCCGGCCGGGGCTCCTGCGGCGCGCCACGCCAGCTCCCAGGCCGCGCCCTTACGCCCGCGTGCGGCCCGTGCGGCCAGTGTGCGGTCGGACAACGGTGGAGGGATACCCTCGTTGATGCGCTGGCGGATGCCATTCACGGCGCGTATCCCGGCGCGGCCCAGGCCTTGGTCAACGTCGGCCAGCGAGCCCTCAGGCTTTACCACGTTCTTCGCGGTGGCCCACATGCCCTTCTTGATGCCTTCCTTGGCGAGTTGGATGCCTTCCCGCATGAAGGGGCGCGCAGGGATGTGAGCTTCGGGGGCCCCGTTGTCGTGTATATACGCCAACGACGCGTTCGTAATTTCTGGGTCTTCCTTGCGGTTCGACTTTTCGGTGTCGGCCGGGTAGCCGACCAAGACCTGACGATGAGCCAGCGCGGCCAAGCGCTCCTGCAGCGCGGGTAGCCCGTTGTAGGTCATCTTGACGCCGGTGTGGAGCTTGGCCATGGTGGCTCGCCTCAGCCAAAAGGCCAGTAAGGGCCGGGCCACGCTTGCGACGAGGCGCTGAAGTTCGGCGCGGCGCAGGGCACCCCGAGTTGGATCCCGCCCGCGCCCATCATCCGCGACATGCGGACGTAACGCTGGCCGTAGATCGTCAGGTTCCAGTGGCCCGCGTCGAGCTCGGCGGCCGAGCCGGTGTCGTAGCCCACCGAAACCTTGTCAACACTCTTCGAGTTGACCATTCCCTGAGACATCCCGGGGGCCGCGCCGTTCGAGCTCGCGGTCTGGGCTTGGAACTCCAGCACGAGGTTGTGCGCAACGAACAACTCGGTGCCCACATCAAGCGCATCACCCCAGCGGTCCGCGTTCAAGAACTTCAGCGCGACGGTGGTCCAGAACGCCACGGAAGAATCCGGGTAGCGCGTAGGGTCCCCAAACGCGGGAAAGTCTGCGCGGAACGAGGCAGGGGTGACGGCCATGGCGGCTCCTTACGCTTGCTTCTTCGTCACGCCGTGCGCCAGCGCGTACCAGTGCTCGGCGTGCTCGCGGGGCATGCGCGTGGTCTGCGGTGAGTACACGAACGGGCGATGCAGGTCATCGGTCAGCGTAAAGTGCGAGCGCACAACAACGTCAACTTCGTCCGCCGGGGCGCCGTCAGGCGGGGGCGGCAGTTCCGAGCCCGCGATCAACGCGGTCGCCACGGACTGCTGATGCGCCAGCACATCGGCTTCGGAAGGGGTACTGGGGTCCTGCACGTCGTCCTTGGTGGAGTTTTCAGCGTCGGATTGGGGGGTGGCTGAGCCCTCGGGAGCGGTTTCGGACGAAACTTCGTCTCCAGCGGACCCCGAGTCCTGGTTTTCACCGGGCGTTTCGAGCTGCTTGGCGGTTTCGAGGGTAGCGTCCTGCTGAACTTCCTGCGTGGTGGCCGTGGCGGCTGCGGCCTTGGTCGGTTTCGTTGCCATGAGAGTTGTCCTTTTCCAGAAAAGCCCCGGGACTCGTTTTGAGCTCCGGGGCAGGCGCGTCAGTGAACGCGGATCAGAGGCCGTCGCGGTAGGCGAGGGTTTCGGGGTACACAACTTCCACCACACCCAGGCGGCAGTAGTACGTCGTCTTGTGGTAGATCGAGTCGTACTGCACCGGGGTGCGGGCCAGCATGGTCTTGGGGAAGCGGACGAAACGCTGCTCCTTCGTGTAGGCGACCATGCGGTCGACCGTGCCGGGGGTACCGATCGTGCCGCCCACACCCGCGCCAACCAGCCACTTGGCGGGCAGGATCTTCAGCTGGCCCTGGCCCGAGGTGGCCAGGATGTTGTTTTCCATCAGATACTTCAAGATGGATTGGTTGCCGGCGGACGAGATCTTCTGGGTGCTGATGTAACCGAACTGGGTAGGGGGCAGCAGCAAGCGGTCAGGCATCACGGCGTAACCAGACTGGGTCCACGCACTGACCAAGATCGTGTTCACGTCGGCCAGGATTTCGTCCGGGGTCTTGGTGGCCCAGGTCGTGAAGCCCAGCGCGCCGTTCGGCAAGTTGGAGACGTTGGTGACCGTGGAGGCGTTCAGCAAGCCGGTATCGCCCGTCGACGCGTCACCCACGTACACCTGTTCGTCGGTGTCCATCTGGTTCTTCATCTTCAGGGCTTCGTACTTCTGGTCTTCGATCGAACGACCAGTGCGCGCAGCAGATTCCAGCTCCAGGATGGAGAACTTCAGCTCCAGGCCCCAGGGGCGCAGGGGCTGAGGCACCTTGCTGATGTCGACGGAAACGCCAGCAATCTGGTCCGTGGCCTTGCCGATCCAAGCCTTGCCGTTGCGGCCTGCGCCGTTCGCGCCGCCGGAACCGGAGCCCGTGCTGCCCGAAGAGCCAAAGCTCGACTGCGTGAACGAGCTCACTTCATCGCCAACCGACACGTCAGTGCGGAAGTCGATGTCGCGGGCGAAGGACACGTCGGCCAGCGGCAGGTGCAGCGTTTGGTCCAGGCGCTCCAGCTCACCAACCAAGAACGCGCCGGTCGAGTCAACGGTGATGGCGCGCCCGTCATAGGTGCGGTAGCGGTAGGAGTGTTCCAGCTTGATGCCGCGAGCGTCGCCACGCGCGTTCATGGGCGTGAACGCGGCGGCGTCGAACGTCAGGTGGTCGTGCGTCACGGCACGCACAGCCTGCACGGTGCGCTTGGGCACCAGGATTGCGGGAGCTTTCATGTTGAGGTTCCTTGAAGAGGTGTGTTGGTTGGAGATGTGCTCAGGGGATGGCTGTCGATCAGCCAACGAACACTTGGATTTCCGTCACGCCGGAAGCGTCAGGCGGGCCGTTGAAGTAGGCGTTGGCGATGGCGATGGTGTTGCCGCCGCTGGCCGCAGCTTCGAAGCCACCGGACACGTGCGAGCCGGAGGCCGCAGCGATCCAGACAAACACGGCACCGTACTTCGTCGGCGAGCCGACCACTTGGGTCAGGATGTAGCCCTCGCGGAGCACGTCCTGCACGACCTGGACGCCCAGGGGCGGCACCGCGTTGCCGATCGTGGCGGCTCCGTAGTTGCCCGCGCTGGAAGCAGCCTGAACGGGGAATGGGCGAACCAGCACACCGTAGATCTTGGTCACGGCGGTGTCGGTCGACAGCAGCTTGCGCACCGTGTTGGTGGCGGTGTCAACCACGACGGGGTCGCCGTAGCGGGTCGGCGGGTTGGTCTGGTTAGTCAGCACGGGCTCGATGCTGGCGGGGTGCGCGCGGTTCACGTCCCCGGCGAAGCCCGCGCCCATGCGGTAGGTGAAGGCCACGTCGTGAGTCACGGCCCGGATTTTCGTAGGAGCTTTCATGCTTGTTCCTTTGTACAAGGTGGTGGAATTGTGAGCTACGTTATTGGCCGTAGTGCTCGCGATAGAACTTGTTGAGCTGGTCGGGGGAATCAAAGGCGCCCACCGTGTTGTCCAGGCGGACAGCGTTCGGGTCGCGGAATTCCTTGGGCACCGAGCTCGCGTCGCCGACGGAAGCGCGGTTGTTCATCAGCTTCTTGGCGGCGGCTGCAGCGCTGAACATCGTGGCCACGGCCTTGCAGTCGAGCTTGGCGGGGTTGACGTTCGCCGAACCGGAAACCGCGCTCAGCAGCACGGCGCCGTCTTCCGTCACAGCGCAAGCATCCAGGGCGCGGCGGCGCGCGGCGCACATGGCGTCGATCGTCACAGCGCGCTTGGCGGCGGCGTCGATGGTCGTCATGCGGAAACCGGGCACCAGGATCGCCGCGTCGGCCCGCGCCTGCGGGTAGCTGCGGGCCAACGAAGCCGAGTCACCCGTGGGCGCACGCTTCGACGCATCGGGGTATGCTTCAGCGAAGGGCTCGGCTGCGCCGTCTTGGGTGGCACCGTCTTCCGCACCTTCTTCGTCTTGGGTGGTGGACGCCTCACCTTCTTCGCCGCCTTCAGCAGCGAGGTCGGCTTGCTGCAGCTTGAGCAGCTCACCCAGCATGTTCTTCAGCTCGCCCATGCCGGTTTCCAAGGCCACGAAGCGCGCTTCGACCGGATCGGCCGCACCTTCTTCGCCCGCGCCCGGAGCAGCTTCGCCGTCGTCCGTGGTGGCCGCTGCAGGCTTGGCGTAACCGCCGCTGCCACCATCCAAGTGAACGTGCACGTGAGTAGCGGTGCCGCCGCCCAGCGAGTCCGTTTCAGCCGGGCCGTCGGTCACCAGGCCCTCGTCCGTCATGATCGTCGGGTCCGAGGTGGTTTGTTGCGTGGTCATACCGGCCTCGGCTTCAGCGTCGGCGACGAGCGCGCGGAGGCGGTCGAAGAACGACGTCTTGCGCACGGGCTTCTTGGTTGTCGTGGTTGCCATGGGTAGCTCCTTGTCTGGAGAGTTGGGGGTTGGCTGGTGGTCGCCGATAGCGCAGCGAGGGCCGCAGCGACCGCGATCGACCAGCGCTACGTGGTTGAAAATGATGTTGGTCTGGAAGCCGGTTCCGTTGCCGGTATCTTCGTAGTCGGCCTCGTAACCGGCGGAAACCTCGACCTTGCCTTCTTGGCGCTTCCTGATGAGTTCCTTGTCGGTGAGCATCAGGTCGCAGACGATGACGTCATCGTTGTCGCCCGTGCCGCGCCGGGGGTTGAGCACCACGCCGCGCGACAGCTTCTTGCAGTTCTCTGGTGTCACCAACGTCCCGGCTTCGGGGTGCTCGTCAATGACGGCCTTGGCGACCAGGCTTTGCAGCGTCTCGTCACGGAAGAGTTCTTCGGCAGTTCGATCAACGCGGATGAGTCCGTCTTTACCGGGCCCGACCGGAACTTCGCCCGGCGCATAGAGCATTTCTCCGACTCGGGCAACGGGGACCTCAAGGCAGAGAAGGTAGCCCTCAGGCGTCAGATGCTGACGGGGGCTGAGCTCATCAGTTGTTAGCACCTGCATGGGAGCAAATTCTACCGTAGAGCCGTCTGCGGTATTCTGTGCTGTTGAGTAGGATCTAGGCATCGCCAGCTTTCTTGTATCTCGCCGTCGCAATTTGCTGGCGCAGGTTGGGGTGTAGCGGCACCGGCAGGCTACTCGGGAGCGCCCATACATACTCGCTGTGTTCGTGGTTCAGCCTCGGAATGAACATCTCGCCCCGTGCAACGAAGAGCACGAAGCCCCCGTCCGACCACGCCCGCACGAGCGCCTCAGTTAGCGCGTAGTCAGTCTCCTCGAAGAACTCTCGCCGGGCGGCCTGCACTGGAGACTCCCCGGGCTCGATACCGCCAGCGGGCAAGCCCCACGTACCGCCGTGCTTCGACTCTTCGTCGCGCAGCAACAGCAGCACGCGGCCCTCGGGCGAGAAGAAGGCGACGCCTGCGGCCTTAACGGCTTCGGGCGCCGCGTCGTGCGTGGCGTGGCGACGGTGGATATGCACGTGGATGTTCATAGTCTGCTCAGTCGTCGGGTAAAATCGGCTCAGGATAGCACCGACAGTTGTACGTACACCCCGCGTGCGTCCGCGTGCCGTCGCTCAGCTGCGGCACGGTGTCCCATCGCACGTAGGTCCCATCCATCTCAGCATGCGACTTCCGCACGTCGCCGTCCTCGGAGGTGCGCCAGATATAGCCCTCGGACCCGGCCGCAACCGCCCGCGCCTCCATCAGCTTTGACGCCGTGCGCGACACCTCGGTGCGCGCGATCAGCATCGCGGAGGACTCCGTAACCTTGCCGGTCTCGAGGATCTTCTGCGCCACGCTGGAGGCCCGCTCCCCGGTCACCAAGGCCTCGGTCGTCAGATGGTGCACGCGCTGCGCAGCGCGCTTCGGCAGCGAGGTGATGAGTTCGACCTGCTCCTGAAGCAAGTTGGCAACGAACGCCCGTGAGAGTGGGGCCTTCAACTCTTCGCGCAGCAGCCCGCCGATTTCCTTCGAACGCACGCGCCAGGTCTTCAGATCGCGGCGCGAGACGTCGTGCACCATGTAGTTACCGACACTTCGTGCCCAGGGCTCCAGCAGGTCGGCGTAGGCTTCCAAGGCGCGCACCACGGGCCGCGAGCTCTCAACGGTACCGTCAGGCTGCAGGCCCTTGACGATTGACCCCACTTGGCGCGCCACCTGGCGCAGCTGGGCTGAGTACTGGCGCTCCGCCTTGCGCGCCTGGGTCCACTTCAGTTGACGCGCCTTGCGGGCCTTGCTGCTCATCTGGGGTACCTCCGTTCATGGGGTCGAAGCCTTCGGGCAACTCGGGCACCGGGGGCGTGATTTCGTCGGCCGCGGCTTCAATCGCGTCTTGGGAGATGTTGGTGAAGACGCCAGTAGTGCGGGCTGACTGGCGCAGCTCCTGCATCGCCGTCTTGTCAGATATGATGCTGGCCTCGTGCGCGGCGGTCACCGCTGTGACGATGGTCGAGGCGATGTCGGCCTTGTCCTTGTCGCTCAACTCCCACAGCGACTTGAAGCCCAGCTTGAAGTCCTCAGGCACCTGGATCCCGCGACTGATGGCCAGCAACTTGTAGACCTTGTGCACACCGACCCCGAGCTGGTCCGCTTGCTCAGCGGCGATGTGGTCGTAGTAGGTACGCAGGTCCGACTCGCCGTTGCTGTTCAGACCCGAGGGGCTTTGGCCGAAGAGCCGTACCAGCGGGACTTGCAACGCTCCCGACAACTGCTGACCGAACTGCTCAAGCGCGTCGCTCAGGCCGCCGAAGGCGTTGGTCCCCTGGATCTCCAGTGAGTCCTTCGTATCGATGATCGTCATGCCCTCGATACCCTGGAACCGGCGCATCGTGTCGACGTAGGCCGTCAGACCCGCGAGCGCGGGGCCGCCTGCGGAGACGATGTCGCGCATGCCCTCGACGCTCAGCGTACGGAGGTAGGCTTTGTACACCAGCTGCGCAGCCCCGGTGGTCGCCGAGTCAAAGCTCACCAGCCGGTCGTACAGCCGCTCGATGACGCTGATGCCCCACAGGTTCTCGATCAGCCGCTGCTGGTACGGCACGTTCACCCCGAGCTGGCGGAACATGACGCGGCTGTGGTGGATGGCTTTGTTGCGGAGCGCCGGAGCGTTGGACATGACGCGGTAGTACTTCGGCAGCCCCAGGTTCGGCCCGTACTCGGTAATCAGGTCCTCGACCGAAGGCTCGATCATCCATCGGTCCAGCGTCAGCAGCCCCTTGAACGCGTCCGGCCCGACGGTGCTGATATCAAGCGGCTCGCGGGGGTCGTGGCCGTCGATCAATGCAACGCAGATAGAACCGCCGTAGAGCCGAGCCCACTGAGTGTTCTCGCGGATGGCGTCCCAGATCTTCATCTCGGTGGCGGCGCGCTCGAGCTGCGAAACCTCGTCCGACTCCATCTCGCTCAGCACCTCCACCCCGCGCCGTGTCATATCCTTAGCGACCACGTCAATCGCCACCCCGCCGATCCAGGAGCCGCGATGGATCCACTCGAGCAGCTGGCGGTTGCGGGTCAGGGGGTTGAAGCCGTACGAGCTGCTGGCGAGCGCGTTGTCGGCCCCCATACCGAGCTTCATCTGGAAGTTGAAGAAGCTGTCCTGGGTAGCTTGGGACTTCAGCTCGGCGGCGCGGTCGGCCCCGGCTTGGCGGGCTTCCTGGTCGCTGGTGTTCGCCTGCTTCATCGCACCACGGGCTGA
>VFSW01006796.1_pt1 | contig 16745 bp, 19 predicted proteins | sample 5358111 | NCBI WGS metagenome assembly VFSW01 (sample SAMN11554181, study PRJNA540505) | mine drainage metagenome | isolation source: sediment from site ElyBrook_90M | place: USA: Ely Copper Mine, Vershire, VT | collected 2017
CACCGACAGGACTTTCACCTGTTAGAACGGCAGCTAGCTTCGCTGCACCGCCACTCGACAGGAAGAGCAGACGCCAGTTGAATGCGCTTCGCGCCGATCCGTCACGACGCGCGCGCGCCTTGCCAGCACCATTAGCCAACATATACGCGATGTTGCCGGCGTCCCTCGAGCCGACCTCGGACAGTTCGTCGAGACATAACAACGTGTCACAGTGAAGTGCCGCTACGCCTTCGAGTCCGTTTGCGGTCGCGCGCCACTGCCGCAAGTATCCAGCCTGTGCGGAACTCCCGCCCCAAACCGACCCACCGACTCGAAGCATCGTGGTCTTACCGAGGGAGCTCCGACCGACCAGGTGGAAGCCGCCGCTTTCGTCACCGGTAACAGAAAGCAACGGCGCGGCGAAGCCTGTCGAAACAGAGAAGGCAAGCCGCGTGTTACCCACACATCGCGCCGCTACCCGGTGCCGCCAGTCCTCGAGCGATCCGCGAACGTTAAATGCGTGCGCCACAGAGACGGCGCTCTGGTATATCGTGCGCCCCGTTTTGGTGGATCCGAACGCTTCGTCAGGCAGAACGAACGCGTCGTCATGCCATCCAATACAGCTCACGGCGCATACGCGCGCCGCTGGTTTACATTGCGTGAGGTATTCGTGCAGACCCTCTCGGGCCTGTTTCGTCGACCATATCCTTAAGCCCTGTTCCAGGAGTCTCTTCCTGTAATCAGTTCCGTCACCCCCCAACATCTCCATCGGCATCGCCCATTCATGGGCACGCACGTCGAGGTCCTCGAAGCGCAGTAACCGGCCCCATTCGCCACCCGAGTTGTCGCGCGTCAGCGCCACGACCTCGAGCCGGGAACAGACCGGGTATTCGTCTTCCACGACGTCGCCGTCTTTCGTTGTGCGCTCCTTCAATAAGTAGAGCGTGTCCTCCGTCAGCTTGAAGTTGTCGGGAATCTCGGCGGCCGCAGCCTTAGGCGCATCGGCTAACTGCTGTCTGACTGCGTCGTGCCCCTGGCTTGCGGCAAGATCGTTAAAGTCTGTCCCGTCTACGCCGTCGGGAAATTGCGGAATGGCCAGTGACCCGCGCACGGCCCGCGCCGCTTCGGTCGCCTTATTGACGCCGGGGTTGCCCGGCGTATTCCGGTCATTGTCTCCGCAGATTTTGATCTTTGCCTTGGGATACTTCTTGTGAAGCGCCTTCGCTACTGCGAGTAGGTTTCCGGCAGAGAAGGCCGCGGCAGTGGGTATGCCGGTGGCTTCGTGAATCGTACAAGCGGTCGCGTATCCTTCGGTGATCTGGATTTCGGCCGGATTGTCCACGGCACCGCCGGCAATGGGGGCGTAGCCTTCGGCGATGCGACCATACTTGAGATACGTCTTCTCGCCGTCGGGACCTATTAGCTGAAGGCTAATCAATTTTCCCGATTTGACATTTTTCACCGGCACCACGAGGAGGTTGCGCAGCCGCCGACAGCCGTGGGGCTTAATGCGCTTGGCGACCAGGTACGGATGCTCATCTGGAGAGATCTGAACGGCCTTTGACCATATTGTTGCCGCTCGCGTCGCGGCATGGTCGGCGAGCCGCTTGCGTTCCTCGGTGGCAGCAGCTTTGGCGGCCTTGATGCGCTGCCTGTCGGCCTTGGTTAACTTGCCGTTTCCGTTCGTCGCGGCGGTTTCCTCGATGCCCAGGCGCCACGATCCAAAGCGGCCGGCGCCGCTGTCGAATAGGATGTACCAACAATTTTTCTTCCCCGGTTTGTCGCCGGGCCCGCGGAACCGGTGAATGTTGCCGTCGCTGATGAGCAACTCGGCGCCGGGATCGACGCCAGCGGCGACCATCGTAGAGCGTAGATCGTGAGCCATCAGCCGCCCGCTTCAAGGGTTAGGTTCCATCGGCATCGCACGACTAGCATCGCGGTCTCAAATTCGCGGTCCGGCGCGGCGTCTGGTTCGTGAGGCTCGGGGGCCAGGTCCGCGTTGGGCGTGGCATTCATCGAGTTTCGGTCTCGACTCCCGCCAAACGATTGAGCTCCTCGCGCGGGATGCGCAGAAGGCCGCCAACCTTGACGGAACGTACTTCGCCGTTCTCTATCAGGCGGTAGGCTTTCGCCAGGCTGCATCGAAGCTCGACCGCCAGATCTGCAACTTTGAGAAAACGCTGCGTCGGGGTTGTTGCGATCTTGTCCATTGAAATTGCGTCCTCCGCGCTTTGTCGCTGGGCGTATCCTAGCGATGTTGATAAGTGCTAGTAAATATGTTAGGTCTTGCAAGATGAAGAAGGGTAAAGACGACCGATTGGCGCCGACTGCCGCCCAGCAGGCGCGCTGGCTGTCGCGGATACGACGCGAGGCCATCGGGTTTCTCATTGAAATCAGCGAGACGGACCCGGTTGCATTGGTTTCGCCGAACCGGCCTCCCGGTGACGTGCTCAACTTCGCCTCCAAGCTGCGGGAGTTCGGGTTGGAGCCGAGGGGGGCGATGCATTTGAAGGATCTGGTGGCGACATTGGTGGCACCTCCGGAGCGGGAGACGACGACGGAGGCGGAAGAGGTGGAGCAGTTGATGGAGGGAGCCCGTTCTTTCGATGAGCAAATCGCGGCTCGGAAGCTGGCGCAGGCGCAGGCCATCGCGGACCAAATCAAAGCGCGCCCGATACGCACGCTGGGTCCGCTTGTCACGAATATAAAGCGGCTGCTCGCTGCCATGGCGGGTGGAGGAGATGTCGATCTACCGCTTCCGGCCGGCTGCGCACTTCGCTTCGACGCAAGCTATCAGAAGTTGATAGAAGGGACGCGCGTTTGGTCGCACGTTTCTCCTTCCTCGGCCCATCGGATGCAGCCCCCGTTCTTGATGGTTTCCCTCAAAGTCCCCGGAGGCGCGTCCTTAAGCACGCGATTGGCGGTTTTCGTTTTTCACGCGATGCAGGCGCTTGACAGCGAAGAGGGTGCGATGGTGCGGCGTTGTCGACGCGAGGCGTGCCGAAGAATCTTCTTAGCGGCCCGACCGACCAAGACTTTCTGCGGGCGCCAATGCGCGAATGCGGTTTCCTTCGAGCGCCACGCAAAGAAGCCCGCCAAGTTGTAAAGGCATCGAAAGGCCGCCAAAGAAAACCCCCGAATACGGTGAGACCTCGCGAAGAAGCGGGCCACCTTACTAATAACGCGACCGGGGAGAGGTGATTCCAATGCCTAAGTCACGACGCCGCGGATCGGGCGAGGGACTAGTTCGCGAACGAGCGGATGGTCGTTGGGAAGGACGGCTCAGCCTCGGCTGGGAAGGCGGAAAACGCAAAACGAAATCATATTTCGCGCCCACTCAGGCCGAGGTTATCGACAAGCTTCTCGCTGCGCGATCGGATCATTCGCGTGGCCTCCCCATCGCATCAAAGGCCCAAACGCTCGGTGCGTTCCTAGACGATTGGCTGGAACAGTCTCTCAAGCCGCGGGCCAAATCGCGGGCATTCGAGAGCTTCTCGACGATCGCGAAAAAGCACATCCATCCATCACTCGGGAAAATTCAGCTTGCGAAACTGACGCCGCAACACATCCAGCGCTTGCTCGCCGACAAGGCCAAAGCGGTGAAAGACGATCAGGGCAACGTGACAACGAAGGCGCTTTCACCTGCGTCGATAGCGAACATCCGCACGGTGCTCCGAAGTGCGCTAGCCCAAGCCGTCAAATTCAACCTCATCGCGCGCAATCCGGCTGCCCTGGTCGACGCGCCGCGGGTTCCGCACAAAGAGATTCTTCCGCTCGATGCTGCGCAGGCGAACCGCTTGCTTGAAGCGGCTCAAGGCAATCGATACGAAGCCGTCTACGTGCTCGCTTTGATGCTCGGCTTGCGCCGCGGGGAAATCCTGGGATTGAGATGGTCCGACGTCAGCCTCGAGAATCGCACGCTGCGCATCAGCCAGTCGCTTCAACGCCTGCGCACGGACTCTGAAGAGCGGGGCAAGAAAACTCAGCTACGCGCTACCGAAACCAAAAGCGATGGCTCGCGGCGCTCCATCGCGCTTCCTGATTCTGTGGTGAAGGTGCTCAAGAGCCATCGAGCCCGGCAAGCCGAGGAACGCCTCGCGGCTGGTACCGAATGGCTAGATACGATGGGACTGGTATTCACGACTGCGACCGGACGCCCTATCGAGCCTGTGCTGCTCCATCGCGAGTATAAGGTCCTTCTCGAGAAAGCAGAGCTCCCAAAGAGCACCAGATTCCATGATCTACGCCACAGCGCAGCCAGCCTCTTACTTGCGCAAGGCGTCCCGCCGAAGATGATTGCCGACCTGCTCGGCCATTCGCGCATCGGTATCACGATGGACCTGTACGGCCACATCTTGCCGGCAATGCGCCGCGAAACCGCCGACGTCATGGACCAGATCCTCGGCGTCCGATAATGGTGCCAATGCTGGGGTTTTAGGGGCTGTAGTTGGTCAACCGTGGTGGTCAAAACGCCGCAAATCGTAAAAACCTAAGCGTCCCCAACGGGATTTGAACCCGTGTTACCGACGTGAAAGGCCGGTGTCCTAGGCCGAGCTAGACGATGGGGACTCTCGCGAAAGGATGGAATCCAGGTCAGCCTCGCGAGGCTAGCATCGCCCCGCGAGCATCGGCAAGTATGCCTGCCCGAAAGCCCAGAAGCAAAGATGCGCCGCGCCCGCTCAGCCGCCGAAGCTCGCTTTCCCGATGATCGCCGAAACCGAGGCGTGGCCGTTCTCCGCGAGCAGCGCATCGAGTTCGCGATCGATGCGGCCCAGCGCGCCCGCGCCTTCCTTGATCAGCGCCGATCCGATTTGCACCGCGCTGGCGCCGGTGAGATGCGCGATGTACGCATCGCGCCCGGTGTTCACGCCGCCGACCGCGACGATATCGAGGAGCGACTCGGCCTCGCGAAAGTAGGCGTTCACTTGCGACAGAGCGCGCGCCGGACCTTTGACCACGCCGTTCTTGATGTCGATGTCGAGGTCCTTGGGCAGATCATTCGCGCAGACCAGGATCGATACCCGCAGTGATTTCATCAGGTCCGCGATGGCGCGCGGAGTGAACGTGAGTCCTTTCGGCGGAAGCTTGACCGCCAGCGCCGCGGAGGTCTCGCCGCGCACACGACCGACGACGGACTTGAGGCGTTCGAGCGCCGCGAATGGCGCGACGGAGTTCATCACGTAGTCATCGGCGAGGGTCCGCTCCAGGATGTTGACGCCGGCGCTATCGAGAGTCTTCGCAACGGAAACGATCTCGTCTTCGGTGTTGCCTACGACGCTCCCCACGATGATCTTGTGACGCGCGTGCAGCTCGCGCGCGATCGCCGCGAAATACTCGACTCCACTATTTTTCAAGTTCTCGGGCTGTTCGAGGCCCGCGATGTTGCACGATTTGAACACCACCGCGCCGCGATGCACCGCGCTCAGTTCATAGATCTCGCCACGCTCCGCCGAGCGCGGGCCCGACGCGTTCATCACCGACGAATTGATCTCGATGCCACCCAGCCGAATAGCCGTACGTTCCATTTGCTAGTTCCTACTTGCCCGCGACGAAGCCCGCAAGCGTGCGAGGCATTCCATGCTCCCGTCGCGGAAGTTATTGTTCCTGCGATGACTACGCGGCCAATCCTGATTGCCGGCGCCGGCGCGATCGGTTCCATCATGGGCGCGATGTTGCGTCGGGCCGGCCACGATGTCGCGCTGCTCGGACGCCAGAGCCACCTCGAGGCGATCGCGCGCAACGGCTTGCGCGTCAGCGGCATCCTTGGCGATTGTCACGCCCGCGGTTTTGTCCTCGCGAGTGATCCCGCGCGCCTCGAAGGACCGTTCGATCTGATTCTGCTGACGGTGAAGGCTTACGACACCGCCTCGATGGCCGAGCGCATCAAACATCTGCTCGCGCCTGATGGCCTCGTCGTGGCGATGCAAAACGGCGTCGGCAATCTCGATGTCCTGGTCGAGCGCTTCGGGCCTGCGCGCGTCATCGGAGGGCGCGTGATGCTGGGTGCGGAGCTTCGCGAACCGGGCACCGCGCACGGGACGGTGTTCGGGGAGCCGATCGCGATCGGACCCTCGAGGCTGTCGAATCCGGAGCATTGCGCCGCGCTCTTCGGACGCGCGCGCGAGGTCGCCGCGATGACGACCGCAGCGGGCATCCCGACCGAAGCCCTCGAGGACATCGCGCCGCTGCTATGGACCAAGCTGTTCTATAACGCCGCGCTGAATCCGCTCAGCGCGCTGCTACGGCTGCACTATGGTGCGCTCGCTGCGGATCCGGATCTGCGAACCATCATGAACGAGGTCATCGAAGAGGCGTTCGCGGTCGCATCGGCGCTCGACGTTCCTCTCTCATTCGAAAGCGCCGAGGCCTATCGCGCGGCGTTCTATTCGAAGCTGGTGCCGGCGACCTTCAACCATCGCCCGACGATGCTGTACGACCTCGAGCAGCGCGGGCGCACCGACATCATGGAGATGAACGGCAAAGTGGTCGAACTCGCTGGGCGCGTGGGACTTCGTGCCGATACCAACCTTATGCTGACTCACCTCATCCGCGCTCGCGAGCGGATGTGGCGCAAGGAGTGAAATTGACGTCGCCGACAATCAGTCGCTCGAATATGGATCGAATCGTCGCGCAGGCCGAGCGCGAATTCCCCTACGAATGTTGCGGCTTCATCATCGGCGATCAGACGACCGAAGAAGTGCGCCCAATCGTCAACATCCAGAACGCTCAGCATGCGAAGGATCCGAATGGGTTTCCTCGCGATGCGCGCACCGCATTCCTGATGGATCCAAAAGAGCATCTGGCGGTGATGCGCGAGATCGATGACCGTAAGCTAGCGCTCAAGATCGTTTACCATTCGCATCCTGATCATGAGGCGTATTTCTCGCCGACCGATCGCCGGCAGGCCTGCTCATTCGATCCGGACTATCCCGACTATCCCGAGACTGCTTACGTGGTGATCTCGATCATGGCAGGACAGTTCAATCGCGCCGCGGCTTTCGTATGGGATGAGGATGAGAAGGAGTTCGTAGAGATTCCGTTGACCATCAGTTAAATGATATAGACTGACAGTTAGCTCTCTCAAATGCCATCCTTGTTCAATTCGAAGACCGGCATCGTCTTCGCGCATTCCTCGAAAGCGCTGACCGGCGACCCCTTCTTCACCGGATAATAGCGCTGCACACTGGTGGCGAAGCGCTCGAGGAACTCCTTGAGCAACTCCGGCCGCTCGGCGACTGGCACCTCGCGCACCGCATACTCCTCGCGATTCGAGCCCTTGACCAGCGTGACGCGCTGCGAGGCCCTGGCGTTGCGAACCCATTGGGTCTCGCCGCGGCTGGCGCAGAGGTAAGTCTTGCCGCCATAGACGAGGAGGTTGACCGGCGTGGAGAAGACCTTCCCGCTCTTCCGGCCTTTAACCTCGAGCGTGAAGTTGTGCTTGAACCCGACTCCGAGTCTGACGAGGCCGCCGAAGATTTGGCTGAAGGCACGATCCATCGCGGTCGGCTTAAGGAAATGCGGCTTGGCTTCTTGATTCGGCATCTGACCCTTCGTGTCGTGGTTCATCGGGAAGAAAACTTCAACAAATCCGGGCTCTTAATGGGTTTGTTTTTGCATTTTTCGGGTCGGTGTCATTTTCGGCGATATCATTTCCAAATGAGTCTGCTTTTGCTGCTCAGGTGCCCCCAAAACTGCGGCTAATGGCTTCGATTCTCACCGTGCATTTTCAACGAATCCTTATTTCCATGGGGTTATTTGGCTTCGTTTGGTAATTTCTGCAACCGATTGAGAGCGGCGCACCCAGATAGACCTCGGAGTGATGCTCATCGAACCCCACGGGGAGCAAATCGAAAAAATCCCGGCCCAAGATGTTCATGCGCAACGGCCCGGTGCTGAATCGCCCGTGCAATCCGAATCGTCCTAGCTCGGCATGTGACAGCATGATCGGCAAGATTCGCGCTCCCAGAGCGGCACCATTGGCGAGGTCGAATGCGAACCGTTCGCCTCCGAACAGGTCCAATCCGATAGCGGTTGCTAGGGAGCCTTGGAACAACGAATATTCGGCGCCGGAATCCAGCTCGGCAAGGATCTCAATTGCAGATGTCAGCGATTCCGGATGCTGCAAGTCCATAATCAAGCCTGGGAAAGATGCGCCGCCTGGCCGATGCAGATACGGAAGCCGCAGCTGACAAATAATCGAATGCACACTTCTAAACGCCAAGCCTGCCTTGGTTCGCCTTCAGCTTTGGTTCCACCCAGAAGACGAGTGGCACCGCAACTCCAGCCGCTCGCGCCTGGTCTATTACGACTGCGGCATCGGGGCCGTGCGCCACGATGGAGGTTCCTTCAAGTACGACCCATTGTTCAACAAATGGATCGAAAGCTTCAGGATGTTCCGCGATGAATCGATCTTCTGTTGCCCGATGGAGGCTCCGCGGTGTGTCTTTCATCTTATGCTTTGCCTTGCGGGACGTAGATTTTTTCGACGTTGCGGCGGATGCCGTCCGAGGCTTGGTTTCTTTTGCAATTTCATGATGCAGGGTTCTTTTGGGGTTGGAGCAACATAGCAGGAGCCAGCAACAGAGACACGTCGCGTCGGTTGACTAATGAACGTTCATTCATTAAATGTGCAGCACTAGGATGGCGCAGAACGCTACATTAGCACCACCCTCAACTACGATGCCCGAAGCTGCCCGATCACAACCCCAGGATGAAGCGCTGGTCAAGGCTCGGCGTCGGCAAATTTTCCTCGCGGCATGCCGCGTGCTCTCGCGCAAATCTTTTCACGAGGCCAGCGTCAAGGAACTCGCGCTCGAGGCAGGCCTTGCCGCCGGCTCCATCTATGTCTACCTCCAGGGCAAGGAAGACATCCTTATATTGATCGCCGAATCGATGGTCGCCGAATTAGTCGAGAGTCTGCCGTCCATTCGCGAGCGAACCGCGGGCGACCCGCGCAGCGAATTGCTGGAAATCATGCACACGATCCTCGATGTGATCGATCGCTATCGCGAGGCGTTCGCGGTCATGAATCATGAGGTGCGCTATCTGGCGCGCCGCCCCGAGCATCGCCGCGCGCTCGGCAAGATCACGGACGAGTATCATGGCGCGGTCGCGCAAGTGCTCGAGCGCGGTCGCGAGGCGGGCGTCATCCATTTCGATGATCTGCAAAGCGTCGTGCATGCGATCCATATGCTGTGCGCGGGATGGGCGACCGGCGCGAATGCTTTGAAGCATATCGACAAGGACGCCTACTGGCGTGAGATCGCCGGGATTATCGAGGGCCGTTTTCTGGCTCGGAAGCCGGCGCCACAGGAGAACTGAGGATGGCATTTTACGATCGGCGTACGATGGACGGCGTCTACAGTGTTCGCCAGGGCGCGATCTACATCACCAACTATCGCTACGCCGAAGAGCGCATGATGCGAATGATGGCGGGATGGATCGCGCTCACGCCGCAAATCGAGGTCAAGCTCGAAATGGCGCGCCAGGTTTACGAGGATGCGCTGCATACCGATGCGCTCGGCAAGCGGCTGCCGGAGTTGCGCGCGCAGATCGCATCGAAGCCGCCCAACGCCGAGTTCGTCACCTTCATGAATGCCATCGAGGACAAGGAAGAGTGGGAGGAGACTATCGAGCGGCTGGTGGGGATTTATCGCGTGCTCAAGCCGCATCTGATTTCGCATTACAGCGCCCACGTTGCGACCACCAATCCTGTCTATGAGCCCCCGACCACGCGCATCCTGCAGCGGCTGGTCGAGGAAGAAAAGTTGCACGTCGAGCGCGGACTGGTGCTGCTGAGCGATCTCCTCGACACCCGCGAGAAGCATCATCGCGCGAGCGAATGGGAAGCGCATCTGGAAGAGCTGCTTGCCGCAGCCGGCGGCGTCACTGGTTTCGCCGAAGGCGACGAGGACGCGCATCGGCGCAAGGTGGGGCGGAGTTGAGAGCGCGAATGGATCGATTGAGGCCCGAAGGGGGCGCGAAGCGCCACGGCGCAGCCGTACCCGAGGCGGAGCGTAGCGGAGTCGAGGGAAAACTTTAGATGAAAGGACATGCCGAGTTCCCCGACTTGGAGAAGGCGATCGATGCGCATGCGAATGCGGTGGCTGTTGGAGATGCATCCGCCGCAAAAGCTTTCCTGTCCGGCGCAAACGACGTTCATGATCAATTCGTTGCGAAAATAAAGAAGGGATCGATCAAAGAAGTCATCAAGCTCGCGCGTGCACGCATCGGCGAACAGCACATGTCAAAGATCCGCTTCCTGACCGATGGCGAACCTCTCGTGATGGTGAATCGATGGCGCGAGGAAAATGGCGCGTGGCGCATCGCCGATAGCGAGGACCTCACCGGCAAGCGGTCGCCATGGAGCGACATCGAGGTTCCCAAAGCACTGCGCTCGGCGAACAGCGCGGCGCGCGGTGCGAACTGATGCCGGACATGGGATATCGCGACAACGTGATGGGGCCGCAGCCCATCGCACATCGGAAACCGATTCCGCAGAGCCTGCACGATGCCGTCGCGCACATCCTCGATTTGCTGGCCAATGGAAAAAGCAGCGATCTCATCGCGATGGCGGTCGACACTGCAAAAGACGAAGTCGCGAAACTGAGCGCCGCAGTCAAAGCGGGCTTCTATAATGACAAGAAGGTAACCGCGACGGCGCGCACCAGCGAGCATTATTGGATCAAGGCGAAGCTGACCGGCCCCGATGCGAAACCATTCGTTGTGCAATTTCGGCTCGGCCCCGACGGCGACCGATGGCTGATTTGGGAAGCCGCTAACCTTTCCGATGCGCGCTCGGGATGGAGCAGGTAAAGAATCTCTCTGGAGAAAAAGATGCAGAAATTCATTCCAGTCGACAAACTCGCGAGGCCTGACAACTTCGTCGTGATGCGCGGCAGGCAGGTGCGCGAGATTCGCGAGGAGCAAGGCCTCGAAGGACGTCCCCTGCCCTTCGACGAGGAAACGCTGCGCTCGCGCTTGCACGGCATCATGACCGGGGAGTTCCAAGCGATGGAGGCCGCGGGCCGCACGCTGTTCGACTTCCCCGATGCGCCGTGGGAATTCCAGCTCGATATGGCGCGGCAGGTGTGGGACGAATCGCGCCACGTCGAGATTTTCAAGCGCCTCCTCGAATACATGGGCGGCGAGGCCGGCGACTATGTCGAAACTGAAATCCTCTGGCGATGCACCCAGGCCGAGGATCCCGCCGCGCGCGTGGCGGGTATCAATCGCGGCCTCGAAGGGCTCGCGTGTGATGTCTTCGATCAGCTCATCCGCATCGCCCAGCGCAACGGCGACAAGGTCATCGAGCAGGCGGTGGATTATGTCCTCGCCGACGAGATCACGCATGTGCGCATGGGATCGAAGTGGATGCGCAAGCTGACCGAGGGCGACCCCGAGCGACTCAATCGCGCGCTCGCGTTTCAGGAGATGGTCGATGAGGTGTTCAACTTTCGCGGCGGACGGCGCGCGGCCGAGGACCTCAAAGTTGATGACGGCATGTTGCTGACCATCGCGAAGGAAGCGCGGATGCTCGCCGGCTTCACCGAGGAAGAGATACAGCGGCTCGTCGAGTCCGCGAGAAAGAGCGCCGCGTACTGACCATCGAAGCTTACGATGGGGCCGGCTCGCGAAAATCCGGGCCGGCCTTTTTTTGTGATATTTGCCTTACTATGCCTTACCGAGCCTTATGGAGCCTTATGAAATGCCGCTCCATAGAAGCCTGCCTTATAATGCCCTACGTCTGGTTGCAGGATTATTAATTTTAATGTTACACTCATGCCCGGTTGTGCGGTAAGTTTCCCCTATGCCGATGGGGCCGGCGCGCGGAACTTATTGCTTGTTGCATTTTGCACGGTTTCGCCTCGATCCCGTCCCCAAGGAATGACGAAGGATGTCTCAGAAACTGAACGGTACTGCTCACACTAAAAGCCGCGCGCTCGACGAATGGGTCGCCGAGTCAGCCAAGCTTATGCAGCCGGACCATATCGTCTGGTGCGATGGTTCCGAGGCCGAGCGTCAGCGCTTCACCGAGCAGGCCGTCCGCGAAGGCGTCCTCATCCCGCTCAATCACGAGAAACGCCCCAACTGCTACCTCCATCGTTCCAATCCCAACGATGTCGCGCGCACCGAGCAGCTCACCTTCGTATGCACGCCGACCAAAGAAGAAGCCGGCCCGACCAACAACTGGAGCGAGCCCGCCGCGACCTACGCCAAGCTGCGCGGATGGTTCAACGGCTCGATGCGCGGCCGCACCATGTACGTCATCCCCTATGTGATGGGCCCGCTGGGCTCGCCGCTGTCGAAAGTCGGCGTCGAGATCACTGATAGCATTTACGTCGCGCTCAGCATGCGCATCATGACCCGGATGGGCGCCGCCGCGCTCGAACAGCTCGGCGCATCCGATGACTTCAACAAGGGACTTCACTGCACGCTCGATCAGAATCCCGAGCGGCGTTTGATTTGTCATTTTCCCCAGGACAACACCATTTGGTCCGCCGGCAGCGGATACGGCGGCAACGCGCTGCTCAGCAAGAAATGCTTCGCCTTGCGCATCGCGAGCTCGCTCGGCAAGGCCGAAGGATGGCTCGCCGAGCACATGCTCCTGCTCGGGGTGCAGGACCCCGCTGGTAACACCACCTACATCGCGGCGGCGTTCCCCAGCGCATGCGGCAAGACCAACCTCGCGATGCTGCAACCGCCGCCCGCCTTCGCAAAGGCCGGATGGAAGATTTTCACCCTCGGCGATGACATCGCGTGGCTGCGCGTCGGCCCCGATGGCCGCCTGTGGGCGATCAATCCCGAGAACGGATACTTCGGCGTCGCGCCCGGCACCAGCGAGAAATCCAACTACAACGCGATGAAGTCGCTCGGCCACGATTCCATCTTCACCAATGTCGCAATGACTCCCGACGCCGACGTGTGGTGGGAAGGGATGGACGTTCCGCCGCCCGCCGGTCTCCTCGATTGGCAGGGCAAGCCTTGGGATCCCAAGTCGGGCACCAAGGCCGCGCATCCGAACAGCCGCTTCACCACTCCGATGACGAACAATCCGGTGCTCTCGCCCAAGGCGAACGATCCGCAAGGCGTGCCGATCTCGGCGATCGTGTTCGGCGGACGTCGCGCGACCACCACGCCGCTGGTCCTGGAGTCATCGGACTGGTCGCATGGCGTTTTCATGGGCTCGACGATGGGCTCGGAAACCACCGCGGCGGCGGCCGGCGAAGTAGGCATCGTGCGCCGCGATCCGATGGCGATGCTGCCGTTCTGCGGCTACAACATGGGTGACTACTGGTCGCACTGGCTGGCGATGCGCGACCTGATCAAGAATCCGCCCAAGATTTTCATGGTGAATTGGTTCCGCAAGGGCGCCAAGGGCAACTTCCTGTGGCCCGGCTACAGCGAGAACATGCGTGTCCTCAAGTGGATGCTCGATCGGATCAACGATCAGATTCCGGCGCGCCAGACCCCCGTGGGCTCGGTCCCCGATGTCACCGACCTCGATCTCACCGGCCTCGAAATCGCGCCTGATGATCTTCGCGAAGCGCTCGCGGTGCGGCCGGAGGAGTGGAAAATCGAGACCAGGTCGGCCTCGGAATTCTTCGACAAGATCGGCGCGACGGTCCCCTCCGAACTCCGCCGCCGCCTCGCCGAGATGAACGACTCACTGAGCGACGTCGGCTCGCAGGCCGACACGACCTCGAGCTAAACGCACCGAAGAGTTTCACCACAGAGGCACAGAGACACAGGGGTTCAGAAAAAAGTCCTCCTGGATTTCTGTGGCTGCTGACTCAGTGTCTCCGTGGTTATTCTTCTCTCCTGCCCGTCGAATTCTACGATCTACCAAGAACGCGCACGAGGGTGCTTCCGGTAGGGGGCGTTCGGGAACGCCCCGTCGAATCCTGATCGCGCGCAGCGCATCGATTTTTGCGTCGTCCCGATAGTCTCGAATCGGCTCCGTCGGCTGGATTCAGTTCCCGCCTTTTACAGTCAGAGCGTGTCAAGCGAATCAAGAGTTCCTTGTGAGCGATAGATTCACAATGAATAGGAAAGAGGCGCTTTTGTGCCATCGGGCGATACTTACCAACAAGCCGAGCGGTCCCGTTGATGTCTTCGCCTTCTATCGAAATATCTAGTGATTTCAGCGAATTTCCTTCAATTCAGAGCCGCGAGGTAGCAAAATGTGAGCACCAAATCGTTTATCCACAGGATCTACTTGTGGATACACGTATCCTGCGGTTCTTTATTCGAGCATAAACGCGGTCTATCTGTGAGACGCAGAGGTGGTTGGGAAGATGCGGAATCAAACCGGTCTCACAGACAAACAAAAGGCTTTCTCGTTCGTCGACTGGGGGTCTAACCAAGGACTGGCTTTATTGCGCCTGTCGCTGGAGAGATTGGGCTTTACCATTAGTGAATACGAACACTACCTCGGCCAACGCGCTTGCAATCTGCGCTTTGGCTACTTGTATGGGTACAGTAAAATTCGCTCTTCTGAGGCGCGAGCTCTGATCGCAGCTGCCGCTCACGCCCACGACTGGCAATACGAAAATGATATCGACTTTTCGACATGGCCGGAACCGGCACCGTGGCTGAGAGAGTCTTCCACCGGAACAAATGATTGAAAGTGAAGTTCGGTTTGCGGAGTGTGACTATGCCTACCAAACGGATTCAGCCCACAGAAACACCTCCAGATCTGCCCCCTGAAAAGGCTTACCTTGTTCTAAACGCGCAGTTGGAACGACTGCAGAGCTTGAAGGGTCGTAACTACCAAGAAGCTAAGCCTGACGAGGACGAATGGATTCAACTCACCGAGAAACTCGTGCTGCGCTCTTTTGGCAGCGGCAGCGGGAATTACGGAAACATTCGGCGTGCTAGATCCGCAGGTGTGCATCAGATCGTAATGTACGATGAGCCAATACCTCACGCTCGCTATCAGTCGAACTTCCAAGCTCGGCAGCAGGCTTACGAGTCTGCGCTCAAAAGTTGCATCGCTGAAATTGAGATAGATTTGCCAGACAACAAAATTCAGGGTGTGTACGAACCGGGCGAGGAATACGAATTTTACCGAGATGTGACCGCCTGCTTAAAGCTTGCACACAAAGAAATCTTCGTCATCGATCCGTATCTGAACATGGAGATCTTTGATGTCTATGCGCGTGCCATCCAGCGCACCGTATCTTTTCGCCTTTTAAGTGCGAACATAGCGTCGGACGTTATAACTTTGGCCAAGAAATACGCTGCCGGCGGAAATTTTTCATTTCAAAGCAGTACTGCGATTCATGACCGAGTTCTTTTTGCCGACAATCGCGTGTGGCTGTCGGGTCAATCGCTAAAGGACGCGGCTCGAAAGAAACCAACCTACATCGTGGAGCACGACGAGCCTTTGATGCGACCAATTTACGAACAAATTTGGAGCGCAGCATCATCCGCCATTTGATCTTTGTCGTTTGTCATCCTGAGGCAAGCGGAGCGCAGCGGAAGGATCTCAAAGCCGCGCACTCGACGGCGCTCCTGTCAGAGCCGCTGCCGAGCGGACGCGCTGAGCCTACGAGGATCGCGGCATCCTTACCGATCGAGATCCTTCCGCTGCGCTCCGCGCACGTCACGATGACAAGAATAAGGGGGGCTCCGCCTGCTTGCGGATACAAAACGAATTCTTGCCCCGTCGATGCGTTGTACGTACAATAGGCACCAAGATGGCTTCGTCCAAAATAGCACGAATCAATCTTCGGACGACTCCCCAGCAGGACGTTCTGATTCGTCGTGCCGCAGAGGCGCAGCGTAAATCGGTCAGCGATTTTGTCCTCGAATCGGCCTGCCGATCGGCAGAAAGTGCGCTGCTCGACATGAAGACCCTGATGCTCGATCGGCGGGGTTGGGAACAGCTCAACAAGTCGCTTCACCGCCCGGCCGAGGCCATCCCTGCATTGGTGGAATTGTTTCGCGAAAAAACTCCCTGGGACTAGATCTCCTTGGAGAGGCCTCGACCCTTCGACGCTCGCGACCTCCCGCTAGCGGACTTCTTCGATTGTGGCGAATCAGTCCTCAACGAATGGTTGCAAAAATACGCCTGGCAAAATCACACGAGTGGGGCTGCTCGCGTCTACGTCGCGATCGATAATCAGCCTCGCAAGATTGCCGGTTACTACTGCCTCTCGGCGGCCAGCGTCGAGTATGCGGGCGCGCCGGCGCGCGTGGGCAAGGGTCTCGCGAGACATCCGATTCCTGTCGTACTGATCGGAAGGCTGGGTGTCCATGTCCAGTATCAAGGTCAAGGACTGGCGCGCTTCCTCATTCGCGACGCCTTTGAGCGCACAGTCACCGTCGCCGATACCATCGGGGTCCGGGCCATAGTGGTGCGGGCGAAAAATGACCCCTTAGGCGAGTTCTGGCGTTGTCCCGAACTCAGTAGGAACTAGGGGTGGCGATCTGACGCCTAAATGTTAAGCGGCCTTTCCTTCATTCGCAACTTGATCTTCATTTAATATCGCCTTGAGCATCCAGAGATCGCGATAGCCGAGGATCCGGCGGAAGCTTCGCTCGGCCTCCAGGAACGCCGCCGCCGCCCAGCGCTTGACCATCTCGCCGTCACGCCAGCGGGTGACCCGCTGGGTCTTGCGGCGGGCGCTGGAATTAGGATTTTCGATGATGTTGGTGCTGCCCAGCGCGCGACACAACGAGGGCGAGAGCCCGAGCCGGTTGATGGTGTGGAGCTACCCCGTTTAGGTGGATAGTTTTGGGCTTGGATGTTGAATGTTGTT